>SWCB01004333.1_pt1 | contig 174561 bp, 144 predicted proteins | sample 4692901 | NCBI WGS metagenome assembly SWCB01 (sample SAMN10267276, study PRJNA491770) | bioreactor metagenome | isolation source: DHS bioreactor inoculated with subseafloor sediment | place: Japan: off Shimokita Peninsula | collected 2006-08 | reverse complement strand
AAAAAGCTGACATTGCCGTTGGCAGATTGCCGGCAAACAATGTTGAAGACGCTGAGGTTATTGTTAATAAAATAATCTCATACGAAACTAATAAAGATGAAGGTCTTTGGAGAAATAGAATTACTTTAGTTGCTGATGATGGTTTAACATCTAGCGGCGATGATGGAAGTTTGCATACTCGTCAATCTGAAGAATTATCGGCTGACCATGTACCGGCATATTTTGATCAGCAAAAAATATATTTAGCAAATTATCCGGCAGTAGTAACGGGATTAGGCAGAAGAAAACCTACAGTTAACCAAGCCATTATTGACGCAATAAATAATGGAACGGTTTTGCTTAACTATATTGGTCATGGCAATCCGGATGTTTGGGCGCATGAATTTGTATTTGAAAGATCAAGCACAATTCCTCAACTTTCAAATGATATTTATCCTTTCCTTACAGCAGCAACTTGCGATTTCGGAAAGTTTGACGATCCGCTGGTTGAAAGTGGTGCTGAGGATTTAATATTTTTACCTTCCGGTGGTCTGATAGGCGTATTTACTGCGGTTCGTCCGGTTTATTCAAATCAAAACGCAAGACTAAATGAAAAGTTTTATGATAATGTATTTGATTTCGCAAATAATCCGGTAAGGATTGGAATAGGATATTACAAAACTAAAATTGAATCAACCGGAGATAATGACGAAAGATTTCATCTCTTTTGCGATCCGGCTTTAATTTTAGCAGTTCCCCAAAAACCTATTGAAATAACTTCTGTTAATGGTGAGAACCTAAATACAAGTGTCCAAATTAAGGCTTTAGGAACTGTTGAAGTAAAGGGAAATGTAGTGAATGCTGATTCGTCAACAAACACGGCATTTAATGGAGAAGGAATTGTAACTGTGTTTGATTCGAAAAGAAAAGTTTTCTTAGAAGAAATTAAATATAATGTTGAATACCAAGGCGGACTTATTTTTAGAGGAAAAGTTTCCGTAAATAATGGCGAATTTGCTACGTCTTTCACGGTTCCAAAAGATATTTCTTATGAAAATCAAAACGGAAAAATTATAGCTTATCTATTTAATAATGAAACCACCGGAATTGGTGTTACCCAAAATATTATTGTCGGCGGAACAGATTCAACTGTTACTAATGACGGCAAAGGACCGGATATTGATATTTATTTTGATGATTTGTCTTATACAAATGCTTACCTGGTAAATAAAGATTTTGATTTATTAGTTAAACTAGATGATGAAACCGGATTAAATACAACCGGAACCGGAATTGGTCATAAGTTAGAAGGAATTATAAATGACGATAATACCAATCCGATTGATTTTACAAATTATTTTATTGGTGATTTGGATGCCGGCGGTAAATCTGGTTTGATTGATTATAAATTTAGTAATTATCAAGATGGTGATTACAAAATAAAAATTAAAGCTTGGGATGTATTCAATAATTTATCCTCAGCAGAAGAATATTTTAGTGTGGTTGGTGACGGCGGTTTATCTATTCGTGACGTTTTTAATTATCCCAATCCCTTTAGTGGATCTACAAATTTTACATTTCAGCATAATTTAACAGAAACAATAGACGTTAAAATAAAAGTTTATACAATTGCCGGAAGACTAATTAAGGAGATAAATTCATTTGGATTAAATGATAAATTTATAAAAGTCCCTTGGGATGGTAGAGATGAAGATGGTAATATACTTGCCAATGGTACTTATCTCTATAAATTAAATATTAAAACTGTTGACGGTTCTATATCAGAAAATATACTTGGAAAATTAGCAGTAATTAGGTAAAATTAAAGTTTGTACAAATTTGAAAAATGAAATCTATTTGGAGGAAAAATAAATGAAAAGAATATCTTTGTTAATGATGATGTTCATGTTATTGATTGGTTATAATGTAAACACTAATGCTCAAGGTGAAGCAGCAGTTCCATTCTTATTATTAGCTCCTGATTCAAGAGCAGGCGGTATTGGTGAATCAGGCGGTGGTTTAGCAGATAACTCAGCTGCAATTTTCTGGAATCCTGCCGGTATAGCTTTTTTATCCGGATCGGAAATTAGTTTTACTCATGCCAATTGGCTGCCACAATTTCAGTTAGATCTTTTCTACGACTATTTGACTTATAGACAATACGTAGAAGAATTAGACGGAAGTGTTACAGCAAGTATTACTTACATGAACTTCGGCGAGTTTGCTAGAACTGGTCAAAATTCTCCCGATATTATTGGAACTTTTAGATCTTTTGATGCTGCCCTTACTCTTGGTTATGCTACAAAAGTTCATAATGATTGGGGACTTGGGTTTAACTTCAGATTAATTCACAGTCGTCTTGCTGATAAAGGTGCCGGTGAAGAGCAGGGAAGCGGCGTTGCTACTTCTGTTTCTTTTGATATTGCCGGTATGTGGAGACCTGAAGAATTAAATATACCGTTTATTGGCGATTTTGGAAACAGATTAAGTATTGGCGCTAACCTTAGTAATATTGGTCCTGAAATTTATTACATAGATCAAGCTCAAGCTGATCCAATTCCAACCAACTTTAGGTTAGGTTTTGCTTTAAGACTTCTGCAGGATGATTACAATTCATTAACATACACTTTAGATTTTTCTAAATTATTAGTTGATAGAATTGATACAAATCAGACTTCCGGTGATAGAGATAAATGGTACAGTTCTATTTTTACTGCTTGGGGCGATGATCCTATGAGTGAAGAAATTAGAGATATTGTTACTTCTATGGGTATGGAATATTGGTACGGCGATCCTACTGATTTTATGTTTGCTTTAAGAGCTGGACTTTTTTATGAAGATCCTTCTTATGGAAACAGAAAATTCTTAACTCTTGGTGCCGGTATCAGATATGATTTATACGGTTTTGATTTTTCATACATCACTACAGATGTCTTTAAGGGAGGAGAAAATCATCCGCTTTCTGACACATTAAGATTTACACTTCTAATAGGCTGGGGTTCAACACCAGATAATACTAAAGGATTTCCACGCGGTATTTAATTATGATAAAAAAAATATTTTCAATTTTCACAATACAACTAATTATTTTGGGCAGTTTAACTGCCCAAAATTTTGTTAGTAAGATAAATCCTTATCCTGCTGAAACCCCGCTAAAACTTGCTGCTAATGATACATTAAAGATTTTGGCAATCATGGTTGAGTTTCAACAAGATACTGATCCAACTACTTTCGGTAATGGAAAACTGGGTTCTATTTATTCAGAAGATTATGGAGACTCCATTCTCGATCCGCTTCCATTTGACAAAACTTATTTTGAGAATCATTTAAAGTTTGCTCAAAATTATTATTCAAAAGTTTCAAATGGAAAAGCAAATATTAATTTTACTGTTCTTCCGGATATTATAACAGTTTCCAAAACAATGAGAAACTATTCTCCTGAAATTCAAAGTTCTGATTTGACTAATATTGCTGAGCTTTCAAAAGAAGTCTGGGAATCGGCTGATCAACTGAATTATGATTTCTCAGAATATGATCTTTTTGCAATTTTTCATGCCGGAGTTGGAAGAGATATCAGTCTTCCGGGTAGCATTGGAAATGAAAGGGATATTCCTTCGGTTTATTTGAGTCAGAAATCTCTTAAAACAGTTTATGGCGATTCTTTTACCGGATTTCAATCTAACGGAAAAACAATCACAAACACAATGATTCTTCCTTCTACCGAATCTAGAGAACTTGAAGGAATTGGCGGTTCTGTATTAATTGAGCTTACAATAAACGGTCTTATTGTTGCCAGCATCGCAAGTCATTTAGGTTTGCCAGATTTATTTGATACTGAAACAGGAAAAAGTGCTATTGGCAGATTTGGTTTGATGGACGGACAGGCAATTTTTGGTTATGGTGGTTTGTTTCCTCCGCAACCATCGGCTTGGGAAAAAATTTATTTAGGATGGGAAACACCTGAAGAAATTTCATATGGTTCACATTCCTTAGAAATTGCTGCTAGTCTTGCAAATTCCAATGCTGCAAAGATTTATAAAATTCCATTAACAACTTTGGAATACTATTTAGTCGAAAATAGACAGCGTGATGTTAATTCTGATGGTTCAATTTTTACTTACTTTTCAGATGGACAAATAAAAACGATTAGTTTTCCAAAAGATACAACCGGATTTCAAAGTTATGATGTAACTGATTTGCAAGGTGTAATTACTGATGTTGATGAATATGACTGGGCTTTACCGGGTAGTGGTATTGTAATTTGGCATATTGATGAAAGCGTTATTCAAAACAACTTAGCTTCAAACAGAATTAATGCCGATAAAACATTACGCGGTGTTGATGTTGAAGAAGCTGATGGAATTCAAGATATAGGTGAAGAATTTTTTACAATTTTTGGCGATGTAATTATTGGCGAGGGAAGTGATCAAGACCTTTGGTATAAAGGAAATAATGCTGAACTTTTTGAAAATTTTTTTAATTCAAATTCTAAACCGAATACACTTACAAACTCCGGAGCAAAAAGTTTAGTCTCATTTTCTAATTTTTCTGAATCAAAAAGTGTAATGAGTTTTAATCTCTCTTTTGCTGAAGGAAATGTTAATGTAGTTATTTCTGATAACCAAAATTACGACTTTGTTTTTGATTTGAATTCGTCAGAAATGTATGGATTAAAGGATGGGACATTATACGGAACTCCGTTATCTTCACAGCTCCCCGCAATTTATGCCATGATAAATAATTTCTCTTATGTTAATATAAAACCAGCAAAACTAAGTTTTGGCGCTGATAATTATTATATAGGCATTCTGAGAGACACTTTAAATATCTTCAAAAAAGGGGATGCAGCATTATTAAAAAAACAAACTCTTAAGGGAGTTGCTATTACATCTCCATTAATTTCAAAAGTTAATAATGATGATGTTATCTTTATTGCAAATAGAGATAATCAAGTTGAATCGTTTTTATTTGATCCAAATTCTGCTCAAATATTGACTGAAAGAAGTGTTATAAATATTGCCAAAGAAATTAAACAAATTCTTTATTTAGATGGATTATTTGCTGCGGCAGAAAATGAACTTATAAGTCAGAATAGTTTAGTAGGAAATCATACTTTTAGTGCAAATATAAAAGCAATATCAGCTTTTGTTAATAATAATTCTGATGTAATTACAATTGTGCTCTTGGAAAATAATAGTTTTGCAGTCTTAAAAAATGATAATATTATTTCTGACTTTTATGCAAAAAATAATAGAGAAATAAATTCATTTTTTGTTGCTGATATAACAAGTTCAGGAGAGAACCAGATTATTTTTACATCAGAAAACATGCTTTATGTAACAAGTCTGGATGGGGCATTAGTTGAAAATTTCCCTTATGAAAATGATTTCCTATTAAACCAATATTTAAACATCATTGATCTTCAAAATGATGGATATGCAGAAATTATTTTTTATGATTTCAGAGGAAATATTTATTTAGTCTCCGGAAAAGATGGCAAACTTAATAGTTCCTTTCCATTAAGTATTGGCCATAATTATTTGCAGAATCCAATTTTGTTCGACTATAATAACAGCCCCGCATTATTTACTTTGGGCGTTGGTAAATCATATAAAATATTTAACCTAAATTATTCCGCTAATTATAAAGTTATTTACGGGGAACAATTCGGCAATGGCAGTAATAATGCGGTTGTTTCGGCTGCCGGTAGTTCAAATAAAATAACAGATTATTTCCCTGCAGCAAAAGCTTACAACTGGCCAAATCCGGTTTATGAAAATGAAACTTATATAAGATTTTATGTTTCTGAAGATTCAAATGCAGATATAAAAATATTTGATTTATCGGGCGATTTAGTCGATGAACTTTCTGATTTCGGAATTGGTGGAATGGAAAATGAAATAACATGGAATGTTCAAAATATTCAAAGTGGTATTTACTTTGCCCATCTTGAAGTAAAATCAACAAATGGAAATACAGCAAATAAAATTATTAAGATAGCAGTTATTAAATAGAGAAAAATATTAATATGAAATTTATTCGTTTATCTACTTTACTTTTTTTTATTAGTATCAATCTTTATGCTCAGTTCAATGAATTTTATCCTGAGTATGATTGGCTTACAATAAAAGGTGAAAAAATTTATGTTCACTTTCATCCGGAAGCTGAAAGAACAGCTAGAGTAGTAGCCAAAATTGCTGATGAAGTGTGGGGTCCAATCACTTCTCTTTACGAGTATGAGCCTGAAACTGTTCATTATGTAATTAAGGATATTGACGATTACGCTAATGGCGCTACATATTTCTTTGATAACAAAATTGAAATATGGTCTTCCGCTTTGGACTTTGATCTGCGAGGAACTCACAATTGGCTTCGTAATGTTATTTCGCATGAGTTTACACACATGGTTCAAATTCAAGCTGGAATGAAATTAACTCGTACTTTACCTGCTGTTTATTTCCAATGGCTTAATTATGAAGATAAACGAAGACCCGATATTCTTTATGGTTTCCCAAATGTAATTGTTTCTTATCCGCTTGCTTCCATCAATATGCCAGCATGGTTTGCTGAAGGTACTGCGCAATATATGCGTGCTGAGTTAAATTATGATAACTGGGATTCTCACAGAGATATGATTTTAAGATCATACGCCCTTGATAATAATATGCTTACATGGAATCAAATGGGAGTTTTTGGCAAAACAAGTTTGGGTAATGAATCAGTTTATAATTCCGGATTTGCTCTTACAAGATACATTGCTCAAAAATATGGCGAGGATAAAATACGTGAAGTAACTGAAAAATTAGGAAAACTCACAAACTTTACTATTGATGCGGCTTTTGAAGATGTTCTGGGAAAAGATGGAAATGAAATTTATGATGAATGGTCATCTTTCCTCAAGGAAGATTACAAAAAAAGAACTTCTGAAATTAGAGAAAACCTTGTAGAAGGAAATATTATTGGTTCTGATGGATTTGGAAATTTCTATCCTGAGTTTAATGAAGATGGCTCTAAGCTATATTATGTTTCTAATAAAAGTGCTGATTATTTTGGATTGTCTTCAATTTATGAATATGATCTAAATACTAAAGAAGAAAAATCATTGGTTGATGGAGTTCGTTCTACCTTAGGTAAAGTGCCAAATGAAAATAAATTAATTTACGCCAAACTTACTGAGGATAACAAGAATTGGGTAAACATTCATGATTTATTTGTTTATGATTTTGACGAAGATGAAAGTACAAGATTAACAAATGGCTTGCGCGCCAGTAATCCAAGCGTTTCACATGATGGAAAAAAAATCGTTTTTCTTTTTCAGAAAGACGGAACTACTAATTTAGGAACTGTTGATATTGACGGAAAAAATTTCAAGCAATTAACAATATTCGCTAATGGCGAACAAGTTTATAATCCTAAGTTTTCCAGTAACGACAAGTATATTATTTTTGGATATTCGCTTCATGAAGGGAGAGATATTGGAAAAGTAAATCTTGACGGAAGCGGATTTGAAATTATAATTAATGAGAAGTATGATGTTAGAAATCCTTATTTCATTAATGAAAATGAGTTTGTTTATTCCTCTGATGCGACTGGAATTTTCAACATTTATAAATATGATATTTCTAAAAATGAAAATACCAGATTAACAAATGTTTTAGGCGGAGCTTTTATGCCGGCAATAAATGCCAATGGTGATATAGCTTATGCCGGTTATACTTCAAAAGGATATAAACTTTTTTATATTACTAATACTGCTCAAAAAGTTACTGATGATTCAAAAAAATATGATCAGATATATAATCCTCCTCTTCAAGAAACAATTCTGAATGGTGATATTCAGCAGTTTAATCTTGATAGATTATCAAACTTTAATGATTCTGTAACTCCCGATTACAAAAAGGAAAAATATTCCGGATTTTTCTCAAAACTTACCTTTTTCCCTTTAATTAGATATGATAATTATGGAACAACAAATAATACATTAGAAAAAATTAAGCCCGGAGTTTATGTAGCTTCAAGTGATGTCCTTAATCGTTACAGCTTATTTGCGGGTGGATCAATAAACACAAGGTTTGAACGTGATTTGTTCTTGCAGTTCGAATATAGAAATAAACTTCCGCTTTTATTTGATATGGGATTAAAACCCGATCTAGCTATTGAGCTTTATAGCGTAAGCCGGAAAGCCGATACTGATATTATTTTTGATTCTCTTTCTGCAAATCAAATTGCAAAAACTGATGTTACTTATGATCTTTTTGAAGTTGATTTAGTTGCAAAGCACAAAATTTTTAATAATGCTAATGAGCTAGAATTTAGATTCATTTTTAGTCAATACATTGCAATAATAGGTAGTTTTATTTTACCACAGACATCAATACTTTATCCTTCTACAAAAGACAAGTATTTTATTGGAAGAAATTTCCAATTAAAATATTCTTCTCAAGCTTTTGTCCCTTATATTGATTCTGATATTTCACCGATAGGAAGGAAACTTGAGTTTCAATATAATTATGAACTTAACGAATTTAATAATGACGGAAATTATGAAGTTGCCGATGGTGTATTAAAACCTGTCTATAATCAATTTAATTTCCACAGATTAGAACTGAATTACTGGGAACATCTTAGTTTAGGAAAAGGACATACCATTAGCGGACACGTAAGAGGCGGAACTATTTTAGGTCCAACTCAACCTGACTTTTTTGATTTTTATCTTGGCGGTTTAATTGGAATGAAAGCTTATCCTTTTTATGCGATTAGTGGAAATGAATTATTGTGGTTTAATTTATCTTATAGATTCCCGCTCTTTAAAAACATTGATTCTCGTGCAGGACATCTTTATTTGGATAAAATATTTTTTGGAGTTTATGCCGATATTGGAAATGCTTGGAATGGTCAGTTTCCGGCAACAGAAGAATTTAAAAAAGGAGTTGGAGCGGAGCTAAGAGTTAAAATGAATTCATTTTATTTGTTCCCGACAAGTCTTTTTATTAGTGCAGCTTACGCATTTGACAAAGCCGATAAAGTTGTTCGCGGTGAAAAAATTGAATTCGGTAAAGAATGGAAAATTTATGGCGGCATAACTTTCGATTTCTCAATAATAAACTAGAGAAGTGAAATGAGATTTTATTTTTTTGTGATATGTCTATTTTTATTTGTTGGAATTGTGTCTGCTCAAAATCATGAAAATGAAATGAGCGGAGTGTTAAATTTTGATCAATATGAAGCTCAAGAATTAATTGAGTTTGATGAAAATAATTATAAATCCATAGTTAATAAAAAGTCTGTTTTTTTAGCCGGATTATTGTCGGTAGTAGTTCCCGGTGCCGGTGAAATCTATACCGAAAATTATATTAAAGCCGGAATTTTTCTTGCGATTGAAGCAGCAGCAATTACTGCCGCTGTTATTTATGATCAAAAAGGAAATGATCAAACAGAAGTTTTTGAAAATTTTGCTAATTCCTATTGGAGCGCAAATAGATATGCCCAATGGACAGTAGATAATTTGCAGAATCTTGTCCCGACTATTTCAGAGAGTGAATTAAATTTTTATCAAACTAGTGTAATACCGAATGGACAAGTGGATTATAATCTTCTGAATCAAATGGAAAGACTAATTGGAAGTTATTATTCGCATCAGCTGGATCCTTATGGAACACAACAGTATTATGAAATGATTGGCAAATATCACCAATTTAATCCGGGCTGGGATGATTTTGGAAATCCTCCTTTTGAACCTTATGATCCTGATAATTACACTGTTACCGATAAATTTAGGTATTATTCAGGTGAAAGAAATAAAGCTAACGATTTTTATAGTACCGCTAAAACTGCGGTTACTATTGTAATTCTTAATCATATAATAAGTGCTGTAGATGCGGCTTGGAGCGCAAGTCGTTACAACAAATCTTTGGAAACTAAAGTTAGTTTAGAAAAACAAACTGTAGGATTTTATACAGAATATTATCCACAACTTAATCTTAAAGTAAGATTTTAAAATGAAAATACCATTAGTATTAATTGTAGGAAGACCTAATGTTGGCAAATCGACTTTGTTTAATCGTTTAACAAAAAGTAAAGGCGCTATTGTTGATGACCAAAGCGGAGTTACACGTGATAGAATTTATGGTGATTGTGATTGGAACGGTAAAGTATTTAAAGTGATGGATACCGGCGGATATGTGCCGGCAAGTAATGATCTATTTGAAATTGCTATTAAAGAACAAATTCAATTTGCGGTTGAAGAAGCTGATTTAATTCTTTTTGTTGTTGATGGAAGAGTTGGAATTGCTCCTGTTGATCTAGAAATTGCAGATATTTTAAGAAAATCAAATAAAAAAGTTATTCTTCTTGTAAACAAACTTGATAACACTGAAATGGCTTTAAACGTATCTGAATTTTATGAGCTTGCTTTCGATCATGTTTATGATGTTGCAGCAATTAGTGGAAGAAATTTGGGCGATATGCTTGATGTTATAATTGAAACATTGTCATTTTCTGAAAATGAAGCCGATGAAGATGAAAGAATAAAATTTGCTTTAGTTGGAAGACCTAATGTTGGTAAATCATCTTTAACTAATGCTCTGCTTGGGTTTGATAGAAGTATTGTAACAAACATTCCCGGAACTACTAGAGACAGCATCGATTCAACTCTTAAATATTATGGCGAAGAATTTATTTTAGTTGATACTGCCGGTCTGAGAAGAAAAACTAAAGTTAAAGAGAGCATAGAGTTTTACTCTAATGTTAGAACATTCAAAGCAATTGGTGATTGCGATGTTGCAGTTGTTATGCTTGATGCGGAATTAGGTCTGGAAAAACAAGATCAGAAAATTATTGATGAGGCAGTAAGAAGAAGAAAAGGAATTATTTTAGCTGTAAATAAATGGGATCTTATTGAGAAAGAAACTAATACTTCAAGAGATTTTGAACTTAGAATTAAAGAGAAACTTGGTAGCTTGGATTACATCCCAATAATTTTTATTTCTGCTTTAACAAAACAGAGAATTTACAAATTAATTGAACTTGGCAAATCTATTGCTCAAGAGAGAAGAAAAAATATCCCTACAAATGAATTAAACGATTTGTTACTACCGGAATTCGATCGAGTTCCGCCTCCTACAACTTCAACCGGAAGAGAAGTTAAAATTAAATTTATTACACAAGTTGGAAAATTCTATCCGATATTTTTATTGTTTGCAAATCATGCAAGTACAATCCCGGATCACTACAGAAGATTTGTTGAAAAAGTAATCCGCAGACATTATGGATATTCCGGCGTTCCGATGACAGTAAGTTTTAGAGATAAATAAAATTTACTTCTTTTCGCTATATTTGTGACGAAAAAAACTTAACTGCGATGAACAACAAAAAAATAATTATAGTTGGGGGAAATGCTGCAGGCCCAAGTGCCGCCGCAAAAGCTAAAAGAGTAAATCCTCAAGCGGAAGTTTTGATGTTTGAATCCTCAGAATATATTTCAACCGGAACTTGTGAGCTTCCTTATGTTCTTTCAGGAATTATCGAAAGTCCGGATAAAATTGTTTTTTATGATTCTGATAAATTTCGTGATGAAAAAGGTGTTAATGTTCATACAAATGCTTTTGTAGAGTCAATCGATAGAAGAAATAAAAGGATTTCTGTCAGTTACAAAAATGGCAATAAAAAAGAATTTGAATATGATAAATTAATTCTATCAACCGGTGCGGTTGCTAAAAAACTTCCAATTTTTCACGATGAATATGAAAATGTTTTTAATCTCAAGAATGTTGCTGATCTAAAAAAGTTAAAGATTTTTATTCAATCAGACAAAGTAAAAACTGCAGCAATAATTGGCAGCGGCTATATTGGTATAGAAACCGCGGAAGCTTTATCAAATCTGAATATAAATGTTACTATCGTTGAGCAAGCCGATTTACCTTTGAACACTTCCGAGATTGAAATTCAAAAATTAATTCTGGAATCTTTGAAAAAAAATAAAATAGACTTTATTGGTAATGTGAAAAATATAAAACCAATAATTATTTCTTCAAAGGTAACTTCACTTAATGTTGATAACAGAATTTTAGAATGTGATTTAATTATTTCTGCAATTGGATTTGAACCGAATAATTTTTTAGCAGTTTCCAGTGGAATTAAAATAGGGGAGTTTAACGGAATAAAAGTTGACTCAAAATTAAAAACTTCTGATAGTTCAATTTTTGCTGCCGGAGATAATATTGAGGTAATAAATAAAATAACAAACAAAGCCTATTACTTACCTTTAGCTACAATTGCCCATGAATACGGGCATATTGCCGGTGCAAATGCTGCCGGAGAAAATAATTCGGCAAAACCAATCATTAAAAATATTGCTGTTAAAATTTTTGAAAATGTTTATTCATCAGTTGGATTGAGTTCTCAAGAAGCTTATAAAAATAAAATGAATTTTTTGGAAGTTAATGCCTTAGCCCCAAATCTGGTTAAGGTAATGCCGGAAAGCAGAAATGTTTTTGGTAAAATTATTTATGACAGATTTTCAGAAAAAATTCTTGGAGCATCATTTTTTGGTGGCAATGAAGTAACGGGTTATGCTGATTTAATTTCTGCTTTAATTCACCAAAATTCTAAAGCATCAGTCTTATCAGAAATTAGCTATAATTACACACCTCCTAATTCACCGTTTATTAATTTATTATCCGTCCTGGGCAGAAAAACAATAAGGAAATAGAATGAATAATTTCAATCTTGTAGAAAATCCCTTAATTAAAAGGGATGTAACATATTTACGCGATAAAGAAACTAAGGAATACCAATTCCGGCTGGCTTTAAGAAGAATTGCATATTCACTTGCTTCAGAAGTTAGTAAGAATTTTGATGTTGAAGAAATTGAAGTTGAGACACCTTTAGAGATTACAAAAGGATATAAAATTGTAAAACAAATAGTTTTAGTTCCTGTGTTAAGAGCCGGATTAAGCTTGGTCAACTCTTTTGTTGAAATGATCCCAAATGCTAAAGTTGGTCATATTGGAATTCAAAGAGATGAACATACTTTACTTCCAATTGAATATTATTATAAAACTCCGAAAGATCTAAATCAATCAAAAGTAATTATACTAGATCCCATGCTGGCAACAGGCGGAAGCGCATCTGCGGCAATTAGTTTTTTAAAAGAAAGAGGAGCCAATGATATTTTATTTTGCTGTTTAATTGCTGCACCCGAAGGGATTAAAAAACTTTCAAACGATCATCCTGAAATACCAATTTATACTGCTGCTCTGGATAGAGAATTAAATGAAAACGGATTTATACTTCCCGGATTGGGGGATGCTGGTGATAGAACTTATGGCACGCTTTAGTATAGTTTTTATATTATTATTTAGTACGATATTTGGACAAAGATTTCCGGATGCTAAAGTAGATAGTCTTTTGATTAACGGAATTAACGAAATATTAAAAGAGGATTATAATTCTGCTGATAAAATATTCTTAAGTCTGGATAAAAAATATCCGGAACTTCCATTTGGTAAATTGTTTTTAGCCTTGACTAAAATATCTATGGCAAATGATTATAATATTGAAATCAACGAAGACGATCTTGATGATTTATTTGAAGAGGCTGAAGAAATTATTGAAAATTACAAAGATATAAATGGAGAAAATCTTTGGTATAACTATTTTGTTGCACTTGTCAATGGATATAAATCTTATTATAGTATTGAACAAGGTGATTTTTTAACCGGGATGTTAAATGGAATTGAATCAATAAAAAGTTTTGAAAACTGTTTAGATATTGATAAAAAATTTGCTGAGTCATTTGTAAGCATAGGGAATTATCTTTATTGGAAATCTAAAAAAACAGAAATTATTGATTGGTTTCCTTTTGTTGAAGATAATTCAAGTCAAGGAATCTTATTCTTGGAAAGAGCTGTAAAAGAGACTATATACAGCAGAAAACTTGCGGTTTATTCATTAATTTGGATTTACATAAATGAAAAAAGATTCGATGATGCAGTTGCAATAAGTAAAATTATTCTCGATCAGTTTCCAAATAATCGATTTGTAAAAAGAGCTTTAGCGAGTGCTTATTATTATCTAAATAAAGAAAAATCAATTGAAACCTTAACAGAAATAAAAAATAGTTTAATAAATGATAAAGTGTTAAATGACAGAAATAAAATCATATTGAATTACAGAATTGCTAAACTTTATTTTGAAATAAACAAAAATGAGAAAGCGCAAAAAATTTGCAATGAAATAATTAAAGAATTTTCAACAAAAGAAAATATTGATTCGTTAGTAGAAAAAAGATTAGAAATGACTTACGAATTAATGGATCAATTTAAAGCGAATTAATTATGGCACTGATTAGCACTAGACATAAAAGAATGATGGAAGATCTAATTGATGTTTGCAAAAAGAATTTGCGAAACGTTGATGCAGCAATGATTGAGAAAGCATTCAAGCTTAGTCAGGAAGCTCACAAAAACCATTTCCGAGCTTCGGGTGAACCATATTTTAATCATCCTTATGAAGTTGCGCTAATTGTGGCTAGAGAGATTCCGCTTGATGATATTTCTGTTGTAGCTGCACTTTTGCATGATGTGGTTGAAGATACTGAATACACTTTAGAATTTGTGAAAAAAGAATTTGGCTCCGAAGTTGCTGATATTGTAAACGGAGTTACAAAAATTGGCGGAGTATTTAAAGGTCAAGAAATTACTAAAGCAGAAAATTACAGAAAAATGCTTCTTTCAATGGTAAAAGATGTTAGAGTAATTCTTGTAAAATTTGCCGATAGACTTCACAATATGCGAACCTTAGAGTTTGTTCCGGCTGAAAAACAAAGAAGAATTGCCAGAGAAACAATTGAAATTTATGCCCCATTTGCACATAGATTTGGATTAGGAAGAGTAAAATGGGAGCTTGAGGATTTAGGATTCAAATACCTTAATAAAGAAGCATACAATGACATTGCAAAAAAAATAAAAAATAAACGTAAAGAAAGAGAAAGCTATTTAAATAAATTTATAAAGCCTATCGAAATAAAACTAATTGAAAATGGAATTAAAAATTTTGAAATAGGAGGCAGACCAAAACATCTTTACTCTATTTATAGAAAAATGATTAAACAGAATAAACCATTTGAAGATATTTATGATTTACTTGCCGTAAGAATAATTTTAGAAGAAAATGATTCGAATGATTGCTACTATGTTTTAGGAGTTATCAATCAAAAATTCAAACCAATTCCTGACAGATTTAAAGATTTTATTTCAGTTCCTAAAAAAAATAATTATCAGTCAATTCATAATACTGTAATTGGTCCTGACGGCAAGCTGATCGAAATTCAAATTAGAACAAGAAAAATGCATGAAATTGCTGAGCAAGGAGTTGCAGCACATTGGAAATATAAAGAAGAAATAATCTCTACCGATGCAGAACTTGAAGATTGGGTTAATTGGGTTAGAGATATTTTTGAGAATGCCTCTAAAGATGAAGCTACTCACGAAATTTTACAGAGTTTTAAGCTGAATCTTTATCAAGATGAAATTTATATTTTTACTCCAAAAGGTGATTTGATAAGGCTTCCCTTAAATTCCACTCCTGTTGATTTTGCATTTGAAATTCATACAAATGTTGGTTCGCACTGTATTGGCGCAAAAGTAAACGGTAAAATTGTTCCGCTTGATACAATTCTAAATAGTGGCGATCAAGTTGAAATTATTACTTCGAAAAACCAGCATCCAAATAAAAGCTGGCTTCAATTTGTTCAGACTCACAAATCAAAAGCAAATATTAGAAAATATTTAAATAAAGAAGAAGACAGAATAATAGAAATCGGTAAAGAAATTTGGGAGAAAAAAGTAAAAAAACAAAAACTTACTTTTAATTCCGATGAGCTGAACAGACTTATAAACAGACTAAAATATGAAAATCAGCGTCAGTTTTTCCGTGCCGTATCGCAAAGTAAATTTGATTTAGATGAAATATTAAATCCTCCTGAAAAAGATGAGCAAGATGAAGTAAGAGAATTAGAGTTTAATAAATTTGCCCAGACTGTAAGAAAAGAAGCAGGTGATTTAATTGTTGAAGGGGACACAAAAGGAATTCAGCATTCTTTTGCAAAATGCTGCAACCCTATTCCGGGTGATCCTGTTGTAGGATTTATTACAAAAGTTGAAGGAATAAAAGTACACAGGAAAGATTGTATAAATGTAATTAACATGGCAAATAATGAACCTGAAAAATTAGTTCCGATTACTTGGCCAAAAAGTAATGGCTCAAAGTTTATTGCCGGACTTTCAATTGAAGGTGAAGATATGCCCGGAATTTTAAAAGAAATTTCAAATTCGATAACTTCTTATAAAAATTCTAATATTAAATCGATTAATATAAATACGCAAGACTCAATGTTTATAGGTACAATAACAGTTTTTGTTGAAGATTTAGATCACCTAAACAGATTAATTGAACGATTGAAAAAAAATAAGGGCATCTTTTCTGTTGAACGATTTGATGCGAATTAATTGGAAGAAAAAAGAATTTTAGCAATAGATTTTGGTGAGAAAAGAATCGGTTTAGCAATTACTGATCCATTAAGAATTTTTCCTTATCCTTTAAAAACTCTTTTAAATGATAAGACAATAATTGAAGAATTAAAAAAAGTTTTCTCTGAATTTACAATTGAGTTAGTTATAATTGGATATCCGCTTAAAGAAAGTGGTGAAAAAAGTAGAATTACCGGACAGATAGAAAAATTTACAAATAGAATTAAATCAGAATTTGAGGTTGAAACTGAGTTTGTTGATGAAAGATATTCATCTGAAATTGCTAAGCAAATGATTCTCGAATCGACACCCTCAAAAAAGAAAAGAAGAGATAAATCATTAGTAGATAAGAATGCGGCATTTGTTATGCTGCAAGATTACTTAAATGGTGTGAAATAATATCTTATAGTACTATTTTAGATTGACATTTATAAGCGTAAAAATTATTTTCGAAAAGAGTTTAAACCAAATTTGGGAGCACATTTTATGACACTTGATGCACTTGGAATGATTGAAACAAAAGGATTAGTAGGTGCAATAGAAGCTGCAGATGCAATGGTAAAAGCGGCTAAAGTTGAATTGATTGGAAAAGAAACTATTGGCGGTGGTTTTGTTACCGTTATGGTTAGAGGTGATGTAGGAGCCGTTAAAGCGGCTACAGATGCCGGAGCAGCAGCAGCTCAAAGAGTTGGTGAATTAGTTTCTGTTCACGTGATCCCACGCCCGCATTCTGACGTTGAATTGATCATACCTAAACGTTCTAAATAATTATGCTTTTGGCATTAGGTCTTATTGAGACCAAAGGTTTAATTGGAGCAATTGAGGCTGCCGATGCTATGCTTAAGGCAGCCAATGTTAAGCTTATCAATAAAGAAAAAATTACTGCCGCTTTAGTCACAATTGAAATTGTTGGCGAAGTTGCTGCTGTTCAATCCGCTGTTGATGCGGGAGCAGCTGCGGCTCAAAGAGTTGGACAGTTAATTTCTGCGCATGTAATCCCTCGTCCAGACGATCAACTTGAAGATTTTCTAAAGTTTATTCCGGAAAATAATTCATCTAAAAAGAGCAAATCTAATAAGAAGAAAAAAGCAGTAGATGAATTTTCTTTATTTGATCCTGTTGAAGAAAATGTCGTTGAACCTGAATCTCAGCAAACTGCCGAATTTGAGAATGAAGAAATTATTGAAGAATCTTTTTCCGATCAATCTGAATTAGAAGAGAAAATTGAAAACTCTGAAAAAGATGAAATTTCTAAAGATCCTGAAAATTTAGAAAGTATTCAAGAAATTGAAAAAGCAGAAATTATTGAACCTTCTGAGAAACCTGAAATCAGCGAAGAAGAAGAGGCAAGAGAAAGTAATGAGCCTATCGATTCTGACACAGAAATAGAAAATGATGAATCTACCGAATCTGATGAACAAAAAGAAATTGAACAAATTGATGATTTTGAAGAAAGTTCAAATGAAAAAGAAAGTCCGGATGAACTAATTGATGCTGAAGATATTTCTAGTCAGTTAGAAGATGAAAATATTGAGAATTCTGGTGAAGAAATAAAAGATGCTGAAGTTGAAACAAAAGATGAAAAGGATGAAATTCAATCAGATTCTGCAGATGAATTTGAAAATATGAATGTTCATGAATTAAGAAAACTTGCTCGAGCTACAGAAAACTTCCCGATAAAAGGGAGAGAAATTTCAAAAGCTAACAGACAAACACTCATAGAATATTTTAGATCAATTAAATACTCTTAATTTACTTACCCATCTTATATTTTTTTTATTAATTTAGGTTTATGAAAAAGAAGATAGTAACCATAACGCTTATTACTATTTTCTCCATTTTTTTATGGGGATCTGTTTCGCTTTCCGGCGATTATTTCACGACTGAATCTTTACCTTTATCATTTGATCTTACTTCAACAAAACATGCAATTGGACTGGTTTCTGATACTAAAGTCACGGTAAGTATTAAAGGGCAAGGCTGGCAGCTTACTCAGTTAACCTTAGGGCGAAATTCAGAAATAATAATTGATGTTAATGATTCTGAAGGGAAACAAAAAATATCCATTAGAAATATTATTGAAAAAGCCGGAATTATTGGAACAAACCTTCAGCTTGTTGAAGTAAAACCTGAAAATATAGAAGTTCTTGTTGAAAAAAGAAATGTTAAAAAACTTCCCATAAAGTCTGTTTTGAACATTGAATTTAAGGAAGGATTTGGTCTTGTTTCAAATATCGAATTGTCTCCTGATTCTGTTCTTGTTTCAGGAGCGGAAAACCTTTTGGCTGAATTAACCGAAATTAGAACTTTGCCAATTGAGTTTTCTTCATTAGATAAAGGTGTTTCAACTATTGCCCAGCTTGAGCAAATCGAGTTTATGGAATATTCTGTAACAAATACAATTATGAATTTTGATGTTCAAAAAATAGTTGATAAAGAATTTGCAGATATTTTGGTAGAAGCAAGAAATATTCCTCCTTCAAGAGAACTTATTCTTTCTCCTCCAAGAATTTCTATTTTACTCAGAGGCGGTATAAATCAGTTGGGGCATTTAAAGAACGAAGAGATAAAAGCTTTTATCACCTACAGGCAAGCTGTTGATGACACTGTAGGATCTTTGCTCCCAACAATTGAAATTCCGGATGGAGTTCAGCTTATCAATAAAAAACCGAACAGATTACAATACATTATAAAGCAATTATAGAATGTTTATAACTTTTGAAGGTCTAGACTTTTGTGGAAAATCGACCCAAGTGAGTTTGTTAAAGGGCTATCTTGAATCAATTCATCAAAAAACATTATTATTAAGAGAGCCGGGCGGAACCGAAATATCTGAAAAAATTAGAGATATTTTACTCGATAAGAAAAATTCCCGAATGGTAATGGAAGCTGAACTTTTACTTTTTAGCGCCAGCAGAGCGCAGTTAGTTCGTGATGTTATCGTTCCAAAATTGAGTGAAGGTTTTGTAGTAATTTCTGATAGATTTCATGATTCAACAACCGCTTATCAAGGCTTTGGAAGGGGAATTGACTTAGATTTTATTAATAAATTGAATTCATTCGTAATTCAAAATGCATTGCCGGAAATTACTTTTTTTATTGATATTTCCATAGAAGAAGCAAAGAGAAGAAAAGAGGGAAATCAGATGTTTGATTTGGATAGAATTGAAATTTCCAATGATGATTTTTACTTAAAAGTTAGAGAAGGATATTTGTCAGTTTCAAAAAAAGAAAAAAGATTTTTCAGAATTGATGGAACAAAATCGATAGAAGAAATACATAAAGAAATAAAAAATAAGTTAAATGATTTGCTTCATGCAGAAGAGGTAATTAAATGAAAGTAGTATATAGATCGGTTATAGTTTTTATAACTATTTTATTATTCAGTGGATTTGTAAAAAGTGATAATGATATTTATTTCCAAATGTCTAAAAGCATTGATCTCTTTGGAAGGATTTACAAGGAAGTTGCTCTTAATTATGTTGATGATGTAAATCCCGAAGAATTTATGAATGCCGGAATTCAAGGAATGCTTTCTGCTTTAGATCCTTATACGATCTATTTAGGCGAAGATAAAAAAGAAGACATAAGTTTGTTAACCGACGGAAAATATGGCGGTATAGGGGCAACTGTGGGCGTTCAGAATGAAAATGTAACTATAGTTGATCTTATTGAAGGTTATCCTGCTCAGAGACAAGGAATGAGAATTGGTGATATTATTATTAAAATTGACAGCGTAAATGTTTCGAGAGAAAATTATAATGAACTAAGTAAATACATGAAAGGTGAACCCGGAACTGAACTTTCTATTCTTGTAAAACGAGAAGGAAACGAAGAACCAATATCTTTCAAACTTGTTAGAGAACAAATACAAATTAAAAATCTAACTTTCTACGGATTTTATCCGGAACAAAGCAGCAATGCTTATTTAAAACTTAGCGGTTTTACAAGAACTGCCGGCGAAGAAATTAAAAATGCATTAATTGATTTGAACAAAGAAAAAGAAATTAGTTCAATTGTACTTGACCTCAGAGGAAATCCGGGCGGACTTTTAGATGCAGCTATTGATGTTTCAGAAAAATTCTTGAAGAACAAGCAATTAGTAGTTTCTGTAGTTGGAAGAGATCCGCTTGAAAAGAAAGATTATTTTTCAACTGAAGAGCCGGTTGCCGGAGCAACAAAACTTGTGGTTCTAGTTGATAATGGTTCAGCTTCAGCTTCTGAAATTGTTGCCGGTTCAATTCAAGATCATGATAGAGGAGTAATTGTTGGAACTCAGTCTTTTGGTAAAGGTTTAGTACAAACGCTAATTCCACTTTCTTATGAAACTTCATTAAAAATTACTACCGGAAAATATTATACACCAAGCGGCAGATGTATTCAAAAAATTGACTACGCAAAAGAGAATAATGTAATTATTCCTTTAAGCTCTCTGACTGCAAATGAGTTCAAAACTGATAATGAAAGAACCGTACTTTCTGCCGGTGGTATTTTACCGGATTCAATTGTTACAAATTCTTCTGAATCAAAACAAATAAATCATCTTCTTGCTCAAGGATTATTTTTTAAGTTCTCTACAAATTATTTTAATACAAATAGTTCACTTGATTTAGACAAATTAGATAATGTTGAAATGTTCGGGAAATTCCTTTCCTACGTTGATGAACAATCATTTGAATATAAAACTAGATCCGAAAAGTTAGTTGAAGAATTAGAAAAAGCTGCTGAAGAATCAGAATTAAATGGAAATGTTAAGACTCATATTCAATCGTTAAAATTGGAGATTGAGAAAGAAAGAAAAGCTGAATTAATGAAAAATAAAAATGAAATTATCAACAAACTTAAAGAAGAACTTGCGGCAAGAGTAAATGGAGATAAAGGAAGAATAATAGAATCATTAAAACATGATAATCAATTTGAAATAGCTATTTCGTTGCTTCAAAATGAAATTAAATACAACCAACTTTTAAGTTCTAATTAATGGAAATCAATTTTAGATTTAGTAATAATTTTTTTCTTAAATTTGCATTTTAATTTTACGGAGTTTTTTTGAAAGTATTAGTTCAGCGTAATCCAATATTTAGCAGATGTCCGGAATGTAAAGCAGTTGGTTCTCTTCACCGCTCTCGGGCTAGAGGCACTTGGGAACAATTTGTAAAGAAATTTACTTTTTTCAATATGTATAGATGCAAAGAATGTTCTTGGCGAGGATATAAATCGAATATTATAATAACTTCGCAGTCTGTAAAAACATTGTTGTTCTATATTCTCCTAGCAGTTGTTGCAGGACTTATTATACGAGTAGTGATAACAAGATTTATTTCTTAGAAACTTTTCAATCATTTTAACAATCTAATATGATAATAAAAAAGAAATTATGTAAAATAAGGAGGATAACCTATGGGTTCTGATGTAAAAAACACCAATACCTTTGAATTCAAAGCCGAAGTGAAACAATTGCTGGATATTCTAGTTCACTCACTTTACACCAACAAAGATATATTTTTAAGAGAGCTAGTCTCAAATGCGTCTGATGCACTAGATAAAATTAGATTTGAATCAACACGCGGCACTGAAGTTCTTGATAAGGAATTACCGTTAGAAATTAGAATTGGATTTAATGAAAAGAAAAAACAAATAACAATTTCTGATACCGGTATTGGAATGACCAAAGAAGATATAATTAATAATATAGGTACTATTGCTAAATCCGGAACTTCAGAATTTATTAAGCAAATTTCTCAAGCTAAAGGGGATACTTCTAATCTTATTGGAAAATTTGGAGTTGGATTTTATTCTGTTTTTATGGTTGCCGATAAAGTAGAATTAATTACCAGATCTTATAAGAAAGATGAGAAAGTTTACAAATGGATTTCTGATGGTTTGGGAAGTTATGAAATTGAAGAAATTGATGACAGTAAAATTAAACGCGGAACTGAAATTATTGTTCATCTTAAGGAAGAGGAAAAAGAATTTGCCGAAAAATTCCGCTTAGAAAATATTGTTAAAAAACATTCTAACTTTATTCAATTTCCAATTTTTGTTGAAAAAGAAAGAGCAAATAATGTTACCGCACTTTGGAGAGAACCAAAATCTTCAGTAAAACCGGAACAATACAACGAATTCTATAAATTTTTAACTTACGATAATGATGAACCTTTAGCAGTAATTCATAAATCAGTTGATGCACCGATTCAGTTCAATTCGCTTTTGTTTATTCCTAAAAAGTATAATGATTTCTTTGGCTATAACAGAGAAAATTATGGTTTGGATTTATATGTAAGACGTGTTTTAATTCAGCATCAAAATAAAGATTTGCTCCCTGAGTATCTGAGTTTTGTAAAAGGTGTTGTTGATTCTGAAGATTTGCCTCTCAATATTTCAAGAGAAACTCTTCAAGAAAATGTGATATTTAATAAAATTTCAAGTAGTGTAACTTCCCAGGTTCTTGGTTATTTGTCTGAGTTAGCCAAGAATGAAAAAGAAAAATATGCTGAATTTTGGAATGAGCATGGAAAAGTTTTCAAACTTGGTTATATGGATTTTTCAAATCAAGAAAAGTGGGCAGATTTACTTAGATTTAATTCTTCAACCTGCACTGACGCAAAAGAATTAATCTCTTTTGCAGAATATGTAGAAAGAAAAAAAGAAGATCAAAAAGAGATTTATTATGTTCTCGGAAACAGCAGAGAAGGAATAAATTCCGATCCTCATTTAGAAATTTTTAAGTCAAAAGGAATTGAAGTTATTTATTTATACGACCCTATTGATGAAATTGCAATTAGCTCATTAAATAAATACAAAGAATTAGACTTGAAATCTGTTGATCAAGTTGATCTTGCAAAAATTGAAAAGATGGAAGATGTTGTTGAGAAAAAAGATGATGCAGAAAAACTTAGCAAAGATGATGAAAAACATTTTGATAGTTTGATGTCCAAAATGAAAGAATTATTAGGTGATAAAGTTAAGGAAGTTAGAGCATCAAAAAGATTGAAAGACAGTCCGGCTGTATTGGTCAATCCAGATAATTCAATGTCCGGTTCAATGCAAAAGATTATGCAGATTATGAACAAAGATCAATCGATACCGGAAAAAATTATGGAAGTAAATAAAAATCATCCTTTGATGAGAAATCTTTTGAAGATTTATAAAGCCGATGCCAAAGATGATTATGTAGCTGATGTAATCAAACAACTTTATGAATCCGCTTTATTGTTGGAAGGATATTTACAAGATCCTCATGAACTTGTAGGAAGAATTAACAAACTCCTTAATCAATCGAGCAGTTGGTACACTTCCGTAAAAAATATATAAGTTGCAATTAGTTTTATTTCTTTTAAATTTAGTCCCGGTTGATAATTTATTTTCCGGGACTTTTTTTATGAAAGACTCACTTATGACGCAAATTTTTTCTTCAAATCCTACCGAAGATCTATTTATACGATTAATAATTTCCGTTTTAATTGGCTTACTTGTTGGTGTTGAGAGGGAAAGAAATCTAACTGAAAAAGACCAATTATTTGCCGGAATTAGAACTTATCCATTAATTGCAATTCTTGGTTTTTTAAGCGGATTGATTTCAAATAAAACTTCCGATGGAGTTTTTATTGCAATATTTTCGATTTATGGATTGCTTGTTGTTACTTCTTATTATTTCAGCGCAAAAAAAACAAGCATGGGCGGAACCAGTGAAATAAGTCTAATACTAGTTTTTCTTTTAGGTTATCTAGTTTACTTAGATTACGTTTTACTTTCTGCAATGATAACTTTAGTGATTGTTATTTTTCTGGCATTCAAATCACAGTTTCATACTTTTGCTGATAAAATTGTACAAGAAGATATTTACGCAACAATAAAATTTGCTTTAATCACTTTAATTATCCTCCCAATTCTTCCGAATAAAACGTATGACCCTTTTGATGTTATAAATCCGCAAAAAATTTGGTATTTGGTCGTTCTAATTGCCGGAGTAAGCTTTGTTGGTTATGTTCTCTTTAAAGTTATTGGTAATAAAAGAGGAATCCAACTTTTATCAATCTTAGGCGGAATTGCTTCAAGCACTGCGGTTACATTGTCATTTACTTCATTAAGTAAAGAACACAAGCAATTATCAAAATCTTATGCTGCCGGAATTTTAATGGCTTCATCAATTATGTTCCCACGAGTTATTCTAATTATTGCTGTTCTAAATATAGAGTTGGCTTTAAAAATTACGGTTCCTTTTCTTATCTTTTTTATTGCAGGAATAGCTTTTAGTTCAATTCTATGGAAGAGAACAAAAACTAAAGCTGTTGAAAAAGTTAAAATTAAAAATCCTTTTAAGGTTTTATTTGCGGTTAAATTTGGAATTTTATTTGCAATCATTTTATTTATTTCAAGTGCGGCTCAATACTATTTTGGTGATAAAGGAATTTACCTCTCAAGTATTTTTGCGGGTTTTGCAGATGTAGATGCAATTGTGCTTTCTTTAACTCAACTTACAAAACAAAATCTTTCAATTGATTCAGCTGCAATAGGTATTGTAATTGCAGCAACCGCAAACTCCTTTGTTAAAGCCTTTATTTCTTCTTTCTTAGGTGCTGTCGAAATGAGAAAATATACGCTAAGCGGATTCGGAATTATTATTGCTTTAAGTATCCTTTACATCCTTATTTTTATGATAAATTAGTTTAATATCTCAAAATTATTTAGTACTTGTAAGCGAGATATTCATTAATGTAGAGACGCCATATATGGCATCTCAAAGATGATTAATTGTTTATTGTATAAACAACTCTACCAGATTCTATGTTAAAATATCAAAATAAATACCGAACAGAAACAACAAGATTAAAATTATGGGATTACACAAATCCGCGGTGGTATTTTGTAACAATTTGCACCAAAAACCACAAAGAATATTTTGGTGAAATAAAAAACGAAAAAATGACATTGAATGGATTAGGTAAAATTGCGGAAGAATGCTGGAAACAAATTCATGTTCATTATAAAACAGTTGAGTTGGATGAATTTGTTATAATTCCAAATCATGTTCATGGAATTATAATATTAAACAACGTAGAGACGCCATATATGGCGTCTCTACAAGAGTCAAAACCAGTATCATTGGGCGATGTTATAGGTAAATACAAAGCAGCTGTAACAAGAAATATTCGTATTCTTGGATCTGGTGATTTTAAATGGCTACCAAGATTTTATGACAGAATTATCCGCAACGAAAAAGAATTATTCAACATTCGCAAATACATAAAACAAAATCCTTTTAAATGGGAATTGGAAAAAGATTTTCCCGAAAATATTGAATAGAAATAAACAATGTAGAGACGCCATATATGGCGTCTCTACATCAAACCAAATTCACTTCCGTAAAAAGTTCTTCAATTGAATTGTAATTTTTCAAGTAGAAAAACCGTGCGTTATTTTTATTTTTTACCAGCCAGCTGAGTGAAATCTTAAAATGTTCTAAATGTCGTTCATCTGGAATTTCATTTATTGTAATTGTGCCATAAAAGTAATCTTCAAGGGCAGAAATAAAATTGTCTTTTTTATCTGCAAGGTGATCTTTAATAAACAATTTCCCTTCAATCATCAGTAAATAATCTTTTCCAAAACCCTCATTTACTTCAATCATTACGTTGCATTTATTAATTGGTTCGGATAGAATTGTTGTTCTGGAAATTTGATTTAGAAGTAAATTAACTGTGTTTCGTGTTTCGGCGGCTTGTTCGTATTTTTGAATTTCAGAGAAGAATTTCATCCTTTCTAACAATCTGTTAACCGCAATTTGATTATCACCTTCTAAAAAGCTATAAACTCTTTCAAGCTCATCATTATAAATAGTTTTATCTTTATTAATACATGGTGCAAGGCATCTGTTTATATCGTACAAATAGCAAATTTTATTTTTTGAAAATTCCTTTTCGGTGCATTCCCTCAATTCAAAAGTTTTATCTACAATGTTAATAATTGTATTAACAATATCTCTGTTGGAATAAGGACCAAAATAATCCTTCCCGTCAAAATCAAAATCCGAAGTTAATTTTAATGTCGGGAATTCTTTGTCCAGATTTACTTTTACAAAATATTGATGTGGATATTTTTTTAACATCCTATTGAATTTAGGATTATGAATTTTTATTAAATCAGTTTCAGCAAGCAAGGCGGTTAATTCTGAATTTGTTTTTTGAAATCCTAAATTATTTGCTTCTCTAACAATTTTTTTCGCTTTTAATTCAGCATAAGTTGTAAAGTAATTAGAGACACGTTTCTTTAGTGATTTCGCTTTACCGATGTATATTATTTTTTCATCTTTATCTTTATAAAAATATACTCCCGGATGATCGGGAAGATTAGAAAATTCAATTGCAATCTTCTTCTTAATTAATTTTGTTGATGTTTTTTGCGAAGGTAAATTCTGAAAAACTAATGCTTGCGATAATTTTGAAATATTTTTTTCATTATTAAGATCTTTAATGATTTTCAAAAATAATTTCGCCGTAACTGTTGCATCGCCTAAACCTCTGTGAACATCTCTATGACGAATTCTAAATTTTTTAACAAGATTTCCTAAAGATTTACTTGGAAGTTCGGGGTAAAGTCTTCTTGCAAGTTTTAATGTGCAAAGTCTTAAATTCTCTACCGGCTCTCTTCCTGTCCGCCTTAATTCTTCGCTTAAGAAAGAATCATCAAAGCTCATGTTATGAGCAACTAAAATGGAATCACCAATAAAATCAACAATATCATGAACTATTTCATTAAATATTGGTGCATTTGTTACATCAAGATTTGTAATTCCGGTTATTTCAGTTATATGCTGCGGAATGTAACATTCGGGATTTATTAAAGATTGGTAAGAATCTACAATTTTGCCTTTTGATATTTTTACAAGTCCAATATCAATAGCACGTCCGGTTTTTGCGGCTGTACCGGTAGTTTCAAAATCGAGAACTGTATACTCTAAATCTTTTAATTCTATTTCTGATAATTCAACTTTTTGCATACAAACAAATATTGATCTTTTTCTCGAAATAAACGAGCCAAAATTCTTTTAAAGCAACAAATTTTTAGATTGCCGTCAAATTCGATATATTTGGAACTTACAAAAAATTGGTAACATGACTATAAACATATTATTTATCGGTGACATTGTTGGTAAAACAGGAATGGATATGGTGCAGACTTGGCTTCCGGGACTTGAAAAAAAGTATAATGCAGATTTGATAATTGCAAATGGCGAAAATGCTGCTGACGGAAAAGGTTGTACTGAAAAAGAAGGAACGGAACTTTTTAATCTAAATGTAAAAGTTATTACAGGCGGAAATCATACTTGGGATAAACATCAATCTCAAGAATATCTGAAAAAAGATAACAGGGTTTTACGCCCGCTAAATTATCCAAAGGGAACTTACGGTAACGGATTTTTTATTGCGGAAACTAAAAAAGGAAAAGTTGGCGTTCTTAATCTGCAAGGAAGAGCTTTTATGCCTCAAATAGATTGTCCTTTTAGATCTGCTGAATGGGCTGTAAAAAGAATTCAACAAGAAACAAAAGTAATTTTTGTCGATTTTCATGCTGAAGCTACAGCAGAAAAAATTGCAATGGCTCATTTTCTTGATGGACAGGTAAGCACTGTTGTAGGGACTCATACACACGTTCAGACCGCAGATGAAAGGATATTCCCTAAAGGAACCGCATATATTACTGATTCCGGCATGACGGGCCCTTATGACTCTGTAATTGGAATGAAAAAGGAAGCAGCTTTAAATCGTTTTCTATTTCAAACGCCTCAAAAATATGTTACGGCAACAGAAGAAAATCACTTATGCGGAGTTTTTGTAAAAGTTGATTCAAACACTGGAAAAGCTCTTCACATTGAAAGAGTTTTATTACCTGAATTTGAACGATCAAACGGAGTTTCTTAAATGAATTTAATTGATGGAAAAAAAGTTTCCCAAGAAATTAGAGAAGAATTAAAAATTAAGATTGACGCGGCAAAAGAAAAAATAGGGAAAGTACCCGGCTTAGTTACAATTATTGTTGGTGAAAATCCTGCTTCGCAGATTTATGTAAAAATGAAAAATAAAGCCTGCGCTGAAATAGGAATGTATTCAGAAAAAAGAGAATTGGAATCTTCAATTTCCGAAGAAGAATTGCTTAAAATTATTAACGAATATAATAACGATGAAAAAATAAACGGAATTTTAGTTCAGCTTCCATTGCCAAAGCATATTGATGAAAACAAAGTGATTGAAAAAATTTCTCCTTTGAAAGATGTTGATGGATTTCATCCGGTTTCAGTTGGAAATTTAGTAATTGGGAAAGAAACTTTCCTTTCTTGCACACCTTATGGAATTTGGGAATTATTGAAAAGATATAAAATTGAAACAAAAGGGAAGCACGTAGTTGTAGTTGGAAGAAGTAATATTGTAGGTAAACCGATTGCAAATATTATGCTTCAAAAAGCTGAAGGGGCAAATTCTATTGTTACTGTATGCCATTCTGCTGCTCCGGATCTTTCTTATTACACAAAACAAGCTGATATTTTAATTGCAGCAATTGGAAGAGCAAATTTTATTACCAAAGAAATGGTTAAAGAAAATGCCGTTGTAATTGATGTAGGAATTAATAGAATCGATTCGCCGGATTCTCCTAAAGGTTATAAAGTAGTTGGTGATGTTGATTTTGAAGAAGTTTCGGAAATAAGTTCCTACATTACTCCGGTTCCCGGCGGTGTTGGTCCTATGACAATAGCAATGCTTTTACAAAATACTTTTACATCATTTGCTAGAAAAAATAATTTAAAAATATAAATGTAGCCCGGACTCTCAGTATGGGCAAAACAAAAATTCATTAGTTTCAAATAATTAGGAATTTTGAAAAAATGGCTAATCCATTAATTGACAAAGTTGTTTCGCAAGTTTTTACGGAAAAGGCATTGAAAGATTTTTATTGCACAGCAAATAGTTGTGTCGGGTGGGAACGTAATGTTGTAGATCAGCCGCTTGCAGTAAAAAATATTATTGAAAATGGTGCTTCAAGAATTGCAGCTGGTCCAGGAATTGGAAATGAAATTTCAAATACTGCAATTGCCAGAATGATTGATCATACTTTGTTAAAGCCTGAGACATCTGCTAATGATATTGACAAATTATGTGAAGAAGCGAAGCAGTATAATTTTGCTTCTGTTTGCATAAATCCTTGTTATGTCAGTCAATGCTATAGCCATTTAAAGAATACACCCGTTAAAGTATGCACTGTTATTGGGTTTCCGCTTGGCGCCAATTGCACTGATACAAAAAGAAAGGAAGCTGAACTTGCTCTTTCACAAGGCGCTCAAGAAATTGACATGGTAATAAATATTGGAAAATTAAAATCCGGTGATTACGATTATATTTTTAATGATATAAATCAAGTTGTTCTGGCTGCAAAAAAATATAATGCAGTTTGTAAAGTAATTATTGAAACAGCGTTATTAACAGATGAAGAAAAAGTAAAAGCTTGCTTAATTAGTAAAAGTGCTAAAGCTGATTTTGTTAAAACATCAACCGGATTTAGTACAGGCGGCGCAACTGCCAGCGACGTGGCTTTAATGCGTTACGTGGTTGGAAGTTCAGTAGGAGTAAAGGCTTCCGGAGGTATTAGAACGAAAGAAGATGTTGAAGCTATGATTGAAAGTGGTGCTGATAGAATAGGTGCTTCCGCAAGTGTAAAAATTGTAACCGGTCAAGTATCTAAAGAAAGCGGCTATTAATGATATTAGATATGATTGTCACTAAAACTGATGACGGATATACTTCTGAAGTTCCATCTCTAAACGGCTGTGAAAGCTGGGCGCATGGCGAAGATGAGGTAATTGATAAAACTATAGAATTAGTTTCATTTTATCTTAATATTGAAGATCAAAAAAAAATAAAAATTGACCGTGCAAGGAAACATTCCAATAAAATTATTTATAAACTAGTTCTAGATAAATAATTTGAGAAAATTCAAAACTCCCGAAAGATTAGAAAAAATTACTAGAGTGGTTAAAGATAGACAACATTCTTTAACCGTAGTTTTGGAAAATATTCACGATCCTCATAATGTAAGCGCAATTTTTAGAACTTGTGATGCAGTTGGAATTAATGATGTATCGCTTATTTACAATTATGAAAAATATCCTAAGATTGGAAAATCATCTTCTGCATCAGCATATAAATGGGTTGATAAAAAAAAGTTTTCAACAGTTGAAGAATGTTATTCAAATTTGCGTTCGCAAGGATTTAAAATTTATGCTAGCATTTTAGATAAATATGCTGTTGATCTTTACGAGCTTGATCTTACTGAAAAGTGTGCAATTGTAATTGGAAATGAACATCGAGGAATCTGTAAGGAATCAGCCGAGCAAGCAGACAAAACTTTTTATATTCCAATGCATGGAATGATTCAGAGTTTAAATGTTTCGGTGGCAACTGCGGTTTCTATTTATGAAGCATTGAGACAAAGAAAACTAAAGAATATGTATCCAAGTAAAGACCTTCAGGAAATTGAAGTTGAAAAAAACATTGATGATTGGTGCAATAAATGACAACGAACTTTAATAAAATAAATAAAATTAATGGTGAGTTAAATCTTCCCGGTGATAAATCAATTTCTCATAGATCTGTAATGTTTGCTTCAATGTCGAAAGGGAAATCTATAATCAAGAATTTATCGAATGGCGAAGATGTTAAAAGTACAATTAAATGTTTTAGCGAACTTGGAATAGAAGTAAATAAATTCGAATCTCATTTGGAAATAATTGGAAAAGGATTTAAAGAATTTATTACTCCTAAGTATGATTTGGATTGTGGGAATTCCGGAACAACAGTTAGATTAATTAGCGGAATTCTTGCTGCTCAAAATTTCACTTCCATATTAATTGGAGATGATTCACTATCAAAAAGACCGATGAAAAGAGTTATAGAACCGCTTGGTTTAATGGGCGCAAATATAAATTCTGAAAACGGATTTTTACCAATAAAAATTAATCCTTCAAACGAAATAAAATCTGTTGAGTATGAATTAAAAATTGCAAGCGCACAAGTTAAAAGTGCATTATTACTATTCGGACTTCATTCTGAAAATCCAAGTTTTATAATTGAAACCAAAGAAACAAGAGATCATACTGAAAGGATGTTGGAAATTCCGGTTAAATTTATTGATGACAAAAAGATAATTGAAACATCAAAAAAATATTATCCTGAGGCAAAGGAATATTTTGTTCCATCTGATATTTCAACTGCCGCATTTTTTATGATTCTAACTTTACTAAGTGATAACTCTGAAGTGATAATAAAAAATGTTTCTCTAAATCCAAGCAGAACTGGAATTATTAAAATTCTGCAAAGAATGAATGGTCGAGTTGAAATTCTTAATGAAAAAATAAGCAGCGGTGAAGCTTATGGTGATATTTTAGTTCGTTCAAGCAAATTGAAAAATATTGAAATTCCTTTGGAACTTGTTCCTAATATTATTGATGAAATTCCAATTTTATCCATTGCCGGAATTTTTGCCGAAGGAAAATTTAGAATTACAGATGCAGAAGAATTACGAGTGAAAGAATCAGATAGAATTAAATCCTTGGTATATAATTTCAATCAACTCGGAATTGAAATTAGCGAATTTGAGGATGGTTTTGAGTTTGAAACATCTCAAAAAAGTTTTAATAAAGTAGAATTTGAAAGTTTTGATGACCACAGAATAGCAATGGCGTTTGCAGTTTTTTCAATGATTAATAAAAATGGCGGGAATGTAAATAATTTTGATTGCGCAAAAATATCAAATCCAAATTTCATTTTGCAATTGAAATCAATTTTAGAAATCTAAAAATCAAATTAGAAAACTCCCAAATATTTATTTTTCGTAAAGCTTGTCAATATCAGTATTGCATATTTCCAGGTATAATTCCGCAAGTTTATTAGTTACATCGGATAAAAACTTTTCGCCCTTTTCAGCACTGGCATTTTTAGGATTGCCTATTCCGGTATCTGTAGTAACTTTTGACCATTTTCTTTCTGTCCAAGCCCAGCCTTCTCTTATTCCTTTAATATTTATTTTCTTCTCTTTCCCTTCTCCTGCTTCTTCAAGCGGTAAAACTAGACTTGGAGCAATTTTCATCATTATACTGGTTTCCATTTCATCTGCATGATCACCATCATTTTCAAAATAATTATCCTTTTTAAACATTGTGTACCAGTTGCATAAGCTCAAAAACATCTTAGGAAATTTAACGCCCAATTCTCTTAGAATCGGTTTAAAGTCATTGCCTCCATGGCTGTTGATAATAATGAGTTTATGAATATTCTGTCTGTTAAGCACTTCAATAATATCATTAAGAATAGCTTTTTGAGTGCTTGGATAGATATTCATATCTAGCTTAATATCTAATTGTCCGGTATTTACGCCAAAAGGAATTGTTGGCAATACAATTAACTTTGCACCTTTTTCAAAAGCGATTCGAGCAGATTCTGCGGAAATATAATCTGCTTCAATTATATCAGTAGAGTAGGGAAGATGATAATTATGAGCTTCTGTAGCACCCCAAGGCAAAATTGCTAAATCTATTTTTTGGTCTTTTAGATTTTTCCAATTACTTTCTGCTAAAATATATGGTCTCATTGAAATTTCTATTTATTTATCAAATAATTAATTTAATAATTTTAAAAGCAAAAAAGCTTATCAAATTTGATAAGCTTTTTTTTGTACCGAAGGCCGGACTCGAATCTACCTTCGTAGACAGGCCGGCACCGGGTAGAATTACTTAATTAATGAATAAAGAAAATCTTTCCCGACACCCGTCTTTAATTGTTTTTCACGAGTTCTAGCTTGAATAGAAGTTTCATATTCTTCAGTAAAAATGAGAATAAAAGGTTTGTAAGGTTTGGTAGATTTATTAAAACCAGAATTATGTTGATGAACTCTTCGATCAAGATTTGTAGTCATTCCCACGTAAATAAATTTATGAGAAAGACTTTTGATAGCGTAAACAGTAAACAATGTATGGTATTAATTTAATTTTGTACCGAAGGCCGGACTCGAACCGGCACCGGGTATAACCCCGACTGGATTTTGAGTCCAGCGCGTCTACCAATTTCACCACTTCGGCATTTTTTTGAATTCAAAAAATAGTCAATTATTTCTGTTTTTCAAATCGATTATTTCTCAAATATTAGTTCACCAAAATCTTTTGGCTGATGAAAATTTAATTCACTAACCGGATTCCAAGAAGACCAATGTGGAAGTATTGATTTATCTGCACATTTATAAAAATTTGCATTCCAATTCTGGCTAAAATCTGATTCTAACAATTCACTAGCATTCAATAATATTTCAAATGGAATTTTAATTAATAGCAGCCATTCCTCAATCTGATTTTTATTAAATAATTTATCATCAGTTATGCTTGAACTTACTTCTATTTTGTTAATATCATCTAGATTTATTCTCTTAAATTCTTTCAATGTACCGTTTAAATCTATTTGCCAATTAGTCACATAATAGCATAAAATTCTTCCGATACAATTAATTTCAAAATTAAAATATCCTTTTGCACCAAAAGGTTTTACAAAAAACTCAACACAGCTATCCTGATATACTTTATCAAAATGAGTTTTCTGATTACAGAGTATTTCCTTCTCTTTTACTTTCCAAAAAAGGAAAATGTTTTTCGAGTTGTAGCAAACTTTCACTTCCACACTTGGAAATTGTTTATTCTCAATTCGGTGGTAATCTAATCTTAGAGACGAAATCTTTTCCCAAAAGTCATCATCCCAATTGAAAGGAAGAATGTTTTTATCAGTTTTACTTATAATTATTGATTTCATTTTCTTTGCGTTATTTTCATAAAAAAGCCGGAAAATATTCCGGCTTTGATGTCAATTGTTTTTTTGAGCTTTTACCCAATTATCTCTCAGAGTTACAGTTCGATTAAATACTAATTTTTCATCAGTTGTATATTTTGTATCTACGCAAAAATAACCAAGTCTTTCAAATTGAAATTTATCACCTTTTTTTGCTGATTTTAGAAATGGCTCAAGTTTACAATTATTTAAAATTTCTAATGAACTTGGATTTAGAAATTCCAAAAAATCTTTTTCCTTATTGCCTGTTGGATTTTCATCACTAAAAAGTCTGTCATATAATCTAACCTCAGCATTTACAGCATGTTCAGCCGATACCCAGTGAATTGTAGCTTTTACTTTTTTCCCACTTGTATCATTGCCGCTCTTTGACTCTTCATCAAAAGTACATCTAAGTTCTGAAATATTTCCTTCGGAATCTTTTATAACATCATTGCATTTAATTATGTAAGCATAACGAAGTCTAACTTCACCGCCGGGTGAAAGTCTAAAAAATTTCTTCGGAGGATTTTCCATAAAATCATCTTGTTCAATATAAATTTCTCTGGAGAAAGGAACACTTCTACTTCCCATCGATTCATCTTCGGGATTATTTACGGCATCTAATTCCTCAACTTGGTTCTCAGGGTAATTTGTAATTACAACTTTAATTGGTCGTAAGACCGACATTACCCTTTGCGCTTTTTTATTTAAATCTTCTCTAACCCTAAACTCTAAAAGAGCAACATCAATTGTGTTATCGCGTTTAGCAACTCCAACACCTTCTGCAAAATTTCTTATGGATTCAGGAGAATATCCTCTTCTTCTTAAACCAGATAAAGTTGGCATTCTCGGATCATCCCATCCGTCAACAATGTTTTTTTCAACAAGAGTTAATAATTTGCGTTTGCTCATTACAGTGTAATTTAAATTAAGTCTGGCAAATTCTATTTGCTGCGAATGATGAATTCCAAGTTCTTCAATAAACCAATTATATAATGGTCTATGATTTTCAAATTCAAGCGTACAAATCGAATGTGTAATTTCTTCAATTGAATCTGATTGACCGTGTGCCCAGTCATAAGTAGGATAAATACACCATTTGTTTCCTGTTCTATGATGTTCGGCAAAACGAATTCTATACATAATAGGATCGCGCATGTTTATGTTTGGAGATGACATATCAATTTTTGCTCTCAAAACACATTCACCTTCTTTGAATTCTCCGTTTTTCATTTTATTAAAAAGCTCAAGATTTTCTTCAACGGTTCTATCTCTGTATGGGCTTGGTTTTCCGGCTTCTGTTGGAGTACCGCGCAATAATTTTATTTCTTCGGCAGTTGAAGAATCAACGTAAGCTTTACCTTTTTTTATTAGTCTAATTGCAAACTCAAAAAGTTGATCAAAATAATCAGAGGCGTAATATTCTCTGTCTTCCCAAGTAAATCCAAGCCATTTTATATCAGCCTTGATTGAGTCAACATATTCAACGTCTTCTTTTGCTGGATTAGTATCATCAAACCTAAGGTTGCATATTCCATTGTATTCATCTGCAAGACCGAAGTTTAAACAGATAGATTTTGCGTGTCCAATATGAAGATAACCATTTGGCTCAGGAGGGAAGCGGGTATGAACAATTCCGTTAAATTTGTTTGTCTTTAAATGTTCATCAATTATTTCTTTAATAAAATTTGAAGATTTTTTGATTTCTTCTGACATATTTTACCTTATGGTTTTATTTCTGCAATAGCTTTATTTATTCTTGAGACAGTTTTTTCTTTTCCTATGATTACTAAAATATCATAAACACCGGGACCACCGCCAACTCCGGAAACAGCAAGTCTTAATGGATGTATTAATTTCCCAACTCCGACAGACTCTGTTTCTGCAACTTTTTTCAATGCGATTTCATAATCTTCTTTAACCGGATTTTCAAGAGAGCTAAATTCAATATTTAATTTTTGAAGAAGATTAGAGCTGTCTTCTTTCCATCTTTTTTTAATTACATCTTCATCATAAACTGAAGGTTCTTCAAAGAAGTAACTAGAATTTGTTAAATATTCTTTAATAAAATTCACTCTTTCGCGCATTGCATTTATTACATTAATTAAATATTCATCACTATAAGAATTTTGTGCAAATTTTGATTTTTCTATTTCTTCTTTTAACATTCTTAAAACTTCATCAACCGGTTTATTGCGAAGATGTTCAAAATTTAGCCAGTCAAGTTTTTCCAAATTAAAAACCGCTCCGGCTTTATGAACTCTCTCTAAACTAAAGTTTGCAATCAATTCTTCAAGCTGATAAAACTCTTTTTCATCGCCGGCATTCCAGCCAAGCAGTGCTACAAAATTAACAAGCGCTTCCTTTAAATATCCTTTCGCTTTGTAATCTTCTACAGCAACATCACCTTGTCTTTTGCTTAATTTTGATTTGTCCGGATTTAACAAAAGAGGGAGGTGAGCAAACTGTGGTTTTTCCCAACCGAAAAAATCGTATAACAAAACATGTTTTGGTGTTGATGGGAGCCATTCCTCACCGCGAATTACGTGAGTAATTTTCATTAAATGGTCATCAACAACATTTGCTAAATGATATGTTGGAAATCCATCACTCTTTATCAAAATTTGATCGTCAACAGTATCAGTATTGAATTCTACTAATCCTCTAATTTTATCTTCAACCATTACACGCAGTCCTGGACTGACATTCATGCGAATTACATAAGGTTCACCGTTTGCAAGTTTTTCTTTTACTTCTTCATCTGATAAATCTAATGCAGCTTTATCATATTTCGGTTGAAGTTTTTCTGCAATTTGTTTTTCTCTTAATTCTTGAATTCTTTCCGGAGTATCAAAAGCATAATACGCTTTCTTTTTTTCGATTAATTCGAGTGCATACTTTTTATAAATATCTAAACGTTTCGATTGAAAATAAGGACCGTAGTTACCTTCTACTTCCGGACCTTCATCGTAACTTAATCCAACCCAATTAAGAGTATTAATTAAATTCTCAACAGCTCCTTCAACGTATCTATTTTGATCTGTGTCTTCAATTCTTAAAATAAATTTTCCGTTATTCGCTTTTGCAAATAAGAAATTATAAAGTGCAGTTCGAAGTCCGCCAACGTGTAAATAACCGGTTGGACTTGGGGCAAAGCGCACTCTTACATTTTCACTTATCATTAAATCCTCTAAATTTTCTAAACTAAGGAATCAAATATAAGAAAGTAATTAATCTTTTGAGTGCAGCTGATTAACTTTTACAATATTTATTCGGAATAGTTTGTGTAGTATTTTACTTTTTCGATAAACTCTTTACTGTCAATTGGTTTTGGAATATAATCTGTTGCTCCTGCTGATAAACATTTTTCTCTATCACCTTTCATTGCAAAGGCAGTTAGTGCTACAATTGGAGTCATTTTATACTGTTCAATATTTCTGATTGATTCGGTGGCTTCAAAACCATTCATAATAGGCATTTGCATGTCCATTAGGATTAAATCGAATTTTTCTTTCTTAGCCATATTTAAGGCTTCTTCACCGTTTTCAACAACTACAATATTTTCAAAACCATTTTTCTTAAGAAGGCGGGTAACTATTATTTGCGAATGTTTATAATCTTCCGCTAAAAGAATTTTGATTACATTTTCTTTTTTTATTACGTCTTCAACTTGAGCCGGAGTCTCATAACGATTAATCATAGATTTTATAGTTGAAGATAAGTCTTCAATATTTACACTTTTTTTATCAAGCAGATCTTCAAATAATCCTTCTATTTTTTTTAAGTCTTCATGATAATTTTCTTTCCCAGTGTAGATTATTATCGGAAGGTTTGCAAATTTTTGTTCAGATTTAATCAGCTTGATAAGTTCAAATCCATTTGGATGAGGCATGTCAAGGTCAACAATCGCCAAATCAATTTCTTTATCCTTAATAAGGTTGATAACATTGGCCGATACGTGTTCTGCAATTGCGTTATATCCTGCAGTATTTATAGCCTGCTTAACTAAATTTAATGTGGGAACATCATCATCAACACATAATACATTTGAATCTTTGCGTAGTTTATAACTTGTCAAAACTTCTACAAGGAAGTTGTAATTAATAGGTTTAATAAAATACTCAACCGCTCCCATCAAGTATGCCTTCTGCTCGTCTGCTTCAACCGAACAAACTATAACCGGTACATTTTTTGCATTTTGATGTTCGCGAATTTTTTTCAATAATTCTAAACCGTTTGTACTAGGTAATTCAATATCCAGAATTACCGCTAAGAAAACTTCCTTATCAATTTCGTTAAATGTTTGTTCTTCTGTACTTACAATTATTGGATCATAACCCCATTTGTTTAGGTAGTTGCTTAAAAGTCTGGAAGTTGCAAAATCATCTTCAATAACAAGCACTTTGTTTTGATCTGTTGGCTTTGGAAGCTTGGAGGCAATATCTTCAACATTAGTATTCTTTTGACTTGAATTATTAAAAGTTAGTTTTATATTTATATTATTTCTAGAATCAGTATTTACAGATAATTTACACTCGATCAATTCAGCATATTTTTTGGCTAAAGGAAGTGAAAGTCCAGAAAGATTTGTATCCTTTAATTCCTCAAAATTTGTTGCTACATAAGGGAAAAGAAGCTTATTAATTTTATCATGATTTGTCAATTGACCATCAACATTAATAAGTAAATTTGTTTTTCCGTTAGAACCTCGCAAAATCAGTTCAATAGTTCCACTTTGAGTAATCTTAGAAAGTGAGAGAATAAGTGTATTTAAAATTGATTTTAGTTTTTTGGGATCCGTAATAATTGAAGAGGAGAGATCTTTATCAATATTGAAAGAATATTTTAAATTGTTAAATTCCTGTTTATTTTCAAAAAGAGAAATTACTTCACCAATTAATTCCTTAGCATTTACTGAAATTTTTTCGGCTTGAACCTGGTTTGTATCTATTTTTGCAATCTCATTAAGGTCATTAAGAGTTGACAAAACTTTTTGTGCATGTTTTTTTATAGTTTGAATATAGTCAGACTGAGATGATGTCAAATTATCTTCTGCTAGTATTGAAGTAAATCCAATAATATTGTTAGTTGGATTTCTTAATTCATTCCCGGTTTCCAATACAATTTTGCTAAGAGTATTTTCTTCAGATAAATTATCATTTCCTCTTGCATCTTTCCAAAGCATTAAAAAATTGGAAACTAATAAAATCAATTTATTTAAAGAATCCTTTTCGCTCTCTGTTAATGGGGATTTCCTGGCAATTTTTAATAAACCTTTTTCAATTCCATAATTAAACTGGGAGCAAGATTCGTAAATAACAAAATCAGAAATTCTTAATGTGCAGTTAGCGCTTGAATAAAATCCGGTATCATCGTTTTGTAATAATTGACATTCAGCACAGTTGAATTTTGATCCATTTGTGAAATTCTTTTTTGCATTTTCAGATTTTCCTAAAACGCTAACTTCATCTTTAGAAACTTTGAATAGCACAACTGCACTAAATTCATATTCAGCAACAAGAAAATTGCATAGAAAATTTACAAAATCTTCATTTCCTTTTTTTGCATAACTAAAAAGTTCATTTAATTTTGAAATCAAGTTAATCTTAGCACCCTGCAGCATTTAAAATCCGTTGTTTTTTTGATTGCTAATATAAACAAATATTGTAAAATATTTAGATTTTGCATGTTTTGTTTATTCGCTATTATAATTAGTAAGAATATTATAAATTGCAAAATCATAATAATTTTATTATCGAACAAATTTAGAATTATTTTATAAAGGAGGTTTAATGAAAAGAAGTATTTATTTTTTAATACTATTGACGTTTAGTGCTTCTATTTTAGTTGCACAAATTAGTTATTTAGGTCCTGCAGATGGATCTTTATCTACAGGAAAAGTTATTTCCACTTCTGATTTTTCGGCTAATTCAAATGAAGGGATGATGGATAAAAAACCAAGGTTTTTTAATAAATTCAATTATGATCCGTTAACAGATGAATTTGATCCGGTAATGGCAACAATGCCAGGAGATCAAACATTCATTTATGACCCTTCTTATAAAAGAAATGAATTAGCAAAAGTTGCAAATGACAGCATTTTTATTTTTCAAAAATTCTTAGCATTTACTCAAGCAAATTCAATTCCACCAGATCCATACTTAGCAGTAGGACCTGATCATATTCTTGCAGTTGTAAATTCTAATTTTAAGATTACTGATAAAAGTGGTAATACTTTATTTTCTCTATCTGCAGATTCTTGGTTTCAAAATGTTTTATCAAATGCCGGTTCATTCGATCCAAAAGTAACTTATGACCATTTTTCAGGAAGATGGATTATGGTTTGGTTAAGTCAAAATGATGCAACTTCAAGCAGTTATTTTTTGATTTCCGTATCTGATGACAGCGACCCGATGGGTACTTGGTTTAACTGGGCAATGCCTTCAAACGTCAATGGTAATACGCCATCCGGCGGTTGGGGAGATTATCAAGGTGTAGGTTATGATGATAAAGCAATTTATTTTACAACTAATCAATTTAGTTTCGCAGGTAATTATCAATATCCTAAAATTAGAATAATTCCTAAAACAGATTTATATGTTGATGCAAATCCTGGAGTAGTAACTTGGAAAGATATTTGGCAGATAAAGTATCCGGGCTCAAACAGCACGTCTTTTGGTATTAGACCAACAATTGTTAGAACTGCTTCTGATGATTATTATTTTGCATCTTCAGCTCAAACTTCAAATGCTAATAGTTTCGGAATATTCACTCTTTCTGATCCATTAGGAACTCCAAGTTTAGCAGGAGTTGCAGTTCCGGTTGCTTCTTATACTTCACCAACCAATGCAGCTCAACCAGGTTCAACTCAAAGAATTGACGGCGGTGGTTTTAATATTAGATTTGAGCCGGTTGTTAAAGACGGCAGCATTTATATAACTCATTCTGTTTCAAATGGCAGTAATGCTTCAAGTGTAAGATTTGCAGAAATTGAGTTATCTTCAATGACCGCAGTTAGAGATTTTAGAATGGGTTCAACAAATTCTTATCATACATATCCAGCATTAGCAGTTTCTGATGATGGAAATGTAATTTTAACTTATAGCCGTTCTTCCGATACTGATTATATGGGGGCTTACTACACCGTTATTCCAAGTGGAGCAAATGCACCTATTGGAACAAGATTGATTAAGGATGGCGCAGGAACATATTATGTTACATATGGCGGTTCTAGAAATAGATGGGGCGATTATACCGGTGCGTGGATTGATCCTTTTGATAACAGTACTTTCTGGGTTCATACAGAGTTTGTCAGTGGTGTAGATACCTGGGGAACTTATATAGCCGGAGTTAGAGCTACTCCTTTCGATAACGCATATCTTATTGCCTCGGAAGAAAAATATAGCTTTAACTTAACTGAAGTTGGAAATGAAAGTGAAGTAAAAAAATTGGTAATTAAAAACCAAGGTTTACAACCATTAAATGTGTCAAGTATAGTATCTAGTTCTGACGCTTTTCCAATAGCAACTAGTCTTTCACTTCCTGCTACTTTGAATACGTTTGATTCAATTGTTGTTGATATTAAATTTGCTCCTTTAGCTCACGGATTGTTAGAAGAAACAATAGTTATTAATTCTAACGATCAATTAAATCCTCAACAAGTTATTAGTGTTACGGCAAAAGGATTTGATGCAGTTGAACCTATGGCAAATTCTCTTTATGCAATTAATGGTAAAGGGGATCTTATTAAAATTGATGATTCGTTCAAAGGTACAATTTTAGGTTCTTCAGGCTTAGCTACTTGGAATGGACTTGCATTAGATAGAATTAATGGTGAATTAATTGGTTCCATTTCCGGAAATGGTGCAACTACAATTTATAGATTGAATTCAGAAATTGGTGAAATTATTGCTAAATCTAATTTAGAAGTTGCTTTCAATAAAATAGCTTATGATAACAACCAAGTTCTTTACGGAATTTCTGATGATCAAAATCTATATACAATTGATATAAATACTAATTCTACAACTTTAGTTGCTAATATTGATATGAAAACAATGGGAATGACTTTCCATCCAACAACTAATGAATTGTGGGTTTCTGTTGATTCTTTGACCAATAAAGATCGATTATATAAAATAAATACAAATGACGGAAGTAAAACGTTTGTTGCTTCGGTTGGTAATTCAAAAAGAATAGAAGCTATTGCTTTTGATAATTTAGGAAATCTTTATGGTATAAATTATAAACCTATCTTAAAAAGTATTTTAGTCTCAATAAATACTACTGATTATTCATTGACTGAGGTTGGTGATTTAGGTGTTTCTAGCGTGAATTATTTATTATTTACTCCGGAAACAATAGTTGGTGTTGATGAACAAGATGTTAAAGTTCCAACTAATTATACATTATTCCAAAATTATCCAAATCCTTTTAATCCGACTACAACAATAAAATATTCAATACCGGAAGCTTCTTCAGTTAAGTTAACTGTATTTAATGTTCTTGGTGAAGTTGTGTCTGAATTGATTAATGATTTCCAATCAGCCGGGACATATAATGTTTCTTGGAATGCTAAATCTATGAGTGGTGCTGCTCTTTCAAGTGGGATTTATTTATATAAAATTCAAGCTGTTGGTAATAGCGGTAAAGAATATATTGAAACGAAAAAAATGGTATTCCTAAAATAATTAGTTATTCTCTAATTATTAAAAAGGCGCTCTATTGGGCGCCTTTTTTTATATCTAGTAAATTCAAAAAACAAGTTCTAAAAAAAACAATGAATCTGCAAAATACCAAGTTAAGACTTTGAGCCAACTCAAAATATTATTTTAATCCAATTCACAAGTTTTCTAAAAAGTAATTTGCAATTCTTGTATATAAACTAACCTGATCTTTTCCTCTAACATGATGTCCGTAACTCGGATAAGGGAAATAATCTAATGACTGATTTAATTTAGTTGCTTTTTCTGCAAATAGAAGAGAGTGCTGCCAAACTACAGTTGGATCTTCAGTTCCATGAACCATCAATAGATTTTTGTCTTTTAGATTTTCAACATAATTTAATAAATTACTTTTGTTGTAACCATCTGCATTGGTTTGTGGTGAATCCATATATCTTTCACCATACATTATTTCGTAGTAGCTCCAGTCAATTACAGCGCCGCCGGCAACACCAACCTTAAAAGAGTTTGTTCTAAGCATCAATGAGGTAGCCATAAATCCACCGTAACTCCAACCGTAAACACCAAATCTTGTTGAATCAACAAAAGGTAGAGATTTTAAATATTTCACACCAACCATCTGGTCTTCAATTTCAATAGTGCCAAGATTTCTAAATGTTGCTTGTTCAAAATTAATTCCTCTATTATCTGTACCTCTATTATCAAGTTCAAAAATTATATAACCTCTCTGCGCCATATAGTGAAACCAAAAATCATAACGCCCGGAAATAAAATCATTTGTAACTCCTTGAGAGTGTGGTCCGCCATATACAGAAACAATTACTGGATATATTTTCATATCATCAAATTCAGTTGGATAAATTATTCTTGTATACAAATCATTACCATCGTTTGATTTTAGAATTTTAAACTCAGTTTTTCCTAAGGAATAATTTTCCAAAGGATTTTCAAATTTCTTAATAATTCTAATTTCATTTCCATTGGCATCATTTATCGAATAAATATTTGGAATCCCAATTGCCTTGTATTTGTTGAGGAAGAAAGATTTATCATCATTTAGAATCGCAGAATTATTTCCGTCATCATTATTTAATTTAGTTATTTCTTTCGATCTCATATTTAATTTGTACAAATACTTATTCATAATTCCGTCTTTGTTAGAGACAAAAAAACAATTTTCATCTTTTGAATCAAAACCAAGAAATTCAATTATTGGAAAATCACCTTTAGTTATTTGTTCTAATAGCTCTCCTTCGGTTGAATATTTATAAAGATGCTTAAATCCATTTCGTTCAGAGAGCCACAAGAATTCATTGCTATTCGGGATAAAAAATAAAGGATGTTCCGGCTCAACATATTTTTCATCTTTTTCATCAAAAAGAATTTGTAATTCTTCACCACTGAAAACATCATATTTTTTCATCTTTAGATGATTTTGATCTCTGTTTAAAATTCCGACATAAAAATATTTTTCACTAGGATCCCAAGTCAGTGATGTTAAATACTGATCTTTTGGATTACCAGTTTTTAACCAAATTGTTTTTTCCGAATTAATATCAAAAATTCCAATTGTTACTTCGTGTGAAGTCATTCCAGCCATTGGATATTTTATTAGATTTACTTTTGCCGGTCTTTCGCTAATATTTACAATTGGATAATCTGTAACCATAGATTCATCCATCCTATAAAAGGCTATTGATTTCGAATTTGGCGACCAGAAAATTCCTTTATCAATTCCAAATTCATTTCTATGCACAGATTGTCCATTTAAAATGTCGGGATTAGTTTCGCTTGTCACTTGAATTTCTTTTCCATCAGAATAAACAAAAAGGTTATTTGATTTTGTATAAGCAAACTTATTCCCGTCCGGTGAAATATTTACATTTTTAGCATCCTTAGATAAATTTATCTGATTTATCAATTCAAGTGTTTTTGTATCTATTAAATAAAAATCAGTTCCTTTTTGCAGTCTTAGTATAGAATCATTTATCCATTCATATGTAGGAAAATTATTATTAAAATTTATTTGCAAATTTGAAAGTCTTCGGTTTAGTTCATTTAGTGAAATAACCGTGCTTCTCATTTTGCTTTTAATGTGCTCTTTGATTAACAGAATATCATCTTGGTTGCTTTCCAAATAACTAAACTCATAATTATTAGGAAGCCATTTTAACTGTTTTAATTCACCGGACGTTAAATTTGAGACCGAACCTAAGATTACATCTTCAATTGTAAAATTTTTCTTCTGAGGTAAAACTTGAATTTGTGAGATTAAGAATAGTAGTATTAATAGGGAAAAGGGTTTTAAAAGTTTCATAATATATTCACCAGAATTAATTGAAAATTAATGATGAAAATTATGAAATAAAAAATGTTTAAAAAAAGTGATTATTCATTTTTAAAATCTTTTTAAAACAAAAATCTCCTGCGAACAGGAGATTTTTATTGTCAAAATTTTAAGAAAGATTAATCTTTCTTTTTATCACCGGGTAATTTTCGTTTTTCTAAAACTGTATCAATCAATTTATATTCTTTAGCTTCTTCGGCGTTTAGATAATAATCTCTATCACAGTCTTTAGTAATTTGTTCCATACTTTTACCGGTATGATTAGCCAAAATTTTATAAAGATTATCTCTAGTTTTAATCATTTCTTTAGCATGAATTTCAATGTCTGAAGTTTGACCCTGAAGTCCGCCAATCCAAGGTTGATGAATCATAATCTTGGAATGTGGAAGGGCAGAGCGTTTCTTTTCTGCACCGCCTGCTAAAAGAACTGCGCCCATACTTGCAGCTAAACCTACGCAAATAGTAGCAACACTTGGTTTTATATATTTCATTGTGTCATAAATTGCTAATCCGGCAGAAACACTTCCACCTGGAGAATTTATGTATAAGTAAATATCTTTTTCGGCATCTTCTGATTCTAAAAATAAAAGCTGAGCAATTATTATACTTGCAACATGATCATCAACTGGAGTTCCTAAGAAAATGATTCTATCTCTTAAAAGTCTGGAATAAATATCCATTCCGCGTTCGCCGCGACCTGTTTGTTCAATTACGTATGGAATTAACTGATTATAAATTTCGGGTTTCATTATTTATCCTTTTTTTTCATCTAATTTTTTTTCTGGATCAATTTCGATGATATTATTATTCTCTTTCAAAAACTCAACAACTTTATCTTCTATTAAAGTTTCAGTTTTATTCGATTGTTTAAAATAACTAACCAATTTTTCTATGTCTATTCCTGTTCTTTCAGATTCTGCTTTTGCCATTTCTTCAAGATCAGCATCTTCAACTTTTAAATCTTCTATTCTTGCAATGTTCTCAAGAACTATCTGCCATTTAGCATTCCATTCGGCTCTTGCTTGAAGATTATGTCTAACAGCATGTTCATCAAAACTTGGCGCTTTATATTTCTTTGCGTTTTCTTTTTCGTTCTCAACCATTTTGTTTAATAATTGTTCAACATAACCTTTGGGAACTGTAAATTCATTATTCTTAATAACTTTATCAATTAGTTGATTCGTAAAAATATTTTCTGTTTGAGATGCATAATAATCTTCAAAATTCTTTTTCGTTTGATTTTTTAATTCATCAATTGAAGTTGCTTTATTTTTTGATATTTCCTTTACTAATTCTTCAGTTGCTTCAGGAAACACAACTTTTTCTATTTTAACAATTTCGGCAACATAATTAAATTCTTCTCTATGAACTTCCTCACCATGATTGTGTTCATCCACAAAAGTAAAATCAAATGTCTCGCCAACTTTTTTGCCTTTAGCATTTTGCGGAATTTGCGGGTTAACTTTTGGATCATCTAATTCTAATTTTATATTTTCGCTACGTTGTCCTTCAATCGGATTTTTTTCCGAATCAACTTTTTGCAGATTAAGTGTAAGTCTAACCTGATTACCGTCAACTTCTTCGGCATCTTCAAAAGCAGCTTTGCTTTTGAACATATGATTTATTTCGTTGTCTATATCTTCATCTTTTACTTTGAATACAGGTTTTTCAATGTCTTGCCCTTTATAATCTTTTAATTCAACTTGAGGCATTATTTCATATCTAATTTTGAAGGAAAGATTTTCACCCATTTTATAATCAATATCAACTAACTGCGGAGTAGATATTGGTTTTAAATTCATTTCGTCAACTAATTCCCAATATTTTTTATTTGCAATCTTTTCGCTTGCTTTATATTCAATTGCTTCGCCGTAAACTTTTTTTAACATTGAGGTGGGAACTTTGCCTTTTCTAAAACCGGGCATGGAAATACTTTTTCTTTCTTCTTTATAAGCACTTTCAATTTCTGGTAAAATTTCATCGTATGTCAAAGAAACTTCCAATTCATTTTCAGCATCTGAAATAACATTTACTTTTGTTTCCAATTTTTAAACCTCGTTTTGTTTTGGATAAATAATGAAGTAAAGAGGAGTACGAGAGGGGGGACTCGAACCCCCATACCTTGCGGCACTAGATCCTAAGTCTAGCGCGTCTGCCAATTTCGCCACTCTCGCATAGTACAAGACTACAAAAATATTTTATTTAGTTTTGAAAATCAAGTAATATCATTCAAATAGATAAATATTTTTACTTTCATTCAAATAAAACATAAAATTAATTTTGTAAAAAATGAAATCTATTCAAAAAATATCTTTTATAGACTTTATAATTTGATAGAAATGTTTAAACGAATTATCTTAGCATCATTATCAAAAAAATATAATTCAGAAAAATTGTTATATTCAAATATTATAATCAAAAAGTTGTGGTGCGGATGAGCGAACTGATTGGTAAAGTTATTGAAAATTACAAATTTATTTCTCTTTTAGGTAAAGGGGGAATGGGAGTTGTATATAAAGCTCAAGATGTAAAACTTGAAAGATATGTTGCAATAAAAATCTTAAGTTCTCATTTAATTGACTCTCCCAGATTAATAGAACGATTTAAAATCGAAGCTAAAAATCAAGCAAAACTTTCTCACCCCAATATTGTTGCCGTTTTTGGATTTATCGAATATAAAAATCTCCTTGGTATTGTTATGGAATATGTAGAAGGAGAGAGCTTAGATAAAATTATTTACAAAAATAAACGGCTTAACTTAAACGATTCCGTTTATATCTTAAAGCAAGTTCTTTCCGGAATTGGTTATGCTCATTCTAGGGGTTTTGTTCATCGTGATATTAAGCCTTCAAATATTATCATTAATCCTGAAGGTGTAGCAAAAATAATGGATTTCGGAATTTCTAAATCCTTGTTCCAAACAAGTTTTACTAAGACCGGTGCTAAAATTGGAACAATATATTACATGAGTCCCGAACAAATTCGTGGACAGCAAGTAACTCATCATTCCGATATATATTCCTTAGGCTGCACGTTTTATGAAATGCTAAATGGTGAACCTCCGTTTGATTCAGAATCTGAATATGAGGTAATGGAAGGGCATTTAAAAAAGGAACAGCCAAAGCTTTCAAAGAAATATCCGGAATTACCGGATTTAGTAGATGAAGTAATTAAAATTTCTCTTCTAAAAAATGCTAACGAAAGATATCAAAGTTGTGAAGAATTTATTTCGTCACTTAGAAAAATTGAAAAGTTAATTGCTCAATCCCAATCAACTGTATTAAAACGAAAAAAGAAAAATCCTAAATTTGTGCGGATGTATTCTATTGCCGCTTCTATTGGGTTGATAGGAATTTTATTGTCACTTTCATATTTCGCTTATAGTCAAGTTGATGATCTTTTTAAGAGCGGGAAAATAAATGATTTCAAGAAATATAGCATACAATCCATTTTTACAAATGAAGGTGAAATAAATTTTTCTAAATTTGAAAAATTACAGACAAATGTTTTCCATACTGTAAATTCAGTCTTTTTTATAAATGATAACAGAGGAATTGCAGTTGGTGATTCTTCCTTATTTCTGAACACTTTTGATGGCGGAAATACTTGGGTAAAAAAGGAATTTACTTCTAACAATAATTTTAATGATGTCTATATGTTTGATAATGGAACATCTTTTATTCTTACGGACAGTTCAACTTTTTTAACAAGTAATGATTTTTTTGAATCATTTAAAGAGTTTGAAGTAAATGGAAATTATTCTTTGTTAAAAGTTTATTTCAAGGATCCGCTAAATGGTTTTATTATTGGTACACGTGGTTTAGTTCTAAAGACAAATGATATGGGTCAAAATTGGTTTAAAATTGAGACACCAACCGATAAAATTTTATTTGATATTGCATTTCATAAAGAAGAAGAAGGAATTATTGTTGGGTGGGATGGGCTAATTCTTAAAACAACAAATAATGGTGTTAATTGGAATAGTAATGAAACTATAACTCGGAAATATTTAAAATCTGTAGAATTTATTAATGAAGAAATAGGATTAATCTGTGGCGGTGGTGGTGAAATATTTAGAACTGACGATGGTGGTTCAAGTTGGACTTCAGTTGCACAAAATATTCTTGTACCAATTCAAAGATTAAAATTTTTAGATGAGGAAAAAGCTATTGCAGTTGGAAATAAAGGATTATTCATTTTTTCTGATAACTCAGGTTTGAATTGGAAAAAAGTTGATACAAAAAGTTTTGCAAATCTTACAAATATATTTGTAACTCAAGCTGGAAAAATATTTATTACCGGTGTAAATGGAACAATTTTAAGAGCAAATTAATTTTGGAGATTCTTAGGTGGATAAATTTGTAATTAATGGTGGAAAACAATTATCCGGTAAAGTAAAAGTAAGCGGAGCAAAAAATTCTGCTCTTGCTTTAATGCCGGCTTCTCTCCTGAATTCTGGAAAAAATATTCTAACCAATGCTCCCGAAGTAAATGACATTTTTACAATGATAAAACTCCTTTCGCATTTGGGAGCAAAATGTAGTTTTGATAATGGTACTGTTTCAATTGATACATCAAACATAATTTCTCAAGATGCTCCGTATGAACATGTAAAAAAAATGAGAGCTTCAGTTTATGTTCTTGGACCGCTTTTAGCAAAATATGGTTTTGCTAAAGTTTCCTTGCCGGGAGGTTGCGCTTGGGGACCACGACCTATAAATCTGCATTTGGAAGCGATGAAAAAATTGGGAGCAGAGATAGATCTTCAAGATGGTTATATAATTGCAAAAGCAAAAAAATTAAAGGGAGCACGCATTAGTTTTGATGTTTCTTCTGTGGGAGCTACTGGAAATGTATTAATGGCTGCTGTTCTCGCAAATGGTACAACTTATATGACAAATGCTGCAATGGAGCCGGAAATTATACAATTAGGCGAATATTTAATTCAAATGGGAGCACAAATTGAAGGTTTAGGAACTTCTGAATTAACTATCAAAGGAGTTGATGAACTTAAAAGTGCATCAACAAAAATAATTGGTGATAGAATTGAAGCTGGTACTTTATTAATTGCCGGAGCAATAACAAAAAGTCAATTATCTCTTGAATATGATAATATAAATCAAATTTCTGCTGTTATTTCAAAACTAGAGGATTCTGGTGTTAAAGTATTAGTAGAAAATGATTTAGTAACAGTTGATTCACGTAATTCAAATATAATAGCTGTTGATGTAACTACTTCCATTTATCCCGGTTTCCCAACGGATATGCAAGCACAATGGACAGCTTTAATGATGTTTGCTGAAGGAACCTCAGCAATTTCAGATACAATTTACTTCGATAGATTCAAACATGTTCCGGAGTTGATTCGTTTAGGAGCAAATATTGAAATAATTAAAAATAGTGCAATTGTAAAAGGGGTAAAATCAATAAAGGGAGCAAAGGTAATGTCAACCGATTTACGCGCTAGTGCTTCGCTTGTTCTTGCCGGATTAGCTGCTGAAGGTCAAACTGAAGTTCTTCGTATTTATCATCTTGATCGTGGATATCAAAGAATTGAAGATAAATTAGCTGCTTTGGGAGCAGATATAGAACGCGTAAAAACCGATGAATTTTAACAGATTTATTGAGAATTATTTCTCTTGGAATTTACTTGTTCTAATTATTTTTAATCTCCTTTTTAGTTTTACTTTTTATCTGGATGCTCCGAATTATGAATTTACTTTACTGAATTCGATTCTCATTTTTTTCCTTTTTGGATTTTACTCAATTCATTCTTTTACAAAAAAGAAATTTAGTTATAAAATAGCTTCATTATTTTTGCTTGCTCCCATCGCAGTAAGTTTAGTTTCTAATGTACTAAATAAAAATTGTCCTTTTTCTCAAAATCTTCTTATTTATCTGCTAACAGTATTTCCTACAATCGTACTTTCATATTCCATTTCTAAACTTTCATTAGAGGCTAATTATGTTAAATTCACTTTTCTAAAAAGACTCAATAAGAATAATTTTATTTCTTATTCGATTCTATTTATCTTATTTGTTTTTATTGCTTTAGAGAGTTTAGTTGAATTCTATTTTTATCCTCAAGTATATTTTTATAATCCAATTATTGGATACTTTTCCGGAACTATTTACGATGACATTATTGACGTAAATCTAGTATTTATTTATTACAGAATTATAATTCTATTATTTTCCGGAGCATTGATTGTTTCTATGGGAAGCAAGTATAAAAAGTTATTGATTGGTTTAGTTTTCATGTTTTATTTCTTATTTGTACTTAATAAATCTAATTTATCATTTGCATCTGATTTGGATAGAATAACCAACCAGTTAGGTAAATCAATTCAAACGGAACATTTTGATATATACTTACCAAATGAAACTGATTCAAATAAAATTAAAAATATTGTATGGGAGCATGAATATTATTTTAGCAAATACGATTCTATATTTTTGTTGAGTGAAAATTCTGTTAGAATTAAATCTTTTATTTTCCAAGATAATGATGAAAAGAGAAAATTATTTGGCGCAGGAAATGCTGATGTTGCAAAGCCATGGTTAAAACAAATCTATACTGAAGTAAATGGATTTGAAAATACTCTCGAACACGAGCTATTACATATTTTCGCTGCAAATTATGGGAGTACAATTTTTAAGATTAGCCATAATTTTAACCCATATTTACTTGAAGGAATTCCTGTTGCCTTTGTTCAAGAAATTAATAAAAGAGATATAGATTATTTTGCGAAATTATTAAAAGAAAATAATGTTTTATTTGCAATTTCAGATTTCCATTCTTTGTTTAACTTTTTTAGTGTAAACTCATTTGTCAGTTATATTTATGCCGGTTCATTTATTAAGTTTTTAAAAACTAATTATGGTACAAATTCGATATTGGAATTGTACAAGACCGGCGATATAAAATCTGTATTTAATAAGGATTTGCAGTTATTGCTTAATAACTATAATTCTTATTTGGATTCTCTTACATATTTTTATAAAGAAAATGAATATGAATTTTATTTTGGACGTGCTCCAATTTATTCTAGGATTTGTCCAAGGGAGCTTTCAATTAAAAAGAGAAGTGCTCAAGACGAATTTGCGAATGAAAATTATGAACTTAGTTTAGATTTATACTCAGAAGTATATAACTTGAGTCGTGATCCGGGAGCATTTAATGGGATAATTCAAAATTATAAAAATCTTAAAGAGTATGAAAAGGGAGCAGTTCTTATTGAAAGAAATCTAGAATCATTTAAGAATTCTAGCTATTATTTATTTTTCAAACTAAAATTAGCAGATTTTTATTATATGCTTTCATCAGAAAAAAAAGCTTTTAATTCATATAAAGAAATTGAAAATCGATCTCCAAATTTTAATTACTATTTTAGTTCTCTTATTCGATTAAAACTATTCAATTATAAGAGTGTATTAAAATATTACTTGAAAAAAGGATTGGATTCAAATTCAGTTTATAAAATTGAAAATTTATCCAAAAATGATGATTCTTTAAAAATAATTTGTGATTACAATGCATTATTTATTGCTAAGGAATTTGAAAGTTTTGATCAAATAGAAATTAGTGATTTTATTAATTTACCATACTTTGAAGAAATGTTTATTTCACTTTCTCAAAGATTAATGAAAATTGGAAAATACAAATCTGCTAAAGAAGTTTTACAATATGCCAAACATAATCTTCATCGAAAAGAGTTTGATAATCAAGTAAATGAAAATTTGAAAAAGATAGATTGGCTGACTAACTTTGCACATAAAATAAAATTCGAAGAATACACATCAAATTGAAAAAGATATCCTCAGAAATTAGTAACATTAAATTTCTCAAAAATGCCTCTAAAGTAGCCGCCAAATTAGACTATAAAGTTTACATTGTAGGAGGATTTGTTAGAGATTTAATTCTAAATAGAAAAACAAATGAAATTGATTTTTTAGTTATTGGAAGCGGGATTGAATTTGCCAAAAATTTAGCATTGGATTTGCAAATTAAAAATGTAAGTATTTTTAAAAATTTTGGAACAGCTCATTTCAAGTTCGAAGAAACTGATCTGGAATTTGTAGGTGCTCGAAAAGAATCTTATACAGAGGAAAGCAGAAATCCTAATATTCAACCGGGAAGTTTTGAGGACGATATTTATCGCAGAGATTTTACAATCAATACTCTTGCAATTTCAATAAACCGAGAAAATTTTGGAGAAATAATTGACACTTTTGGTGGAATTAATGATCTAGAGAATAGAATTATAAAAACTCCGATTGATCCGGAAATTACATTTAATGATGATCCTTTGAGAATTTTACGCGCATTCAGATTTGCTTCCCAGCTAAATTTTGATGTAAGTGATGAAATTAAAAGTGCTTCTAAAAATTTGCGTGAAAGACTTAAAATTATTTCGCAAGAAAGAATAACTGATGAGTTTTTAAAAATTCTTGCCTCACCAAAACCTTCTGTTGGTCTTCATCTATTATACTACTCAAAAGTTATGGAAATTATTTTTCATGAAGTTTCAATTCTTGGCGGAGTTGATCAGAGAAACGATTATCATCATAAAGATGTGTTTCTGCATACTTGCATTGTTGTTGATAATATTTCTGAAGTTACGGATAATATTTGGCTTCGTTTTTCAGCTTTGGTTCATGATATTGCAAAACCTCAAACTAAAAGATTTGTTGAGGGAATTGGCTGGACTTTTCACGGACATGAAGAGCTTGGCGCTAGAATGATGAAAGGAATATTTAGAAAATTAAAACTTCCGATGCATCATTTGGCTTATGTGCAAAAATTGGTAAGACTTCATTTAAGACCAATTGCTTTAGTTGATGATATTGTTACCGATTCTGCAATCAGAAGACTAATTGTTTCTGCCGGAGAGGATTTAGACGATTTAATTACTCTTTGCAGAGCGGATATTACAAGTAAGAATCCTAAAAAAGTTACAAAATATCTTTCCAACTATGAAAAAGTAATGGAACGAGTTAAAGAAGTTGAAGAAAAAGATAGACTCAGAGCTTTTCAATCTCCTGTAAGAGGAGAAGAAATTATGAAAATATGCAATATTCCTCCTTCCAAAACAGTTGGATTAATTAAAGAGGCAATTGAAGAAGCAATTTTGGATGGAGAAATTCCAAACGAATATCAAGCCGCTTACGATTATCTTCTTAAAATTAAAGACAAATTTCTTGAATAAATTTTTATTTATTGCTATTAAATTAACTAAAAATTTTTTTCTAAGAGTACTTAGAAAAAACAAATAATAACCCATTTTGTCCGAATATTTTAATAAAATAAAACTAGCAGGAATTCATTTAATAAATTTTGAATAATAGCAGTAATCCTAATTTAATTAGATCACTTAAATTCTTTGAAAAAAAATGTAACTTTTTTAAAACAACTGCGTCCTAATGAACGTAACAAAAAGAATATACGTTAAATAAATATTCGTCAATCAGGAGTAAAGAATGAAAAAATACTTTTTAGGAATTCTCATCATATTTTTTGTTTCATCAATATATGGACAAAAAACATTAACCCTTGATGAAGCAATCTCAATAGCTCTTCAAAAGAATTCTACGTTAATCAAACAGAAAAATAACTTAGTCACAAGAAAAGCGGACGTAAAAAGTGCATATGGAAATTTACTTCCAAGTTTAGGATTAAGTGGATCTTGGAGCTGGTCAAGAATAGATGACGACGGCGGAACACAGACAGATTTTTTTGGTCAAGAAGTTAAACTTCCTGCTTCAACATCTTTTGGTAGAAGCTATTCAGCCGGATTAGGTGGAAGTGTAACTTTATTTGACGGGCTTTCAAATTACGCAAATATTTCACGTTCGGAAAATAATCTTGAAGCAGCTGAATATGATCTTCAAAGAATAAAGCAAGATATTGTATTTTCGACATCCGACTTATATTATACAACACTAAATGCGTTCGAATTATTGAAAGTACGTAAGGAAAATGTAAAGTATAATGAAAAACTTTTCGAGACTATTCAAGAAAAAAACAAATTAGGATCAGTTGCAATAGCAGATGTATACTCGCAAGAGGTACAATTGGGAAATGCTCAACTCGCTTTAATTGAAGCCGAAAATAGTTATGAAAGATCAATAGATAATTTATTGGATTATTTATCATTAGATATTTTGCAAGATTATGAATTATCAGATCCATTTGGAAATGGAATGCAAACTGAAGATTTTTCTGAAGAATATGAAGATTTGGAAACTTTAGTAGATGTTGCATTAAACAATAGATATGATTATAAAAGTCAAAAATTAGTAGTTGAAAGTGCTTATGACGGAATTACATCAGCACAAGGGGGAATTTTTCCAAGGTTAAGTGGAAATTATTCTTATGGTGGAAGTTCGACAAGTATTCCTGATATTTTTAACAGAAGAGTGTTGAGTGCATCACTAAATTTATCAATTCCAATTTTTTCTAATTTTAATACTGATGCAAATATTCAATCTGCAAAAATTATTGCAAAGAATGCAGAAGAAGATTTAAGAGTTTTCGAAAGAAGAATTAAAATGGAAATAAGCAGTTCCTATCTAAACTTGACTGCTTTAAAGCAAGCATTAGAAGTAAGCAATAAAAATGTTAAAGCAGCAGGCGAGCGTCGTAAAATTAATACAGAAAGATATAATTTAGGTTCAGGAACAATTTTAGATGTTTTGCAAGCAGATAAAGATTATACAGACGCAGTAAGAAGTAGTATTGATGCAAAATTTAAGTATTTCAGTGCCAAAGATGCACTAATAAATGCATTAGGGAAATTAGATTTTAACAATTTTGAATAATTTTATATCTAGGAGATAAAGAGAATGGCTAAGGCTAAAAAATCAAAAAAGAAATTTTACATTTTTGGCGCATTAGGTTTGCTGATTGCTGTAGTTGTTGTGCTTGTTATAGCCGGCGGAAATAAGGAAAATATTGTTTCGGTTCAAACTGAGAAAGCAATAAACAAAACAATTACTCAAGTAGTAAATGCTACGGGAAAAATAAATCCTGTTTATCAAGTAATATTAAGACCAGAAGTAAACGGAGAAATTGTTGAACTTCCCGTAAAAGAAGGGGATGAAGTTAAAAAAGGTCAATTATTACTAAGAATTAAACCTGATATTTATGAAGCACAAAGAGAAAGTGCAAACGCAAGATTAAGTGCTTCAGAAGCTTCATTAATGAGAACGGAAGCTTCATTAAATAAAGCGAAGTATGATTTTAGCGTTGTTGAGGATCTTTACAAAAAAGAATTAGCTAGTGAACAAGAATTTAAAAATGCTCAAACAAATCTAAAGCAAGTTGAAGCTGATTATGCTAATCAAAAAGCTATGGTTCGTCAAGTTGAGCAAGCTCTAAAAGAAGCTAATGAAAATTTGGCTAAAACAGCGGTTCATTCTCCAATAAATGGAACCGTAACTGAACTGCCTGTAGAACTTAGTGAAAGAGTTTTGGGAAGCTCATTTAGTCAAGGTACTCATCTTCTAACTGTTGCTGATTTGAGTGCGATGGAAGCGACTGTTGAAGTTGATGAAAATGATGTTGTTCTTATTGCCGTTGGTGATACTGCAAATGTTGAAATTGACGCATTTAGAGATAAGAAATTTCTTGGTGTAGTTAGTCAAATTGGGAATAGTGCTATTACTTCCGGACTAGGAACACAAAATGAAGTAGTAAATTTTGAAGTAAAAGTTTTATTGCTTAATCCGAATAATGAAATTAGACCCGGAATGTCTTGTGATGCTGATATTGAAACTGAAACCAGATTTAACGTTGTAGCTGTTCCAATACAAAGTGTCACTGCCAGAATGGCTACTCCAGATTTCAAGAAAGATGAAGGAGAAAGTGCAGATGGTGACGAAGTAGAAGTGAAAATTGAAAAAAATGCTAAACCATCAAAACCTGAAGAAGTTGTTTTTATAGCCGAAAATGGAAAAGCAAAAAAAGTTGTTGTTAAAATTGGAATTAGCGATGATAAATTTATAGAAATAATTGAAGGGTTAGAAGAAGGTGCTGAAGTTATTAGCGGTCCTTACAGAGCAATATCAAGAGAGCTTGAAGATGGAACTACAATTATGGTTCAAGGCGGTAAGGGAAAAGCTGAAGATCCTAATAAATAATTAATTACGGAAATAGTAATGAACAACAATATTATAACGATTGAACATATATCAAAAATTTATCAGGTTGGAACAGAAGAAGTTCGTGCACTTAGAGATGTAACTTTATCAATAGATGCAAATGAATATCTCGCAATTATGGGTCCTTCCGGTTCGGGAAAGTCAACTTTAATGAATATGCTTGGCTGTCTTGATACACCAACACAAGGACTTTATAATTTTAAGGGAAAAAATGTTAGCGCAATGGATGACAATGAACTAGCACAAATTAGAAATGAAGAAATAGGTTTTGTTTTTCAAACATTTAATTTGCTGCCGAGATCAAATGCACTTCATAATGTGGAACTTCCTCTTATTTATTCCGGCATTCCTTCATATGAAAGAAAAGAGAGAGCAAGAGAAGCACTTGAAAGCGTAGGACTTGGAGACAGAGTTCACCACAAACCTAATGAGCTTTCAGGAGGTCAACGTCAAAGAGTTGCAATTGCCAGAGCTTTAGTAACAAAGCCAGCAATTATTCTTGCGGATGAACCAACCGGAAACCTGGATTCAAAAACCGGTGAAGATATTATGAAATTATTTAATCTTCTTCACCAAAAAGGAAATACAATAATTCTTGTTACTCACGAAGAATACATTGCCGAACATGCAAACAGAATAATTCGTTTAAAAGACGGATTAGTTGAAAGTGATGGTTATGTAGAAAATAGAAGAATGCCTGCTGGAGAAACTTCATTTTCCGAGGAGAACTAATGAGCAAGACAACAACTTTTTTATATGAATTTAAAGAAGGAATTTTAATAGCTCTTGGAGCTATAAGAGCAAATAAAATTCGGTCTGTCTTAACTACTCTAGGAATTGTTATAGGCGTTGCTGCAGTAGTTTTAATGTCAACTTCAATAAAAGCAATAGATAATAGTTTTCAGGAAGGAGTTGCTTCTTTAGGTTCTGATAATCTTTATATCGATAAATGGGCTTGGTTTAATAATGATATTCCTTGGTGGGAACTTAGGAATAGAAAAAATTTAACTATGGAAGATTTTGAAAAATATAAAGATTTGGCTCAGCTTCCTGTTGCGGTTGCACCAACAGTTTGGACTAACCAAACAGCTAAGTATGAAGAGCGAAGTGTTGAATTTATAATGATTACCGGAACAACAAATGAATATCTAGAAACCACTAATTTTTCTTTTGAAACCGGAAGATTTTTCAATGAATTGGAAAGCAACGGAGCGAGAAATGTTTGTGTAATTGGTGCAGATATTTCTGAGAAGTTGTTCCCGCTTGGTGATGCCATTGATAAGGAAGTAAAAATACAAGGAAAAAAATATAAAGTAGTTGGTGTTTTAGAAAAGCAAGGTAGCTTTATTTTAGGAAATTTTAATCCGGATTTACAAATTTATGTTCCTATTGGTACAATATTCAAATACTTCCAAAACCAAAATTTTAGAAGTATTACAATAAACGTAAGAGCACAAAACAGTTTGATGGTTGAAGAAACAAAAGAAGAAGCAATTGGAATTATGCGTCAAGTGCGTGGTTTAACTTACGATCAAATTGATGATTTTTCAATAAATCAGCAGGAAGGATTGTTAAGTAACATTAATGAAACTGTGGGTGTAATTCAGATTGCCGGTTTATTTATTACCGGATTATCTCTTATAGTTGGCGCAATTGGAATTATGAATATAATGTTTGTTTCAGTGAAAGAAAGAACTAAAGAAATTGGAATTAGAAAAGCGATTGGTGCTAAAAGCCGCACTATACTTGGTCAATTTATATATGAAGCTGCTGCAATTTGTCTTCTTGGCGGTTTTATTGGTCTGTTTTTAGCTTTCTTGGGAACTCTTATAATTAATCAATATTTACCAACTACAATTCAAGTAGATGCAGTTATTCTTGCATTTGTAATATCTCTTTTAACAGGAGTTATTTCCGGTTTTGCACCGGCTTACACTGCTGCAAAGCTTGATCCTGTTGAAGCACTTAGATATGAATAAATCTCTTTAGGAGTTAAATAAATGTCAAAGATATTAGAATTAATATACATAGCAGTAAATTCAATAAGAGCCAATAAGCTTAGATCTTCATTAACAGTACTTGGGATTGTAGTGGGAATATTTTCAATTATTTCTATTAGTACTGTAATTGCAATGCTTCAAACAAGTATAGAAGAAGGAGTTGGGCAGCTTGGTCAAAATACTTTTCAAATTCAAAAATGGCCTGCTGTTAGATCCGGAGGTCCGGGATCGTGGGCTAAGTACAGAAATAGAGAAGATATTTCTGTAGAAAATTATGAACTGCTAAAAGAAAGATTAGTTGGTGCAATTGCAATAGGTGCTGAACAATGGCAGTTTGGTAAAAGAGTAAAATATCAAAGTGAAGAGACCAATCCAAATGTTTCAGTTGCCGGAATAACTCCTGATGCATTTAAAACAAATGATTGGGTTGTTGAACGAGGTCGTGCTTTAAATGAAACCGATTATAATATGGGAAGTCGTGTTATAGTTTTAGGTGCGGATGTTGCAAATTCTTTATTTGAATTTATTGATCCGGTAGGTCAAGAAGTGAGAGTTGATGGAAATACACTAAGGATTATTGGTGTTCTTGAAAACAAAGGGGGTGCATTTGGGCAATCTAGAGGAAATAATGCAATGATGCCCCTAACAACTTTTCAATCGTTATATGGCAAGCGGGGAAGAAGTATTAACATAACTGTCATGGCTCCAAGCGTTGCAGAATATCAAAACTTGATTGATAAATCTGAAGGAATAATGCGAACAATAAGACAAGTTCCTCCGGGTGAAGAAAATGATTTTGATATTTGGTCTAATGAATCTGTTATGGCACAGATAAATGATATAACTGCCGGAGTTAGAATTGGAGCTTATGTTATTGGCGGTATTGCTCTATTGGCAGCCGGTGTTGGAATTATGAATATTATGTTGGTTTCTGTAACCGAGCGAACAAAGGAAATAGGAATTAGAAAAGCTATTGGCGCAAGACGTTCAAATATTTTGTTCCAATTTTTGGTTGAAGCAGTCAGTCTTTCTGTTTTTGGAGGAATTATTGGAATAATTCTCGGAGTTGCGGTTGGAAATTTTGCGGGTTCATTCTTAAACGCAAAAGCAGTTTTACCTTTGGACTGGATTACTATTGGAATTTTACTATGTGTTTTTATCGGAATATCTTTTGGTACTTATCCAGCCTATAAAGCAGCAAATTTAGATCCTATTGAAGCACTTAGATACGAGTAATTCAAAGAAAGATTATTTCTTAAAAATTCTAAAAAACGATATTTCCCGGTTTTGCCGGGAAATATCACCCACTTAATTTATTTTTCTCAATTCAAAATCATTCATTGCTGTTTTAATTTTTGCTTTCTCATAATTCACAACTAAATTTGAGTATGTAAAAATCACAGAATAGTTGGAGTAAAAATGAAAGTCCCTTTATTAGATCTTAAACTGCAATATCAATCATTAAAAAAAGAATTAGATGAAGCTGTTTTGAATGTATGTGAATCCCAGATGTTTATTTTAGGTAAAGAAGTTGATCAAATGGAAAGTGAGTTTGCTCAGTACTTAGGAGCAAAATATGCAATTGGTGTTTCATCAGGCACAGACGCACTTCTGCTTGCACTTATGGCAATTGATATAAAGCCGGATGACGAAGTAATAATGCCGACTTATTCATTCTTTGCCACTGCCGGAGTTGTTTCCAGATTAAATGCAAAGCCTGTTTTCACTGATGTTGATCCAATAACTTTTAATATGGATCCAAATGATATTGAAAAAAGAATCACTCCAAAAACAAAAGCTATAATTCCGGTTCATTTGTACGGTCAGAGTGCTGAAATGGATTCTATAATTCAGATTGCAAAAAAGCATAATTTAAGAGTGATTGAAGATGGAGCTCAGGCTATATCAACTCAATATAAAGACGGAAAATGTGTTGGCACTATTGGAGATATTGGATGTTACTCGTTTTTCCCAAGCAAAAATCTTGGTTGTTTTGGAGACGCCGGACTTGTTGTTACATATGATGATGAATTAGCATACAAGCTAAAAATAATGCGCGTTCATGGAATGGATCCAAAATATTATCATAAAGTTATAGGTGGAAATTTTAGAATAGATGCTCTGCAAGCCGCGGTTCTCAGAGTTAAACTTCCACATTTAGATTCTTGGTCAGAAAAAAGAAGAACAAATGCTAATCTCTATAATAAGTTATTTAAAGAAAATGGATTGGCTGAAGAAACCGGAAGAATCATTTTTGATGAAAATAATAAAGTGCTTTTGCCTAAATCCGTTTATGAAAATTCTAATTTATCAGAAAATAATAAAATTCAAAACTACCATATTTTTAATCAATATATAATCCGTGTACAAAAGAGAAATGCACTATTGGATCATTTACGAAAAAATGAAATAGGCTGTGATATTTATTACCCGGTGCCGTTTCATAAACAAGAATGCTTTATAGATCTTGGCTATGAAGAAAATGAATTTCCGGTTTCAAATTGTGCTTCTAACGATTCAATAGCATTACCAATTTTCCCGGAATTGACAGATGAGCAAATTATTTTTGTAGTTGATACAATAACAAACTTTATGAAAAACTCAGATGAAATTCCTTTGGAATGTGAAAACTGTTTCTGTAAATAAGTAAAGTTGTTGTTATAAATTAATAAGGTTCCATTTTATTCCGGTTTGATTTTAGGATCTCACCGGAAAATTTAACACTTTCTTTATGATAAAAAAGAAGTATAATTACAGCCCAAAAGAAAGAATTTGTCTAAATATTGTTTGCAGAATTAGTCATATTAAATTATATTTTGTGTTCGGAAAATTTTGTATTGGGGCCTATAGCTCAGTTGGTTAGAGCATCTGACTCATAATCAGAGGGTCGGTGGTTCGAGCCCATCTGGGCCCACCAGATAAAGCCTTGTAAGATAATAACTTATAAGGCTTTTTTGTTTTAAAACAAATTCAAATTCTTAACTATACCTAATATTGTCTCCATTTTTGATTGTATTCACACTTTCATATTAACACCTATTTTATCAACGTTTTTTAATGATTTTTAGCATCCAATTTAAAAAAATAAATCATATCCCAAATTAGTAGTTAATATTAAATAAAGGAATTGGTAAAATAGATGATGTATATTATATTGTAAGACATAAATGTTAAAATTACAATACAAAAATAGAGAAATAGGACTTGCTATAATATTAATATATTGTTGCTCTATTTTGTTATCCCCTCATTTCCATTTTCATCATGAAAATGATAATGATTTTAAAAAACACATATATCATACACATGCAATTGATTTACTTTCAAAGCATAATAATCATGGGGAGGATGAACGTAAGATTAACACTTTATCTGATAACCATAATCATTTGGTTAAAAATTTTATAGTTTCATCACTTTTATCAAAAACAAATTATTCTTTTGATATAGCTCAAAAACAAATTGAAGGAAAAGAAACATCAAATAAAGAAATAGAAAGAAATGAATATTTAGAAGATTTCTCAAAATACAAAAAGATAAAAGATAGACATAAGCAAATAGCCGGCAATATTTCACCTCCAAATTCATCAAACCAAGTAATATAATAAACATTTAAAAATCACTACAATAAGGAGAAACCATGGGGCAATTAAGTCTCTTGATGGTGCTTCTATTATTATTGGTTTATCCATTTCAAGCACAGCAAAGATTATTGCTGGATGAAACAATAAAATTAGCACATCAAAGAAATATTGAATTACAAAAACAGACTGCAAATATAAAGAGAGCAGAATCAGAAATTAATAAAGCATCAAGAATTCCAAATCCGGTTTTTTCATATGAACGTGAAGATCTAAAATCGGGATCATTAAAATATAATGAGTGGATAGCTTCCGGTTCAATTCCTCTTAATTTTTTATGGAATCGTTGGAGTAAAATAGACTCAAAAGAGAAAAAGTACAGAGTTGAAGAACTAATTTATGAAAGATTAAAATCTAATATCACCGCTAAAGTTAGTGAAGTATATTATATGCTCAGTAATTACACAAAACTGAGCAACATCTTTACTGAGTTCATAATTGAATTAGAAAAACTGAGTGAATCAGCAAAACTCAGAATGACGGAAGGTGATATATCTAAATACGAAATTGAGAGGATAATACTTGAAGTCCATAAAATAAAATCAACAATAACCGGAATAAATATTTTACAGAAAAAGTATGAGAACGAATTAAAACTTCTTACTGGATTAGAATTAGATAACAACATAATATTTGAGTTAACTGACTTTAATAATAATATTCTACTTAAAGAAGAAGAGTTAATAAAAAATGCAATGGCAAACAGAAAAGATTTAAAAGCAGCATTAATACTGGTTGAAAGTGAAAGTTTATTGTTGACTCATAATAAAATTAACATAATTCCACAAATGAGTTTGTCTGCTGGATATAAAGAACAGGCAGATAATTTAAAAGGAACTGTTATAAGCGTTGGTGTAGAAATTCCATTATTTGAACGTAATCAAACTGAAATAGAAAAAGGAGAAATTCAATTGACTCTTCTTAATAAAGAATTGCTATTTCTAAAAGAAAAGATAAAGTCGGATGTATTAGAAAATCATCAAAATTATTTGGTAAATACTTCATTATATGAAATGAGTAAAACTACAAATTTAGAAAACATATTTAGTATTTCAGTTTATTCCTATGAGCAAGGAGAAATTTCTGTGGTTGAATTTATTGATGGAATAAACGCTTATTTAGATGGATTGATTTTAAACTATAACTTAGAAAACGAGTTGATTAAAAGCTATTACAGACTTGAAAATGCAGTTGGAATATCATTTAAAAATTTTGAAAATAATTAGGAGCAGATAAATCAAATGAGCAGAAATATAATTACATACATAATAATTTCAGCGTTAGCTTTATTTACTTCATGTTCCCATGATCACGATCATGAAACAGAAGAGCATGGACATGAACATGGCGGTGGAGCATCAATAACACAGTATACAAATAATACTGAAATATTTATGGAATATCCGCCATTAGTGGTTAATAAAGAATCTGAGTTTTTGATACACTTAACCGATCTAAAGGATTTTAAAGGTGTAACGGAAGGCGTTTTAACAGTAAATTTTAAGAATGAAAAAAAAACCGAAATAACAAAAACATTGGATGAACCGGCAAGATATGGAATTTATATTCCGACAGTTTCATTCGCCGAAGCTGGAAATTATACAATGACAATTAATCTGAATGGTAAACAAGTTTCTGATATTATAGTTGTGAAAGATGTAATTGTTTATTCAAGTGAAGCGGAATTGCCTCATATAGTAGAAGAATCATCAAGTGGAATATCATACTTGAAGGAGCAGCAATGGAAAATAGAATTTTCTAATGAACCGGCACAATTTAGAAAAATGCAAAAGTCCATTCTGGTTACCGGTGAAATTCAATCAAAACCAGAGAATTATGCAAAAATCATTTCGCCAATAGCGGGAATTGTTCTAAATAAAAACAATTACAATATAAAAACTATTGGAGATTATGTAAAAACTGGAGAAGTTTTATTGAACATCTCACCATCGTCAGATGCAAGTGCAAATATTCATAGAATAAAAAACGATTATCTGCTTACAAAATCAGAATATGAAAGGGTAAAAAATCTTTATGAAAAAGGGGCGGTTCCTCTAAAACGATTGGATGAAGCGAAGTTTGAATACGAATTGAAGTACGGAATTTATAAATCAATATCTGATCAGATTAAAATTACAGAAAATGGTTACTCTATAATTGCACCTATCAATGGTTATATAGAAAAAATGAATTTCAATCTTGGTGAAGATTTAATTACCGGAGAAGATTTATATACAATTGTAAATCCAAACAGATTGGTATTAAAAGCAAATGTTCCAATATCACAAATTGAATCAGCCGAAAATACTAGTGATGCTTCATTTCAAATTGAGGGATTTTCCTCATCTTTCAAAATTAGTGAAATGAACGGAAGAAAAATTTCTATGGCCACCGGATTAAATGAAAAGAATCGCACTATATCAGTTTTTTATGAGTTTGATAATCCACAAAATAAAATAAAGATTGGAATGTTTGCTAATGTAAATATCAAAGCCGGAGAAGAAATTGAAAGAATTGCTATTCCGGAAAGTGCAATAGTGAATGAAGATGGGCTCCATACTGCCTATATGCAAATAGACGGGGAATCATTTGAGAAAAGGATTGTAAAAACAGGAGTTATTAATGAAGGATACATTGAAATTATCGATGGAATAAAAGTTGGTGAAAGAGTTATTACTAAAGGAGCTTATCAAGTAAGACTTGCTGGAATTACACCGGAATCAGCCATAGGTCATGGTCATGCACATTAAAAGATTAAGGAGAAAATATGTTTGATAAGCTAATTAAAATTGCTTTGCAAAAAAGAATCGTAGTTTTAATAACTTCAATTCTTTTGCTTGCTTTGGGCACTTACATAACACTTGATTTACCCGTTGATGTATTCCCGGATTTAACAGCACCGACAGTAACAATTTTAACTGAAGCACACGGAATGGCAACCGAGGAAGTTGAAATGCTTGTAACATTTCCAATCGAAACAGCCGTAAATGGCGCTACTGATGTAAGAAGAGTTCGTTCATCAAGTGCAGCAGGATTTTCAATTGTATGGGTTGAGTTTGAGTGGGGAACTGATATTTATATTGCCAGACAAATAGTAAATGAAAAACTCCTAATTGCATCTGCTAGTTTACCGGAGGAAGTTGATAATCCGGTTTTAGCGCCAATATCTTCTATAATGGGTGAAATAATGCTTATAAGTATGAGCATTGACGAATCTAAAAATAGTGAAAAATTAACAGAGATGGATTTGCGCACAATAGCAGATTTTGATGTTAGGAGAAGATTGTTGTCAATAAATGGAGTTTCACAAGTTGTACCGATTGGAGGAGCCGTTAAACAATATCAGATTTTAGTTTCCCCGGAAAAACTATTGTCTTTTAACCTAACATTAAATGAAGTTTTAGAAGCTGCAAAAGAATCCAATAAAAACTCATCGGGTGGTTTCTATTCTGATTCAGGAAGTGAATACTTAATACGGGGCATTGGACGAGTAGAAAGTTTAGACGATATTTCAAATGCAGTAGTAGGAATAAGAGACGGACTTTCAATTTTAATGAAGGATATTGCTGATGTAAAAATAGGACCAGCAATTAAAATTGGAGATGGTTCCGCAAATGCAAAGTCTGCTGTTATTTTAACAATTCAAAAACAGCCAAAGACTAATACTATAGAGCTGACAAATAAAATTGAATCCACACTTAAAGAAATACAAAGTTCATTACCACCAGGAATACAAATAAACTCAAATATTTTTAAGCAGTCAGATTTTATTAAAACCGCGATAAGCAACGTAATTAGTGCTTTAAGAGATGGCGCAGTACTAGTAATTATAATAATCTTTTTCTTTTTGTGGAATATTAGAACCACATTTATTTCTGTACTTGCAATCCCAATCTCAATTGTTATAACAATTTTGGTTTTTCAATTATTCGACATAATGATAAATACAATGACGCTTGGTGGAATTGCTATAGCAATTGGTGCGTTGGTTGATGATGCTATAATTGATGTTGAGAATGTGTTTAGGAGATTAAAGGAAAATAGGCATTTACCGGAAAACAAAAAGAATAGCGCATTAACAGTTATTTATGAAGCATCAAAAGAAATAAGAGCACCAATGGTAAATGCTACACTTATTATAGTAGTGGTTTTTTTACCTCTTTTCTTTTTAAGCGGAGTTGAAGGAAGACTACTTAGACCTATGGGTTATGCTTATATAACTTCTATATTTGCTTCTTTATTTGTGGCACTAACTATTACACCGGTTTTATCATATTATCTTTTGTCAAAATCTAAGACTATGCAAAAAGAAGGTGATTCATGGCTTGTAGCAAAACTGAAAAGCTATTATGGTCATATTTTACGATCTACATTAAAGCACACTAAATCTATCATAGTAGCTTCACTCATAGCACTTGCGGGTACAATTGCAGTAATTCCATTTTTGGGAAGATCATTTTTGCCGGAGTTTAATGAAGGATCATTAACATTAAGTTTAGTTACTCTTCCGGGAACTTCACTAGAAGAATCAAACAAAATAGGACGACTTGCGGAGGAAATTATTTTATCATTTCCTGAAGTCAAATCTACTGCAAGAAGAACCGGAAGAGCAGAACTCGATGAACATGCACAAGGTGTTAACGGCGCTGAACTAGACGTTAGATTCGAATTGCTTGAAAGAGACAAAGAAGAGTTCTTAAGTAAATTGCGAAATTCATTAGCAATTATACCGGGCACTAATGTAACAATTGGTCAGCCAATTGGTCATCGAATTGATCATATGCTTTCCGGAACTAGAGCAAATATTGCAGTAAAGATATTTGGACCAAATCTACATCAACTTAGATCAATTGCAGGTTCAGTAAAGGAAGAAATAGAAAAAGTGGAAGGAGCAGTAGATGTTGCAGTTGATCAGGAAGTTGAAGTTCCTCAAACAAAGATAAAATTAAATAGAACAGCAATGGCTCGTTATGGAGTAACTGTCAGCCAACTTGCAGAGTCAATAGACATTGCCTTTGCAGGCGAAAAGGCAACTGAGATAAGGGAAGGACAGCAATCATTTGATTTAATAGTTCGCTTTAATGATTCAAATAGAGGAAATATTCATAAAATTCAAACTGCACTTTTTGATACTCCTATTGGCGGGAAAGTTCCACTGTCTTCACTTGCCGAAGTAGTGAATGAAAAAGGATCAAATAGAATAAGCAGAGAAAATGTTCAAAGAAAAATTGTTGTTCAAGCTAATGTATCCGGGAGAGATTTAAGAAGTGTTATTGATGAAATGCAAAATAATATTGAAGTAAATATTAATTTACCACAAAGTTATTTCATTGAGTTTGGCGGGCAGTTTGAAAGCGAACAAGAAGCTACAAAGATAATTTCTTTGTTAAGTATTGTCTCTTTAGGATTTATTTTTCTTATACTATATCTGCAATTCGGTAATATAAAATATTCACTTTTTATTCTTATTAATTTACCGCTTGCACTTATTGGAGGAGTGTGGAGCGTATATTTAACAGATGGTATTATAAGCGTGGCTTCGCTTGTTGGATTTATAACTCTTTTTGGTATTGCCACTAGAAATGGAATTTTAATGATAGCACATTATAAACATTTACTTGATGAAGGAATTGAATTTTCACAAGCTGTAATTCAAGGATCATTAGAGCGATTAAATCCAATTCTTATGACTGCAATAACAGCCGGACTAGCCTTAGTGCCGCTTGCTCTTGGAAGTGGTGAACCGGGGAAGGAAATTGAAGCTCCAATGGCAATTGTAATTTTAGGCGGACTTTTTACATCTACTACTCTAAATATGATTGTAGTTCCTAGTCTATTTTATAAATTTGGGAAAGAGGTGGAAAAATGATGTACTATATTATCAAAGTAATTATTTCATCTGCTTTAATTGTAGCTATATCGGAAGTATCAAAGAAAAGTTCATTAATTGGTGGAATTCTTGCATCAATCCCTCTTATTTCAGTTTTAGGAATGATATGGTTATATATTGATACAGAAAGCAGTGAAAAGATTTCGCATTTTTCTACGAGTGTATTCTGGCTTGTTATTCCATCTCTATCTTTGTTTATAGCACTTCCTATATTACTGAAAATGAAATTTCACTTTTATATTGCACTCCCAATTTCATTATTAATAATGATTGTTTGCTATTATTTAATGATATTTTTACTTAATAAATTTGGTATAAAACTTTAAGTAAATTTCTTAAAAAGCCGTTAAATCAAATTAACGGCTTTTACTAATTAATTTTCCAAAAAAAAGATTAAAGTGTTATTCTTAGGCAAAGTTGTGTTTCTTGTCAAGATATGTAGAGAAAATCGACTATTCAATGATTAAAAAATGGATGGGTCCAAATAACTACATCCGGATTTATTTTTTTAACATTTTCATGGAATTCTTTATAGAAAAAATCGAAAAAATATCTGCATTTATGTTCACTTCCAAATTCATCTTTATAAATCATTTTCCAATATCTGCCTCCATTTATTTTTGTGCTGCTTTTTTTTATACTTATAATTGATGAAAAGTGAATTGTTTTTTCATTTGATCCTCTTATAATGTAAAAGTTTTGTGTGTCAAATTGAAGTCTTCGAGAAATGCTAAATAGGAAAAAGAGAATTGCACAAATTAACAGAAATAATAAATCCCAAATTATGTTTTGCGGATTTTCAATAATTCCTAATATTATAAAAAAAGCAAATAGAACAAAAATAAATCTCATCCATCTGTATCCATACTTAATAGTTGTTCTTTCTTCCATTAATCATCCAATTTATAATTGAGTTTTTCCATTTTGATTATCTTTTTCATACTGAAAAGATTTTTTTATTTGTTACTCCTTGATTAATTTAAGAAAAATAAATTATCGATTAAGAAAAATTTTCAATGCCAAAAAACTATTTATTTACTTAGATAATAGAAATTGAATTTGATAAATGGAGGACTTATAATTTTTGGGATTTACAATTAAAAAGTTTGCAATAAAATTAATTACTGATTATTTATTAGAAGAAAGTGTGAAATCTTTCTTGCGTAAATTGCATGATTAGTATATATTTGTAGTCTTGAAATTTGTGCCGGGGTGGCGGAATTGGTAGACGCACAGGACTTAAAATCCTGTGGGTGGTTTCACCCGTGCCGGTTCGAGCCCGGCCCTCGGTACCAATCTAAAATGTAGGGTGTTTTTACACTCTACATTTTTTTTATTGAATTACATGTTCTTTCTTTTTTATGTGGGTTCTTCCAACACAATTACTTATTGTAAATTCTACCTTAAGAAATAATTACAATTTAATAAGTATTATTTATAATTGTATTATTGGGTTCTTAGCTCAGTTGGTTAGAGCGTTTGCTTGACGTGCAAAAGGTCATAGGTTCGAATCCTATAGAGCCCACGAGCAGATTGATCATTTGAATAAAAAGTTTATTAATATACTTTCAACGGATGGACAAAATACTAGTTAAATTACCTGATGGGTCACAAAGAGAGTACGAAAATGGGACTACACCTTATCAGGTCGCAGAATCAATCTCACCAAGGCTTGCCTCCGATGCATTAGTTGCAAAGGTTGATGGTGTTGTCAAAGACCTGAATACCCCTCTCTACAGTGACGTAGAAATAAGTATCCTTACATTTAAAGATGATGAAGGAAAAGAAACCTATTGGCATTCGTCTTCGCATTTAATGGCGCATGCAATTCAAGAGTTATATCCTGAAGCCAAATTTGGCGTTGGGCCTCCTATTAATAATGGTTTTTATTATGATATAGATATAAATACTCATCTCTCGGAAGAAGATCTTCCTAAAATTGAAGCTAAAATGTTAGAGCTTGCTAAAAATGGTAATTCATTTCAAAGGCAAGAATTATCTCGTGACGAAGCTCTTGACTACTTCAATAAAAAAGGGGATAACTACAAGATTGAAATCCTAACAGAATTTATTGAAGAAGGTGAAACTATTTCTCTTTATCATGAAGGGGAATTTACTGATTTATGCACTGGTCCTCATGTTCCTAATGTTGGCGAAATTAAATATATAAAACTTCTTTCAGTTTCCGGTTCTTACTGGAGGGGTGACGAAAAGAACAAACAGCTTCAAAGAATTTATGGTATTTCTTTTCCTAAAAAGAAAATGCTTGATGAATATTTAGTTTTTCTTGAAGAAGCGAAAAAGCGCGATCATCGCAAGCTTGGCAAGGATTTAGAACTTTTCATGATAACTCCAAAAGTTGGACAAGGTTTGCCAATTTGGCTTCCTAAAGGGACTATTCTTCGGGAAACTTTAGTGCAATTTCTTCGCGATGAACAATTAAAAAGAGATTATCAACCTGTTGTTACGCCTCATATTGGAAATATTGAACTTTATAAAACTAGCGGACATTATCCGTATTATAAAGATTCTCAGTTCCCGCCAATTAAGTTTGAAAATAGTAATGAAGAATATCTTCTAAAACCGATGAATTGTCCTCATCATTTTCAAATTTATGCTTCTAAACCAAGAAGTTACAGAGATCTTCCAATCAGATTGGCAGAATACGGAACAGTATATCGTTATGAACAGTCAGGTGAATTAAATGGAATTACAAGAGTAAGATCGTTTACTCAAGATGATTCTCATTTATTCGTGCGACAAGATCAGCTTAAGGATGAAGTAAAAAAAGTAATTGAATTGATTCAAGTAGTATTCAGCACATTTGGATTTGAAGATTTTACTACACAGCTTTCTTATAGAGATGACGATTCTGAGAAATACGGCGGTGATATTAATCTTTGGGAAAGAGCACAGAAGGAAATTCAAGAAGCTGCAGATGAAATGAATCTTACTTATAAAGTTGAATATGGCGAAGCTGCTTTTTATGGCCCCAAAATCGATTTTATGGTGAAAGATGTTTTAGGCAGAAAATGGCAGTTAGGTACTGTACAAATTGATTATGTTATGCCGGAAAGATTTGATCTTGAGTATATTGGAAGTGATGGACAGAAACATAGACCTGTTGTCATTCACCGTGCGCCGTTTGGATCGTTAGAAAGATTTATTGGAATTTTAATTGAGCATTTTGGTGGAGATTTCCCAACTTGGTTAGCTCCAATTCAAGCCGCTGTAATTCCGATTTCAGAAAAATATTCTGAATATGCAGAAAAAGTTTATAGAGAATTAAGATCAAAAAAAATAAAAGTAGAATTAGATTCACGAAGTGAAAAAGTTGGTTATAAAATTCGTGAATGGGAAACACAAAAAGTTCCTTATATGTTAATTGTTGGTGAAAAGGAACAATCGTCAAATTCAATTTCTGTAAGACAGCATAAAAAAGGTGATTTAGGTTCCATGAATCTTACTGATTTTATTGCTAAATTAAATGCAGAAATTGAAAATAAATCTATTAATTAATTAGTGAGGTAATTTATCGCTCAGCAGAAAATTCGCGTTAATGAAGAAATTAGAGCAAATGAAGTTAGAGTAATTGACGCTGATGGAGGTCAACTTGGAGTAATGACTGTTAGGGAAGCTTTGAAACATTCCGCAGACAGAGAACTTGACTTAGTTGAAATTGCGCCTCAGGCTAAACCGCCTGTGTGCAAAATTATTGACTTTGGAAAATTTCAATACGAACAGCAAAAAAGAGAAAAGCTTCAAAAGAAAAAACAGCATGTTACGGTTCTTAAAGAAATAAGATTCCATCCCAATACTGATACGCATGATTTTGAATTTAAGACAAAGCATGCAATCGGCTTTATTGAAGAAGGAAATAAAGTTAAAGCTGCAGTAATATTTAAAGGAAGGGAATTAGCTTATAAAGAACTAGGTTCAAAACTTCTTGAAAAATTTATTGAAAAGTTAGACGAATATGCTAAAGTAGAGCAGCCAATTAAATTTGAAGGACGTACAATGAGTGTTATTGTATCGCCTGAAAAAAAGAATAAGAAGAAATAAAATATAAGGTAACTGATTATGCCAAAGATGAAAAGTAACAGAGGAGCCTCAAAAACATTTAAGAAAACCGGTTCCGGAAAATTCAAAAGAAGTAAAGCTTATAAAGCTCATATTTTAACTAAAAAATCAACAAAAACTAAAAGGAACTTACGCAAGGCTACCTTAGTGTCAAAAGCTGATTCTAAGCGTGTAAGTATGATGGTTCAAAAATAAGAAGAGGAATATAAAATGCCACGTTCAGTAAATCATGTTGCTTCTAAAGCAAGAAGAAAAAAAATGCTCAAAAGAGCAAAAGGCTATTGGGGAAATAAAAAGAATGTTCTAACCATAGCTAAAAATGCTGTTGAAAAAGGTTTGAATCATGCTTATAACGATCGTAAACTTAAGAAAAGAGAATACAGATCTTTATGGATTATAAGAATTAATGCCGCTGCCAGACAGAATGGTACAACTTACAGTAGATTAATTCATGCCATGAGTGTAAAAGGTGTTGATATTAACAGAAAAGTACTTGCCAGTATGGCTGTTGATAATCCTCAATCTTTTGCTGAAGTTGTAAAATTTGTAATGAATTAATTAATTGGCTGACGATAAGTTTAATAGTTTTTCCAAATGTAGTTAAAGATTTTTTTCTTTGGAATAATAAAACTTAACTCAGCCTTTTTCTTTTTAAAGCATTGCATTGTATCAAATGAAATTTTTTAAAAAGATTTTCATTATAAAATAAATGTTAATTATTAGTGAAGTAAGTGAGTAATAAAAATCTAATCAACTAGAAATAAACAAAAACCGTTCAGAGTTATGCAGCTAAAAATTGATGAAATAAAAAATACTTTTTTTGAAGAGATAAATAAAATTGCCGATCTAAATTCATTGGAAGAATTTCGCATAAAGTATTTTGGTAAAAATGGTTTTGTCACAAAATTATTTGACGAATTTAGAGAACTTCCAAAGGAAGAAAAACCAAAATTTGGTCAAGTGATTAACAAACTTAAAAATGAACTTCAAGATCAGTTTAATAATCTTAAAGAAAAAATAGAATCCGAGAGCAAAAGTTTTGAGAATTATATTGATTTATCACTTCCGGCAAGAAAAAAGGAAGTTGGTACAAAACATATTTTAACTCAAACTTTAGATGAAATGAAATCTATTTTTCAACAATTTGGATTTTCTGTTCATGAAGGTCCGGAGTTGGAAAGTGATTATAATAATTTTGAGGCATTAAATTTTCCGGAAGACCATCCTGCCAGAGATATGCAGGATACATTTTTTGTTAATGATAAATTTTTGCTAAGAACTCATACTTCGCCGGTTCAAATTAGATTGATGAATAATCAAAAACCACCAATCAGAGCAATTATGCCGGGCAAAGTTTTTAGAAATGAAGCTGTTAGTATGAAAAGTTATTGTCTATTTCATCAAGTGGAAGGACTTTATGTTGATGAAGATGTAACTTTTGCGGAACTAAAAGGAACGCTTGTAGCATTCTTAAAACAATTTTTTGGAAATGATATTCAATATAGATTTAGACCAAGTTTTTTCCCCTTTACCGAACCCAGTGCCGAAGTAGATATTTGGTATGTTCCTGAAGGTAAGGAAGGGCGATGGATGGAAATTATGGGCTGCGGAATGGTTGATCCAAATGTTTTGGAAAATTGTGGAATTGATTCCGAAAAATATACCGGTTACGCTTTTGGTATGGGCGTTGAAAGAACCGCAATGCGAAAGTATGGTATTGATGATATCAGACATTTCTTTGATAATGATAAAAGATTTCTTACACAGTTTTAATTTGGAGATGAAAAATTGTTAATATCAGTTAATTGGTTAAAAAATTATATCGATATAAATGACTTGTCCACTGAACAAGTTGTTGATTATTTAACTAGTGCGGGACTTGAAGTTGAAGAGGTTACTGATTACGGAAAGAAGTTTGAAAATATATTTGTTGGATTTGTAAAAGAGAGAAAGAAACATTCGAATGCTGATAAACTTTCTGTCTGTATTGTTTCTGATGGCGAAAATGATTTTAATGTAGTATGCGGTGCGCCCAATGTTGATGCTGGTCAGAAGGTCCCATTTGCAAAAATTGGAGCAATAATTCCTAATGGAAATTTTGAAATTAAGAAAGCTAAAATAAGGGGTGAAGTTTCTGAGGGTATGATTTGTGCCGAAGACGAACTCGGGCTTTCTGAAGATCATTCCGGTATTATGGTTCTTGATGAAAATCTTAAAGAGGGAACAAAACTTTCTGAAGCTCTAGGTTTGAACGATGTTGTTCTAGAAATTTCTATAACTCCCAATAGAAGTGAAGCATTATCTCATTACGGAATTGCGCGTGATCTTGCTGCAATTTTAGAAAGAGACTCAATTTTACCACAAGTTGATTTAATAGAAGATGGCGATGACATAAATAAATTAGCATCAATTGAAATTGAAAATACAACAGATTGTCCAAGATATTCTGCAAAAGTTGTTACCGGTGTTACAATTCAAGAATCACCGGAATGGCTGAAGCAAAAGCTTGTTGCAATCGGTTCCCGACCAATAAATAATGTAGTTGATGTTACAAATTTTATTTTGAATGAATTAGGTCAACCGCTTCATGCATTTGATCTAAATGAATTAGCTGATAAAAAAATTGTTGTAAAAAGTGCAGGAAATGAGATTACAAAATTTACAACACTAGACAGTAAAGAAAGAAAAATGAATCCAGATGATCTACTTATCTGGGACGGAAATAAGCCGGTTGCTATTGCCGGAGTGATGGGTGGAGAAAATTCTGAAGTTACCGAAAACACAAAAGATATTTTAATAGAAAGCGCATATTTTAGACCTTCTGCAGTAAGAAAAACTTCTAAACAATTGGGGCTTTCAACAGATGCTTCTTACAGATTTGAACGCGGAACTAATCCTGATCAAACCTTATTTGCAGCTGAAAGAGCGGCTCAATTAATTGCTGAAATTTCCGGCGGTAAAATTGCAAAAGGATTTATAGATGTTTTCCCGACAAAAATTCCTTCTAGAAAAATTGAATTAAGACATTCTAGAATTACAAAAATTTTAGGATTTCATGTTGATAAATCAAGAGTGGAATCAATTATGAAAAATCTTGGTTTTACAATTCTTGAAAATACTGAAGAAAAACTTTTGGTTGATGTTCCGCCGTTTAGACATGATATAGAAAGAGAAATAGATTTAGTAGAAGAAGTAATTAGAGTTCACGGATTTGATAATATTCCTTTAGTAAGCAAAGTTGCCGTAACGCTTGATGCTAAAATAAATGAATATGCTTTTACAGATCAAACAAGAAATATTTTGGTTGGTTTAGGATTGAATGAAATAATAACAAATTCATTGCTAAATAAAGAATTAGCAGAAGAACTTGGAAGTTCGATACCGGTTTTAAGTCCTCAAAGTTACGAAATGTCAAATTTGAGAACTTCATTAATTACGGGAATGCTTCAAACAATTTCGAAAAACTTAAAAGTTAGAGAAAACAATTTATCATTGTTTGAAATTGGAAGAACATTTGTAAAGAAAAGTGAGAGACTAAATTCCTTTGAAGATTTTGTGGAAGAAGAACATTTATTAATTGGAATGACAGGAAATAGTTCGAACAAAGAATGGTATTCAGAATTAAGAAAATATGATTTTTTCGATATCAAAGGAGTTGTGGAATCTTATCTTAAAGAGATTTCACTTGACAATCAAATTACCGATTCATATTATCATAAAGAAAATTTATACTTTGAGTATATTTATAATAAAATGTTCTTTGAAGAAATTGTTGGAACAGGCGGAAAGCTTAAAAAAGATTATTTGAAGAATTTTGACATTAAGCAAGATGTGTTTTTGTTTGATTTCAATATAACAAAACTGAAGCGAATTAATAAAACATCTAAAAAGTTTAGTCAATTATTAAAGTATCCAAAAGTAGAAAGAGATTTTGCATTCGTTTTGGAAAAAGATATAGATGCCCAAAAGGTTATTGAAGTAATTAAAAAGAGTAGTTCTAAGTTATTGAAAAATGTCAAGTTATTCGATATCTTTGAAAGTGATAGTTTAGGTAAGGATAAAAAAAGCTTAGCATTTGAACTTGAGTATTATGATGAATCCAGAACTTTAACTGAAGACGAAGTAGAAAAAGAGTTTTGGAATGCAATTGATGTAGTAAAAAAAGAATTTAATGCTTCATTAAGGGGATAGTAGTTGCCAGAAAATTCTAAATACAATTTTTTTATGGATGAATTAAATTCATTAGAAAAACAAATATATTCTCTTGTTCAAAAAGCTGAAGATGCATCAAGTAAAAACAAAGAATTATTAAAAAACTTTCAAAAACTTGAAGAGGAAAATTCGATTCTAAAAATGAAAATAGAGGAGTTAGAATCGAAAGTGAGAAACAATTCATCTATAGGAACATCCGAGTTATTCCCGAATGGTTCTATAAGTGAAGAGGAGAAGGAGAATTTCAAAGAGAGAATTAGCGATTTGATTTCGCGGTTAGATAATCATCTCCGCTCTTAATTTTAATGTTTGTATGATGGCTAGGTAAATGACTGAAAAAAAGAAGCTGAAGTTAAAAATATTTGATAAAGAATATTCATTACTTGTTGAAGATGAAGAAGTTGCTACAGAGTTAGCTAAGTATGTTAATGATGTTATGAATGATACAAGAAATGAATTACCTGATCAATCAAAAGATACAGTTGCAATAATTGCAGCACTAAATATTGCATATGATTTATTTGTTGAAAAGAATAAATATAGAGAATTTAGTATCCAAGCTACTGATAAAATCAAAAAAATAAAGCTTCTAATTAACGAGTCTAGTTTATCTTCAAGTCCATCGTAGGTTTTGCCTAAGCTGTCAGTCAGTTTAAATGAAGAACTATAAGTATAGCCAATAGGGTTTTTGACTCGCAACGTGTATTACAGGCCTTGGTTACCTGCAAAGGGAATCGCATTCTGCGGTCGATGGAAGTAAAAAGCGTTGGGCAAATTCCCACATTGTCGGTTAAAGTAGAGGTTCTTCTAACAAATTCGACTGGCAGCCGGCACTTTTATTTATTGTTTTTATGGAGGTATAGAAATGCAATTGGACTTGTTAATTATTGTTGGTGCCGCACTTTTAATTGCTGGATTAATGTTTTATTTAGGATGGGTCCTTAATTCTAAAATAACTAAGAATACAATTAATAGTGCAAAAGAAAATGCAAATAAAATTATTGAGGACGCAGAAAAAGAAGCAAAAAACATCAAACGCGAAAAACTTCTTGAAGTAAAAGACGAATGGTTAAAAAAGAAGCAAGAGTTTGATAATGAAGTAAATAATAAAAGACAGAAAATTCAAAATAGTGAAAAACAACTATCTCAAAAAGAAGAGAGTGTTGAAAAGAAAGTTGAACTTGTTTCTCAAAAAGAAAAAGAAATTCAATTAGCTGAAAAAAAGTTCGAAATTAGAAATGCTGAATTAAATAAAAAAGAAATTGAATTAGACAAACTAATTGTTGAGCAAAACGTTAGACTTGAAAAAACTGCCGGTTTAACATCCGATGAAGCTAAGAAAATGTTAATGGAAAACATGATCAATCAAGCTAAAACAGAAGCTGCACAATATGTTAAAGAAGTAAGAGATCAGGCAAAATCTGAAGCTAAAAAAGAAGCTCAAAAAGTTATTGTTCAAGCAATTCAAAGAACTGCTGTCGATCATTCAGTAGAAACGACAGTTTCTGTCGTTCAAATTCAGAATGACGAAATGAAAGGCAGAATTATTGGTCGTGAAGGTAGAAATATTCGTGCTTTTGAAGCAGCTACAGGTGTAGATGTGATTGTTGATGATACTCCGGAAGCAGTTATCCTTTCAGCTTTTGATCAATTTAGAAGAGAAGTTGCCAGAATTTCTCTTGAAAGATTAATTGCAGACGGCAGAATTCATCCCGCAAGAATTGAAGAAGTTGTTCAAAAAGTAGAATCTGAACTTGAAGAAGAAATTCTTAAAGAAGGTGAAAATACATTAATTCAAATGGGACTTCATGGAGTTCATCCCGAATTAACAAAACACATTGGTAAAATGAAGTATCGCTCAAGTTACGGACAGAATTTACTACAGCACAGTATTGAAGTTGCGCATATGTGCGGTGTTATGGCTGCCGAACTTGGCTTTGATGTTATGATTTCTAAAAAAGCCGGCTTAATGCATGATATTGGTAAAACTTTAGATAAAAGTTTTGAAGGTCCTCACGCATTGCTTGGTTATGATCTGACTAAGAAATATAAAGAGCATCCTATTGTAATAAATGCTGTTGGATCTCACCATGAAGATATTGAAATGGAACATCCAATTGCCGCATTGGTTCAAGCTGCCGATGCAATTAGCGGAGCAAGACCTGGCGCAAGAAGAGAACCTTTGGAAAGTTATGTTAAGAGATTAGAGAATTTAGAAAATATTGCCAAAACTTTTGAAGGCGTTGCAAAAACTTATGCAATTCAAGCCGGCAGAGAAGTTAGAGTTATTGTAGAACCGGATCAAGTGGATGATTTAGTTTCTGATCAGTTAGCTTATGATATTGCTCAGAAAATTCAAGAAGAAATGGAATATCCTGGGCAAATTAAAGTAACAGTTATTCGTGAAGTAAGAAAAATTTCTTACGCTAAATAAAATTTACTTGAAATATAATTTTATGAGAAAGTCAGTTTGATTAAATTCAGACTGACTTTTTTATTTTTATGTGTAAGTATTAACAATTGTTTTTATCTAATTAGATTTCTGAGAATTCTAAATGTCAAAAAAAATAAAAATTGCAATAACAGGCGGAATGGGTTCCGGCAAATCCAGCTTTGGAAATATCTTCAGCGAAAAAGGATTTTTAGTTATTAAAGCCGATGATATTTCAAAAGAAATTTTATCTAATGATGAATCAGTCCAAGAACTTGTCGTTGAATATTTTGGTGAAGAATGTTTTGATGAAAATGGAAATCCAAATAAAAAATATATTGCACAGAAAGTTTTTTCATCAGAAGAAAATATATCAATCATAAATTCCATTTTGCATCCGCCGACAATTGATTCTATTAAAAATATGATGAACAAAGAACTTCAAAAATCAGATATGGTTTTTGTGGAAGCCGCATTAATTTACGAAGCAAATATGTACCCACTTTTTGATTATGTCGTTTTAATTACTGCCGAAAAATCACTTCGAATAAAAAGAATTATGGGAAGAGATAATGTTTCCGAAGAAGAAATATTAAGAAGAATGGAGAAGCAGCTTTCTGAAGAGAAGAAAAAAGAATTAGCAGATTTTGTAATCGAAAATAATGGAAGTACGGAAGAACTAACCAAGAAATGCAATTTTTTCTTTAAACTTTTTACTTCGTTTACAAATACTAAATAATATCCATCAAAATTCTGAATAAAGTTTAATTCTATATTAGAATTAGATGTCTATAATCTGATTAAACACCTTATATAAATACTAAGATTTACTACTCTCCTTTTTGATCAATTCAAACAGTATAAATAAAAATATGTTGATTTTTTAACAAAATATATGTATTGTTTCGATCTGCAAAATAAAGGTTTAAAATGAAAATAATGCTATTATTTATTACAATAATTGGTACACTTTTGGGTCAGATTGAAAAAGTGAATATGGTTCCTCCTAACGAAACTGATGTATTAATGATTGATAAAGGAAGGCTTCAAGTTGCAATAGGAAATAACGGTTCTATTGGTGATGTAAAACTTCCCGATTCAATTTCTGTGCTGCATGGCTATTATGATGATATTACTTTTCTATTTGCCGGAGGAGGTTATTTAAGCGGTTATTCAAATGATACGCTTTGGGCAAATGGTTTTCTTACTGCTTCTCGAATTTTCGATTATCAACCCGGCAAAGTTGGAGAAGACCCTGCAGATGCAAAGTTTAAGATTTATAAACTGAAGGAAAGAGATATAGATTTTGGAGAAAGCTGGATAGAGTGGAAAACAGCAGTTGAACTTGGTGCAAAATTTTATGATGGTGATAATGATGGAGTTTATAATCCTGTTGATAAAAACAATAACGGTAAGTGGGATGTTGATGAAGATAAGCCCGATTTAATAGGGAATGAAACCTTCTGGTTTGTAATTAATGACGGAGTTCCAAAAGAAGAGAGAAGATTTAAAGTTGACCCACAAGGAATAGAAATAAGAGCAACTTATTTTACCTCGAGCAATGGATCAAGTGAAGCATTCAACAACACGATATTCATTAGATATGAAATTGAGAATACAGGTTTGGTAGATGATAAACTGGAGGATGTCTATTTTTCATTGGCACAAGATGCTGATATAGGGGTTTATAATGAAGATTTAATGGGGACATTCATAAACGGCAGAAGCGGCTTTATATACAATAAAGGGGAAGATGGCGAATATGGAGCAGATGCACCTGCATCATTTGTAACAATACTTGAAGGACCACCGATATACTGGAAAGGAAATAGCTACAATGATAATAACGGAAATGGTATTTATGATGAAGGAATAGATTTACCGTTAGATACTGCTTATGTAAAACATGGAGAATTATTAGGTGAAGATATTTATCCCGGAGCGTTGAATTTAATTTCTAATTCTATTGTGCAATATATGAAATCACATCCTGAAATTGGTGATCCTGATGATCCTACTGAATTAAGGTATTATCAATATGGAGGAAAAGGTAATAATGGGGATTCTCTTCATATTTCATCTTGGGGATTTGGTAATGGTTCAGATTTAGGGGCTGATTCAAATTTATTCCCATTTAAATATATGTACTGGGGTGATCCTGAAAGCCAGACCGGCTGGATAAATACAGTTGGATTCGACCAACGAATGATGGTAACAACAGGTAAATTTGATTTAGAGGTAGGAAAACCAAAAATAGTTTTAGGAGCAATGGTTTTAGCCAGAGGAACAACATCAAATAATTCAGTAACTGTTGGCAAAGAATATGTTAACGAAATAATATCGAGCTACAACAAAAACTTTGCTGATATTCCTGTAAGTGTTAAAAGGGATGAAGATAATTTACCATTACAGTTCAATTTGTCTCAGAATTACCCAAACCCGTTTAATCCCACAACCACAATAGAATACACTATACCAAACGTAGAGACGTTGCGTGCAACGTCTCAAATGCAGAACGTAACCATACAAGTTTACGATGTTCTCGGCAGAGAAGTAGCAACATTAGTAAACGAACAGAAATCAGCCGGAAAATACAGAATAAATTTTAATGCAATTAATTTACCGAGTGGTGTATATTTCTACAGAATACAAACATCAAGCGGATTTGTATCAACAAAGAAATTAATACTCTTGAAATAATGAAAGCCATCCCACTCTGAGTGGCGGTGTTCATATCTACCAATCAAAAATTGGAAGTAATATTACAACGAAGAAAATGAGTTGATTCAATAAGACTTAAGATTGTTAGAAGTTAGACGCAAGATTAAAATTTAAAAATTCCTGATGTTTGAATTACAAAAATATAGAAGACTAAGATTTTAGTCTCTTTAAAAGCAAAAAATGGAATTTATTTAATGAAAAAACTACTCTTAATAATTTCTTTTTTGGTAATATTCTTCTCATTCCAAGGCTGTCACGGTCGCACCGTGACAGAGCATGAGAGTTAATAGTAAAATTGGTATTTGTGTCATGGTACGACCATGACACCCGAGGAAAATAATTTTGTTAATCTGAAAGCATAAATTGGAAATCAACATGACCAAATCGATTAATTTAGTAGTAATATTATTTATTATTCTAGCATTCTCATGTAAAGAAGAACCTACAAAACCACAAACAGAAACAAATCTTACTCTTGAGGTACTTGATAAATCATGTACTGAAGTATGGATTGATATAAAAGCAAACGACCTAGCAAATAAACTTGGAAGTGTTTACTTAAATGATGAATTCAGAACACAGTTTTATTTAAAAGATACTGTCGTTTATCTTGATGAATTACTGCCAAACAAAATCTACACAATAAAACTAACAAACCAAGATGGAATAGGTACACAAACCGAATTTACCACGATTGATACAACAAGCCACAACTTTACATGGGAAACATTTGCTTTTGGCAGCGGAGGCAGCAGCAGTATTTTAAGTGATGTAGCAATAATAAATGAGAATGATATTTGGGCAGTAGGAGAAATATTTACAGAAGATACATATACTTATGACAGTAATGGAGTGTGGCAGCAGCCCTACAATGCGGTACATTGGGATGGGAATGAGTGGGAGTTGAAAAGGATGCTGAGAGTGGGAGTAAATAATGTCTCGAAAATTAACACCGTATATGCCTTCGGTGAAAATGATGTATGGTTCGATGGACTGTTAAAGTGGAATGGAGAGGAACTGACATTACATAATAATAATTTCCCATTAGCTTCAAACGGTACAGGATGGCGTATAAATGCAATGTGGGGAGAATCGAGTAATAATTTTTATGTAGTAGGAAATGGCGGAAACATTGCTCATTATAACGGAAGCAGTTGGAGTAAGATAGAGAGCGGAACAAATTTAAATATACAAGATATTTATGGTAGTCTGAACCCCAAGACTAATAATTATGAAATAATTGCTATTGCCTCAAATAATTTTCAAAACAATGGTTTGGAGGTACTTTCCATAAAGAATTCAACTTCCACTAAACTATCTACTGCAAATCTATCAAGTGATATAAGCGGTATTTGGTTTATGCCTAATAGAAAATACTTTATTACTGGTGGTGGTATTTTTAGGAAAAATGATATTTATGACAGTAAATCTTGGTATAAGTATCCATCTAATTCATTCTATACTTATTATACAAATTCAATAGACGGAACAGATTATAATCATATAGTTACTTCTGGTTCTTATGGAGAAATACTTCATTTTAATGGCTCAACATGGTACAACTATAGAAGTATGTTAAATGTGTCCAGCATGGACATAATTAGAATAAGAACACATGGAAATAATTTGATGGTGGGTATTGGAAATACTGGATATAAAGTTACAATAATAAAGGCAATAAAATAATAGGAGTACCAGTAATGAAATATTTAATGCTCTGTTTGATCTGTATAATTGCTTGTAATACAACAATTTTTAGTCAGGATAAATTTGGGGATAAAAATGAAATCTGCTCAATTTGTGGAGAAGATGATAGAACTCCATTTTCGGCATCCAGCAGTTGGGCGAATAAATGCCAATGGAACCGCTTGGATTGCTCCAAATTATAAATTCCAAGGCTGTCACGGTTGCACCGTGACAGAGCATGAGAGTTAATAGTAAAATTGGTATTTGTGTCATGGTACTACCATGACACCCGAGGAAAAGAATAACCGAAGTTCTAAATTCAGATAGATTATCATTATGGACAGTGTGGACAGATAAAATAGGAAGGGTTGTATTAGCAGGCAATAGAGTAGCATGGTATGATGGAATCACTTGGAATTCAAGCCCTTATGATTCAAGATTTATGAGTTCATTAAGAGTAAGAGGAAGTGATTATAATAATATCTTTATAGTAGGGCAGGAAAGAAAAATTATCCATTTCAATGGAACGGATTGGAAAAAATATGATGATATAGAAATAGAAAATAGTTTTAACAATTTATTGTCCATAGCAGTATTCGAAAATAATGTAATAATAGGAGGAAAGACTCTCGAGGGAACACTAGTTATTCATGGAAAAAGAAAATAAAAGTGTATAATTCAAAACATCTTCAATAAATTATAAAATTTCCTTGAAAGAAATATTTGATAATTTAGTAGAGCAGTCGGAAAACAAATCATTATCAAATAAAGATTAAGTGAAACTTTATTTTAGAAAGTAATTATCAAATGATAATTACGAAAATCAATAATAAAGCAAGCAAATATCAAATCTAAAAAAGAAGAATCAGTAGGGTAATAGATAAATATCAAATGATAATGACTATCTATTCCCTAAAGGAAGAAAATATCAAATGATAATTAATTCCCCCAATGCAAAGTTGATAAATATCAAACGATAATGGTTCTCCTGATATAAGATGTTAACAATTATCAAAACTTCATAGACACAAATGTTACAAATGAGATAAAAATCATTTCATTCTTGGCAGTAAAAAGCAATAGTCAAAAATAATCACTAAAAAAAAAGTAAAAATGAAAAAATTAATGATCAATGCAAGAACGACAGAAGTTGATACCGTTTCAGATAGATTAATCTCTGCTTTCAACAAAAATAACTGGAACAATGATACGTATTTAATCGGAATATTTAATGAATTGAAGAGTTTATCCGATAAATTAACAGCAGCAATCAAAAGGATTAAAATAAAAAGCATTCTCGAAGAAATGGATGGAAAAAGAGATGAAAAGATAAAAGCAATAAATTATTTAGTAATGGGATTAATTCATCTCCCCAATACAGATATTCAAAATTCTGCCAAAAAAGTTGTCTCCATATTTGAACATTATGGAGTAAGCATCACTAGGAAAAGTTACACAGAACAAACATCTTTGGTTGAATCATTATTGAATGATTTAGCTAATCCGGAGTTACAAAGTTCAATAGATTTACTGTCGGGATTAAACCAATTAATATCAGAATTAAGAACTGCGCAAACCGATTTTGAGGAAGCAAAAGTAAATTATGAAGCAGAAAAGGCTGGTCTAAAAACAAAAGAAAATGCTACAAGAATTAAAAAAGAAGTACTAGCTATAATAAATGGTAAACTGATTGTTTATCTGCAAGCTATGGTTCAAGTTGATGAAGTGAAATATGGGGAACTTGGGCAAGTAGTCAGTCAAGTAATTGAGGATATAAATTCACTTGTTAAAAAAAGAAGAAAAAGTAATTTGGCTGCAGATGAATGAATTTTTTAGTTCGAAATTGGTAAAATCGAACAATTGATCTGCGCGCAACTTCTTTACACAATTTTAAATAAACCTAACACAAAATCTTCTCTATTTTTTGCTGAGTTATCATAAAATTATGTAAGTTTGATACTGAAATTTTTAGAGGTGATAATTGAATCCGATTAACAATTTTATTGTTCAGTTTGTTAAAATCCTACCAAAACGAGTAGTTTATATTTTTGCTAAAAAATATGTTGCAGGTTCAAAATTAGAGGATGCAGTTAAAGTTGTAAAAGAATTAAATGCCAAAGGAATAATAGGTACAATGGATGTTCTTGGCGAATCTATTACTAAAAAATCAGAGGCTGAAGAAACAAAAAGACATTGCTTTGAAATGCTTGATGCAATCAAAAATAATAACCTAGATGCAAATGTTTCAATAAAACCTACTTCATTAGGATTAAATCTCGACAAAGAATTTTGCTACAAACAAATTGAAGAGATTGTTCAAAAAGCTAAAGAGTACAATAATTTCATAAGAATTGATATGGAAGATACTCCTTACACTGATGATACATTTGCAATTTTAACGAGATTACAAGAAAATTATAATAATGTAGGAGTTGTTGTTCAAGCCTATTTAAGAAGAACTTTTGATGATGTTGTTAAATTAAACAAATTGAAAACGAACTATAGGCTATGTAAGGGAATTTATGTTGAACCTGAAAAACTTGCCTTCAAAGGAAAACAAGAAATTCGTGATAATTTTGTAAAGGTTTTAGATAAAATGTTAAGTGACGGAAATTATGCGGGAATAGCTACTCACGATGATTATCTAGTAAGAGAATCCTATAAATTAATTGAAGAGAAAAAAATATCAAAAGATAAATATGAATTTCAAATGTTGTACGGAGTTACAGAATCTTTAAGAGATAAAATTAATTCGGATGGACATAGAATTAGAGTTTACGTTCCTTGGGGTGAAAATTGGTATGCTTATTCTATGCGCAGACTTCAAGAAAACCCAATGCTGGCTTGGTATATAACAAAAAGTATTTTTTCGTTTAAATGATAGTTTTAGGTATTGAAAGTTCATGCGATGAAACTTCAGTCGCAATTATAAAAGATGAAAAACTTTTATCAAATTTAATTGCTTCTCAAGATTTTCATACAAAGTACGGCGGTGTAGTACCTGAGCTTTCCAGCAGAGCGCATCTTCAAATTGTTCAACCGCTTGTAAAGCAAGCTTTAGAAGAATCTAAAATATCTTTGCAAGATATTGATTTAATTGCTGCAACAGCGGGACCGGGATTAATTGGAGCTTTACTTGTCGGTTTGACTTACGCAAAAGGTTTATCATTTTCTCTTGGTAAAAGTTTCGTCCCCGTAAATCATATTGAGGGACATATTTTTTCTCCTTTTCTAATGGACGAAAAACCGGAATTCCCAATGCTCTGTTTAGTAGTATCCGGCGGGCATACATTATTGCTGCTTGTAAAAAGTTATTCTGAAATTGTTAAACTTGGCTCTACAGTTGATGATGCGGCGGGAGAAGCCTTTGATAAAGTTTCGAAAATGATTGGGCTTGGTTATCCCGGCGGACCAATGATTCAAAAGTATGCTGAACTTGGAAACCCAAATGCAATTGAATTCCCAATTGCTCAGTTAAAAGGAAAATTTGATTTTTCATTCAGCGGTTTAAAAACTTCTGTTCTAAGACATTTAGAAAGCAACTATACAGAAATGAAAATACCAGATGTGGATTTACCAAATTTGGCGGCGTCATTTCAATATGCAGTTGTAAAAGCCTTATCGCAAAAGGTGATTAAGGCGATAAAAACTTTTGATGTAAAATCAATCTCTTTAGTAGGCGGAGTTGCAGCTAATAAATCTATTAGAAATTCATTTGAAGAAATATCTAAAAAATATCGAAAGCAATTAGTAATCCCCGGATTAGAGTTTTGCGGTGATAATGCCGCAATGATTGCAATGCGTGGACTTCAAGTTTATAAAACAGGGAAGAGATTTACGTTAAAAGAAAATGCTTTTCCATCTCTACCGCAAGATTTATTTGAATCATACCAATAAAAATGAACATTCAAAAAAGTATTTAATCATTATATTTGTTGTTTAACAAAAACTAAAATTTATATAAATGATCAGCGATTTAAAGAAGATTTTTACGGAACGAGAAATATACTTAATTAGTACGTTTTTCGGATTTGCATTAGGAATACTGCTTTTTACTTTTTTCACACCAAATTATTTTAATTCTAAAAACCCAATTGATTTTAAGGTTGAGGATGGACAATCTTTTAATGTTGTTATTGATTCACTTTATTCTAAAGGAATTATTCATTCAAAAACTAATCTAAAAATTGCTGCATTTATTTACGGCGCCGATAAAAGAATAAAAGCTGGAAGATACAAGATTGAAAATGGTTTAACATATTTGGACCTTTTAGATTTATTGATTGAAGGAAGTCCGGGTAAACAAAAGAGAGTTACAATTCCGGAAGGAATTTGGCAGCATAAGTTAGCGGGATTATTAAAAAATGAACTTGGAATTGATTCTGCTAAATTTATGAATTTGAGTTATGATAAAAATTTCCTCAAGAAACTAGACATTGAAAATTTTAATGCTGAGGGATATCTTCTTCCGGACACCTATTACTTTTATACAAATTCATCCGAACAAGAAATCTTAAGCAAGCTTTCAAAGGAGATGAATAAAGTTTTTACAACTGAAGTAAAAGAAAAAATGAACTCTTTAGGAATGACTAAATTGGAAGTATTAACGCTTGCGTCCATAATTGATGGCGAGTCAAATATTTTAAGTGAATTTAAGAAAATTTCCGGAGTTTATCATAACAGGTTAAAAAAGGGCTGGATGCTTCAAGCCGATCCAACTATTCAATATCTAATCAGGAATAGGAAAAGATATAATAGAGTTTTGTTCAAAGATTTAGAAATTAATTCCCCTTATAATACATATAAAAATACTGGACTTCCGCCTACACCAATCAATAACCCCGGTAAAGACGCGGTTTTAGCGGCTGTTGATCCGGAAGCGCATGATTATTACTTCTTTGTTGCAGACGGAACCGGAGGTCATACTTTTTCAAAATCATATTCCGGTCATTTAAAAAATGTAAATGACTATAGAACTTGGCGGTCATTAAATAAATGAAAAAACTTACAAGAATTTTCATCATGTTTAGTTTTATGTTTCTGTTGTACAAATGTGCAAATCAACTTCCACCAAGCGGAGGTGATGTTGATATGATTCCTCCGGAAATTACCGAAACTTTTCCTTTAAATGGACAAACAAATTTTGATGATGAATACATACAAATTAGTTTTTCTGAATATGTAGATAAGCGAAGTGTTAAAGAAGCAATTTTTATTTCGCCGGAAATTAGTGGTGATTTAGATTTTGACTGGAGCGGAACTGATCTTTCTATTTATTTTAATAAAGATTCACTTAAGAGTAATACCACTTATACCGTAACTATTGGCACGGATATAAAAGATATTAATAATAGAAACAATTTAGAAACCTCAGTTACTTTTGCTTTTTCTACCGGAAACAAAATTGATCAAGGTATGCTTGCTGGAAAAGTTTATGGAAATAGTTTAACCGGTGCTTCAATTTATGCCTTTAAGCTGGTTGATTCCATTGAATTTAATCCAATAAAAATAAAGCCGGATTATATTTCTCAAGTAAGTGCTGACGGTAATTTTCAATTACTTGGATTGGCAAAATCTAAATATCGTCTTCTTGCAATTAAAGATAATTTTAAAGACAGACTTTATAATAGGGAAGATGACTTTTTTGGAATAACAACATCTGATTATGAAATAAGCGAAACAGATTCTGTTTATTCAAATATTAATTTCAAATTGACTTTAGAAGATACTACAAAGCCATCTGTACAAAATGTTACAATGACTGATTCTCGGCATCTTTTTCTAGAAATCAGCGAACCGATTGATTCTTCTAAATTTTATTTAGCTGAATTTGTTATTATTGATTCTACAAATGGCTCAGTTACAAAGCCTCTGTTTATATATAAAGGGAAAGCAAAAAGCGGAGAATTATTTTTAGCTCTCGGGGATACTCTCAATTTGGATGGTAGTTTTTATATCCAATCAAAAGGTTTGGTTGATTATTCAAATAATGAATCTATAAGCGAAACCACATCTTTTGTTGTAAATGAAAATAAAGACACGTCTGCTGTTGAAATAGTTGAAGTAAAAAAAGAATTTAAAGATGATCAAATTGATTTTATTAATCCTCATGTAACGGTTCTTTTAAATGACGGTGTTTCATTAGAAAACATGAAACAAGCTGCTGCGTTTTATGATTCAAGAAAAAATAAAATTGATATAGAAGTGTTGGAAATAAATTCTACCGAATTCAAAATTAATATCCAAAAAAAATTAGAGCCCAAAAAAGATTTTACTTTTGAACTTGATGGAAATTATTTAGTTGATGCAGCAGGAAATAAAACTGATTCTGTCTATTCATATAAAATAAAAACTATAAATGACCTTGATTTTAGCGGGGTTTCCGGAAAAGTAAATTACATCGGAAATTCAAATGTCTTTGTTGTTTTAAAAACCGCAGAAAAAAGATCAACTATAATGACTTATAAGCAAAAAGCAATTGATGGAGAAATTAATTTTGAAAGAGTAACGCCCGGTAAATATTTGGCTTGGGCATTTGAAGATAAAGATAGCAATTCAGTTTATACCTATGGAAATGCTGAACCATTCAATTTTTCAGAAAAATTTGCTTACTATCAAGATACATTAAACCTCAGACCACGCTGGCCTGTGGGCGATATGATTATTGATCTTACTAAATAAAAAAATCAATTAAAGGAATAAAAGGACGTTCTATGAAACGTCCTTATTCTTAAAATTAGTTATGCTTGAATAAATTAGTAGAATTAATCCAATTAAGATTATTATCCAGCCGAATGAAAAACTAAAATCAACTCCATGAAAATTTTCAACTTTTGTACTTGTCATAAATAATGAAACAAGAACAAAAAATAGGATGAAAAATAAAACTCCGATTAAAGGGAGAACCACTTTTAAATTTTTCTTCATCAGAAAGAAAAGAATTATAATTAATATAATTGGATAAGTAGCGGCAAAGGCTGAAATATCGCGCCATTCCCAAATTCCACCTTGCAAATCAAAATTATCGAATATCGGAATAAGAGTAATCCAATCTTTGTTTAATAATGCAATTGGCAGAATTGAAGAAACTAATAATAGTAAAATTCCTAAAAGTCCAAGATATTTTTTCATAATAATAAAGTCTCATTTTTATTTAAATAATATTTCAGAAATGAAATAAAAATTAATTTATAAAAATGAATCGTCCTAGATTAATTTGACTTAGTCATCTTTTTTATCACAAATTTATCATAGAAAAATACTAATACTGCCGTAAGTAAAGCAATCAATGCGAAAATCATCCACATTAAATCGGGGCGCTGCATATCTCTTGCAAATAATCCATAAAGCTGACCTGATAAAATTCCGCCAAATAAATTTCCTAAAGCAACACACCAATAGAAATATCCCATATATAAAGCAACTTTATCCGGAGGTGCAATTTTACCGGTATATTCTTTTGATTTGGGACTTGCCATCATTTCGCCAAAGGAGAAAACTAAAATTCCTGCAACAACTATGTAACCGGTCGTTCCAAAAATCAGAATTGAAAAACTTACTACAGTTATTAAAACGCCATAAAAAATTGTTGTAAATGGTTTCATCCTAGTTACTAAAAATGAAACTAAAACTTGAAAGAAAATAATTCCGCCGGCATTAATATTTATTAAATACTCAGGATTTACCTGACCGGCATTTGCCATTCCATCGCTAAGAGAGGAAGCCCAAGTTGTTAATCCAACACCATTAAGTATTGTTGTAAATAAATTCATTATATCTGAAGTATCAGTAAAATCTCTAATGTGAAGTGGGAGAGTATAAAAAATTTGGTTGAAAGAAGTCCAAAATCCACTCATCAATAAAAGGAATAAACCAAATCTCCAATCACCAATTTTCATCGGTTTTAAGTACCAAGGAGAATCTTCATTTGATGATTTTCTTATTACGAAATCAAATCCAACATTTATTACAGACCAAGCAATAGTGAAAAGGAGAATATCATTCCAAGTAAAAGTTCCATCAGAAGTAAATTTAGAACCCATTACAAGAACAAATAAAAGTCCGAAGATGAATAAGAAAAATCTTCCGTTTCCTAAAACTTCTACCATATCATTCATTACTTTTTTAAGAGTTCTAGGATTTGCAGAGGCACTTTCTAAAGTTGGTTCTTTGAAGAATATCGAAACGAAAATAAAATTTACTGCAATCCAACCGGCAGAAGCGATAAAAACATATTCCCACGAAATTGCTCTAACAACACCGGCTACAATTGGACCAATAAAACCACCAATATTTACCATCATATAAAAAATACCAAAGCCAAGAGAAGATGTTTTATCGTTGGTAACTTTGGCAATTGTTCCAACTATTACTGGTTTGAACATTGCAGCGCCAAGAGCAACAAGCATAAAAGCAAAAAAGAAAGTTGGAAAAGTTTTAAATTGTCCCATCAAATAATAAGCAGGAACTAAAACAGAAAAAGCAGCAAAAAGCATTTTTCTAAATCCGTATCTATCCGCCAATGCGCCAGTTACTACGGGAAACAAGTAAAGAAAAAAAGTTACAACACCTTGAAGAACTCCTCTATCTTCATCGCTAAAACCTAAACCTCCTTCGTCAACAGCACCGGTTATATACAATGATGAAACGGCAAAGAAACCATACCAAGCCATTCTTTCAAAAATTTCCATTGTGTTTGCAATCCAAAAAGTCGTGGGGAATTCTTTAAGACGAATAGACATAAATCCTCATCAGTTTTATTAGATAAAAAAAGAAGTTTAATATAAAGCTAGCTAATAGTTTTATCAAGCAAGATCAATCATAAGTTGAATAATGAAGCATACTAAAGTATATTGCTATATTAAAATAAATAGGAATTAAAATGAGCCAAGTTGTTCTTCAAACAAATTTTGAGGGATTAAAACTTTTTAAACGTGGAAAAGTTAGAGATATTTACGATTTAGGTGATTATTATTTGATGATCTCTACAGATAGACTTTCTGCGTTTGATGTAATTATGAATCAAGGAATACCTGATAAAGGAGCAATTCTTACTCAGATTTCAAAATTTTGGTTTAATTATACTTCGGATATAATTGATAATCATTTAGTAACAATGAATGTTGATGAATATCCCAAAGAGTGCTTGCCTTATAAGGATATTTTAAGAAACAGATCCATGCTTGTGAAAAAAGCAGAATTAATTCCCGTTGAATGTATTGTTAGAGGCTATATTAGTGGGTCAGGCTGGAATGACTACAAAAAATATCAATCAATTTGCGGAATCAAATTGCCTTCCGGATTAGTTGAATCAGAAAGACTTCCTCAAACAATTTTTACTCCATCAACAAAAGCGGAAATTGGCGAGCATGATCTTAACATAACAATTGATAAAGCAAAAGATTTAGTAGGAAATGAAATTTATAGAACTCTCGAAGAAAAAAGTATTGAAATCTATAACAAAGCCTATTCTTATGCAATTGAGAAAGGAATTATAATCGCAGATACTAAAATGGAATTTGGAATTTTAGGAAACAAAGTGATTTTGATTGATGAATTACTAACTCCGGATTCGTCAAGATTTTGGCCGAAAGATAAATATGAAAAGGGAAGAGCACAAGACAGTTATGATAAACAGTATGTTAGAGATTTTTTATTATCTATAAATTTTAATAAGCAGCCGCCAGCGCCGGATTTACCGGAAGATGTAATTATTAATACAAGTAAAAAATATAAAGATGCATTAAAACAATTATCCGGAATTGAGTTATAAATGAATCCATTGCAAATTAAAGTTTTAGAAAAGGATAAACTTTTCATCAAATGGGATGATAATTTTGAAGGAATTATTCCATTAATGAAATTGAGAAGAAGCTGTCCTTGTGCCGTCTGTCATGCAGATAGAGATGAACAAAGTTCTACATACATACCAATATATACACTAGATCAATTAATAATAACAAGTATAAATGTTGTTGGTCATTATGCTTTAGCAATAATTTGGAAGGACGGACATAATACCGGGATATATGAATTCAAACAATTACGAAATCTTTCTGAAGAATTAGTTAAATAATATGGTACTTCCTAATCAACTAACGATTTTGAGAATCATTTTAACTCCGGTTTTCTTATATTTTTTCTTATCTGATGACCCAACCATGATTCAAATATCCAGCGTAATTTTTGTAATTGCTGCAATTACTGATTGGTACGACGGCTGGCTTGCCAGAAAATTCAATTACATAACAGATTGGGGAAAATTTTTAGATCCTCTTGCAGATAAAATCCTTACTTTGACTGCATTTTACGGATTTGTATTGATTGGAGTTATTCCACTTTGGATGGTTGTAATTATAATTATTCGTGATATGGGAATTACTCTTTTAAGAATTTTTGCAGAAATCAAAAAGAAATCATTTGCTACAAGTAAGCTAGCCCAATGGAAAACTTTTATTCAAATGTTTTTCCTTTATTATTTATTAGTCATTTATACTTTACGAACGATTGAACCGATCTATAACTGGAATCCATGGCTGGTTGATTTGCTATTCGATATTGAGATAATCTATTACATAATGCTTGCTATTACTATTTTTACTCTTTATACCGGAATCCATTATCTTATCAAAAACAGAAAAATGATTAGGAAATTATTTTTAAGTGAAACTTAATTTATTAGAAAAAATTTTAGGAACATTTTTCTTTACCGGGTATCTTCCAAAAATGCCGGGAACATGGACAAGTTTTTTTGCAATGCTTTTATTTTTTATTCCGGGATTTGAAAATCCAATTATTCTCATGATTTTAATTTCTTTTTTTTTAGCGGTTGGAGTTGTTTTAGGTAGCAAGTTTGAAAAAGTTTACGGCAAAGATCCATCTTGCTTTACATTAGATGAAGTTGTTGGAACTTGGATTGCTCTACTTTTTGTAAAAAAAACAATTTTCTTTGTATTAATTGCATTTATAATTTGGCGGATTTTAGATATTCTAAAACCTTTTCCGGCAAATTCTGCAGAAAAGATAAAAGGTGGATGGGGAATAATGCTTGATGATGTTATTGCAGCTATTTATACATTATTTATTATGATGGCATTAATTAACTTAATTAATTAATCTGAAGGATTTATGAAAGCGTATTTAATTACAATTGGTGATGAAATATTAATTGGGCAAACTGTTAATACTAATGTTTCATTTATTGGCGAAAAGCTTACGGAAATTGATGTAAATGTTATTAAATCCACTGTAATTGGTGATGATCACAATACTATTATTAATGAATTTAAAGAAGCATTTAATAAAGCAGATATAATAATTGTAACGGGCGGACTTGGTCCAACTCATGATGATATAACGAAAAAATGTATTTCCGAATTTTTTAATTCAGAGTTAATTATAAATGAATCAATTCTGAATGATGTGAGAAAATTATTTGAAAAACGAGGAAGAGCATTAACTAAAATTAATGAAGAACAAGCATTGATTCCAAAAATTGCAAGAGCTATCAGAAATCCAAATGGAACTGCACCCGGAATTTTTATTGAAAAGGAAAGTAAAATATTTGTTGCGATGCCTGGAGTTCCAATTGAAATGCAGCATATGTTTTCTGAGAGCGTAATTCCGGATATAGTTGAATTATTCTCTAATAAAGTTTTTACTTCAAAAACTATAAATCTTCTAACAACAGGAATTCCGGAGTCATTTTTATTTCAGCAATTAGGAGATCTGGATGAACTTTTAAATGGATCAAAACTTGCATTTCTTCCGAATCAATTTGGTGTGAAAATGCGAATTACATCAAATTCTGAAAATGAAGAAGAAGCCGTAAATAAACTTTTAGAAATCGAACAGAAAATAAGAAGCTTAGTAGGAAGATTTGTTTATGGAAAAAACGATGATACATTAGAAGAAGTTATTGCAAAACTTTTAATTGATAGAGGATTAAAAATAGCTGTTGCCGAATCTTGCACCGGCGGATTGATTTCGCACAGATTAACAAATATAGGCGGAAGCAGCGAATATTTTGAAAGAGGAATAATAACTTATAGCAATGGTGCAAAGGTAGAACATCTTAATGTTAGTGAAGATACAATAGCAGAATATGGCGCGGTTAGTCTGCAAGTTGCACAACAAATGGCAGAAGGAATTCGCGCAGTTAGCGGAACTGATTTAGGCTTAGCAGTAACCGGAATTATGGGACCTGGAGGAGGATCAGCGGATAAACCAATAGGTTTAGTTTATGTTGGTATTTGTGATAGTTCTGTTGTTACCGCAAAAGAATTTAAGTTTGGAGATAACAGGTTGTTAAATAAAGATAGAACATCGCAAGCGGCATTAGAAACTTTAAGAAGATTTTTGTTAGGAATTCCAAATGATTAAAAGACTCTTTATTGCTTTGGAAATTCCAAGTGAAATTAAAAAAGCAATTATTGAGCAAAGAGATTCAGTTCTAAAGAATGAAAAATTTAGATGGGAACCTATTGAAAAACTTCATATAACACTTAAGTTTTTAGGTGATGTGGAAATTGGAAAAATTGATTCCATTGAAGAAATAATTTTAGATAACGTAACAAAAAATAAAATTTCAGAAATTTATTTAAGTAAATTTGATTTCTTTTTTAGGGGAAATAAACCAATTATTCTATGGGCGGGTTTTAAGGAAAATCAATCATTAAATAATTTTGTAAACTCTCTTAATTCTGATTTGTCCAAAATTCATTTCGATATTGAGACCAGAAAATTTAACCCTCATTTAACTTTATTAAGAATCAAAAATGATTTTAGCAAATCTTTAATTGATAAGTTTCAAAAAAGATATTTAAATGAGCTTAGTTTTATTCCGGTTAGTATTACATTGTATGAAAGTAATTTAGAAAAAAGCGGAGCAGCTTATACCGCAATAAAAAAAATTAATTTATAAACGGAGGAAAAATGGCAGCTGACAAAGAACAACGTCTGAAAATTTTAGAAGATACAATACATAATATTGAAAAATCTTATGGCAAAGGTTCAATTATGAAATTGGGCGATGGTGTAATTGCAAAGGTTGATTGCATTTCTACAGGAAGTGTTTCTCTTGATTTTGCAATTGGTATTGGTGGAGTTCCACGAGGAAGAATAGTTGAAATTTATGGTCCTGAATCAAGCGGAAAAACTACTGTTTGTCTTCACATTTTAGCTGAAGCACAAAAAACTGGCGGAATTGTTGCGTTTATTGATGCCGAGCATGCTCTTGATACTCAATACGCTAAAAGACTTGGCGTGGATGTAGCAAATCTTTTATTGTCTCAGCCTGATTATGGTGAACAAGCTTTGGAGATTGTTGATACATTAGTAAGAAGTAATGCACTTGATGTAATTGTTATAGATTCAGTAGCGGCACTAGTTCCACGCTCAGAAATTGAAGGTGATATGGGCGATCCTCAAATGGGTGTGCAAGCTAGATTAATGTCTCAAGCATTAAGAAAAATAACCGGTGCAGTTAGTCGTTCCAAAACCTGTGTGATTTTTACAAATCAATTAAGAAGCAAAATTGGTGTAATGTTCGGTAATCCTGAAACAACAACCGGTGGTAATGCGCTCAAATTTTATTCTTCTGTTAGATTAGATATTAGAAGAATTTCCGCAATTAAAAATGGTGACGAGGTAGTTGGAGCTAGAACAAAAGTAAAAGTTGTTAAAAATAAAGTTGCTCCTCCTTTCAAACAAGTTGAATTTGATATTATGTATAATGAAGGAATTAGTAAAGTTGGCGATTTAATAGATCTTGGTGTTGATAAAGGAATTATTAAAAAGAGTGGTGCCTGGTTTTCGTTTGGCGAAGATAGATTTCAAGGAAGAGAGCAATTTAGAACTAGTTTGCATGAAAATACTGAAATGCTGAATAATCTGGAAATTGAAGTTAAAAAAGCTCTTGGAATGATTGAAGATTTATCGGCTCCAGTTGAAGTAGTTGTTGATGACAAGGAACCAAAAGCTAAAAAGAAATAGATGAAAATAAGCTCAATAAGAATCAAGAAAATTTATTGTGATATTTGTTTTGATAATGGCGAGAAATTAAATGTTCACAAAGATGTAATAATAAATAATAATCTCTATACTAATAAAAGTATTGATTCTGATGAACTAGACGAAATCAAAAGAGAAGATGAATATTTAAGAACTAAAAACTCAGCTTTCAGAATATTGACAAGAAGATCAAATTCTGAAGCTGAGTTAATTAAAAAACTAAAAAGAAGAGAATATCCTATCAATACTGTAAAAAAAGTTATTGATGAATTAAAATCAAAAGGATATATAAACGATTTAGATTTTGCAATTAGATTTTCAGAAATGCGTCTAAAAAAATATGGTTGGAACAGAGTAAAACAAGAGCTTTATCAAAAAGGAATATCAAAGGAATTATTTCCTTCGATAGAAAATGAAATAGAAACACACCCTCAAGAAGACGAATTAAAAGCAATAGCTCTAAAAAAATATAATTCTATAATTAAAAGAGAAAACGAACTCTATAAGATAAAGCAAAAACTTTTTAGTTATTTAGTTAGCAGAGGATACGATTTTGATGATTCGAAAAATATAATTAGTAACATTGTTTCCCAATCAGATGATTATGAATAATTAATCTCTCAAAAACACAAATGTCATTTTAATATTTTAATGAGAAAAATAAAGCAGAATTAAAATCTTCTACAGTATATCAATTCTCATTAGTTTTAATAGGAGAAAATCAGTAATTTTATTAGCTAAAAATTGAAGGGATTTTTAGATGAGTACTTTCACAGCAATAGATTATTTTGATATAGAATCACTATTAACTGAAGACGAAAGAATGGTTCGAGATTCAGTTAGAGAATTTGTGCAGCAGAAAGTCCTACCGATTATTGAACAAAATTATTTAGATGGTACATTCCCAATGGATTTAATTCCACAATTAGCAGATCTTGGAGTTTTTGGAATAACTTTACCTCAAGAGTATGGTTGTGCCGGAATGAATAATGTTGCTTACGGTTTAGTAATGCAAGAACTAGAAAGAGGAGACAGTGGTGTAAGAAGTTTTGCATCTGTTCAATCAAGTTTAGTTATGTATCCAATTTACACTTTTGGAAGTGATGGACAGAAAAACAAATGGCTTCCTAAACTAGCTTCCGGTGAGAAAATTGGCTGTTTCGGTCTAACGGAGCCTGATTTTGGCTCAAATCCTGGTGGAATGGTAACCAACGCAAAAAAAGTTGATGGTGGTTACATTCTTAATGGCGCTAAAATGTGGATTACTAACGGTACTTTAGCTGATCTTGCTGTAGTTTGGGCAAAACTTGAAGGAAAAGTTAAAGGATTTTTAGTTGAAAAGGGAACAGAAGGATTTTCTGCTCCAGAAATGAAAGGGAAACATTCATTAAGAGCTTCTGTTACATCGGAATTAATCTTACAAGATGTTTTTATTCCTGACGAAAATTTATTACCTAAAAGCGATGGACTAAAATCCCCACTGATGTGCCTTAATCAAGCTAGATATGGAATTGCTTGGGGAGTTGTTGGTGCTGCAATGGCTTGTTATGATTCAGCATTAAATTATGCTAAATCAAGAGTGCAGTTTAGCAGACCAATTGCCGGTTATCAAATGACGCAGCAAAAATTAGTTTATATGGCAAATGAAATTACTAAAGCCCAATTGATGACACATAGATTAGCAGTTCTAAAAGATGAAGAAAAAGTTAAGCATACTCAAATATCGATGGCTAAAAGAAATAATTGTGAAATTGCTCTAGATATTGCTAGAATGTCAAGAGAAATTCATGGTGCAAACGGTATCTTGGCTGAATATCCGATTATGAGACATGCGGCAAATCTTGAGTCTGTAAAAACTTATGAAGGGACTCACGAAATGCATACATTAATAATTGGTGAAGATCTTACCGGAATTCCGGCATTTGAATAACATTCAAGACCACATCTGTGGTCTTTTTAATTTTTAAGGAGTTCTAATGAAACTAGATGATAAAATATTTTACGAAGGAATTACATTTGATGATGTTTTATTAATTCCGGCTCAGTCATCGGTTCTGCCAAGAGAAACTAATATTAGTGCTCGATTAACAAATGAAATTATGTTAAATATCCCGTTTTTATCTGCGGCTATGGACACAGTTACTGAGGCTTCCATGGCAATTGCGATGGCAGGTCAAGGTGGAATTGGTATCATTCATAAAAACTTAACCATTGAGCAGCAAGCCGAAGAAGTTGATAAAGTTAAACGTTCTGAAAGTGGTATGATTCACAATCCTATAACATTAGGTCCAAATGCAACTATTGCTGATGCAGAACAATTGATGGGAAAATATAGAATAAGTGGAATTCCAATTGTTGATGAACATAATAAACTTATTGGAATTTTGACAAATCGCGATTTGAGATTTGAGTACAATCTAAATCAATCGGTAATGGAATTAATGACAAAAGATAATTTGCGCACTGCACCGGTTGGAACTACATTAGAACAAGCGGAAATTCTGCTTCAAAAATATCGGATTGAAAAACTTCCTGTTGTTGATAAAAACGGGGTTTTGCAAGGTTTAATTACTTTTAAAGATATATCAAAAAAGAAAAAATTTCCTAACGCATGCAAAGATGATTTAGGTCGATTAAGAGTTGGTGCTGCTGTTGGTGTTTCAGCAGATACTTTTGATAGAGTTGAAGCTTTAGTAAAAGCAAGTGCCGATGTTATTATTGTTGATACGGCTCACGGTCATTCCGAAGGAGTCCTTAAAACAATAAAAGCAATTAGAAAAAAATATAAAAATATTCAGCTTATAGCCGGAAATATTGTAACAAAAGAAGCCGCATTAGATTTAGTGAAATGTGGAGTTGATGCGGTTAAAGTTGGTATTGGAGCAGGATCCATTTGTACAACTCGTGTAGTTGCCGGTGTTGGTGTTCCGCAAGTTAGCGCTATTATTGAAGTTTATAAAGCTCTAAAATCTAAAGGCATTCCAATAATTGCTGATGGAGGTATTAAGCAAACCGGAGATGTTCCAAAAGCACTTGCAGCCGGAGCTGATACTGTTATGATTGGTGGAATGTTTGCCGGCGTTGACGAAACTCCCGGTGAAAAAGTTTTATATGAAGGAAGAAGTTTCAAGGTTTATAGAGGAATGGGTTCTTTAGGTGCAATGAAAAGAGGAAGTAAAGATAGATATTTCCAAGATATGGAAGATGATATTAAAAAACTTGTTCCGGAAGGCGTAGAAGGTAGAGTACCATACAAAGGACCTCTTTCTGATACAGTCTATCAATTTATTGGTGGCTTAAAAGCTGCTATGGGTTATTGTGGAGTACAAAATATTGAAGAACTTAAAACTAATACAAGATTTGTAAAGATTACAGGTGCTGGATTAAGAGAAAGTCATCCTCATGATGTTTTAATTACTGAAGAATCTCCTAATTATCATTCTAAATACAGTAAATAAATTCTTATTCGGAATAAATATATGTACAATATAATTGTTGTTAGTTATTATTTCCCGCCAATGGGACTTAGCGGTGTACAAAGAACTTTAAAGTTTGTTAAGTATATGCCGGAATACAATTGGAAGCCTACAGTTGTAACAACTGGGAAAACCGGCTATTTTGCTCACGATTTAACACTTCTTAATGAACTTAATGGGAAAGAAGTTGAGATCATAAGAACAGAAGGTTTTGATCCAAATTCATTATTAAAGAGATTTGGAACAATAAAATATCCAAGAGAATCAGTTCGTAAATTATTTAACAGACTATCCCAAACATTTTTTATTCCTGATAATAAAATATCTTGGGCAAAAAAAGCATTGCAAAAAGTTGAGGAATTAGTTTCAACTGGAAATTATGATGCAATTTATATTACGGCACCTCCTTTTTCAGCTTTTAGTGAAGTAACTAAAATTAAAAAGAAATATGATATACCAATAATTTTTGATTACAGAGATTTATGGTTTGGAAGCTACTTCTCAGTTTATCCAACTCCTTTTCATAGTTATAAGCACAAAAAATTGGAATATTTGTCACTTAAGGCTGCTGATAAAATTCTTGTTACAAATAGAAAGATAAAAGAGAAACTTCTTCAGAATTATCCGTTTCTTTCTTTTGATGATGTAGTTATAATTAGGCATGGATTTGATCAAGAAGATTTTGATAGAAATATAGCATCTCCAAAAGCAAAAAAAGAAAAACTAGTTCTTACTCATTCAGGAAATTTTATTGAATATTCAACTCCAAAATATTTTTTAGAAGCTTTTAAGAAACTTACAATTGAAAGACCTGATATTGCGGCAAATTATGAATTGCACTTTGTAGGAATCATTGGTAGGCATAATGAAAAATTGATAAAAAAATTACGTCTGGAACCGTTTGTAAGATTACATGGATATATTAACCATGATGAAACTATTAAGAAGATAAAAGCAAGTGATGTACTATGGCTTCAAGTAGGAAGAAAAAGAAATATTGATGCAATATTACCGGGAAAATTATTTGAATATGTGGGAGCACGTAAACCAATATTAGGTTGTGTTCCAGAGGGAGCAGCAAAGTTGGCATTAGAAGAATATAAGTCTTCTTTTATAACTGAACCTGAAAATAGTGATCAGATTAAAAATGAGCTAGTTAACATTTATTTATTATTTAAAAATAATATGCTCCCAACTCCTGAAGAGGAATTTGTTCTTCTTCATGATCGAAAATATTTGACAGAACAAGTGACTAAAATATTCCAATTTTATTTAAGGACGGATTAATGAATATATTGCTTTTAGGTTCAGGTGGAAGGGAGCATGCTTTAGCAGTTGCATTAAATAGAAGTCAATCATTATCAAATTTATTTTGTGCTCCAGGAAATCCTGGTACTGATAAAATTGCCACAAATGTTAAAATAGATATTTATTCTGACCAATTGTTTGATTTTTGCTTTAACAAGAATATATCTTTAGTAATTATTGGGCCGGAGCAGCCTTTAGTTGATGGAATTGCTGATAAATTAAGAAGAAAAGGAATTAAAGTTTTCGGACCTAATAAGAATGCTGCACAAATTGAAGGAGAAAAATCCTTTTCAAAAGATTTAATGAAGAAATATGGCATCCCAACTGCAAAGTATGAAGTGTTCACAAAAAGGACTTACTCGATAGCACTAAATTATTTGAAATCAATAAGTTATCCTGTTGTAATTAAAGCTTCAGGTTTAGCTGCAGGCAAGGGAGTCTCTATTTGCGAAAATTTTAAATCTGCCGAAATAGTTCTCAAGGAATATTTTGAAGATGAAATATTTGGTATTGCCGGAACAACTGTTGTAATTGAGGAATTTTTGATTGGAGAAGAAGCATCCGTTTTTGCTATAACTGACGGCGATAATTTTATTACGTTACCTGTTTCTCAAGATCATAAAAGAGCTTTGGACGGCGATAAGGGGAAAAATACCGGCGGTATGGGAGCATATGCTCCGGCTAAAATTGTTGATAATAAACTATTGGAAGAAATAAAAAGAAATATTATTAAGCCAACATTAAATGCGCTAAAAGAAGAAAATAGAAAGTATGTAGGTTGCTTATATGCAGGAATAATAATAACAAATGATGGACCAAAAGTAATTGAGTTTAATTGCAGATTTGGTGATCCAGAAACACAAGTTGTTTTACCTTTATGTGATGGAGATTTCGTAGAGCTTTTTTATTCTGCAGCAAATGGAAAATTGAACAAAAATTCAGTCAAATATAATGGCGGAGCATCTGTTTGTGTTGTGGCAGCAAGTAAAGGTTATCCTGATAAATATGAAAAGGGTTTTGAGATTTCTGGATTAGAAAAGTTTGAAAAAAATGGGAGCATTCTTATTTATCATGCAGGAACTATTTTAGAAGATGGCAAAGTACTTTCAAATGGCGGAAGAGTGCTTGGGGTTACTTCTGTTATATCAAGAAATAGTCTAAAAGTTGCAAAAAATAATGCTTATAAAGCACTTTCAAAAATTAGTTTTAAAAATATGATCTATAGAAGCGATATTGCAGAAAAGGGACTTTAAAATTAGTTCCACTATTTAAGAACAGTATTAGGCTATTTAACTTTTTCATTTTTCATTCAAAAAAAATCCAAAAATTACCGATCCTTTCTAGTTTTAATGCGTCTTAATCACAATTGTATCAAACTAATTTTTTCACATTTCTTTGGAGTAATAATGAATAAAAATTTGCTCACTTCTATTTTTATATTTTTTACAATAGCTGGTTTTTTAAAAGCTCAAAATATCAACGATATTGATATTTCTTATACAAAATTTGTTTTGGATAATGGACTCACTTTGATTGTTCACGAAGATCATAAAGCTCCTATTGTGGCTGTAAATGTTTGGTACCATGTCGGCTCAAAAAATGAAAAATATGGTAAAACGGGGTTTGCTCATTTATTTGAACATTTAATGTTTAATGGAAGTGAAAATAATGATGACGATTATTTTCAAGTTATGGAAAGAGTTGGATCAACAGATTTGAACGGAACTACAAGTAATGACCGAACAAATTATTTCCAAAATGTACCAACTTCAGCAATTGATTTAGCTATGTGGATGGAATCTGACCGAATGGGACATTTACTTGGTGCTGTTACACAAGAAAAGCTTGATGAGCAGCGAGGTGTTGTTCAAAATGAAAAGAGACAAGGTGATAATCAACCATACGCAGTTGCTTATGAATTAATTACGAAAGGAACTTATCCGGCTGGACATCCATATTCTTGGACTGTTATTGGTTCTATGGAAGATTTGGATGCTGCAAGTTTAGAAGATGTGCATGAGTGGTTTAAAACTTATTATGGAGCTGCTAACGCAGTTTTAGTAATTGCGGGCGATATAACTCCGGAAGTTGCAAAAGAAAAAGTTGAAAAATATTTTGGTGACATTCCATCAGGTCCTCCAATTTCTAAATATGATACTTGGGTAGCAAAAATGGAAGGTTCAAAAAGACAAGTTGTGCAAGACCGTGTTCCTCAAGCAAGAATTTATAAAGTATGGAATGTGCCTGAATGGGGAAATAAAGAATTAGCATTTTTGGATTTAGCAAGCGACGTTCTATCAGCAGGAAAGTCTTCAAGATTATATAAAAGATTAGTTTACGAAGATCAAATTGCTACTTCTGTTTCGGCATACTATTCACCAGGGGAAATTGGAAGTCAATTTAATATAGAAGCTACTGTAAAACCCGGTGGAGATTTGGATCAAGTTGAAGCAGCTATTGATGAAGTTCTTAAGAAATTTTTAATTGAAGGTCCTACTAAAGAAGAATTAGACAGAGTTAAAACTAGACACGTTGCAAACTTTGTAAGAGGAATTGAAAGAATTGGCGGGTTTGGCGGTAAGTCCGATATTCTGGCTCAATCTTTTGTTTATAGCGGATCTCCTGATCATTACAAAAAATATTTAGGTTATATTGGATCTTCAACAATTTACGATATAAAAGATGCTTCAAATAAATGGCTGAGTGATGGAGTATATAACCTAGAAGTTCACCCTTTCCCAAATTATTCTGAATTGGCTGTTGGTGCTGATAGATCGAAATTACCGGAAACAGGAACTCCACCGGATGTCTCATTTCCAGAAATTCAAAAAGCAACTCTTTCTAATGGATTAAAAATAAAATTAGCACAGCGCAATTCTGTACCACTTATTAATTTTAATTTGCTAGTTGATGCTGGATATTCTTCCGATCAATTTACATTGCCCGGAACTGCGGGTTTAGCAATGTCAATGTTAGATGAAGGAACTAAAAATCTAAAGTCGCTCCAAATTAGTGAAATGCTTGATAATCTAGGCGCAACTTTGGGAAGTGGATCAAATCTAGATATGTCAACTGTTACAATGTCAGCTTTGAAAGACAAACTGAATGAATCATTAAGTTTGTATTCGGATGTAATTTTAAACCCAGCATTTTCTGAAAATGAAATTGAAAGATTGAAAAAAGAAAGAGCCGCTTTAATTCAACAAGAAAAATCAAGTCCAATTCAAATGGGACTTAGAACTTTTCCTGCATTAATTTATGGAAAAGATCATGCTTATGGATTACCATTTTCAGGAAGCGGTTTTGAAGACACTATTATAAAAATTACAAGAGATGATTTAGTTAAGTTTCACGAAACTTGGTTCAAACCAAATAATTCAACTTTGGTTGTAACCGGTGATATTTCCATGGATGAATTATTACCAAAATTGGAAAAATATTTTAGTGAATGGTCTTCAGGTGAAGTTCCTCAAAAAAATATTAGTGAAGTTAATAATTCTGAAAAGCCTGTAATTTATTTAATGGATAAACCTGGTGCTCAACAATCTGTAATTTTTGCAGCTCAACTTATGCCCAGAAGAGGTGTAGAAAATAATTTAGAAATTGAAACAATGAATGATATTTTAGGTGGAACTTTTACATCAAGAATAAATATGAATCTTCGAGAAGATAAACATTGGTCTTATGGTTCTCAAAGCGTAATAATTGGTGCAAGAGCACAGCGTCCGTTTGTAGTTTTTGCAATGGTTCAATCGGATAAAACTAAAGAATCATTTGGGGAAGTATTAAGAGAAATTTCAGAATATACTTCTACAAATCCCGCAAAAGAGGATGAATTGAAAAAGATCATATTAAATAATACTCTAACATTACCAGGCGGTTGGGAAACAAACGGAGCTGTAGGAAATTCTTTAGCAGAAATGGTAAGATACAATTTGCCAGAAGATTATTTTGATACTTACAGCAGTAGAGTACAAAATCTAAGTTTAGAAGATGTTAGAAAAGCTGCAAATGAAACTCTTTCTAAAGATGATTTAGTTTGGCTTGTAGTTGGGGATAAAGCTCAGTATCAAGAAAAATTAAAAGAGTTTGGATACGAAATTCTTGAGATTGATGTTCATGGAAATATCATTGAAGAGAATATTAAATCACCAAAGAAAGAAGAAATTTCAAAATAAATTAGAATTTTTAATTTTTATTGGGGCTATCTCATAAGTAATTTTTTGTTATGCTGAACCAGTCTGCTGATCGTTTTGCAGAATTGCTAAAAAGCATATCATACCGGCTTTGATTATGATTTGTGTAATCAAAACCGGTATCTATAAATCACATTTTCCAATTATTCTATGAGATTCTGGTCTTCTTAAACAAAAAAAAGTTGCCAAACTGAAATGGCACATTATTATGATTATCTTCTGCAACTCACTCGCTTGGTAAGCTTATTTCAGAATATCCTTTTTTAAACAAACCCTTTATTATTAAAATCAACCCGGAGGCCAGTTCATTTTTCTTCCGCCAAGTAAATGGAGATGGAGATGATAAACTTCCTGTCCGGCATCATTGCCGCAATTAAATACAGTTCTAAATCCGGTTTCGGAAATTCCTTCTTTAATTGCAATTTCATTGGCGGCATCAAATATTTTTCCTAATAAAATGCTGTGTTCAGAACTTTTTAAATCTGATACTTTTGGGATTTCAAATTTAGGAATAATTAAAATATGTACGGGCGCTTGCGGATTAATATCTCTAAACGCTAAAACATAATCATTTTCATAAACAATATCCGCCGGTATTTCACGGTTAATTATTTTTGTGAAAAGAGTACTCATTTTTCCTCCTAAAAGTAAATATTATAAAATCTATAGAACAGATAGCTGACAATACTAATTATTTTTCAATATTATATTTTTTTATTTTACCATATAAATGACTTCTTTGAATTCCTAGAATTTCTGCGGTTTTGCTAATATTCCAATCGTTTAATTCTAGTTGTTTTTGAATGAACATTTTCTCCGCTTTTTCTTTGAATTCTTGAAACGAATTAGAAATATCAAAAATTTCAGAATCTTTTCCGGTTGAAGTTGGAATAAGATTTAAAATATCAGATTTATCAACAGATTCTTGGGGAAGCATTATCAAAATTCTTTCGATAATATTTTTTAATTCTCTAACATTTCCAGTCCACTTTTGATCTTTCAATAATTCAATTGAGTCTTTTGAAAATTTCTTTTCAGTAAAATTATATTTTGCACTAATTTTTCTATTGAAGTGATTTATAAGAAGTTCAATATCCTGCTTTCTCTCCCGTAACGGCGGGATATTGAGAGGAATTACATTTAATCTGTGAAATAAATCTTCACGAAAATTTCCTTCTGATATTTCCTTTTGAAGATTTTTGTTTGTTGCAGAAATTAATCTCACATTAACATCAATCGTTTCTGTTCCGCCTACACGTTCAATTTTCCCTTCTTCAATAGCTTTTAAAACTTTAGCTTGCGCATTCAAACTCATATCCCCAATTTCATCTAAGAAAAGAGTTCCTCCGTGTGCAAGTTCAAATTTTCCAATGCGCTTGTTCATTGCTCCGGTAAAGGCGCCTTTCTCATGTCCAAATAATTCTGATTCAATAAGTTCATTTGGAATTGCCGCACAATTAACTTCAATAAACTGCTTATCTTTTCTTGTGCTGTGTTTGTGAATTTCTTTTGCAATTAATTCTTTACCGGTTCCATTTTCGCCTGTGATTAAAATTCTTGATTCAGTAGAAGCAACTCTTTTGGCGGTGTTCAATACATTTATTAATGACTCACTGTTTCCAATAATTAAATTTTCATCTTCTAAAGAATTTTTAAGAGCTTTGTTTTCTTTTTTTAATTCATTTTGATTGACGGCATTTCTAATTGTAATAAGAAGTTTATCGCGATCAATAGGTTTTTCAATAAAATCAAATGCGCCTAATTTAGTTGCCTTTACTGCATTTTCCACTGAAGTATGTGCGCTTATCATAATTACATTAGTATCTTTTTCTTCAGTCTTAAATTTTTGAAGAACTTCAAAGCCATTTAGATCCGGCATATTAATATCCAAAAGAAGAACATCATACTTGGATGAACGAATATTTTCTAATCCATTATTTGGATTTGTAGAATACTCAACATGATAATCCTCATATTCAAGAATCATTTTTATACTTTCGCAAATTTCAATTTCGTCATCAATAATAAATATAGAATTCATTATCACCTTGCTATTATTAAGTAATTTAATGCATCTAAAGATAATACACTCGATGGTAAAATATTTGGATTTTCATTGAGAGCAGATCCAAATAACTCACCTAATTTATTTACATAAAGATCTCTTAAATCAACAGCGCCCGCAATTTTAAATGATCCTTCAAATAATTCAACAAAAGCTCCCATAAAAGAAGCAAACTGAAAATGACCAAAATTATATTTGATAAAAGCATTACCAAAAAAATGAGAAATTTTATCTTTGTCGCCAAAATTATTTCTGGGAGAATTTATAAATAATTTTGAAGGAAGCTTTTCAACTTTTTCTTTAAATAAATCATCTTGAATAGTTGGTAGCCTTAAGTTTAAGGGAAAATTAAAAATCGGAATTTTAAGCGGCATTTCTTGAAAAGGAAGAGCGGCAAATGTAATTGCAAGTAGGGCTTCAGAGTGATCATTTTCAAAATATCTAATAGAATAATTATAAATGGAATCTAACATTTGCAGATCATTCAACCCGGAAAAATCACTTTTAATAATGAACAAAGAAATATCAATAAAACCTCTATGAAGTTTTTCATTGTCAACTTGTCCATTTACAGTTATGCTAAAAAGGAAAAGAAGACTTATAAAAATGATTTTATAAAATTTGTTTTGCATAGTTAAAAATACTAATTTTTATAAAGTATTAAGCAAATCATAAATAACCTTTTCTAAAGGGGGCTTAAATGGATTTTAATTTCTCTGAAGAACACAATTTAATTCGCAAAACAGTTAGAGATTTTGCAGAGAATGAAATTAAACCACTCGCTAAAGAATTAGATGAACAAGAAAAATTTTCATATGATCTTACTGAAAGAATGGGAGAATTAGGACTGTTTGGAATGATGCTTCCAGAAAAATACGGAGGTCAGAATTTAGACACACTATCATACATAATAGCTGTTGAAGAGCTTGCCAGGATTGACGGATCTCACGCTGCAACTCTTGCTGCCCATAATTCATTGGGAATCGGTCCGCTGTATTATTATGGAACTGAAGAACAAAAAATGAAATATTTACCAGACCTATGTACCGGGCAAGCTTTGTGGTCATTTGGTTTAACTGAACCAAACGCCGGTTCTGATTCAAGAGGAACAAAAACAAAAGCAATTCTGGAAAATGGAAATTGGCAGATTAACGGGTCAAAAATATTTATTACAAATGGTTCTACTGAAATTTCAATTGGATCTACAGTGCAAGCTGTAACTGATGAAAATAATGATGGCACTAAAGAATATTCTACAATAATAGTGGAAAATGGAACGGAAGGATTTTCGGCAAAACCTATGCACGGAAAAATGATGTGGCGTTCTTCAAATACTTCTGAGCTTTATTTTGATGATTGCGTTGTCCCAGAATCTAATCTTTTAGGTCAAAGGGGAGAAGGTTCAAAAATAATGCTAAGCACTTTAGATAACGGAAGATTATCAATAGCGGCAATGGGATTGGGCTGTGCCCAAGGGGCTTTTGAGCTTGCTCTTAAATATTCAAAAGAAAGAAAACAGTTTGGCAGACCTATTTCAAAATTCCAAGCGATTAGTTTTAAACTTGCCGATATGGTAACAAAAATTGAACTTGCAAGAAATTTACTTTATAAAGCCTGCTGGGAAAAAGACAATGGAAAACCATTTGCAATGCATGCAGCAATGGCAAAGCTTTATTGCAGTGAAATTGCAAGGGAAGTGGCAGATGAAGCCGTTCAAATCCATGGTGGCTATGGTCTTATGAAAGAATATGATATTGAAAGATTTTATAGAGATCAAAGATTATTGCAGATTGGCGAAGGAACTTCTGAAATTCAAAGATTAGTAATTTCGAGATATATTGGTTGTTAATTCATTAAACCCGATTTTTTTGAAAAATCGGGTTCAATGAAAATTATTTTTTATAAACTACATTTCCATTTTTAATTGTCATTACATTTAGATTTTTTCCAACACTATAAACAATATCAGAATATTCATTTGTATCAAAAATTGCCAGATCGGCTTTTTTATCAATCTCAATACTTCCAATACTATTCTGCAAATTGAGAGCTTTAGCAGAATTAATTGTGTATGAAGAAATAATTTCTTCAATAGACATTTTCATTTTTATTGCAGCTAAATTCATAATAAGACTAATGTTTGAAATGTGAGAAGAGCCAGGATTATAATCAGTTGCCAAGGCAATAATTCCATTTGCATCAATTAATTTTCTTGCAGGTGCAAAATCATAATTTAAAAAGTACGATACACCTGGAAGTAAAACCAAAACTGTTTCACTTTCTGCAGCAAGTGAAATATCCTCATCGGCAATAACTTCAAGGTGATCAGCACTTGCAGCATTAAAATCAAGCGCAGTTGTAAGTCCGCCGATATTGTTGAATTGCTCAGTGTGCAATTTTAATTTGAATCCAAGTTCATTTGCTTTTTGAAATATACTTTTAATTTGATCAGCACTAAAAGCAGTTGATTCACAAAAACCATCACAAAAAACTGCCAATTTATTTTTTGCAATATATGGGAGAAGTTCATTATTTATAATTTTAATATACTGCTCATTATCATTTTTATATTCCGGTGGAAAAGTATGAGCGCCCAAAAAAGTTGGTACTAAGTCAATTTCATAAATTTTATTTAAATGTTTTATCACTTGTAGAATTTTTATTTCGTCATAAAAACTTAGTCCGTAACCACTTTTGATTTCAAGAGTTGTAACACCTTGTTGAATAAAATTTTCAATCCTTAGTTTAACTATATTTACTAGTTCATCAAAATTTGAATTTCTAACAGCTTGTACAGTAGAATTTATTCCTCCCCCTTTTTTAGCAATTTCTTCATAAGAAATTCCAGCAATTTTTTCTTTGAATTCATTTGCTCTGGAACCGGCAAATACTGTGTGGGTATGGCATTCAACCAGTCCGGGTAAAATAGTTTTATCAGAAGCATCAATAATATTTCTAAATTTTCTTTTATCAATTGTGTTAGTTGGAATTACGTCTTTAATAAGATCATCTTCCAAAACTATTGAATGATCGGTAACCAAACCAATATTATTTAGCTGATTACCACGTTTGAAATTTATGCCGTTTGTATTTACAGCAACTATTTGCGAAGGATTATAAATAAGAGTTTTCATGGACGCTTTTATGAATGAGTAAAGACCAAAAATCTAATAATCATAAATTTTTGTCAATATGTCAATATTTTTGTATTTTTGTTAGCTAAAAAAAAGGATTTTAACAATGCCGCCTACCAAAAAGCTCAAAATTTTATTTGTTACGTCAGAAGTTGTTCCTTTTGTTAAAACCGGTGGACTTGCAGATGTGTCTTCTGCGCTTCCTCAAAAGCTACAAGAGTTAGGGCATCAGGTTAGAATTGTTGTCCCAAAATATGGCGCCATCGATGAAAGAAAATATAAAATTCATGAAGTAGTAAGGCTTAAAGATTTAACAACGCAGATTGGGAAAAAAGATGTAACTTTTTCTTTACGTTCAAGTTTTTTAGTTGGAACTAAAGTAAGAGTTCAGATCTATTTTTTAGATAATGAAGAATATTTTGGAAGTAGACCAAGTTTATATGAAGACCCTCTCTCAGGAAAAGATTATCCCGATAATGATGAAAGATTTATTTTATTAGCTAAATCTGTTTTTGAATTAATTCAAAAATTAGGCTGGGTTCCTGATATTATTCATTGCAATGATTGGCAATGCGGACTTATTCCAGCATACTTAAAAACAGTCTTTAACGATGATCCTCAGTTTGCTCATATAAAAACTTTATTTACAATTCATAATTTATCTTATCAAGGAGTTTTTGGAAAAACTTCATTTGATAAGACGGGATTACCAAAAGAATTAAATAAAGAAAAAGGAATTCTGCACGAAGGCAAACTAAGCTTTATGAAAAGTGCTTTGTTATATTCTGATATGATAAATACTGTTAGTGAAACGTATGCAAAGGAAATTTGCAAAGATGAAGATTTTAGTTTTGGGCTTAAGAAAGTTCTTTCAAAAAGATCGGATGATATATACGGAATTGCAAATGGAATTGATATTTCAATTTGGAATCCAGAAAAAGATAAACTTATTGCCAAAAAATATTCTATCAAAAAATTAGAAGATAAAGAAGAAAACAAAAAAGAACTTCTTGATAAATTTGGGTTAGATTACAAGGAAGGTGTTCCGGTAATTGGGATAATATCCAGATTGTACGATTCCAAGGGCTTGGATTTAATTCAAAAAGCTTTTAAAGATTTGATGAAAATGGATTTACAAATTGTTTTATTAGGAACCGGTGAAAAAAAATATCATAAGTTTTTTGAAAATGCTTTGATGAAAAATCGAGAAAAATATTCTCATTTACTCGGGTTTGATGATGAGCTTGCTCATCTTATTGAAGCCGGTGCTGATTTATTTTTAATGCCTTCTCGATTTGAGCCTTGTGGCTTGAACCAAATGTATAGCTTAGTTTATGGTACAATTCCAATTGTTAGAGCAACCGGCGGATTAGCTGATACAGTAGAAAATTTCGATCCTAAAGAAGAAACTGGAAATGGTTTTGTCTTTGAAAAATATGATTCTGTTGAAATGCTCAATACAATTAAAGCGGCAATAAAAATTTATAAAGAAGATCCTAAGACGTGGAATAAAATTCAGAAAGCCGGAATGAAAAGTAATTTCTCTTGGTTAAATTCTTCCAAAAATTATGTTGAATTATATAAAAAGCTGGCTAATTAATTAATGCCTTCCAAAGCAGTATTTCTTGACAGAGATAATACATTAAATTTTGATCCACATCCTGGGTATTTAGCTGATCCTGACAAGGTTCAGCTAATGCCGGGTGTTGTTGAAGGTTTAAAGTTGCTGCAGAATTTTGATTTCAAACTTATTATTGTTTCTAATCAATCCGGAATTGCCAGAAATATTTTAACTCACGAACAAGTGAATTTAGTAAATGATAAACTTCTAGAATTACTTCTTAAAGAAGGAATTAAAATAGAAGATGTTCTTTATTGTCCTTACCATCCTGAGTTTAGCAGTAAAGATGAAATAAATTGTAGAAAACCTTCACCAAAAATGATTTTTGATGCAGCTGAAAAATATAATATTAATCTAAAAAAATCATATATGGTTGGTGATTCAGTCTCTGATATTGAATGTGGAAACAATGCCGGTACTAAAAGTGTACTAGTGAAAACAACTTTATCAGATGAGAAAATAAATAACTTGAAAAAAGAGGGAAAAAGCCTCAATTTTGTTGCTGATAATTTTTTAGAAGGATGCAATTTTATAATTGCTGATTTTACGGAGGAAAATTCTTGAAATATATTTCGATTTTTGCTGTTTTAATTTTATTATTTTTTGCTGCTTGTCAAGAAGACCCAACTTCTGTTGGTAAGGATTTAATTCCAGGTGAAGATAAAATAAATATTAAAGAAATTAATAGTAACGATGATTCTTTAGCTCAATCATCATTTTATTATTATGATAAAAGTGTTTCTTACGGTTCATCAATCAGAACCCTTTTAGGAAGACACGAAAATCTTGAATCATCAGTTCTGATGAGCTTTTTAGTGAATCTTCCTGATAGTATTATTTCGGCATATCAAAATGATAGTCTCATTATTAGAGATGCTTCTGTATTACTTACCCCTACTTATTATTTAGGAGATAAAAATCTTCCTTACGATTTTACTGTTCACAAAATTAATAATTCTTGGGGACCAACCGGATACAATAAAGACAGTCTTTCATTTCTAGATTATGACGCTCAAAATTTAGGATCAAATATTCTTTTAGAAGATTCAACTGTTTCATTTAATCTGGATCACTCTATTATTACTGAATGGATTGCAAAAAGAGCAGATGATGATGAACCAACTAATAATGGAATTTATATAAAACCAACTTTAGCCTCGCAAAGAGTAATCGGATTTTTAGCTTTCACTTCTTTTGCTTTGGATGAAGATTTACCGAGAGTTAGAGTTATTGTTGAAAAACCTAATGATTTTATTGATACAGTATTTTTCTCTGATTTTACAGATGTTCATGTAGTTGATGGTACACTGCCAAATACTTTTGGTAACGATGATTTAGTGATGCAAGCCGGTTTATCAACTAGATCTATTGTATGGATTGATTTTTCAAAAGTACCGGTCAATTCTTCAATTAATAGTGTTCAATTAGAAGTTACAATTGATTCTACAAATTCATTATTTGGCAGTGTTGTTTCTGATTCTTTATTAGTAAGATTAATAGCGGATTCAACTGCAAAATCCTTTTCCGATAGTACTCTCCAAGTTATTTTAGGGCGTGAAGGCAATAAGTTCAAAGGCGAAATTAGGCAGTTAGCACAAAGAATTAATGATGGTTATGCTTACGAAGGATTTAGATTAAACTTGTTTGATGAAGACAGAACTTTAACTCGATTTGTAATTAAGGGGAGCAATACTCCGGTTTTAGCTGACAGACCTAAAATTACAATTTACTATTCAACTAGATGAGATTTTTAATGAGAAAATTTAGAAATATATTCCTTATACTTTTGTTTACTTTTGAAATTGCGGCTTCTACTGGTGGATCTTTATATACGCGCTATGGTATTGGTGATTTGCAATATTCATATTCTGCAAAAAGACTGGCAATGGGTGAGTTAGGCGCAGCTTATTTTGATAATAATTATTTGAGTTACTATAATCCTGCCTCTTGGGCTGGATTAACATTAACTCGATTTGAAGCTGGCGTTAATTTTAAAGGGCTTGATATAAAAGATAACTCAAATTCCTCCTTTTATTCAGATGCTCAGTTTAGTGGATTTTTAGCTGGATTTCCAATCTCAAAATCTAATGGTGTTACTTTAACATTTGGATTGATGCCATATTCTCAAACCAAATATGATGTTTTAACACAAGAAAATTCAGCAGTTCTTGGTAATTATTCAAGTAAATTTCTTGGTAACGGCGGTCTTTATAAATACATTATCGGTTCAAGTTACTCAACTCCTTATTGGTTTACAATTGGCGCTACATTTGAATATTTCACAGGAAAAATTGAATATAATTCCAACCTTGATTTTGCTGATGATTCAAATCTAGGTGATTCTTTTTATCAGAAAAGACATGCCTATAAAGGAATGGGAACAACAATTGGTTTAATTTCTGATGATTTTTCTGATTTACTTGGTTCATCCAAAATAAGTAATTTAAGATTTGGTGCATTATTTAGTTATTCGCCTGAACTTCAAACTGATACTTCAGTTTTTTCAAGAACTACAGTTGGAACAGATACATTATATTTGGGAAATGTTAAAACAAATTTACCTTTTAAATTAGGTGCCGGACTTTCATTTGTAGTTAGTAATAAACATAATATTTCTCTTGATTATATGTATCAACCATGGAGTAATTATAAATTTGATGGAGCAAAATCATCTCTTCTTGATGATATGTATAAGTTTAGTATTGGTTATGAGTTTAATAACAGAGCTTCTCAGTTCGCTTCCTTTTGGGAACAGATATTATTGCGAGGAGGTCTAAGTTACGAACAAACTCAATATAAAATTAATGGCGAAAATATAAATCAATTATCTGCTCATGCAGGATTTTCATTGCCATTATCAATTGGAAATTCTTTAGATTTCGGTTTTATGTATGGTATAAGAGGTACTAATAAAAACGGTTTGATGAAAGAAAACATTTATAAAATGTCGGTTTCATTTAGTTTTGGTGACCTCTGGTTTATTCGTGAAGAAAGATAAAAATAAAATTAAGGAGTACTAACCTTGAAAGCCTTAAAAATACTATTGTTGTTAACTTTTGCTTTTTCTTTTTATTTAAAAGCACAAGAAAAAAATCTAACTGAGCAATTCAGTTTATTTTATGAATATCATAAGAATAATGATTTTCAAAGTGCTCTTCCTTATGGTTGGACCGTAGTTAACGACAACCCTGAACAGTTTATTCGATTTAAGATTTTCAAGAAAATGGAAGAAATTTTATGGTGGATGCATGATTCAACTGATGCCTCTAATGGTGAATTATTAGCGATAACTGATACTACAATTTATCTCTATAATAGAGCAATTGAATTTGAACCTGACAATAAAGGTTACTTTTTAGTTAGAAAAGGATTTGTTCTTGAAATGTGGAAAAATGCTCCGGTTGAAGAAGTGATTCCAGTCTATGAAGAAGCTTTTGCAGCAGATCCATCAATCATTTCATTTTACAAAGATAGATTAGGAATTCTTTATTCTCAAAATGCAAGCGATGAAAATGATTATAAGTTAAAAGCGCTTGAATTATATTCTAAACTTTCCGAACAAGAACCCGATAACGCAACTTGGATAGCCAGAATTGAAGCTCTTGCTGAAGATATGGATGAATTAGTTGATATTACAAAAAAAGCATGGGATTTAGATCCACAGAATACTGAGAAAGCTTGGAAGTATGCTCAAACTGTAATGAGAGCTGATAGATATGATCTTGTTGATATTCCATTATTATTTTTAATTGAGAGAAATCCTAGCGTAATTAATTATCATAGAGAATTAGCTAAAGCCTATGATAAAACAGAAAATTTTGATAAAGCAATTGATTCATATAAAAAATTAATTGAACTTCAACCTGATAACAGAGATAATTATGTAAATATTGCAATTATCTTTCAGAAATTAGATCAGCTTTCTGTTGCAAGATCTTACTTAGTAAAAGCACAAAATGTTGATCCAACATGGGATTATCCAATTTACATTGAAGCTCAATTATACGAACAAGCAGCAAGAAATTGTATTAAAGGTCAATTTGAATTTATTGATAAATGTGTTTATAAATTAGCAGTTGATACTTATTCCAGAGCAAGAGCAAAGGGTGGTTTATTTGCTGATAGAGCCGGTTCAAGAATTTCACAACTTTCTAATTCAATTCCTTTAAAGGAAGATTATTTCTTTCAACAGTTGTCAAATGGTGACGAAATAAAAATCCAAGGTAAATGTTACGATTGGATTGGTAAATCAATTACTGTTCAACTTTAATAGAGAAATTAAAAATGATTAATCATCTTGAAAACGATAAAGAAATTTTTGAAGTAGTTAAAAAGGAAATTGGAAGAGAAGAGCACAACTTAGAATTAATAGCTTCTGAAAATTTTGTTAGTCTTGCTGTAATGCAAGCTGCTGGCTCAGTATTAACAAATAAATATGCTGAAGGTTATCCCGGTAAAAGATATTACGGTGGCTGCGAGTTTGTTGATGAAGCTGAAAATATTGCTAGAGAAAGATTAAAAATGCTGTTTGGTGCCGATTATGTGAATGTGCAACCTCATAGCGGTTCACAAGCTAATATGGCTGTGTTTATGTCGGTACTTAAACCTGGCGATACAATACTTGGCTTGAGTCTGGATCATGGCGGTCACTTAACTCATGGATCGCCTGTTAACTTTTCTGGTCAGCTATACAAATCAGTTGGCTATTCTCTTGACAGAACTACCGGATTAATTGATTATAATCTTGTTGAAGATTTAGCAAAAAAAGAAAATCCTAAACTAATCATAACTGGTGCAAGTGCTTATTCAAGAGATTGGGATTATTCAAAATTTAGAGAAATAGCTGATAAAGTTGGTGCTTTATTACTTTGTGATATGTCTCATCCATCTGGATTAATCGCAAAAGGTTTGCTAAATAATCCAATCCCTTATTGCGATATTGTAACATCAACTACTCACAAAACATTGAGAGGACCCAGAGGAGGAGTAATTCTTGTTGGAAAAGATAGTGAAAATTCAATGGGAATAAAGACTTTAAAAGGTGATAGATTAAAAATGATGTCTGAAGTAATAGACAGCATGGTTATGCCAGGAATTCAAGGCGGTCCTTTAATGCATATAATTATGGCAAAAGCTGTTGCATTTGGTGAAGCACTTCAAGATTCATTTAAAGATTATGCTGAGCAGGTTATAAGAAATTCTAAAACATTATCCAGCGCTTTAATGGGTTATGGTTTTGATATTATTTCCGGCGGAACTGATAATCATTTGATGCTGGTTGATTTATCAAATAAAAATATTAGCGGTAAAAAAGCAGAAAGAGTTTTAGAAGAAGCAGGAATGACTGTTAATAAAAATATGATTCCTTATGATACTAAAAGTCCTTTTGTAACAAGCGGAATTAGAATTGGAACTCCTGCTGTTACTACAAGAGGCATGAAAGAAAATGAAATGAATAAAATTGCCGAATTTATAAATAGGGCTATTGAAAACACAGAAAGTGAAAATGAATTATCTTCACTAAAATCTGAAATAAAAGAATTTTGTTCAGCTTTTCCTTTATATCCTGAACTTTCGTAGAATTTAATTGTGAGTACAAGAGACCAATTATTAGAAGAAAATGAAGAACATATTGAAGCCGAAATGTCATTCCTTGAACATTTAGAGGAATTGAGATGGAGGCTAGTTTATGTTTCCGGTGGAATTTTTATTGGTGCTATAATTGCATGGATTTTTAAAGATTTTCTTGTTGAAGATCTTCTTCTTGCACCGGCTACAGCAGCTAAAATTACACTTCAAAATTTAAAACCGTTTGGTCAACTATTTTTATATATCCAAGTAACTTTAATAGTTGGTTTTATAATTAGCATTCCAAATTTTTTCTATCATTTATGGCGATTTATATCTCCTGCTTTAAAGGATAGTGAAAAAAAATATATCAAATGGATTGTATTCGTAAGTTCATTATGTTTTTTTATTGGCGTTATGTTCGCATATAAAATTATGCTCCCTTTAACTTTAGAATTCTCCGGACAATTTGGAACTGAACAAATTGAAAACAATTTTGCAATTGATGAATACTTTTCCATTATAATTAGTGTTATGTTAGCTGCAGGCGTTGTTTTTGAATTGCCAATTTTATCTTTTTTCTTATCTAAACTTGGAATATTAACACCAAAGTTTATGAGAAAATATCAGAAGCATGCAATTGTAATTATAATGATAATATCTGCATTGCTAACTCCGGGTACAGATCCCGTTGCTCAAATGCTATTAGCCATTCCTTTGGTAATATTATATGAAATAAGTATATTGGTCTCAAAAATTGCACGAAAGAAATCTTGACAAAAACATCACTTTCAGAAATAAGTAGACCAATAGCAGACGAATTAGATCGTTTCAATCGGCTTTTCAAAGTCTCGCTCAAATCTAAAGTCCCTTTAGTTGATTTAATTGCAAAATATATTTTAAAGCAAAAAGGAAAAAAAATTCGACCTTTGCTAGTTCTTTTATCTGCAAAGGCATCAGGCGGTGCGAATGAAAGGAGCCATAGAGGTGCGATTCTAGTTGAGCTTTTACATACTGCCACTTTAGTTCATGATGATGTTGTTGATAATGCCGAAAAACGCAGAGGTTTTCCTTCAATCAATGCAATCTGGAAAAACAAAGCTGCAGTTTTAATGGGTGATTATCTGCTTGCTAAAGGTTTGATGATTGCTGTTGATAATGATGATTTTGATTTTCTGAAAGTTATTACAAACACTGTTAAGAGAATGTCTGAAGGCGAACTTCTTCAAACAAGCAAAACACGAAAACTAGATATTGATGAAGAAACTTATTTTAGAATTATTTCTGATAAAACTGCTTCTTTACTCTCTACATGCTGTAAAATTGGTGCTTTGAGTGCCGGAGTTTCTGAAGAAAAATCAGAAGCAATGAGAATATTTGGCGAAAATTTAGGCATGGCTTTTCAAATTACCGACGATATTTTAGATTATGTTGGATCAACATCTTTAATTGGTAAACCATTAGGCGGAGATATTAAGGAAAGAAAAATTACTCTTCCATTATTATTTGCTTTAAGGCAATCATCAAAAGATGAATCATCAAAAATTATTAAACTTCTTAAAAAGGCTGATAAAAAAGGAGAAATAAAGGAAGTTATTGATTTTGTAAAATCAAAAGGGGGTATTGATTATTCCTTAAAGATTGCTTCTGAATATTCCTCTAAAGCTAAAGATGCATTAAAAATTTTCGATGATTCACCAAGTAAAATTGCATTAGAAACACTAGTGGATTTTGTAATTGAAAGAAAAAATTAAATCTTGCCCGGCATTTAAATGATAATTTATTCAATTGGAAAGAGAATTAAAAACTTTATTAAAGTAAAGGTTTTTGATTCTAATCAGTCTATCAAATCAGCTCCTTCAATTGTTTATAAGGTAAATGTAGGCGCTCCGCTAAAAAAAGTAAAAGATGGAAAAGTAGTTTATTATTATGAAAGCGGAAAAATAAAAGCAGAATGTAATTATTCTAATTATAAGTTAGAGGGTATTTCTGTCTATTTTTTTGAAGACGGGAAAGTAAAAGCAAAAGAATTTTACAAAGATGGTGCTTTAGAAGGTTTATCAAAACGCTATTATAATAACGGAATTGTAAATAGTGAAGAGTATTATAAAAAAGGTGTGTTACTATTTAAAAGAGTTTTTAGTTTGGACGGATCTATAACAACAGAGTCCCAATATTAAATCTTATAAAAATATTACAAAAAGTATTTTATTAGTTTTGTTTTTTTCTGGGAATTCTTATTTTTGAAATTAGGTTTAGCAAGTTATTATACCTTTTATCTAATTTAAAAAAAATCATTTCATTTATAGGTTTTTGCTAAAATTGAATCTTTTCAAAAAATTATTAAATCACTTACCAGTCAAAACTCAAATTGATGTATTTTCTTAAAAGGGAAAAATGAAAAAATCTTTATTAGATTATACTCTTAAAATACGTCTGCCCTTGTTTCTCTTTGTTATAGCAACATCGTTTGTTATAACATTTTATGTTTCTAGAGCAGAAAGAGATGGTGTAGGATATGCGCCTGAACAGCCGATTAAATTTTCACATAAACTTCATGCCGGACAAATGGCTATTGACTGTCAATACTGCCATGTTGGCGTTGAAAAGGGAAGACACGCAGTTGTTCCTTCTGTAAATACTTGTATGAACTGTCATGCAGTAGCAAGAAAAAATAAACCGGAAATAATAAAACTAACTCAATATTATGAAGAAGGAAAGCCTCTTCCTTGGAAAAGAATTCACAAAATACCGGATTATGCATATTTTAATCATTCCGTTCATGTAAATGTTGGTATTAAGTGTGAAAGCTGTCATGGTAATATTCAAGAAATGGAAGTTGTTCAGCAGGTAAAACCATTTACAATGACTGCTTGTTTGGATTGTCACAGAGATCCGGAATCACAACTTTCATATTTAGAAAAAGTTAATAAAGGTCCTGAAAATTGCGCTGCTTGTCATCGATAAAAGGTTAATTATTATGAAAATGCAAAATAGAAGAAAATTTTTTAGAAATATTACCTTAGGTGCTGTTGGTGTTACTCTTTTAAATTCATTCCCTTTTAAATTATTTGCCGGGGAAAAGAAGATCGTAAAAAAATCAGCAAGCAGAGTTAAAATTTATAATAAAGCTGTTAAAAGAAGTAGATAGGTTGAATAATGTCTAATATTAAAAACGATAAAAATTTCTGGAAAAGCTTAAAAGAATATTATAATGATCCATCAGTTCTTAAAGCTAAAGCAAATGAATTTAACGACGGCGTTACTGATGAATTTGATCCATCGCAAATGTCTCCGCTTTCAAGAAGAAACTTTCTGGCTCTTTTAACAGCATCTGCAGCATTTACCGCTACAGCTTGTACTGATTATAAAGACAAAGGCGAAATTATTGTTTACAATAAACGTCCCGAAGGTGTAGTTCCCGGTAAGCCGAATTTTTATGCTTCAACTTGTACCGGTTGTTCAAACAACTGTGGAGTGCTTGTAAAGACAAGAGAAGGCAGACCAATAAAATTAGACGGGAATCCTGATAATCCAATTAGTAAAGGAAAAATTTGTGCTTCCGGTGAAGCAAATATACTAAACCTTTATGATCCTGAAAGATTATCCGACCCTTATAAAAATAGAAGAAAAGTTGATTGGAAATCTGTTGATTCTGAAGTGATTGATATTTTGAATAAAGCCGTTACCGATGGAAAAGAAATTTCAATTATTACAAAAAAAATTACTTCTCCAACATTCAAAAAATTATTAAAAGATTTCCAAGTTAAATATCCGACTGCTAAAATATATTCTTATGAAATGTTTGATGATTCCACAAAAATAAATGCTTGGGAAAAATCATACGGTTCTAGAAATATTCCTTCAATCAAATTAGATAAAGCCAAAATAATTTTATCTCTTGAAAGTGATTTTTTAGCAAGAGACGGTAATTTTATTGAATCCGCAAGATTATATGCTTCAAAAAGAGATGTGATGAACACTGATGATTTCAACAGACTTTTTGTTGTTGAAGGAATGATGAGTTTGACAGGCATGAACGCAGATTATAGATTTAGACTTCGTCCGGATTTTCAGAAAGATTTTGTTCTTTCACTAATAACAGAAATTTCAAAGAAAAATGGAAAATCTGTAAATTCTTCAAATTATTCCGGCAATGATTTTTGTTCAAAATTTAGTTTTGATACTAAAAAATATAATTTATTAGTTCAAGATTTGTTGAATAATCAAGGAAAATCAATAGTTTTAGCTGGAAATTCACTTTCAGAAGAAACTCATGTTTTAGTAAATTATTTAAATGATTTATTAGATAATTCTTCCTTATATGATTATTCTTCTACAAATTTGGAATTAATTGAATTTGCATCCAAGCAAGATTGGAAAGAATTAGAAAATAAAATAAAAAATAAATCTGCTTCAGTAGTAATTACAGTTGATGTAAATCCGGTTTTTGATCTTAATGCTTCGTTTCTAAATGATGCAGAGACTAAAATCACTTTAGTTGAATCTGAGAATGAAACTTCAGCAAATGCTAATTATTCACTTCCAATAAATCATGCCTTAGAAAGTTGGGGCGATTTTAACGGAAGAAGCAATTTAGTTACACTTCAACAGCCGGTAATAAATCCTTTATTTAATTCAAGACAAACAGAAAATATTATTCTTACTTGGGTTAATGGACATGCGGAAGCATATTCTATTGATGCATATCCTCAATATCTTAAAAATAATTTTAAGGATTACGTATATACAAAATTAAATACTCCGGCTTCGTTTGATAGATTTTGGTATGCTGTTCTTCATGATGGTTCGGTTGAATTAAAAAATACAGAGAATAAAAATGATTTTATTTACTCATCTGTATATGGAATTTCAAAAAGCAATAATAAAACGGATGAATATTTAGTACATCTTCAAAAAAGTTATTACATAGGTGACGGAAAATTTGCCGGAAATGGCTGGCTTCAAGAAACTCCTCATCCTGTAACAAAAGTTACTTGGGATAATTTTGCTTCTCTTTCTCCGGCAACTGCAAAATTACTAAGTGTTGATATGAATGATTTAGTTGAGGTTACTAGCGGAGATACAAAATTAAAACTTCCTGTAATTGTTCAACCCGGAATGGCAGACAAATTAGTTGCAGTTGAATTAGGTTATGGAAGGGAAGTAATTAGTGATGCAGGTAAAAATATTGGTACAAATGCAAATATTTTACTTAATGGAAAAGGATATATAATAAATTCTGTTTCAGTAAATAAATCTGACGGAAATTATAATCTTGCTTCAACTCAAGAACATCATTCTTTGGATGAAGATTTCGTTAAAGACTTTCATAGGAAGCGAAAAATAATTCAAGAAGGTACTATAGAAGAATATAAAAAAGACAAAAACTTTTTAGCAAAATACAAGTATGAAAATTTCAACATAACCCAAGGTCCTGAATACAATGATCTTAAATGGGGAATGGCAATTGATCTAAATAAATGTATTAGCTGTGGAATATGCGTAACAGCTTGTAACGTAGAAAATAATATTCCTGTGGTTGGGAAAGATCAAGTGCTTAAAGGCAGAGAAATGCAGTGGATGCGTCTGGATAGATACTACAGTGGAACTCCGGATGAACCTATTGTAAGTAACCAACCGATGCTTTGTCAGCATTGTGATAATGCTCCTTGCGAAAATGTATGTCCGGTTAACGCAACAAATCACAGCACTGACGGATTGAACCAAATGGCTTATAACAGATGCGTTGGAACAAGATATTGTGCAAATAACTGTCCTTATAAAGTAAGAAGATTTAATTTCTTTAATTTCCGTGATCATTTTGCTGATGCTTATTATCAGAATGATTTATCCAGTTTGGCTCATAATCCTGAAGTTACAGTTCGTTCGCGCGGTGTAATGGAAAAATGTACTTTCTGTATTCAAAGAATTATGGAAGTTAGAGAAGATGCAATAAGAGAAAAGAAACCGTTGAAAGGCGATATGGTTACAACTGCCTGCCAGCAAGCTTGTCCAACTGACGCTATTGTATTTGGTGATTCTAATGATAAAGAATCAAAAATTCATAAATATAGAAATCATGAGTTAGGATATCACGTATTAGAAGTTCTAAATGTTAGACCAAATGTTACTTATATAGCAAAACTTAGAAATACACATTCGGAGGAAGTTTAGTGTCAACTACTATCGATTATTCCAAAGAATTATCGGTTGTTGAGGGAAAACCACCGTTAAGATCAATTGATGATGTAATTATAAATCCGCTTGATACCAAGCCTGATAAAAAATATTATTTAGCTCTTCTTGTTACGCTTTCAATGCTTGGAATTGGTGTTGTGGGTTTGGCAGTTTCAATTTATTACGGAACTGGAATGTGGGGTAATAATAATCCGGTAGGCTGGGGATTTCCGATAGTTAACTTTGTATTTTGGGTTGGTATTGGTCACGCCGGAACTCTTATTTCTGCCATTTTATTTTTGTTTAGGCAAAAATGGAGAACTGGTATTGCTCGATTTGCAGAAGGAATGACGATTTTTGCAGTAATGACAGCCGGAGTTTTTCCGTTAATTCACGTTGGACGTCCTTGGTTAGCCGGTTATTTATTCCCTTATCCTAATCAACATTCACTTTGGGTTAATTTTACATCTCCACTTTTATGGGATGTTTTTGCGGTGTCTACCTATTTTACTGTTTCTCTTATTTTCTGGTATGTTGGATTAATTCCAGATTTTGCCACATTAAGAGATCGTACTGCAAGCAAAATTAAAAAAGTTATTTATTCTATTTTTAGTCTTGGATGGAGACATTCTAATAGACACTGGCAGCATTATGAAATGGTATATTTGATTTTAGCAGGATTTGCAACTCCTCTTGTTCTTTCTGTTCATACAATTGTAAGTTTCGATTTTGCCGTATCAATTATTCCCGGATGGCATACAACAATATTTCCGCCTTATTTTGTTGCCGGAGCTGTTTTTTCCGGATTTGCAATGGTGCAAAATGTATTGATCTTCATCAGGAAGATTTTTAATTATGAACATATAATTACTGTTGATACTCTTGAAAAAATGAACAAAATTATTCTGCTTACTGGAATGTTAGTTGGTTATGCTTATGCAATGGAATTTTTCATGGCTTGGTATAGTGGCGTTCAACCTGAGCAATTTGCATTTATCAATAGAGCATTTGGTCCTTACGCATGGGCTTATTGGATAATGGTTTCATGTAACGTAATTTCTCCTCAATTTTTCTGGTTTAAGAAGTTAAGAAGATCAATTCCTTTTATGTTTGTTATTGCGGTTTTTGTAAATGTTGGAATGTGGTTTGAAAGATTTGTAATTACCGTAACATCATTATCTAGAGATTTTCTTCCATCAAGTTGGGCATATTATACACCAACAATAACAGATTTTGCAATATTAATTGGTAGTTTTGGTTTATTCTTTACATTATTGTTATTATTCACAAAGACAATGCCTGTGGTTTCAATAGCGGAAGTAAAAGCTGTTGTTGACGGAGCACAGCCAAGTCACAAGGATCATTAATTATGAGTGAAAAGATTTTACATTCATATTCAGGTATTTTTGATACTCCGGATGAAATTATTGAAGCAGCTGAAAAAACTGTTGAAGCAGGCTATACAAAGTTTGATGTTAATACGCCATATCCAATTCATGGTATGCCGAAAGCAATGAATTTAGCTCCTTCAAAATTAGGATACGCGGCATTAGTTTTTGGTCTTTCCGGAACATTGGCAGCATTTTTTGTAATGTATTGGATGTCTGCAATTGATTATCCAATGATTATTGGCGGGAAACCATTTTTTTCATTTCCAAAATATATTCCAATTATGTTTGAAGTTACTGTTTTAGCTGCAGCAATTGGAACAGTTTCAACAATGTTGTTTTTCTTCTTCAAATTTCCTAATAATTCTCATCCTATTCACGATACTGATTATATGAAGAAAGTTTCTTCAGATAAATATGGTTTATTAATTCAAGCAGATGATCCAAAATTTAATGAAGTAGAAGTTAAAAATTTCTTTGCATCACTTAATGCTAAAGATGTTAATCCAATTTATTTTGATGATGAAGATTTAGGTTTATCATCAGTAATTTATGATAAAAAATTTATGGCAACTTTAGCCGTTATTTTTATTGTAATTTCCGGAGCAACTTATTTTACTTTGAACAAACTTATGTTTATGGTTCCTTTTAATTGGATGTACGAACAAGATAAATTAATAGTACAAGAAAAAGCTTCTGTTTTCCCAGATGAATTTGGAGTCAGAAATCCGGTTGTCGGTACTGTAGCAAGAGGTTATATGCCATACGAATTTTCAAATGAACCGGAATTAGCAGGTGAAGTTTTAATTAATCCTCTTATTCCAAATGAAATGAATTTAGCTTTAGGAAAGAAGAAATATGATGTTTATTGTTCTCCATGTCATGGTGATTTTGGTGATGGAGACAGCAGATTAAGAGGGCAATTCCCAAATCCTCCTAGTCTTCATAGTGAAAAAGTTAGAAATTGGTCTGATGGAAGAATTTTTCACGTAATTACAATGGGACAAAATATAATGCCTTCTTATTCTTCACAATTAACCCGAGAAGAAAAATGGGCAACAATTCTCTATGTTAGAGCTTTAGAAAGATCTAAAAACGCTAAGGAGTCTGATTTAAAATGAGTTCAACTCAAGAAAATGTAGATTATAAACATAAACCTCTACCAAGTAATTTTACAAAAATTGGTATAGCGCTCTTAGCAACAGGTTTAATTATTGTTGTTCTTGGATATTTAGTTGATCCTACAAGAGCAGCATTCAACAACTTAATCCTTCTAATGTTTTTAGTTAGCATTGGACTGGGTTCCTTGTTCTTAGTCGGGATTGAATACTTAGGAGGTGCTGTCTGGAGTACTCCTTTTAGAAGAATTACGGAATTTTTAGCTTCTGTGCTTTTAATTCTGCCAATTGTTGCAATACCAATTTATTTACATATGCATGATATGTATCATTGGACTCATTCGGAAGCGGTTCAATCAGATTATCTTTTACAGGGTAAAGAACCATATTTGAATATGGGCTTTTTTACTATAAGAATAATAGCATTTTTGGTGATTTGGTTAGTTTTCTATTTCTTGCTTACCAGAAATTCAAAAAAACAAGATACTACTAGAGATCAAGGTTTAACTAAAAAGAATATTAGAATATCAGCTATTTTTATGCCTTTCTTTGCAATTACTGTCACATTTGTAGCAATAGATTGGATGATGAGTTTAGAACCGCATTGGTTTTCTACAATATATGGGGTTTACTATTTTTCAGGAACAATGTTAGCTGCTTTAGCTGCAACTACATATTTACTGATTTATTTAAATGAAAAAAAATATCTTTTCAAGGGATTAAACCAAGATCATTATTATAGTTTTGGCGCGTTATTATTCGCATTTACAAATTTTTGGGCTTACATAGCATTTAGTCAATTTTTATTGATTTATTATGCAAATATGCCTGAAGAAACATTTTGGTATTTAGCAAGATGGGAAGGTAGCTGGATATTTGCATCAATATTTTTATTAATCGTACATTTTATAGTTCCTTATTTCGGACTTCTTTCACAGCCTTCTAAAATGAATCCAAAGAGATTAAAATTTATGTCTTTATGGATATTATTTGCCCACTTTGTTGATTTGTATTGGCTAATTATGCCTACTTACAGCAAAGAAGGTTTAGTTTTTGGCTGGATGGAAATAGGATTCCCAATTTTGGCAGTTGGAATTATTCTCTTTATGTTTGGTCTAAAAGCAAATAAAGAAAATTTAATTCCTGTTGGAGATCCAAAATTAATTAGAGGAATAAACTTTAGATTATAAGTTTGAGTTCAATATATGAGCAAAAGAAAATTAGAAGACGAAATTAACTTTAAAAATTTAATTAAGAATCCAATTAGATTATTCGGCTGGATTTATCCAATATTTTTTCTGGTACTTTTAGTATTAGGAATTATGTATGTGAAAAATCTAAATCAAATTTCCTATAATCAGCAACCGGTTCTTCTGCAAGATTCTATTTATACTTGGACAGATATTGAACAGAAAAAAGGGGGCATCTTACCTGCGGTTGATTTGACATCATTAACTAGTCCTAGTGAAGATTTACTTTCTACCGGAAAAGAATTATATGATGCCAATTGTCAATCATGCCACGGTGCTGAAGGAAAAGGAGACGGAACTGCGGGAGTTGCTCTTAATCCAAAACCTAGAAATTTTCACGATGCTGAAGGTTGGACAAATGGCAGAACATTTTCTGACCTGTATAATACGCTCCAAAATGGTATTATTAAAAATGGAATGGCTGCATATGAATATATTTCTCCTCAAAATAGAGTAGCAATAATTCAATATTTAAGAACTTTTGCAGATTACCCTAAAGTTACTGAAGATGAAGTTTCACAGTTAGATTTACAATATAATTTAAGCCAAGGAACTGAAACTCCAAATCAAATTCCTGTAATGAGAGCAATTTCTTTAATAACTCGAGAAGTTAATCAAGATATAAATCCGGAATTATTAAGACAAAAAATGAGTTTAGAAGAAAATACTTTAGGTGCAGATTTATTCAATAAATATGCTGTTGATTCTGAAAAAGTTGCTTCTGCTTTGATTTACGATAGTATTTCAGATTATTCAAGTTTTGTTAAAATATTGCAAAGTGATCCTGTTACATTAGGTTTTAAAGCTGATGTAATTTCATTAAATAATGAGCAAATGAAAGATTTGTTTGATTTTATTATTAAGTTAAAAAATTCATAGAGGAATTTGATCAAAAAAAATATTTATATAGTAGTTATTCTTCTATCCTTTAATTTACTATTTGCTGATCAGCAAATAGAAGTAGGAATAGATGAAAAGTTAGGTAATTATCTTCCAATGGATTTGCAATTTGTAAATTCTGAGGGTGATACTGTTTTGCTTAAAGAAGTAATTACAAAACCGACTCTTTTTTCATTAGTTTATTATGAGTGCCCTGGAATCTGCAGCCCGATGTTGACAGAAGTTTCTTGGGTTATTGATAGAGTTGATTTAGTGCCTAATGTTGATTTTCAAGCAGTTTCCTTAAGTTTTGATCCAAAAGAAACACCCGAAATTGCTGCAAGGTGGAAAAAAAACTATTTAAGCTCTATAAGAAGAAATTTTCCAAAAGAATCTTGGACTTTTCTAACCGGTGATTCTATTTCAATTAAAAAATTAACAGATGCAATCGGTTTTTATTATTTACCTGCGGGAAAGGATTACACTCACACTTTTGCTTTAATTACAATATCTCCGGACGGCAAAATATCAAGATATATTTACGGGCAAGATTATAATCAATTTGATATAAAAATGGCATTAATTGATGCGGAAAGTGGTAAAACTACTCCAACTGTCGCAAAAGTTTTGCAATTCTGTTTTAGTTATGATCCTGAAGGTAGAAGATACACTTTAAATGTTACAAGAATTGTAGGAACAGTTATGCTAATAAGTGTTTTTACTTTAGTTGGAATTTTAACTTTCAAAAAGAAGCGAACGAATAAGAATAAAGGAGCAAATTTAGATGGCTAACGGCACAATTGCTGTTCCTGAAAAGACTTTTTACGAAGAGAGCACAAATAAATATTCTGGAATTGGATCTTGGTTATTAACTACAGATCATAAAAGAATTGGCTTGATGTATTTATATACAATTGGTGCCTTTTTTGTTGTTGGTGTTATTTTGGGCATTTTAATGAGATTAGAATTGATTGCACCCGGCGAAACGATTATGGGAGCGCAGGCATATAATACAATTTTTACGCTTCACGGCGTTATTATGATTTTTCTTTTTATTGTTCCCGGACTTCCGGCAATATTTGGAAATTTCTTTTTGCCTATTCAGCTTGGCACTAATGACGTTGCTTTTCCAAGGCTAAATCTACTTTCTTGGTATATTTATGTTATTGGAGCAATTTTAGTCTTAGTTTCATTAATACTTCCCGGCGGACCAATTGATACTGGATGGACATTTTATATCCCTTATTCAGTTCGAACCTCAACCAATGTTTCTTTAGCAATTTTTGCTGCATTTGTTCTTGGGTTTTCATCAATTTTAACCGGACTAAATTTTATTACTACAGTTCATAGAATGAGAGCTCCGGGAATGGGATTCTTCAGAATGCCATTATTTATTTGGAGTTTATACGCAACTGCATGGATTCAAGTAATTGCTACTCCGGTTATTGGAATTACAATTCTTCTTGTAATTTTAGAAAGAGTTTTTGGAGTTGGAATTTTTGATCCGGCTTTAGGCGGTGATCCAATTTTGTATCAGCATATGTTTTGGATTTATTCCCATCCCGCAGTTTATATTATGATTTTGCCTGCAATGGGCGTAGTTTCGGAAATATTACCAACTTTTGCTAGAAGAACAATTTTTGGATATAAGGCGATTGCTTATTCCAGTTTGGCTATTGCTTTTGTAGGATATTTAGTATGGGCGCATCATATGTTTACAAGCGGAATTAGTGATACGGCCAGATGGATTTTTTCACTTTTAACGTTTATTGTTGCACTACCTTCCGGGGTAAAAGTTTTTAATTGGGTTGCAACTTTATATAAAGGCTCAATTGATCCCAAACCGCCACTTTTATGGGTTTTAGCTTTTATTTTCTTGTTTTCAATCGGTGGTTTAACTGGCTTAGTTGTTGGATCTTTAGCAACAGATATTCATTTACATGATACTTATTTTGTTGTTGCTCATTTCCATTATGTAATGTTTGGTGGAACAGGAACTATTTTCTTTGCCGGACTTTTTTATTGGTTCCCTAAAATGTATGGAAGAATGTATAGTATAAAATGGGCAAATATTGCCGTAGCTCTTTATTTTGTAGCTTTTAATATGCTTTATTTTCCTAAATTTATTTTAGGTTATATGGGAATGCCAAGAAGATATTTTGATTATTTACCCGAATTTACATTTTTACAGCAAATTTCTACGGTTGGCTCTTGGCTTATGTTAATTACTATTATTATTATTATTGTAAATCTTGTTTACAGCAGATATAATGGAAAAATAGCTTCAGCAAATCCTTGGGGTGGAGTAACTTTAGAATGGCAGACTTCTTCGCCTCCACCATTGCATAATTTTAATAGAACTATTGAAGTAAATCACGAACCTTACGATTTTAGTCAACTTAAGGAGCTTGAATATGACTCAAAATGAGCATGTAGTAAGTTCTGAAAATTCTCACGCTCACGTCCATAGAGATGATATAGGTTCAAAAATGGGGATGTGGTTATTCCTATTTACTGAATTATTATTATTTGGCGGTATGTTTTTGATGTATGCAGTTTACAGATTTCAATATCAAATCGAATTCAAAATTGCTGCTATGGAATTAAGTGTTAGTATGGGAACTCTTAACACGATAATTCTTTTGACTAGCAGTTTGACAGTTGCGTTAGCAGTTACTGCTGTTCAAAAAGGAAATAAGTTTTTTGCAATTATAAACCTTTCAATTACGCTTTTATTTGCCTTAATGTTTATGGTAAATAAATTTTTTGAATGGGGTGCGAAATTTGAGCATGGTTTATATCCGGGCTCGGAAGAAATGCTTAATCTGCCTAATGGACAAATATTGTTTTATGGACTTTACTATATAATGACGGGTCTTCATGGGCTTCACGTAATTATTGGTGTTGTAATTTTATCAATTATACTTGTCATGATTATCAAAGATAAAATCACAAAAGATAATTTTGTAACATTAGAAAATGGTGGACTTTATTGGCATTTAGTTGATTTAATTTGGATTTTCCTTTTCCCATTATTCTATTTAATACATTGAGGAAATTAGATGGACCACAATAAACATTCAGAAGAACATCATATTACAGGTTATGGTGTTTATATTTTAGTTTGGCTTGGATTAATTGCTTTAACTTCAATAACTGTAACTGTTGCCGGAATTGATTTTGGAATGATTGCTTTAGCTGTAGCAATGACTATTGCAGCAATCAAATCTATGCTTGTCATTAATATTTTTATGCATATTAAAGCTGAACAGCCAATTTTTAAAGTTTTCATTGCAATTAGCGGAATTACATTAACTGTCATTTTTATTTTAACATTTTTAGATTTTACTTATCGATAGAGGTTGATAATGTTTTCTGGACCTACCAGTCATACTCAAACGGTCGATATGGTGATGCTTTACATTACCGGAATTTCCGTTTTACTTTTATTAGGCATCACTGCTGTTATGATATATTTTGTTTTTAAATATCATAGAAAAAAAGGGCATAAGCCGGTTGATATACATGGAAATATTTTATTAGAAATTATATGGATTGCAATTCCAACTGTTCTAGTTCTTTCGATGTTTTATTATGGTTATATGGGATTTGCCGAGATGAGAAAAATTCCGGATGATGCAATGGTTGTTAAAGTTACAGCTAGAATGTGGTCTTGGCAATTTGATTATGCTAACGGAAAAATGAGTGATACTTTATATGTGCCGGTAAATCAAAGCATTAAACTTGAAATGGAATCTGCAGACGTAAACCATTCTCTTTATATTCCGGCTTTTAGAATAAAAGAAGATGTTATTGCCGGTAGAATGAATTATCTAGTTTTTAAAGCTGAAGAAGCCGGGCAATATGATATTGCATGTGCTGAGTTTTGTGGGCTAAAGCATTCTATGATGTACACTGCTGTTATTGCTTTGCCACAAGAAAAATTTGATGAATGGTTAGCAAAGATGCCCGAGGAAGTTCCTGCAGTAAATACAGAATCTTCTTCACCTGAAGTTGAAAAATTTAATAAGTAGTTTCCCTAATTGTTGTTTGAAAATTTGATTATATAAGAAAGTATAAGAACTAAGTGATAAAAAATAAGTTTCGTAAATATATAAATGCACTTTTAGATTTAGCAAAAATTAGAATAACGTTCTTTGTTTCTGTGTCAACTTCTATCGGATATATTTTATATTCAGGAAGTATAAATTTACAAATGTTTGTTGCAGCTATTGGAGTTTTCCTTTTAGCAGCCGGATCTTCAGCTATAAATCATTATCAAGAAAGAAGATACGACGCTTTAATGGAAAGGACAAAATCTCGTCCAATTCCATCTGGATTTTTAACTCCAACTTTTGCATTAATTTATGCTGTTATACTTTCATTATCAGGAAGTATGATTTTAGGATTTTTTATAAATCAAACAGCATTAATTCTCGGTTTAGTTGCGCTGGTTTGGTATAATTTGTTTTATACTCCTTTAAAGAGAAAATATGTCATGGCTGTAGTTCCGGGTTCAGTAATTGGAGCAATTCCACCTGTAATTGGTTGGGTTGCCGCCGGAGGAAGTTTGTTGGATAGTCAGGCAATTGCATTAGCTTTATTTTTCTTTATCTGGCAAATTCCGCACTTTTGGCTTTTGCTGATGATTTATGGGAAAGATTATGAAAAAGCAGGTTATCCAACTTTAACAAGAATTTTTTCTGATAATCAATTAAGCAGAATTACATTTATTTGGATTACTGCTTTAGCAACTAGTGTTTTGTTGATTCCTTTATTCAGTTTATCATCAAACATTATTACTGTTTTACTTTTAGTAAGTTTAGGATTTTGGCTTACATTTAAATCAAAAAATATTTTGAAAGAATACATTAATAAAATACAATACAGAAAAGCTTTTATAAATGTTAATGTTTACGTTCTTATTGTAGTTTTATTTCTCTCAATTGATAGATTATTTCTGTAAGAATTTCAGAGGATCAAATAAGAAATGGAATTTTTAGATAATATTGTACTACCTCAATCATCGCATCATATAGTACTGCTAAAGTTTTTATTGGCATTAACATTTTTATTGTTAGTTCCGTATTTAGCGGCTCTATTTGGTTCACTTATATATTCAATTTATTTTAGATTCAAATCTAAAGATGGCGATGCAAAATATTCTCAATTGGCAAAAGATACAATTGATACTATTACTTTCAATAAAAGTATAACTTTTGCTTTAGGCGTTGTTCCAATGCTTAGCGCAACTTTTGCTTATACTCAACTGCTCCATTTAACAAATGCAATTGTGCCCACTTTCATGGTGATGTCACTAATTTCATTTCTGGTAAGTATTGTATTTATTTATACTTACAAACATTCTCTTCATTTAAAAGATTTGTTTGGCGCTGTTAATTCGGATGACGAAAAAATAAAAGAAGATGTTGAATTATATAAAAATAGATCAACTTCTTTATTCAGTAGATCAGGAAATTGGGGACTTGTATTTTTGACAGCATCTGTTTATTTCTTTATCGCTGCAAATCAATTAGCGCTTGATCCAACAAGATGGGAATCGATTTCCTCAGGCTGGATGGTTTTATTTACTTTGGATGTTATTACTTACTTTTTGCATTTTCTAACTGCTTCTTTGGCTGTTGCTTCTGCTACAATTTTATATTTTTATTTCAGACCTACTTCAGAAGCAAAATTAACTGAAAATGTTAAGAGTTATACTAAGAAATTTGCGTTAACAACTGGATTAGTTTTTACAATTCTTCAACCAATTTTCTATGCTCTAAATATGCTTGTAAAACCAAAATTAGCACTTTCTGCGGGTGTTTTTGGAGTTTCAATTTTAGCTATTTTTACTCTCTTGGTTATTAGTAATTTATTTTATATCATGTTGAAAGAATCAAATACTAGATTTAATACTTCTGTTATTTATTTGTTTTTTGTTTTGTTTGCATTGTATATAACTAAGGAAAGTTTAGCTTTTGATACAGCTTCATCATCTCAAACCAAAATTTTAGCAGATAATTATAACCAGTACGAAACTAAATTGAAAGAAGAGTTAGGGCTTTCAACAGTTGTTATTAGTGGCGAAGATATTTATAATGGAAAATGTATCGCTTGCCATCAATTTGATAGAGTATTAGTTGGACCTGCATATCAAGATGTTCTTCCAAAATATCAAGACAAACGAGATGAATTAATTAGATTTATTTTGAATCCTGTTAGAGTCAATCCGGAAAAATTTCCGGCTATGCCTAATCAAGGTTTAAGACCAAAAGAAGCTGAAGCTATTGCCGACTATATTGTGCAGAAATATCAGAAATAATAAATATTATATTTTTTTACGAGGGATGAAATTTAAATCATCCCTCTTTTTATTTTAAATATGCCAACACAAAAACTTTATACCGTCCTAGAAATTCTTCAATTATCATCTGACTATCTTAATAAAAAAGGAATTGAATCTCCGAGAGTAAATGCCGAGTTATTGTTAGCGGATATACTACAATGCAAAAGACTTGATTTATATTTAAAATTTGATCAGCCATTAAAAGAGGTTGAAGTTTCAAAATACCGAGAGTTTTTAAGCAGAAGAGCCAATTATGAACCTTATCAATACATAATTGGGAAATCTGAATTTTATGGGAGAATATTTCATGTTGATAAAAATGTATTAATCCCAAGACCTGAAACTGAATTGCTTGTTGAGGAAATTATAAATAATTCTAAAAGAGAAAATTCTTTATCAATTTTAGATATTGGAACCGGTTCCGGAAATATTCCAATCACGTTAGCTCTGGAATTGGAAAATTCGGATATTACTTCAATTGATATTTCAAAAGAAGCAATTGTAAATGCAAAAAAGAATTCTGAAATATTAAATTCTCATACAAAAGTTGAGTTTTATGAAATTGATATTTTTTCCGAAAAATTATTTGAATTGAATAAAAAGTTTGATGTAATTGTAAGCAATCCTCCGTATGTAAGTTTAATTGATTATGCAAATGTGCAAAAAGAAATAATGAATTTTGAACCCAAAGATGCAGTCACTGATAATTCGGATGGATACAGATTTTATAAGCGAATTGCAGAAATCAGCAAATCTCTATTAAATCCAAATGGAAAAGTATTTTGCGAAATTGCTAAAGACCAATCTAATCCTTTGAAAAATATTTTTTTGGAAATGAATTATTCTAGTATTAAATTTATTAAAGACTATCAAGATATTGATAGAATTTTAATTACGGAGATTTAATAAAAATGCGAGCACTTGTTCAAAGAGTTTCCAAAGGTGGAGTTAAAATTGATTCTCATAATTACCACGAGAGAATTGAAAATGGATTAGTTATTCTGCTCGGAGTAACTCACGATGACACAAAAGCTGAAGCAGATTTTGTTGCAGATAAATGCTGCAGCTTAAGAATATTTCCTGATGACGATGATAAAATGAATCTTTCTGTTAAAGATATTTTCGGCGATGTTTTAATTATTTCTCAATTCACTTTGTATGGTGATGCGCGTAAAGGGAATAGACCAAGCTTTACAAATGCAGCAAAACCAGATAAAGCAGAAGAATTATACAAGTACTATATTAGTAGAGTAGAGAAGAATTTAGGAAAAGAAAAAGTAAAAACCGGAATTTTCGGTGCAATGATGGAAGTGGAAATCATAAATGATGGTCCGGTTACAATTCTAGTAGAATCGAAATAAATGAAATCAAAAACTAAAATAATAATGCTGTTTGTTGATGGTGTTGGAATTGGAGAAAATGATCCATCAAAAAATATTTTTTTTCAAAATGATTTTACATTTTTAAAAAATAATTTTGATGCTGTTCCACATTTAGAAAATCAATTTTTGGAAAGTAAAAATAAGTTTTTATTTCCTGTTGATGCCTGTCTGGGAATGGAAGGATTGCCGCAAAGTGGAACCGGACAAACTTCAATTTTTTCAGGAATAAATGCTCCAAAATTTGTTGGAAAACATTTTGGACCTTATCCTTACTCAACTTTACTTCCTGAAATTAAAGAAAAAAATATTTTTCAGACTCTAAAATCAAAAGGGAAAAGTGTTGTTTTTGCAAATGCTTATCCAAAAATATTTTTTGATTATATAAACTCTGGAAAAAAAAGATTATCTGTTACATCACTTAGCTGTCTTATGTCTGATGTAAAATTAAAAAACGCAACCGATCTGCGAAGAGGAAATGCACTTAGTGCTGAAGTAGATAATTTTAGATGGGTGGAAAAATTAAATTATAGTATGCCTGTAATTAAACCGGAAACTGCGGCAAAAAGACTTTTTAGACTTTCTGAATCCCACGATTTTACTTTGTTCGAATATTTTTACACCGATCATTTTGGGCATGGGCGTTATCCTGAAATTAAAACTTATACTTTAAGGATATTTGATAAATTTATTAATTATCTTTTTGCAAATGTACCAGATAATACAACTTTATATTTTTGCTCTGATCATGGAAATATTGAAGATATTTCAATAAAATCTCATACTAGAAACCCATCTTTGTCAATTGCAATCGGGAAGAATGCAAAATATTTAAGAGAGAATATCAAGGATCTTACAGAAATAAAACCGGCAATTATGGATTTATTAATTTGAACAAATATCCATTAATAAAAATTGCAGTCGCGTTTATTATTGGGATTCTTCTTTCAAAATTTTTATCAATCAGTATTTCATTCCTTATTGTAATTACATTTTCACTAATTTTTTTAACGGTTGGATTTGCATTCTTTAAATTTTCAAAAGTTGCTTCCATATTAGTTTATTTAATTATTTCCTTGAGTGGAATAACTTATTCAGAAATTAGAAATTTGGAAAAAGCAGTTTATCCTTTTGAGGATCCTAAAATTAGTAAATCAATATTATTTGGCGAAATAATAGATATTGATTTACACCAAAATGATAAAATAAGTTTTAAGGTTGCTGTAGATTCAATTCTAATAAAAGATCAAGCAAGTGAAATAAATTCTGTTTTGTATGTCAGAGTTTTCGATAAAAATTTAAATTCTCTTTACAATAAAATCAGCATAGGCAATAAAATATTTGTAACCGGTACTTTGCAAAAGGGAAGAGAAACTAGAAATCCAGGAGAATTTAATTATCAAAAGTATTTAGAATCTGAAGGAATCTCCGGTTTATTCAATGTCTATAAAAAATCTGATGTAAAAATTCTTCAAAATGATATTTCATTTTTCAAACAAACAATATTTGAAATCCGCAAATCAATCGATGAACAGCTAGAAAAACTTCATACAAAGCAAGCATACAGCTTACTGCGTGGATTAATTTTAGCGGACCGAAAACTTATAGATTACGAAACTAGAGAAGATTTTATAAACAGCGGAGTGGTTCATGTTCTTGCAGTTTCTGGGCTACACGTTGGTTATATACTACTAATTTTTCTTTTTTTGTTCAATCGAACAAATATAATAATCAGAATTTTTCTAACAATTATTGGATTAATAGCGTTTTTACTTCTCACAAATTCTCCGCCTTCTGTATTTCGTGCTACAATTATGACTGTAGTGGCACTTTCAGCATTTTTAGCAAATAGAGAATATAATGGAATAAATGCGTTAGCAATTGCTTCACTTATTATTCTTTTAATTAGTCCAAACGATTTGTTTTCGCCCGGATTTCAACTTTCATTTTCTGCGGTGGCGGCAATTCTTATTATTTATCCAAAATTTTCAAAAAATATCGGCAATTTAAAAATTGGATCAATTTCGAAAAAGATTTTATTATTTGCTTCAGTATCGCTTGCGGCACAAATTGGAACGCTTCCGTTTACACTTTTTTATTTTGGAAAACTTTCGATTGTAGCTTTATTTGCTAATCTTTTTGTAATTCCGGCTATTGGAATGATTTTACCTTTGGGCTTTCTTACACTTTTTACTAATTCATTTTTTCCATGGCTTGGAGTAATTTATGCGTCAGCAAATAATATTTTTATTTTGAGTTTATTCTGGCTCATAAATATATTTTCAAAAATCCCGTTAGCTTTTATTGATATAGTTAATTTCTCAATTTATGATGGAATAATTTTCTACCTATTAATTGGGTTTATCTTCTCCGGTCTCTTTTTGAAAGTCAGAATTATTCCAAAACTTATCTTAACCGGTTTAATTATTCTTAATTTTTTTCTTTATACAAAACTTGATAATAAAAGTATTATCAAAGAAAATATGCTTTCAATAATTTATATAGATGTTGATCAAGGTGATTCTTTTCTGCTAAATTTTCCAAATGGTAAAACAGCATTAATTGATGCCGGAAATTCAACCAAATATTTTGATACCGGAAAAAATATAATTCTTCCTCTTATGCACCAATTAAATATTAAAAAAATAAATTATGCTTTTATCTCTCATATTGATGCTGATCATTATTTGGGAATTCATTATTTAGTTGAAAATAATTTGGTGGATACTGTTTATAAACCGCCGACTGATGTGAACATCAAAAAAGAAAAAACTTTTTATGAATTTCTTCAAGAACACAAAATCCCATTTATTGATTATCATAAAGAAATAAAAATGATTGGGAATACTGCAATTTATATTTTGAATGATTCTACAGACAGTCGCACAGATAAATTCGATTCAAACAACAAAAGTGGCTCGCTAAAAATTGTTTATGGAAATAATTCATTCCTATTTACGGGAGATTCAGAAATTCCGGCTGAAAGATTTCTTGTTTCAAAATTTGGAAATTTTCTTGATAGCGACGTTCTAAAACTTGGTCATCACGGAAGTAAAACAAGCAGTTCTGAAATATTTCTAAATACTGTAACTCCGGATGCCGGAATTATCAGCGCTGGGATAAAAAACAAGTTTAAGCATCCTTCTGAAATAATTTTAGAAAGATTGAAATCCCGAAATATTCAATACAGGCGTACAGATTTAGATGGTGCTGTTATTATTCAATCAGATGGTGAAAATTATAAATTCATAGATTGGCGAAATTTTGATACATTTACGCTTTCTAATTAAGATATTCTAATATGATAATTGAACAAAATAAATCACTCAAAAAATTAAATACTTTTGGAATTGATTCTTCGGCAAAATATTTTGCTTCAATAAAATCAGTTGATGAAATATATGAACTTCTCTCAATTTCAAAATTCAAAAATGAACAAAAATTAATATTAGGCGGCGGAAGTAATATTTTACTCACCAAGGATTTTAATGGATTGGTTATTTCAATTGATTCAAAAGGAATATCTAAATTATCCGAAATTGAAAATGAAATAATAATTTCTGCAAAAGCCGGAGAAGTTTGGGATGATTTAGTTGATTATGCCGTCCTAAATAATTTTGGCGGAATTGAAAATCTTAAATTAATTCCCGGCAAAGTTGGTGCAGCTCCAATTCAAAATATTGGCGCTTACGGTGTTGAACTTAAGGATACTTTTTTTGAATTAAACGTAGTAAATATAAATACTTTAGAAAACATCAAACTAAGTAATAGTGATTGTAAATTTGGTTATCGCTACAGCATTTTTAAAGAAGAATTTAAAAATGAGTTTATAATTACAGAAGTAAAATTAAAACTTCAGAAAAATCCTTTAGTAAATATTGAATACGAATCATTAAAAAGAGAAATTGAAAAAAGAAATTTATCTGAAATTACAATTGCTGATGTATCTTCAATTGTAAAATTTGTAAGAGAATCAAAACTACCTGATCCCGCAAAAATTGGAAATGCCGGAAGTTTTTTTAAAAATCCGACAGTTGATAAAAATTTGTTAGGTCATCTAAAAGATATTTTTATAGATATTCCATTTTATTTTATAAGTGAAAATGAATACAAAATTCCTGCCGGATGGTTAATTGAAAAAACCGGATTGAAAGGAATTAAATATGGCAACGCCGGAACATATGAGAAACAAGCCTTAGTAATTGTTAATTTGGGCGATGCAACAGGAATTGAAATAAAAGAATTATCAGAGAAAATCCAGAAAGAAGTTTTTAATAAATTCAAAATTTTACTAACTCCTGAAGTAAACATTATTTAATAAATAAGGTGATTTTATATGACTGATTTATTGGTAGTTTTTGTTGGTTTGGCGGTAATTGCTTATATCTTTTTTACTCTCGGCACACTGCGATTAGTAATTCTGAAAAATTATAATTTAGCGGTTTGGGCACCTTTTACCTTTTTAGCGCCAATGGTTACATTTATCTCAATAATAATACTTAAAGATAAAAATGGCGTGGTCAAAACTGAAGATACTTTTTTCAAAAGTATAGTTATGGATTTAACTCAGCCATTTGTTGATCTAGCACACACTTCTCAAGCATTATTTGGATTGAATTTATCTTATGTCTTAGAAGGATTAACATATTTTGGTGTAGTTGGACTTTTAGCAATTTTCTTCAATCAGTTTATCGGATTGGATGATATTGATGCAGGAAGAATGGTTGGTTTTTTAACTGCCGGAATTACAATTGCAATGCTTTTCTTAGGTGCAACTGTTGATTGGATTGGTCTTAGAAAATCTCTTCTTGTTTCACTTTCGTTAATGCTTGCCGGAAGAATTATGCTTACTCTTTCTCCGGATATGGGTGCTTCGGGAATATGGAATACTTCACATTGGGTTTCTATTTTAGGAATTATTGGAATTATTCTTGGATATGGAATTTATCAACCTGCCGCTTATGCCGGAGTTAAGAAGTTAACAACTCCAAAAACTGCCGCTATGGGTTACGCAATGCTATACGCATTAATGAATCTTGGTGGTTTTTTACCCGGAATAATTTCTCCGCCAATAAGAAAAGCATTTGATATTACCGGTGTTTTTTGGATTTATGTCAGTTTAACAATTGTTGGAATTTTAGTGGTCTTCTTTTTTATTACAAATAAAGCAATGGCTAAAGCTGTAAATGATATAAGAGAAAGTGAAGGAAAAGGGGAAACTGAAGAAGAAAAATCCGAATTGGATGAAATGACTGCAAAAGAAAAACTACAATATTATATCAAGAATTTCCCTGTTAGAGATTTACGATTTCTCTTTTTTATATTTGCATTAATTCCGGTGCAGACACTTTTTGCCCACAACTGGCTTACACTTCCACAATATACAAGTCGTGCATTCGATGGTTTTGTATCAGACAATTTTGAATTTTTCGTAAATCTTAATCCCATTTTAATTTTTATTCTTACTCCAATGGTTACTGCTTTAACAGCTAAAAAAAACACATATAATATGATGATAATTGGTACTTTGGTTATGGCAGCGCCAACTTTCATTCTAGTTCTTGGTCCAAATTTTTATACTTTAATGGCATATTTAGTATTAATGACAATTGGTGAAGCAATGTGGCAGCCTCGCTTTTTACAATGGGTTGCAGAAATTGCTCCAAAAAATATGACAGGAATTTATATGGGAATTGGACAGTTTCCATGGTTTTTAACAAAAGTAATTACATCATTATATTCAGGTTGGTTTTTAATGAATTATGCTCCGGAAGGTGGTTTGCCTTCGGAAATGAATACAGAAATGATGTGGTTAATTTATGGCTTTATCGCAATTATTTCTCCAATTGCATTATTTTTTGCAAAAGGTTGGATGCAAAAAGGATTTAAAACAACACATGCTTAATATTTAATTTAAATTCTGAAGTGACGTAAAAATTTACGTCACTTCAATTTATTCTATTTTAGTCTTCTACAATAACTGCAGTTCCGCTTGCTGTAACCATTAACATACTTCCACCTTGCCCAATTGTTTCATAATCCAAATCAACTGCTATAACGGTGTTTCCGCCTAATGCAATTGCTTGTTCTTTCATTTCTTTCAAAGCAATATCTTTAGCTTGTCTCAATTCTTTTTCATAAGCTGATGAACGTCCACCAACAATATCTCTGATTCCGGCAAAGAAATCCTTAAATAAATTGGCTCCCATAATTGCTTCTCCTGTAACTAATCCAAGATACTTTATGATTTTCTTTCCTTCTAAATTATTTGTTGTTGTAACTAACATTCATCCTCCTAAATTTGAAAATTGAATTTGAAAATTAACAAATATTATCAAACATATCAGTAAAGGAAACTAAAATTTATAATCATCTTCATTAAAAAATTCTTGATCATTATCGTCTTCATCTTGCTTTGAAAACATACTACTCATAATATCTTTAAACTGAGTTCCATGCTCAATTTTGTGTTTACTTAAAAGACTATATTCTGCCATTCCATGAAGTAAAAATTCCATGAATAAATAGAATTCATGTGTGTCTAAATCGGGCACATAATTATCAACAACTTTTTTTAATCCCGGAACAGAATCTAAAATTATTCGAAATTCCTTATCTGAAATTGTAGTAAGCATTTCAACAGAATTCCCTTTATTAAACCAGTTTATTATTTCTTGATATGGATTTTCTATTTTTTTCTTTTTGATTAAATCCGGAGAAGGAAAATAATTTTCAAATTGATTCCGAATAGCTTTGCTGATCAAAATATTTGCAACCTTAAATGGTCCTTCTTGTTCACCTTCATAAACCAATTCTATTTTCCCGGTAATCGATGGAATCACTCCAATAAAATCTGAAATTCTAGGTGAAGTTTTATTTTCGTTATTAAGAATCATTCTTCTTTCTGCTGTTGAAGTCAAATTTTCATAAGCTGAAATTGTTAATCTTGCAGAAACTCCACTTTTTGCATCAACGTATTCACTTACTCTCGCTTCAAAAGAAATCTGTTCAACTAAATCTTTTACTAATTCAGAAGGAATAATATTTAGTTTTTGCTCTTCGGTTAATTTTGCTTCTCTTTGAGTAATCTCTTTTGAAAGACTTAGCGACTTTGGATAATGAGTTAATATTTGTGAATCAATTCTATCTTTTAGCGGAGTAACTATTGAACCACGATTAGTATAATCTTCCGGATTGGCAGTGAAAACAAATTGAACATCAAGATGAAGCCTTATTTTGAATCCTCTTATCTGAATATCTTTTTCTTGAAGAATATTAAAAAGCGCAACTTGAATTCTGGCTTGTAAATCGGGCAGTTCATTAATTACAAAAATTCCTCTGTGCGATCTTGGAATTAATCCAAAATGAATTACTCTTTCATCTGAGTAGGGAAGTTTAAGTGATGCAGCTTTTATCGGATCAACATCGCCAATTAAATCTGCAATTGTTACATCCGGAGTAGCAAGTTTTTCTGTATATCTTTCTTCTTTTGGAATCCATTGAATTGGAGTTTCGTCTCCAAGCTCTTTTATTTTATCAATACCAAATCTAGAAACTGGTTTTAATGGATCATCATAAAGTTCGGAATCTTTTATAATTGGCATAAAATCATCGAGAATATTAACCATTAACCTGGCAATTTTAGTTTTTGCTTGCCCTCGTAAGCCCAAGAAAATTAAATTATGTCTAGATAAAATTGCCGATTGTATATCGGGAATTACAGTTTCATCATAGCCAACAATTCCTTCAAATGGGTTTATATTTTCTTTTAGGGATCTAATTAAATTTTCTCTCATTTCTTCTTTGATTGAACGAGATTTATAACCGGTTTTTTTTAATTCACCTAAAGTTTTTATTTTTTCGAAATTCTTAATCATAAATTCAATTCTCCATTATCTCAATTTTTTTCTTCTGTTCTTCACAAAATCTTCAAATAAATATTCGCCTAATCCGTTTAGGCTGCTGTAGTAGGCTCGCCCTTGATTTATCTTCGTAAAATCTCTAACGAACTGCTGTAAGTATGGATCTTGTGCAATCATAAAAGTTGTTATTGGAATTCCTAATTTTCTGCATCTAGCAGCTTGATCTAAAGTTTTATTTATAATTTTTCTGTCTAAACCAAAACTGTTTTTATAATACTTAATTCCAACTTTTAAGCAAGTTGGTTTACCGTCCGTAATCATAAAAATTTGTTTGTTGTTAGTTTTTCTTCTGCGTAAAATATCTATGGCAAGTTCAAGTCCGGCATAAGTATTTGTATGATACGGACCAACTTGAAGATAAGGTAAATCCTTTATTTCAATAGGCCAAGCGTCATTACCAAAAACAATAATATCTAAAGTGTCTTTTGAATATTGAGTAGTTATTAATTCAGATAAAGCCATTGCAACTTTTTTTGCCGGTGTAATTCGGTCTTCACCATACAAGATCATTGAATGGGAAATATCAATCATCAATACTGTAGCGGTATTTGTTTTGTATTCTTTTTCGTCAACTTCCAAATCATTTTCTGTTAAGAAAAAATTATCAAGTCCATGATTTATTTGAGAATTTTTTATTGATGAAGTAATATCAATTTGATCAAGTGTATCACCAAATTGAAACATTCTTTTTTCCGAAACATTCTCATCACCTAATCCGCTGTAGGGAGTTTTGTGATTTCCCATGCCCCCTTTTTTCAGTTTGCTAAAAATCTCCTCTAACGATTTCTTACGGATTGATTGTTCTGATTTAGAAGTCATTTTAAATTGCTGAGGATTATTTTCATCATCCTTTAGATAGCCTTTATTTTTAAGCTCTTCAATAAAATCACCGATTCCAAAATTGTCATCAGTCAAATTATATCTTCTATCTAGCTCGCTTAGATAACTTAAAGATTCAGAAACATTTCCGGCAAAAATATTTAGAAGCTGAAGAAAAATATCTAAAAGTTGATCAAATTTAGATTTTCCGTTTTCAGCAATGTATTTTGTAAATTTATATCCAATCATATTCCTTCTAACCAAGTAATTAGGACAAAAGTTCTTGTTTAAAATACAAGATTGCACAATCAGAAACATATTGAGTAATTTTTGTATTACAAAAAATATTTTGAAGATTATCGGATCAAAAACCAATTTATTAGCAATGAATGTGAATAAATCCTTAAATTTGAGAGACAAAAAATTGAAGATGTTTAATGAGACCAACTTACGCCCTAATAAATCTTGCCAATCTAAAATTCAATTATGTACAAATCAAAAAGAAAGTTAAATCCGCTAAAATAATGGCTGTTGTTAAAGCTGACTGTTATGGCCATGGAATGATTAAATGCGTTGAAGCCTTTCAATCATTGGGAAATAAAAAACCCGATTATTACGCAGTAGCCTTAATTGAAGAGGCAATTGAATTAAGAAAATCTAAATTAGTCGATCAACCAATTTTGACTTTTTCTCCTTTTGTTCTTGATGAATTAGAACTTTATTCTAAAAATAAAATTATGCCGACTATAACAAATAGCGAGCAAATTTTAGCTTTATCAAAATTAAATTTGAAAAAAGAATTAAAGGTTCATGTAAATATAGAAACCGGAATGGGCAGACTGGGACTGGCTTTTTCCGATGCTGTTCAAAATATCTCTAAATTATCAAATATCAAAAATGTGAAAATAGATGGTGTCTATACTCACTTTGCAACTTCTGATGAAAGAGATAAATCGTTTGCAAATTTACAGTTAACTAGATTTCAAAAAATTGTTGATGAATTAAAAAATAGCAATGTAGAAATTGGTCTAGTTCATGCGGCAAATTCCGGTGCAATTATCGATTTAGAAGAAAGTTATTTTGATATGGTTCGTCCCGGAATTTCACTTTACGGTTATTATCCTTCGCTGGAAACTTCTGAATCAATAAAGCTAAAACCGGTTATGTCAATTATTTCTGAAGTGGAAAACACAAGACTTATTCAGAAAGGTGATTCTGTAAGTTACGGAAGAAGATTTATTGCCGATAAAGATATAAATATTTTTACTGCTCCAATTGGATACGCAGACGGCGTGCCAAGAAATCTTACAAATAAAATATCTTGTATTACTGGTGATAAAATATTTAATCAGATTGGAACAATAACAATGGATAGAATTATGTTTAATTCCGATCAAAAAAAAATAAAATCCGGAACTAAAATTATACTCTTGGGTAAGAACAAAAATCATGAAATAAATGCTTGGGATTGGGGAAAAATTTTGAATACAATTCCATATGAAATAACTTGTGGAATTAGCAAAAGGGTACTGAGGAAATACATAAATTAGATGGATTTGGGAAAACAATATATAGTTCAATGCATTGTAATTGCTGCAAATAACCTAAGATTAAGTAGTGAAAAAATTGAAATTGTAGCTCTTCTGCGAGAGTTTCTTAGTGAAAGCAATAATCTTGATCTAGATATAATTACAATGAAGAAAAATACTTCTCTCTCTAAATTGGCTATCAAACTTGGAGAGGCTTATCAGTATATCAGTAAAAGCAAAGTGGATTTTCTTCGTTTAAGTGAAAATTTCAAAGAGCATAGTTTTAGCATGGTTAAAGAAATTAGCAATTTACTAGACGGAATTACTTCTGTAGAATTGCGTGAAATATTTAATAAAATTAGAGAGAAAGATGTTGATATTGATCTTTCTAAAATGAAAAGTAAGTCTGATCAGTTAGATATTCAAATCGAACAAAAAGCACAAGAAGTTAAATTTATTAAACCTATCGAAACAGAAGAGAAATCTGAAATTTCGGAAACTCAAAAATTAAAAGAAGAATTTATTTTTGAGGAAGATGAGCAAGATGAAGAAATAGATTTTGACGATTTTGTGAAATTTGTTTTAAAGCCAATTAAAGAAATTGACACACTTTTAAGAAAAATTGAAAAAAAAACTTATACAGTTGATGAATTAATTGAAACAATGGTAATAGTTGAGAAAAATGGTGAACTTTCTTCAAAAATTGGATTTGATATAATTGCAGAAATGCACAATACTTTTGCAAAAGGATTAAAACTTTTGGCTGAAGAAAAAATGAAACCTACAGTTGAATATGTTGAATCGATGCGGGCTTGTTTAATTGTAGTTGTTGCAGTTATCAAAGATAAAGATGTTGACATAACAAATTATTTAAAGAAAGCACAAGCATTCGCAAAGAATATTTAAAGGTGATTTGATGCAAAATGTATATGCCGTAATTATGGCAGGTGGAATTGGAAGCAGATTTTGGCCAAGAAGCAAAGAAGGCAAGCCAAAACATTTGATTCGTATTTTTGGTGATAATTCTATGATTCAAGACACTGTAGATAGGATTGAAGCCATTATTCCAAAGGAAAATACGTATATCATTACAAATAGAGTTCAAAAACCCAGAGTAAAAGAACAACTAAAAGGTATTCCAGAAGAAAATATTATTGATGAACCATTTAGAAAAAATACTGCAGCTTGTATTGCGCTGGCAAGTTTTATAATTAGACAGAAAGATGAAAGTGCAATTATTGTAAACCTTCCTTCTGATCATCTGATAAATGATGTTACTTCTTTCCAGAAAACAATTTTGAAAGCTGTTGAGTTTGCAAAAAAATCGGACGGACTTGTAACTATTGGTATTAAGCCAACAAGACCGGAAACCGGTTATGGCTATATTCAGATAGATGAAAGGTATGTTGACAATTCTGTTTTTCCGGTTTTAACATATGCAGAAAAACCAAATATTGAAACTGCAAGAAGATTTATTATAGCTGGAGATTTTCTATGGAATTCTGGAATTTTTATCTGGCGGGTTGATGTGATATTTAATGAATTGAAAAAACATATGTCCGATTTAAATGATGAAATTATCAAAATAAAATCAAAAGTAAATTCTGTTGATTTTGAACGTGAATTAGTTAATGCATACGGGCAGTTAAAATCGATTTCGATTGATTACGGATTGATGGAAAAATCTGATAATGTTTATTGCATAAAGGGATTTTTTGATTGGAGCGATGTGGGAAGTTGGGAAGAGGTTTATTATCTTTCCGATAAAGATGATGATGCGAATGTAAAAATTGGTGATATTTATACAGAAAAAACTTTTGGATCTTATGTTTTTTCTCCAAAAAAATTTACGGCACTAATTGGTGTTGAGCAACTAATAGTTATAAATACAAACGATGCACTGCTTATTTGCAACAGAGAAAATTCGCAAGAAGTAAAGCAAGTTGTTGATTATTTAAGAATGCATAACAGAACTGAACATTTATAAATGAAAAAACTTATAACCGAACAAGAAGTTATAAAGCTGTTAAAAGCAAATATCAAAATTATTCCCGTTGATAAAGGAGATTTGGTAACTGCTTTGGCAAAAGACAAAATAAAAGAACTTGGTTTGAAGATTGTTTCAACTGAGGAATTAAAAAAACTTAACAATGAATTTATTGAGAGCAGTGCAAATAAAAAACTTAATAAAATCTGCTTAGCTTCAGATCATACCGGATTTAAGGCAAAGAAGCTTATTACAAAATTTTTATCAGAAAAAAATATAGTAATTATTGATGTTGGAACTTACAACGAAGACTCTTGTGACTATCCGGATTTTGCTAGTGCTTGTGCTCAAAAAGTAAAAAATAATGAAGTGGATTTTGGAATAATTTTGGATGCAACCGGAATTCCATCTGCAATAACTGCTAATAAATATCTGGGAATTAGAGCGGCAACATGTTATAATGAGTTTTCGGCGCAAAGCGCAAGAGAACACAATAATGCAAATATTTTAGTAATGGGTGCTAAAACATTAGGTGATGAAACTATTTTAAGTATAATCAAAACTTGGCTTAAGACAGATTTTGCCGCTGGAAGACATCAAAAAAGATTAGAAAAAATTACAGTAATTGAAAACTCAGAAAAACTTTCCAAATAACATATTTTTGAATTAGTTCTATTTTTATAAACAAATTGTAGGTTGAAATTGCGAATTTCAAAAATTCCGGTTGCGGGCTTGGAACAAATTCAGCCGGATGTTTTCTTGTTAAAACTCCAGTCAAAAGAATTAGGCGAAATTTCAAAACCGGGTCAGTTTTTTAATATAAAAGTTTCTGAAGGTTATTTCCCATTATTACGCCGTCCTTTTAGTATTTGTAATGTTGAAGACGATATCATTTCTTTTATGTTTGATATTCATGGAGAAGGAACTAAACTACTTTCTCAAAAAGTAAAGGGAGACGAAATTGATATTCTCGGACCTTTAGGAAATGGATTTAATCTAGATGATGATTATAAAACAGCAGTTATTGTTGCGGGCGGACTAGGTTCTGCGCCATTTCCATTGATGATTAAGAAATTATCCGAAGAAAAAAATATTATAAGTTTTGTTGGGGGAAGAACAGAGAAAAATGTTATTTCATGGAAATTGAAAAATGTAAATTATTCTACTGATGACGGCAGTTTAGGATTTAATGGAAATGTTGTTCAGCTTTTAGAAAATAATGAGAAAATATTTAGTGAATCTAAATGTAAAGTTTTTGCATGCGGACCAAACCCAATGTTAAAAGCTTTGCAAGAGTATTGTTTGAAAAATAATATTAATTGCGAACTTTCAACAGAGTGTGCAATGGCGTGTGGATTTGGAATTTGTCAAGGATGTCCCATTGAATCTTCAAATCCAGATGAACCATATAAATTAGTTTGCAAAGATGGTCCGGTATTTAATGCGAAGGAAATTGTAATATGATTGATACAATTGATTTATCAGTAAATATTGGCGGACTAAAATTAAAAAATCCTGTCATGCTTGCTTCCGGAACTGTTGGTTATGGAAATGAAATATCAAACTTTACTGATTTAAGTAAAATTGGAGCAATTGTAACAAAATCTGTTTCGCTTAATCCCCGTAAGGGAAATCCGCCGCAGCGTATAGTTGAAACGTCTTCCGGAATGCTAAACGCAATCGGATTAGCTAATGTGGGATTAGAATTATTCATAAAAGAAAAAATTCCATTTCTTGAAAAAGTAAATTCAACTTTAGTTTGTAACATTGCAGCAAGTTCAATTGAAGAATATGTTGAATGCACAAAAACACTTCATTATGAAGAATCAATTAAAGCCTTTGAAATTAATGTCTCTTGTCCAAATGTTAAAGAAGGTGGATTAATTTTCGGGAACGATGTTTCTACTGTTGGTAAAATAACCGAAAAAGTTCGAGCTGTTACATCAAAGCCAATTATTATAAAACTATCTCCAAATACATCAAATATTTTTGAATTTGCAAAAGTAGTTAAAGAAGAAGGAGGAAATGCGGTTTCGGCAATAAACACGCTGGTTGGAGCCTCTTTTAATATTTATTCAAAAAGACCAAAAATACATAATGTGACCGGAGGCTTATCCGGACCGGCGATAAAGCCTGTTGCAATTGCAAAGGTTTTAGAGATTAGTAGAAATGTTGATATTCCAATAATTGGAATCGGCGGTATCATGGATTGGAAAGATGCTGCAGAATTTATGATTGCCGGCGCTTCTGCGTTTCAAATTGGAACTGTAAACTTCATTAATCCCAATGCCGGTATAGAAATTATTGAAGGATTGCAAAATTATTGCAAGGAAATGGAAATTAATAATTTGTCAGAATTGACTGCCTCATATAAATTAAGTTAATGGATATAAATCAAGCCTTAGAAAAACTATTTGCAATGCGCCAATTCAGTGTAAAACTTGGATTGGATAATGTGAAAGGTTTACTCCATTTAATTGGAAATCCCCATAAAAAATTAAAATGCTTTCATATTGCAGGCTCAAATGGGAAGGGAAGTACTGCATCTTTTCTTTCAAGCATTTTAATTGAACACGGTTATAAAACGGGTCTTTATACTTCTCCGCATATTTTAAAATTCAATGAACGAATTCGTATCAATGGACTTCAAATTGATGATGAATATATCGGGAATTTTATAAAAGAAATTGACGACTATATTGTAAAATACGAACCAACTTTTTTTGAAATCACAACAGCATTAGCATTTAAATATTTTGCTGATAGTAATATAGATTATGCCGTAATTGAAGTTGGACTTGGTGGGAGATTAGATGCTACAAATCTAATTGAAAATCCGATTGCATGTTTAATTACTTCAATAAGTTTAGAGCATACAAATATTCTTGGAAGTGAAATCTCAAAAATAGCTTGGGAAAAAGCCGGAATTATTAAGCAGAATTCAAAAGTGTTTATTAGCAATCTTTTACCTGAAGCTATTAAATCAATAAAAAATGTTTGTATTGAAAAATCAGCAGAACTCAATTTATTAACTGAACAGCTGGATATTTCTAATAATCAATTCCAAATTGAATTAGATAAAAAAACTTTTAATATTTACGAACTTCCTTTACTTGGAAATCATCAATTTTTTAATGCGGCTTTAGCGATATCTGTTTTTACAAAAATATTTGAAAATTTTGATGAAATAAAAATTTCAAAGGGATTACAAAATGTTGTAAAAAATAGCGGGCACAGCTGCAGACTTGAAAAAGTAAATTCTTTACCAGATATTATTTTTGACGCAGCTCATAATATTGAGGGAATTGATTCCTTATTATCATTCATAAAAAAAAGAAAAAATAGTTACTCAGAGCTAAATGTTCTTTTTGGTGTTCTAAATGATAAAAATTATTTTGAAATGATAAAGAGATTATCATCAGTTTTTGATAAAATATATTTAACAACTTTTGATAATCCTAAAGCTGTTAAAATTGAAGAATTATTGCAATCTTCCAGTGTAGTATTGGAAAATACCTTACCGGTTTATGACAAAATAAAGTTTATTGAAAGTTTTATTGCATCAAAAAAAACAGACTCAGTTCTATTTGTTGTAGGAAGTATTTACATGTTGGGGGAAATACTTTCTAAAAAATCATTAAAAATAGCTTGACATTTTTATATAACTGAGATAAATTTCGTTTACCGCTTGTTCCTTTCAACAAGTTCAAAAGATAATACTCAAAAGGTAACCCCAATTAGAAATATTTTTAACCAATAAGTAATAGGAATTTTTTCATGCCAATGGATATTTCAGAGCTACAAAAGAAAAAAATTGTTGATCTTTATAAAATCGCTAAAGATTTAGGCTTAAACGCATACTCAGACCTTCGTAAACAAGAATTAATATTTAGAATTTTAGAAGCACAATCTGCAAAGGATGGGCTAACTTTTTCAAAAGGTGTTCTTGAAGTTCTTGCAGATGGTTACGGCTTCTTAAGATCTGCTGATTACAATTATTTGCCTTCCCCGGATGATATTTATGTATCTCCTTCGCAAATAAAAAGATTTAGTTTAAGAACCGGAGATTTTGTTTCCGGTCAAGTACGACCTCCAAAAGAAGGTGAAAGATTTTTCGCTTTGTTAAGGGTTGAAGCAGTAAATGGAAAAGATCCTGAAGCAATTAGAGAAAGAACTTTATTTGATAACCTTACTCCACTTTATCCAACCAAAAGAATTAAGCTTGAGTCGGCTCCAGGCGAATATTCAATGAGAATTATGGATATGCTTGCGCCAATTGGCAAAGGGCAAAGAGGTTTAATTGTATCACCACCTAAAAGTGGTAAAACTGTTCTTCTTCAAAAAATTGCAAATTCAATTACAAGAAATCATCCTGAAGTAAAATTAATTATGCTTTTAATTGATGAACGTCCGGAAGAAGTTACAGACATGCAGCGTTCTGTTCAAGCCGAAGTAATTAGTTCAACTTTTGATGAACCTGCTGATAGACACGTTCAAGTTGCAAATATGGTAAGTGAAAAAGCAAAGAGAATGGTCGAAGCCGGAGATGATGTTGTAATTCTTTTAGATAGCATCACAAGATTAGCCAGAGCGCATAACACAGTTATTCCTCATAGCGGTAGAATTCTTTCCGGTGGTGTTGATGCAAATGCGCTTCACAAACCAAAAAGATTTTTTGGCTCTGCAAGAAATACCGAAGACGGTGGAAGCTTAACAATTATTGCTACAGCATTAATTGAAACAGGAAGCAGAATGGATGAAGTTATCTTTGAAGAGTTTAAAGGTACTGGTAATATGGAGCTTGTGCTTGATAGAGATTTATCCGATAGAAGAGTTTTCCCTGCAATAAATGTTAATAAATCTGGTACTAGAAAAGAAGAATTATTACTGTCTGACGACGAACTAAACAAAGTATGGATTCTGAGAAAAATTTTAAGTGGATTTGATTCTATTGAAGCAATGGAATTTTTGACAGATAAAATTAAAGGAACAAAAAACAATAAAGAATTCATGCTGACTATGAACAGATAACGAATCGACAAATAAATGAAAATACGTCTCTTAATATTTATTTTGATTCTCTCTGCTTTTACTTTTTCGATTAAAGCTAAGAATATTCCAAAACCAATCTTGTTTGAATGGAATGTAATCCAAAGTGATTCTTCTTTAAATCTTTTTCTTTCATTTCGAATATCTAATGATAACCTCGTATTTATTAAGGATGGTGATATTTACAAAGCCGGACTTTCAGTAAACTATGATATTTATAATGAAGAAAATAATTTAGTTGATAGAATTACAGATAAAGAAGAAGTTACTGTAGAAGATTATTCAATTACAAATTCCAGAGATTTCTTTGTTGAAGGATTAACAAAAATTAAAATATCAGACGGGAAATACAAAATTATTCCTTCTGTCAATTTGTTCTTTGCAGATAAAGATTATTTATTGAAAGATTTTTTTGTTGATATTCCTACTTTTGAAAAGAATCAAATTGGTAAACCAATAATTGTTGAATCGCATCTTGTTGACTGCGACTCCAATAATAATTTGTTCAGACTTGCTAACTTTGATGGAGTATTACCTTATTCAGCAAATCTTTTTTCATTATTAATTCCATTAAATAATTCTGAATTAGAAAATATATCCTTGGAGATCATTCAAGAAAATAAAGTTATTTTTGAAACTGATTCCGTTGAAATTATTAGTGAAAATCTGAATCTAGAAAAATGCGAAAATGATATTGTACTTTCGCAAAGCACTTCAGATAAAATGAAATATTTGGTTTTGCAAGATGTAAATAAATTTGTTGATGAAGGTGAATTTAAATTAAAAATAAATTATGATGGTGGAAATAAAGAATTTGAGTTAAACTCCTTATGGATTAATAAACCTAGAAGCCTTAGAGCCGTTAAAGAATCTGTCCTAATTCTCTATGACTATTTTGATGAAAACCTTATTGATGAAGTTTATCGTGCTGATTCCGATTCACTTTACCTTGCTCTAAAGAAATTTTGGAAAGTTTTTGATAGGACTCCTCAAACAAAATTTAATGAAATGATGAATGAATTTTATAGCAGAATTGATTTTGCCAATGAAAATTATTCATCAATAAATAAACTTGACGGCGCCAAATCTGACAGAGGAAAAGTTTATATTAAATTTGGCGAACCCAGCAATAGTGAGAGAATTTTTTCTGATCATAAAGTTGTTGAAGTTTGGGAATATGAACAGATGAATAGAAAATTTATTTTTACGGATAATTCAGGAACCGGAAAATTTGAATTAGAGAATTAAATGTTTAACTACGTTTTAACTTGTGGCGATATTAATGGAATTGGTCCTGAAATTTGTATAAAAGCAATAAATAATATTGATGTAAAAAGTTATAACAAAATTTATTTCTTGATCCCGCATAATATTTTTTCTGAAATTCAAAAGCTTATCCAAATTAATTTTAGTTTTGATCTAATAAAAAAAATCAAAGAAACCGGCAGTAATAAAGTCCAGATTATTGATTTAGGTAGCTGCAAACTGAACTCTGGTAAACCAACAAAATCATCCGGTAGAATAGCTTTTAAGGCAATTAAACAATCACATAAAATCATCAAAAAAGGATTTGCTGATGCTGTAATTACAGCTCCAATTTCTAAAACAGCATTTGAATTAGCTAAAGTAAATTTCCCCGGACATACGGAATTATATGCCGACCTAAGCAGCACAAAGAATTTTGGAATGATGTTCCTTTCGGATTTATTTAATGCAATGTTGTTCACTATCCATGAACCAATTAAAAAATTACCCAAAATGATAAAGAAGAAGGATTTGATTTCAAAATTAAATCTGACAATTAAAACTCTGCAAAATGATTTGGGAATTGAAAATCCTAAAATTGCTGTTCTAGGTTTGAATCCTCATGCAGGTGAAAATGGAAGAATTGGGAATGAAGAATTTATCATTGAAAAAGCTATAAAAAAGTTTAAACAAAATGTGGCCGGCCCTTTTGTTCCGGATGCATTTTTTGCAAATAAACTTTATGAAAGATTTGATTGTACCTTCGGAATGTACCATGACCAAGTTTTAATCCCTTTTAAACTTCTCAATTTCGATAGAGGAGTTAATTTTACAATTGGACTTCCATTTGTACGAACTTCGCCTGATCATGGAACTGCATTTGATATTGCTTGGCAGAACAAAGCAAATCCATCCAGCATAATAGAATCCTTCAGTTGGGCTGAAAAAATTCTATCAAATCGATTTGGTTCTGATGAAGAATCAAAATAAGGATTACACAATTGTTGCTGAAATCTATAATCACTTGATGCGTAAAATTGATTATAAAGATTGGGCAGAGTACTTGTTCGATATTATAAAAGAATATCATGAAGGTGAGCTTAATGCGCTTGAATTAGCAAGTGGAACCGGGACGCTTGGCGTAGAATTTTCAAAATATGCAGAAAATATAATTTTTACTGATTTATCAAAAAATATGTTATTACATACAAACGACAATTTTTATAGAGTATGTTCTGACATGACAAGGCTTCCTTTCAAGAAAAAATTTAATACAATTTTTTCTACTTTCGATAGTCTTAATTATCTTTTAGAATCAGAGCAATTAGTAAAATGTTTTAATGAAGTTGAAAAAATTCTTACAAATGACGGAATCTTTACTTTTGATATTAGTCTGGAATTAAACAGTAAGAAATTTCTTAAACATCTTAATAGAAAAGGGAAGTTCAAAGAATTTTCTTATATTCAAAAAAGTAATTATGATGAACAGAACAAAATTCACTCAAATAATTTTTTAATTAAAAAAGATGATTTCGTTTTTGAAGAAGATCACAAACAGAGAATATATTCTGTTGAAGAAATTTTAGAAATCTCAGAAAAAAGTGATTTACGTTTGCTAGATGTTTTTGAGGCATTTACTTTAAGAGATTTGACTGAAAAATCTTTGCGCGCTCAATTTGTTTTAGGAAAAAAAAATGCTGAATTTTAACCACGTAGAATTTTCATATAAAAATGAACAAGTATTTAAAGACCTTCATTTTAGTATCGATCAAGGTGATTTCACTTTTTTGATTGGGAAAAGTGGTTCGGGAAAATCTACGTTACTTCAATTAATTTATATGAATATTTTACCGCAATCTGGTTATGTTCAGTTTGATGAATTCAGTTCCGATTCAATTAAAACTAAACAACTTCCCCAGTTAAGAAGAAAAATTGGAATTATATTTCAAGACTTTAAACTTTTAAATGACAGAAATATTTTTGATAATTTAGCTTTTGTTCTTCACGTTATTGGAACACCAAGAAAATTAATTAAAAGAAAAGTTCTCTTTGCTTTATCTGACGTTGGTCTAACTAATAAGCAAACAAATATGCCTAATCAACTTTCAGGTGGTGAGAAACAGCGCATAGCAATTGCAAGAGCAATGATTAATGACCCAATGTTAATTTTAGCCGACGAACCAACTGGAAATCTCGATCCGGAAACTTCTTTGGAAATTTTAAATATTTTAAAGAAGATAAATAACAGAGGAACATCAATTTTATTTGCTACTCATAACTACGACTTAGTAAAACGGACAGAAGCAAAAATTATAAAGGTTTCTGATGGGAAGGGAATTAGAGTAACGCTTAAAAAAAGCGCTACTCAATAAATTAAAAAGAATTAATAATTATTTTAGTAACTTCGTCAACCGGCAAAGTACCATCAATAACAAGCAAATCAGATTTGTTTTCATAATACTTCAAAACAGGTTCAGTAGTTTTATGAAAAACTTTCAATCTATTTTTGATAATATCAACTTCATCATCTTTTCTTTTGATGAAAGAATTTTTAGAACCGCAAGTAGGACATTTGTTTGCATCTTTTAAGTAATTAAGATTTATTATGTTTCCACAAGCATCACATTCTCTTCTTTTCGAAAGTCTTTGAATAATCAACTCATCTTTTGCGGTTATTAATATTAGTTTCGCCTTTTTAATACCCAGCTCTTTAAAAATTTCATCAAGAATCCCGGCTTGTTCTATTGTTCTAGGGAAACCATCTAAAATAAATCCATTTTTAGATTTTGGATCATTAAGAACATCTTTAATAATTCCTCCCATAATATCATCAGGAACAAGATTACCCAAATCCATAATTGCTTTAGCTTTTAGACCAAGCTCTGTTTTTTTAGAAATTGCTAAACGTAAAATATCACCAGTTGAAATATGAGGTATATGCAGTCTTGAAGATAATATTTTCGCTTGAGTTCCTTTGCCAACTCCGGGTGCGCCAAAAAGTATGATTTCCATAAATCCCTTTTCTGTTAGTTATGATTTGTTCTTATTTTTCTAAAGAATTCTTGAAGCAAATTTTTAGACTCTTGTTCCATTAGTCCGGAATAAATTTTAATATTTTCATTCAACTTTGATACATTCATTAATGAACCCAAAGCTCCGGTTTTTGGTTCAAAAGCCGCAAAAAATATATTTGATATTCTTGAATTAATTAAGGCTCCAGCACACATTAAACAAGGTTCAATAGTTATATAAATTGAGCAATCTTCCAAATAAATATTATTAAGATTATTTGAAGCAGAAGTAATAGCAATCATTTCTGCATGTGCGGTAGGATCTTTTAATTTGATATTTTGATTATATCCTCGGGCAATTATTTTATTGTCTTTTACAATAACGGCTCCTACAGGAACTTCATCTTCATCAAAAGCATATTGGGCTTGTTGAAGTGCGCTGTACATGAACATATAATCTTTTTCAGAGAAGAGCAATATTACTCCGGATGAGTTTTGTCTCTGCTTTATACATGATAGTACACCCGGAAGGATTCGAACCCTCAACCTTCTGATCCGTAGTCAGACGCTCTATCCAATTGAGCCACGGGTGCATTTAACAATAATTATGTATATCAAAATTATCAAATTGATCGAAGAAAAGCGAACTAAATTTAATAATATCATAATTATCTATAGTTGTTAGTCAAATTATACTCTGATATCTGAATATACTTTATTATATTAAATCTTTTATCTTAAATCAGAAAAATAAAGTGACATCCTCAAAACAAAAATATTACTTAGCCATAATTGTTTTTTTTGTAATAATATTAGTTTTTATTCCATTAAAACTTTCTCAGTCTATTACTGTGAAAGGAAAAAGCTTTGCTTCAAAGGTTTTCTTTATTACCAAATCAATCAATGGTGAACTTACTTCTGCATTAGTTAATAATCAATTGGGAATAACAGAAGAGATTAATTATTATCAATCAGAAAGAGGTGACAATTTTAATTTCGTAATTGATCAAGATTTAAAAGAAAAAAGAAATGTCAAAAAGAATCAAAAGTTGGGTAAAATTTTTTCGTCCAAGATACTCATTGAAATTGCGAACATAAATTCTGCAGTAGAAAATGAAAAATCCTACTTAGAAATATTAAAAAGTGGTGAAAAATCTGCTTTAGTAAATGCCGCTAAAAGCAATCTAGAACTTGCAAATCAGAAAGTGAAAGAATTGACCAGAATATTTAATCGGCAGAGTTCATTGCTTGAAAGAAATCTAATTTCTAGAGAAGAATATGAAATTTCTGAAGGGAATTTGAATTTATCTGAAATAGAAGTTAAAGTAGCTGAAGAAAAATTAAATAATGTAGTCACCGGTGTAAAAAAAGAAGAAATAGAATTTGTTAAATCTAAAATTAGTGGATTAGAAAAACAACTTTCAATTCTCAAAAAACGTGAATCAAATCTAGAAATTTTATCTCCAATAAGTGGTGATTTGATTAAGAATTTTAACAGTGACACTTTATTGACAATTAATGAAAATCAAAAGGGAATTTTTAATTTCCCAATCAGATTTTCTGAAATTAACTCAATTTACGTAGACCAGCAAGTTGAAATAAATATAGCTGATGGATCAAAACTAAAAGGGAAGGTTTCCTATATCGATATAACTATTAAGGATATTAAAGGAGAGAATTTTGTTGTTGTTTCTGTTTCCACTAATGAAAATCTTAATAACCATTTTTTAAATGCGCCAGTTGAAGCCGATTTTATTTTAGAATCAAAAACAGTTTTGCAATTACTAACTTCATATTTTAAGAAAGAATTTAATAAATGAGATTAGAATATAAATATCTTGTGCCGATGGATAGAATTGAAGAATTCAGAAAAGAAATCTTACCTTATGTTGATGCAGATGATAAGTGCGATGAAAATGTTGAGTATAAAGTTAGGTCAATCTATTTTGATACAAGTGATCTTCGTTTTTATAGAGAAAAGATTGAAGGTTTGAAAATAAGAAAAAAACTTAGGATCAGAGGTTATAACGAATTAAAGACCAAAAATTTGATATTTCTTGAAATAAAAAGAAAGAATGAAGGATTTGTTAACAAGAATAGAGCACCGCTTCACTACTCAAATCTCAATGATTTATTAGAAAGCAACAGTATTAGTGAATTTATTATCAATGATTCAAATGGTGAATTGAGAAAGGAAGATGCTACTAAATTTCTTTTTCATCTCAAGAAAAACTCTTTACAGCCAATAGTATTAGTTGTATATGAAAGAGAAGCATATTTTTCTAAATTTGACGATTCATTAAGAATTACATTTGATAAAAATCTGCGGTACCAAATGTATCCTCATATTAATGATTTGTTTAATGATAATTTAACAACATTATTTACTGATAATTTTATTTTAGAAATAAAATTTTCTAGAGGATATCCGAACTGGTTGAGCAATATAATTAACGATTTTTATCTAAAAAGGAAATCTTTATCAAAATATACTCTCTGCATAGACGACGCCAAAACTTCTTTCGTTTTAAGCAGAAATTCTGTTACAGGTTTTCATCAAAATATTATTGAAAAAAAGCAATAGGGAATTAATTTAAGATGCTTCAAGACTTATATTCCATAACAGATATTTCAATTAGTATTTCTCAGATTGTTGTTAATCTTATTATAGCTTTTTTATGTGGGTTAATAATTTCGGTTTTTTATAGAATAACTTATAAAGGTCCGGGTTACTTAAATTCTTTTGTAAATTCATTAGTTATCTTATCTGTAATTACTGCTATTGTAATTATGCTTATAGGTAATAATTTGGCAAGAGCATTTGGTTTAGTTGGAGCTATGTCAATAATTCGTTTTCGAACGGCAGTTAAAGAAACTCAAGATATAATTTTTATATTTTTTTCATTAACCATTGGAATGGCTGTAGGAGTTGGACTTCATCTTCTAGCTATTTTTGGTACTTTCTTTGTCGGTTTTATTACAATAATATTGACCAAATCAAATTTCTTCACACCTAAAACGAAAGATTATTTACTTCAGATTAAAGTTGATTCTGATTCAGATTTGAATCTAGAGGAAATTATTTTAATGCACTGCAAACGAGCAAAACTTATTAATCTCAAATCAATAGATAAATCATTAGATGAATATTCTTTTTATGTGGGATTTAAAAAATCCAATAGCAATATAGAATTGGTAAAAGAGTTAAAATCCTTGGAAAAGATAAAAACCGTAAATCTTTTTTATGATGAAGAATATTTCTAGAATTGAATAAAATTATATTTTAATAATTATTCAGATTGCTTTCTTCATTGTTATATCACAATTCTTTTCTAAAAATTAGTTATTTTTATGGCTGATTAAATTTAGAGCTATGAGAAATTACCTTTTTTTTACTGCCGAAATATTCATTTACATTATTCACAAGACTTTAAGATTTCTTAAATTTTTTACATTTACTAAGTCATCCGAAAAGATTGGTATTATTGTATTTAAAAAATTAGGTGACACAGTATTTGTTGTTCCGGCTATACAGCTTTTAATTCAGAAATATAAAAAAGAAAATGTAGTAATATTTTGTTACAGTAAATCCATGCCAATCCTTGAAGAATCAATTGATGCGGAAATTGTAAAAGTTGGTTATTATGATTTTTGGCTAAGAGGACGAATTGCAAATTATTCTGTTAGAAAAAAAATTGCAAAATATAAATTCAAAAAAATATACGATTTAACATGTCAAGTTAGATCTGCAACTGCTATTTTGGGATTTAATGCTGAGCTCAAAGGTCATAATGATAAATATTGCAGTGGAGTTTATGATCAATTTGTGAATCCATTGCATATTAATTCCTTGATAGATCGTTTTCTTTATATAGCGGATCCATACAACAGTATAATTCCATTTGATTGGGATGGAAGTTTTCCTCCAAAATTGGAAATTGAAAAGCGAATTTTAATTCATCCTTTTGCCGGATGGCAAGCTAAAGAATGGAATTTTAATAAGTTTATTGATTTATATTTGCTTCTTTCTAAAGAATATTTAGTGACAATTATTTTTGAATCTGACTTTGTTTCAAGAGATATCAAATTATTTTTGGAAAAAGAAAAAATCAATTTTAAAGAAATTAATAATATTCGCGACTTAATAACAGAAATAAATGAATGTTCAGTTTTAATTGGAAATGATTCAGGTCCAATTTATGTAGCAAGATTATTAGGAAAACCTACTTTCACAATATACGGTCCTACTAATCCACAGTTTACAATGGTAGAAAGTATTTATCATTCAAAAATAAACAAAGAAATAATATGCTCGCCATTGAATGATGAGCAATATTGCTTTACATTTGCAGGCAGAAAAGGATGCCCCTCATTTGAATGTATGCATCAGTTAAAAGTAGATGAAGTTTATTCCTCAATTCTTTCATACTTCAACAAAATTGATTTTGGTATAAATAAGAGAAACGAAGTTATATGATAAATTTACTTTTGCTGGCAGATGTAAATTCACCTCACACAATAAAATGGGCAACTAATTTAGATCAGAATAATATTAAAGTGACAATTTTCACTTTGTCTGTCTTAGAAACTGAAGCTTTCAATCAACATAAAAATATTTCTATAATTTCTCATAAATTTAATAGTTCCACTTTTCTTACAGAGAGTGGAAGTCTAAGAAAAATAAAATATTTAACTGTTGTTTCTGAACTGAAGAGATTGATAAATGTTTTAAAACCTGATATTCTACATGCGCATTTTGCTTCAAGCTATGGTTTAATAGGAGCATTAACCGGATTTAAAAATTATGTTATTTCCTTGTGGGGACAGGATATTATGCTGTTCCCGACTCACTCTCCATTGCATAAAGCTGTTTTCAAATTTAATCTTTCTAAAGCTGCTAAAATTACTGCAACCAGCAAATTAATGGTTGAAAGATTGAGGAATTATTCTACAAAAGAAGCCATATTAATTCCATTTGGCATTGATACAAATTATTTTGACAAAAAAGAAATTAAAAGACTTTATAATGGATCTTTTGTAATTGGAACAATAAAAAACTTGGAAGATAAATACGGAATTGATATTCTTTTGAAATCATTTAAAGAAGTTAAAAACAGCAATATTAACAAAGATCTAAAATTATTAATAGTTGGAAAGGGAAGTAAAGAAAAAGAATTAAAGAGCTTAGCGGCTAAACTTGGGATTGCAGATAATGTTTCATTCCACGGTTTCGTTGATCATTCTGAAATTGATAAATATCATAATTACATGGATTTGGAAGTTTATCTATCAAGAGCAGAAAGTTTTGGAGTTTCTATTATAGAAGCTAGTGCATGTAAAAATCCGGTTATTGTAAGCGATGTTGGTGGGCTTCCGGAGGTTGTGCTAGATGGCAAAACTGGTTATATCGTTCCAAAAGAAAATTTCAAATCTGCAGCTGAGAAAATTAATGTTTTGATTAAAGACAATGAACTAAGAAATAAAATGGGCATGCAAGGCAGAGATTTTGTTAAATTAAATTACGATCTGAATTCAAATGTTAATGATATGATAAATCTTTATAAATCACTTCTTTAAAAAATGTCAAAAAAAACTAAAGTATCTTTAGTACAAGCTTCCTTTTTCCTTACCTTAATATTATTCTTTACAAAAATTATTGGATTTTTTAGAGAAATTATTTTTGCAATTGAATTTGGTACTTCAAAAGAATTTGATTTGTACCTTATCGGAGTTGCAATTCCAATAATGATAAACACTCTCTTTTTTTATTTATCACAAAATTATTTCATTCCAAATTATTACAAAAACAAAAAGGAAAATAAAAAGGATGATTCAACATTTTTTAATGAATCATTTTGGCTTTTTGTTTTCTTTGGGATTTTAATAAGTCTAATATTATTTACTTTCTCAAAAATTATAATTGCTGCTTACACAGAAGGTTTAACAAACGAAGAGATAATTTTAGTAGAGAATATTTTTATCATTATTGCACTTACAATTCCTTTAAATACTGCTTTTTCAATTTGTTCATCTTACTTTGTAGCAAATTATAAATATCATATTCCCTATATAACGCAGTTAGTTAATAACATAATTATACTTTTATTAATAATTGTTCTTTCCAATTTTATTGGGATTTATTCAATTCCGGCTGCTTACATAATTGCAAATCTATTTCAACTAATTTTCATTTTATTAGTGATTAGCAGATTAATAAAGATTTCTTTACCAACAATTTCTACATTTAGATCGATCTCAAAAGTTAGTCTTACTTCATTTTCAATAACTGTTTTGATCGAATTTTTTAGTTTGTCTTATGTGATAATAGATAGATATTTTTTCCCTTATGTAGATCAAGGGGGCATTTCGGCTTTAAATTATGCCGGTACAATATTTAATCTGCCAATGTCAATTTTTGTTGCCTCAATAGGTGCAATTTTGCTCCCTAAATTCTCGAATACTTTTTATAATAAAGACGAAATAAATAGTTTTGCAAGCGGAATTAAAGATATCTTAAATGCGGTCATAATATTTATGACTCCAGTATTGATACTATTTGTTTTTCATGGTTATTCCTTAATTAAAATAATATTTCAAAGAGGAATTTTTAATAGCGGAGATACTTTAATTACTAATGAACTATTGGGGATTCTTTCTTTTGGCTTGATTTTTTATGCTGCGTATTCAGTTATTAATAAAATACTTTACAGTGCACAATTCTTAAAATCATTTTTATTTTTAGTGATTTTGACAATTTTAGTGAAATTTACTTTTAATGCTTTTTTTGTTGACTCACTTAAACAAAATGCCTTAGCATATTCTACAATAATTTGTTACACAATTTTACTATTTGGAGGAATATTTATTATTGTGCGTAAATTGAAAATCCATTTTTATAAATCATTTCTCATAAATATTTTTCATGTCATTATCTTTTCATTTTTAATTTATATTTCATCAGATTTGATCTCCAAAATATTTTTCAATGCTTCAGTTTTTCAAGAAATTAACCAGATGTCGCTATTTGTTGTTATTTATTTCCTTACTATTTATTTTGCAGACAATTCAAGAAACTCAATTCTAAGAAAGGTCTTTTTTTCTTTTGCAAAATATTCTGAAAAATAAAGAACAAATTGCAGCTATAATTTTCTTGCCAATTTTAGCAGCTATTTTAATGAATCAGATTCTAATTGCCTTAGCAGCAATTTCTCTTGTTTTAATTTATTCGATTTTCGAAAAGGAAAAATTAGTACCTCTAACAATATTTGCATTCCTAATTTTGACAAGTGATGTAAGCGAAAATTTAAGATTAGGATTGACGTTTGTAACTATAACCTATTTACTATTTCTTTACGTTAAAGAGTATGGCTTGCGCTTTGACATAAATCTAATTTCCAGAGAATTTCTGGTCATTTTCCTTTATTTATTTTTAGTGATATTTGTTTCATCCTTTATTAATAGTGTGTATTTAAGCGGGATTTGGTTTTTGATAAAAAGTACGTTCTTTCTTTTATTATTTTATTTGTATTTAAGTCTGTCAAAAAATAATTATAAAATGGCAAAAGGATTTTTATTTGTCTTAACATTATCCTCATTAATACTAGCCTTTACAATTTTTTATGAATTTTATCAAAAGGGAATTGGACTTCTGGTTTCTAATGTTCTAATGAGGTATGGAGGAATTTATTCAAATATAAATGCTGCCGGCGTTTTAATTTCTACTGCAATTCCAGTTGCTTTATTTTTTCTTTTTATTGAAAAAAACATAATCTCGAAAATTTCTTTTTCGGTTATTTTATTCTTGTTGTCAATTTCATTGTTGCTTACGAATTCTAGATCTTCTTTAGTTGCAGCCTTTATTTCCGTAATTGTTATAATCTTTTTGATGCGTAAAAAATTGCTGAAATCAATTTTAATATATGGTTCTATCGCAATTGTAGTTCTTTTAATATTCACACCAATTTATGATTTAATTTCTACTCTACTCAGATTTGAAAGAATTGTAAATACTAGAAGTTTTATTTGGGATATAGCGTTTAATATCATCAGCAATAATCCAATTTTTGGCGTTGGTCCCGGTCAATTTCCAAATTATATTTATAAATATTTACCGGTAATGATAGGTACTTGGGATGAACAAGCAATAAATTTTGTGTATTCAGAAGCCGGACTTGGACATGCGCATAACTTCTTTTTGTTTTATTTCTCTGAGTTAGGTTTTTTAGGATTTGTTTTTACTATAGTTTTTCCGCTAATATTTTATAAAATTTTAGGTCGTTATTATAAATTATTCAAAAAAGAAAATTTAGTATTTGAGTTAAGTGTTTGTATTCTTGCAATTGCAGTTTTTACCGGCGCTTTATTTAGAGGTTTATTCGAATCAATTGGTATCTTTTCGTACGGCTGGATTGAACGTGATCTTCCTTTATGGATTGTTATAATTGTTTTCTTTTCAATTATTAAAAGAAATAAAACTGTTTTATGATAAATAAATTTATTCTTTTTTCTCTTTTGCTGATTTCCATTAGCGGGCAATCAATAAAAATAATTGAATCTTCAGAATCTAGATTTATTGCTGAAATATCTTTTGCAGGAACATATTCTATAAAAGATACAGTTGTAAACAATCATACATTTCAAAAGATAAATACCATTTGGGAGGCTTCAACAAGAAATGAAGGTGAACCATGGCTGCCATATTTTCCCTTTAACATAGCTGTTCCAAATGATTCAAAACCGCAATTAGTTTATCGAGTTGAGAAGAATAAATCACATTACAACAGATTAATAATTCCTTTTAATGAATTTCAAGATTCTGCATTTCCAAATGAAGGATTATATTTTGAAAGAGAAGTTTATTCGTCAAAAAATAATTTTCCAATAAACCCTGCAAAATTAGAAAATATATTCCGATTCCGATTTTCACAAGTTCAACCTGTTTCTATTTCACCTTTTCAGTATAATCCAATATCCAGAGAACTTATTGTAAATGAAAAAGTGAGAATCGAAATTTCATTTGGAAAATCATATAATAATAAAATATTTACTAAAATTGATGATAAACTCACAAATGATTTTCTAGCAAATGGAGTGCTTAATAACAATATTGCGACAAACTTTTCATCAAGGGAAGTAAACCAAAATGTAGTCCAATCCGATGATGTTTATTGGTATAATCCAAATAGTGAATACTATAAAATATTTATTTCTGAAACTGATGTTTACAGAATAACATATGATGAGCTAAATGATAAATTTAATTTTCCGGGAAAAATATCAAGTAACTCTTTACGCCTGTTTAATGAAGGGAAAGAAACTGCTATTGAAATAGTAAACAGTGAAGTAGGTCAATTTCAGAGCGGAGATTATTTCCAGTTTGTTGGTCACAAACCTACTCCTACTATATTTCATCAACAAAATATTTACACTAATAAAAATGTTTATTGGCTTACTATTGATAATCCTTCGGATCAACCGCTTCGCTATAAAGATAAAAATGGATTTCCCTCTAATTATTCATCAACGCATAAACAAGTTATAGAAACCGTGCACTATGAAGTAGATTCTCTATATGAAAGAATGGGACTGGCTTTCGACGATAATAGAGATCATTGGTACTGGGGGAAGGTTTCTGGAAATGGCGGAATTCCTCAGCAAAAATTTGAAGCAAGATTTGATGGATTTGTTAATCCAAGTCCGTTAGATAAATCAGCCACACTTAGAGTTTCACTGCACGGAATAAATAGACAAAACTGCTTTCCGGATCACAAAGCATTGATTTCATTGACTGATCAACCGATTGGTGAAATTAGTTGGGATGGTCAAGATCAAGCAATTTTTGAAAAATCATTTATAGTAGATGAAAACAATATAAAAATATTCCCGTCTGGTAATCTTTTGCAAGTAACATCTAACGGAGATGTTTGTGAATCAGGTTCTGATGAGATGAGAGTTAATTGGTTTCAAATTGATTATTGGCGATATAATAGAGCTGAAAATGGAAATAAATATTTCTTTAAGAGTCTGTCAAATGTAAATGGAATCACTAGATTTCAAGTCTGGCAGTGGACTAAAGAAAATGCAAAAATTTATGTTCCTTCAAAAAATCAAATTATTACAAATATTAGTTTCATTAATGACGATGATAATACTACTTATTGGATGGATACTGTAAATGTAAGAACTGATTATTATATGGTTTCCGATGATTATTATAAAATTGCAGATTCAATTAAATTGGATACTCCATCAAACCTTCGCAGCATTGACAATAAAGCTGATTACTTAATTATTACTCATAATAAATTTATTGAAGAGGCAAATCGTCTGGCTGAATTTAGATCTTCAAATTTAGATGGTTTTGATAATCCAAATATTTTTGTTGCTGATATTCAATCAATATACGATGAATTTTCTTATGGAATGCTTGATCCTGAATCACTGCAAAAATTTGTAAAATATACATTTGATCATTGGTCGGGCAATCCTCCTTCTTATGTAATTTTAATGGGAGATATGAGTTACGATTACAGAAAACTTTTGCAATCTAGTAGAATAAATTTTATTCCATCAATTCCTTATAAAGCAATTAGGTATGGGCAAATATCAAGCGACAATTTAATTGTTTGTGTAGCGGGAGACGATTTAATTCCTGACGCTGCAATAGGCAGAATTTCTTGTGAGACAAATGAAGAAGCAAAAATTCTTGTAGATAAAATTATTAACTATCCATCAAATAATGAAAAAGATTGGAAAGAAAATGTTTTGTTGATAGGCGCCGGACAAGATACCGAAGACGAACAGTTCTTTAGTTTTAATGCCAGTAATATTGATTTGGAAGATAAATATTTAATTCCCAATGGATATATGGCTGAAAAGGTTTTTAGATTTCCCGATCCAAAGTTTCCGGAACAATTGGAGTTTCAAGGGGAAGGACCTCAAATTAGAGAAAAAATTAATGATGGGGTTTCTGTAATTAATTTTTATGGTCATGGCGGCGGCTATCAATGGGATTTAGTTTTCTTAAATGATGACATTTACCTTTTAGAGAACAAGGGAAAACTCCCTCTTGTACTTAGCGTTACTTGTTATACTGGACATTTTGAAAATCAAGATGTATTTGGTGAAGTTTTTAATAAAGTTAAAGACAAGGGAAGTATTGCGTTTATTGGTAATGCCGGTCTAACTTTTTACACTCAAGGCGTTACATATAACAATTATTTCTTTCATGAATTTTTTACTAATAAAGAAACAATTGCCGGAAAAGCTTTTTTGAATTCAAAAATTAAACAAGCTGCCGGTGGTTTATTTGGAACAAAAAAGGATCATATTGCGCTTCTTACTTTTCTTGGCGATCCCGCTATTAAAATTGATATTCCAACCAAACCGGATTTTTATATTTCTTCAAATCAAATATCAATCACGCCTAATAATCCTTTAATTGGCGATACGGTTATTGTAAAAACTTCTTTTCTGAATAAAGGTAGTGCATTCCAAGATACAACTGTTCACGTTCAATTCTTTATTGAAAACAGCGATACATCTTATGAAATATTCAATTTTGATATGGAATCATTCGGACAGAAAGATTCAGTAACATTTAAATATATTGCTGAAGTTGAAGGAATAAATAAAATTATTGCTGAAATTAATTCAATTAAAATTATAGACGAAATTGATCTATCCGATAATATTGCCGAAAGTAGTTTTAATGTTTTTGATCTAACTTCACCAAAAGTTCTAAAACCGATTAATGGGTATTTTTCGTCCAAGGGAAAAATTGAATTTGTAATTGCAGACTTTGGTTATTATCTGAATCAAAGTTTATCTTACTTTATTGAAATAGATTCTACTATTAATTTTACAAATCCGGTTTTATTATCCGGAGAAATAAAGCCGGAAAAAGCTTTAGTAAATTGGGAAACACCTGAATTAAACGAAGGAAATTATTTCTGGCGCACAAGACTTTTTGACGGTGAAAAGTACAGCGATTGGTCAGAAAAATTTTCATTCTCAATTTCTAAATTGTATCCTGATAATTCTTTTGGATTCCGTTCCGATAAAAAATTGTTAAAGTTGTTTGCTTCTTCAAATGTAAATTATGATTCAATAAATAATTCTCTTACTCTTAATACAAAGATTAATCCGCCAAAACCAATGCAAGTAAGACGAATTGATGATAAGATAATTGAAATGCCTGATCAATCAATGGGATTAACAACTATTACAACAGATGGGAAATATGTTTATACGGCAAACATAGCATACTTTAATAATTTCCAGCCTACTCAAATTCATAAATTAGGAACAGGATTTAATGGAACAATTCGGGGAGAATATTACGGAACGGTAGGAGAGTTTGCCTCACAAATTAGAAGTCAGATGTTTTACCTTAACGGTTTTATCTATGTCCCCTATGGTGATCCTTATCAATTAATAAAAGTAAATAGTGAAACCGGAGATTCTTCAATTGTTAAAATTCCGGCAGGATTAATTCGTGATGCTGATTCAAGAGTTGCTTCCGGTTTTTTCTTTTTAGCCACAGATGGAAATTTTGTTTATAATTTATCCAGAGCTGATTCACTTGGAAATAACAATTATGTTCTAAGAATTTTAGATCCAAATAATGGTTGGAATAAAGTTCAAGAAGATGTAATAACTTCAAGTACAACTTATGAAGGATTTAAAAATTTCTTCGCTGTTGACGGATACATTTATCCATATGAAAATCTTTATAGTAATTTCATGCGCCGTATAAGGGGAAGCGATGGATTTTATGAAGAAGAATGGGTTACAGGAAATAAAAATTATTATGCATGGTGTTACGATCATCAGAACGATGTTGTGTATGCCTCAATTTTTAGAGCAGATATTAAGCCTGAACTTCATGCTTTTATTGGAAAATACAAAGAATCAAAAGGAGAAATTATTTCTCCTAAAATAGGACCTGCTTCGGTTTGGAATAAACTTGCTTATGACCTTACTGAGACTGGTTATAAAGGTACAAAAGAAGTTTTAATTGAAGGATTAAATTCAATTTCAAGAAAATGGGAAGGATTGATTAGCAATCCTGTTAATTCTTCTGATATCCAATTAAATAGCGTTGATTCCAAGATTTATAAACACGTAAGAGTTCGATTTTCCTTTGCTGACAGCACAGTTGGAGTTTCACCTCCTATAAGTCTAAATTCTCTTCAGTTAGATTATTCATCATTTCCGGAAATTCTTTTATTAAATGAAAATTTAACTTTTACACCGGATTCTGTTTTACAAGGTATCCCAACTGAATTATCATTTTCATTGCAGAACATCGGCTATTCGAAAATTGACAGTCTGGAAGTTAAATTTTATTTAAATGAGAATGATTCTGCATTTTATTCGGAATCAATAAACATTTCGCCCGATTCAACAAAAATTATAAATTATACTATTGATTCTACTCCACTACTTTTTAAAAATTTAATTAAAGTTACAGCCGGTACTTTGGAAAATGAATTTTTTGATTTTAATAATTTTGCAGAAAATAACTTTTTTGTTGCAAGAGATTCTTCACGACCTCAATTTGAAATCACTTTTGATGGTTCTGAAATTCTAAATGGTGATTTAATATCTGCCGAACCGGAAATATTTATTTCACTTACTGATAACAGTCCTTTGCCATTAGACACAAATTCCTTTTTCATTTATTATGATTTTGAAAAAGTTTCTGTAACCCAAACTGACACTATGAATTATGCCTACACTCAATTTCCAAATTCTAAATTTATAATTAATTGGAAACCAAAGTTTAATGACGGCGCGCATCTTTTAGAAGTTTTAGCCAAGGATGCTTCAAATAATTATTTTGATACAACCGGATATAAAATAAATTTTGTTGTTGATACAGAGAATGATATTAAAGATATTTTTAATTATCCAAATCCTTTTAGTGAATTTACTCATTTTACATTTAACCTTACCGGAGGTGTAAAACCGGAGGAAGTTAATATTAAAGTATATACTGTTGCCGGAAGATTGATAAAAGATATTGATGTTGATGTATCAACTTTGCAGTTTGGATTTAATAAAATATTTTGGGATGGTAAAGACCAAGATAGAAATGATATTGCAAATGGTGTTTATTTTTATAAAATTTCGTTTGTGAATAAAGACGAAAAGAAAACTCAAATAAAAAAACTTGCAAGAGTAAGATGACATACAAACTGCAGATTAACAATTTCTACTTTCAAAAACTTAATCCTCTTTTATTAAGACACTGTCCTGATCTATAACATTTCGTTATATTAAGTTCCAAAATTTACCAATAACTAAAAATCGGAGTACCAATTATGTGCGGAATAGTTGGATATATAGGGGAACAAAATTCGGTTCCTATTCTTATAGAAGGATTAAAAAGACTTGAGTATAGAGGATATGATTCAGCGGGCATTGCCTCTATCAGCTTAGGAAAATCAGATTTAATAAAAGTAAAAGGGAAAGTTAATGCTCTTGAAGAAAAAGTATTAAAAGAAAAATTGCAAGGTAATATTGGGATTGGGCATACCAGATGGGCTACTCACGGTGTTCCTAATGTACCAAATGCGCATCCTCATTTTAATAGTGATAAAACATTATATTTAATTCATAATGGAATTATTGAGAACTATACAGTTCTTAAAAAAACATTAATGGATTCAGGCTATCAATTTAATTCAGAAACAGATTCAGAAGTGCTTGTTCATTTAATAGATTCATTTGTTAAAAAGGGAAATGATTTATTTAATTCGGTTAGATATTCTCTAAATGAGGTTGAAGGCGCTTACGGAATTTGTGTTATTTCTTCTGATGAACCGGATAAAATAATTGTTGCAAAAAAA
>SWCB01013662.1_pt1 | contig 175312 bp, 152 predicted proteins | sample 4692901 | NCBI WGS metagenome assembly SWCB01 (sample SAMN10267276, study PRJNA491770) | bioreactor metagenome | isolation source: DHS bioreactor inoculated with subseafloor sediment | place: Japan: off Shimokita Peninsula | collected 2006-08 | reverse complement strand
AACAGAAACATATGAGTTGCAAGTATCAAAAAACAATCTATTTCTAACTGCATTCCCAATTCAAATTAATCAAACAGGATTAACAGTAACCGAATATGAAGTTCCAAATTCAGTTCTCGAATATGAGATAAAATATTACTGGAGAGTGCGGGGAGTTAATCAAAATGGAAACAGTGATTGGTCGGATGTTTGGAATTTTACAACTGAAAAGCCAACTAGCATAGAAGAGAAAATTATTCCAATAGCTTTTAGTATGAATCAAAACTACCCAAACCCATTCAACCCAACTACAATAATTGAGTTTTCAGTGCCAACTAATGAGTACGTTTCATTAAAAATTTATGATATTCTAGGGAGCGAAGTGGCAACTCTTGTAAATGAACAAAAATCAGCAGGGAATTACACAGTTAATTTTAACGCTTCAAAATTGTCTTCCGGTATTTATTTCTATACAATTAAAGCAGGCAGTTTTAATCAAGTTCGTAAAATGTTGTTAGTCAAATAAACTAATTTTTTAATCGAGGGACGATTAACCCCGAATCTAATTTTAACTTTTTTGGACGATTCGGGGGTTTTGAATACCAAAACCTTTTTTCGGTAATTCTCTAAATAATTCTATTTTTTTTGTTTCTTTTCTTTTGAATCTACTAATTTTATAATCTTTTATTTTGTGCTCTCTTCTACTATTTTAATTTCTTCATCTGTTAAACCGTAAAGCTGATAAACCAATTGGTCTATTTCTCTGTCGGTTTGGTCTATTTGATATTGTAATTCTAGAATTTTCTGTTTGTGTTCATTAAAGTATTCTTCCCATTCGTCTTGTTCTTTTAATGAAAGAGTAATTTTTTTCTTTTTGAGTTCATCGAGGAAGGTTTTGAAATCATGGTTGTAGAATTCTTTTATTTTGTTTGAGAATTCCTTTAAAACAGTATTATTAATAATACTTCTAAAAAACTTGTTCTTATCATCAATTAATGTAGAATTTAATTCCAAATTCTTATTAACCAATTTAATTAACATTTCTTGTTCACTATAATTTGCAATTTTAATTGGAAATTTTCTTAAGTCCAATAAGATCAATTTTGGAAACATTCTCCTAACTGATTTAGCAGTATTCTTAATAAAATAAAAAGAAAATAGCTTACTGTTGATTAATCCCAAAATGTATTTCAACGAAGTTTTGGATTCAATTTTCTCATTGATCGCAATATTACTCATATTGAATAAATATGGTTCCTCTGAATATGTTGCTAAAATACAATTAGGAAATAAACTAGTAATTTCTCTTATAATAATTTTAGGATTTGTAAAAATATCAAGCGTTCTTGGTGCAGCTAAATGCTCTCCATATCTCAACCAACTTCCAGTCCATTCAATGTTGTAGCGACCAACATTTTTACCATCTAAATATTTATAAGTATTCTTATCGAATTTATATTCAAAATCATAAGGTCTATTTTTTACATCATATTTAGTTTGTTTTGGAAGTCCTTTTCCAGCTTCATATGCCTTTAATCCAGCCTTTATATTAGAAATATTATCGAGTAGCTCTGAATCCTTTTCCATTTTTAGAATTATTTTTTGTGCGTTATCATTATTAAATACTTTGAACTCAAATCCCTCATTATTTAGAAATGTTATTTGCGTATTTGAATGCAAATAGGTTAGTATCTCATCTTCACCGGAATAAATTTTAATATCATCATTTGGTTCATTTGTTTTGCTTAAAATTATTATTATTGTTTCCACATTTACTTGTTGAAACGAATAACCCATTAAATTAACGATTGAATTTAGTCCCGTTTCATTAAGTAAAAACTCCCTTAACTTTTCACCTGATTGAACCATCAGCCAGGAATTTGGTAAAATCATTCCAAGTTTGCCATTCTCTCTTAGGAGTTTCACGCTCCTTTCAGTGAAAAGCATATATGTATTCAATTGATACTTAGTTGTTTCATAAATAATATTATAAAAATCTTTTTCCTTTTCTGACAAATTTTCTCTTGTAAAAACATACGGCGGATTCCCAATCACAACATCAAAGCCGCCATTTTTCATAATTTCTGGAAATTCATTTTCCCAATCAAAAGCTTTATCGCCTGCAACTTCGGGGTCATCAATTAAAGAATTACCGCATTTAATATTTTTGCTTAAATCGGAAAGTTTTCTTCCTTTTCTTGCCGTACGGAGCCAGAGAGAAAGTTTCGCAATTTCAACTGCTTCTTCATTTATATCAACACCGTAAAGATTTTGTTCAAGAATATTTTTCTGGTATTCAACAATTAGTAAACTTTCTTTTAATAGACGGCTTCTTTGTTCATCAATCCATTTATGTTCTTCAATTAAAAAATCCAATGCTTGATTTAGGAAAGCACCACTTCCGCAAGCAGGATCCAAAATTTTAAGTGATAAAATATATTCACGATAACTCTGCAGATTATTAAAAAGTGTTTCAGCTTTTTTTGTAAGTTTTCCTTTAGCTGTTCTGCTGTTTTCTAAAATCTCTTCATCAATTTCATCAAGATTTAACTCTTTCTTTTTAGCATTACAAAGCTCCCCGATAGTATTTTCCACAATATATTTGGTTATATATTTAGGAGTATAAAAGACACCTTCTTTTTTGCGTTTGCTTTTACTTGCATCTTTTTCGGTTCCTTCAAGCTCGGCAGTTATTTCCTCAATTTCACTAATGCTGTGTTCAAAAATATGTCCAAGTATATTAACGTCAACTTCGGTGCTGTAATCGTAGCCGGAGAGTTTAAGAGTATCATCCAATAAAATTTCATCATCAATAAAAACATTATCTAAAACATCATCTTTTCTAAATAAGCCGCCGTTATAAGCGGGGAGTTCAAACTTTGTGTACTTATGACCAACATCCAAGTGATGAAAAAACTTTACAAAGCGGGAGTATAAAGATTTCTTTTCATCAAGTTCAATAAGTGCTTTCCACTGTTCAATTATTTCCGAAATTGCATTTGGCGGTACCAAACCGCTGTCTTCAGCAAAAAGGATGAATAAAATTCTATCTAGAAGCTTTTGAGATTTTTGAAATAAAATAAGCTTTTCATATTGAGGATTGTTCTTAATTAAATTTCGGTAAATCTTATACTTGAACTCGGAATAATCTTTATAAAGTTTGTCAGAAATGTTCTCTTCGTGAAGCTGTGATTCTTTTTTAATCTTTGCCGGAATGTTGTTAAAAATGTTTTCTTTACTTAATAGCAAATAGAAGATTTTGAATCTTTCCAAATTCATATCGAAGAGATAAAATTCCTCAAACTCTGTAGCGTTGTCAATATAAAATCTGAGCTTTTCAAAATTGGAAGTGATTACATACTTTCAGCCGGTTTGATGATTTTTATAATTAAAAGCTTGATCAATAATCGATTCCATATCTGTAGTTTTAGTCGATTTTAACTCAATAACCCCAACTGCTTTAGAATCGAATAGAATTGCACCGTCTGCTTTTTTAGAATCAGTTTCATTTTTGAATTCAGTGGTAAGATTATAATTTTTATTCGGATTTATGGTATAACCAAGAACATCAACAAAAATTTCTCTCAGAAAACCTTCTTGATAATTTTCTTCCTTAAGAAGTTTGATATTTTCTATTCTTTCTTCATCACTATAAAATTGATTGAAATTGAGATAAGCCTTATCAACCTCAGCAGAATCGAGAGAATTAAGATATTTATTGAGTACAGATTTTTGAAATAGCGACATTGAACTTATATAATTATGAGAAACACGAATTTACAATAATTATTGTTAAGTATAAAGTTTTTAGATATAGATTATGAACTATTTCACATTGGCAATAAAAACTTGCAATAACATAAATTGCCATTGGTTTTTAACCAAAACCGTAAAATAGAAATTATCGTGGCTTCAGCCAACGGACTAAAAAGTACAAAACAAAAAGGGCTTTAGCCCTATAGCCTTTATCTTGAACGAAATATTTTCTAAAATAGTATTATTATTTTTTCAAAATCCTATTCTAAAGACTGAATTAATTTACTTAATAGTCCAATTTTATTCAATTTTTCTCTTGCAAATTATAAGTAAAACACTATTTTAGATAGCAATGAAAAACTTAATAATTCTTCTAAAATCAAATAAAATATCTCATCAAAACCATCACTTAATCATTCTCTGAAACCCATTTGAAAGGCATTTGAAACCTATTTGAACGTCATTTCAAAGCTTAGTATTCCCAATGCAGTTCCGTGTCAGTTATAGTGCAGTCTCGATCACACCATACTCATTTCGGCTTTTAATCAGCTTTCATCCGGCATATTATCTCAATTATTACTTATTTTCATATGGAATAATTGCAACTAAAAACTTAACTTTAATTAAATAATTCTTGTAATCATGGCGCAATTAAAATCACAGACATTTGGAGTTATAAACGGGAAAGTTGGCAATGTTGTCTATCGCCAAGTAAATGGAAAAACTTTCGCTTCAATCAGACCTTCTAAATACAATGTTACTAATACAGAAAAATCTGTAAAAGTTAAAACCGGTTTTAAGAATCTGGTTAAGTTTTCATCCTTCATTAATTCTATTCCAATTCTAAAAGTTGTGTGGTCAGATAGAAAAATTCTAAGAGGGAAGAGAACTTATAATAAAATATTTAGTTGGAATAAACAGTTCATTAAATCTGATAAAATTACAAGCCTTTTCGATATTGTCCCCAATAGCAAAAATAGGAATATCGAAATTTATAATTTTATTGTGACTGAAAGTTATTGCAATTTCCTTTTTAAGTTAAGCGGAAAGGTTGAAGATTATTTTAATTCAAGTTTCATTTCTGTAATTGTTATTTATGATGCAAAATCAGATCAATTCACATCACAAATGAGTGAAATAATTACAGAAGAGACATTAATCCAATACAATGTTTCAATTGAACTTACTCCGGAAAATTTCAAAGTTTTTAACTCTGGTGAAAATAGTATTTTATTCCACACGTTAATACAAATTGATGATTCAAATAATCTAATTGATTGGTCTGAATCTTTAGGTAAAGAAAATAAAGTCGCATAAAGAATTTACAGTCTCGGCTAAAACCCAAATATTTTAGTTGTTTTTTGTCCGTCCACTGAAGAGTCTGTTACATAAGTTAATTTTTTTAATTGTTTCATATTATTTCAACAAGTGCAAAGTGTATAGTCCTAAAATAGGTTGACTGAAAAAGAATAAAAAAATCAACCTATTTCGGGATACTGCAGAAAGGTGGAGTTCAAAAGCCCACAACACAACGAAAAACCCAATTCACACTAACCAACCAAATTATTTTCTTATCTTTTTTTCCACATTCTACATTCGATATTCTATATTCTAAAACCAACTAATCACTTGTCACTAACCTTTACGCATCAACAAACCCGTCCACCTCTGGTGGATAAACGCATAAATGGAGCGCCTTTTGAGAAATCCCGTCCTGTGGGACAAACTCGTCTATCCCCACGCAAATTAAACCAACTCATCTATCAACACGCGAATAAACGCCTATTAAAACGCCGAAACAAAACCAAAACCAACCTGACCATATTTCAAGTCCAAGTCATAAGTATATTCGCAATAAAGTCTGATATTTGTTCTCAATGAATATCCAAGATGCCCCGTTGTTTTGGAATAATCATAAACCGCTAAATCAGATTCTTGCCAATTGTACAAAGCTGCTGCGTACCATTTCCCCTTATCGCCATTTGGAGTAAAAATCAATTCGCCCATCATCCCTTTTGTCTCTACTTCACTATTAATTGCAAGAGGGGAAAGAGGCTGCTTATCTTTTCTCATCACATACTGAAAATTCAATTCAACTTTATCCTCATAAGCCAATGTTAGATCCGGTCCAAACATTGTTACCTCGTTTGTAAAAAGAGTTACGCCATCATCCAAATCTTCCTTGCCGTAGTAGCCAAATCCACCTATTCTAAGCGCATCACCAATATCCTGCGAGATTCTTCCAAATACATTTTTGTATGGATCAAAATCAAAATTTTTCTTTCCGTCAGCGCTACCAATTCCGGTTCCGTTCAATACTTCAACAATAATATCTGTTCCGGTATCAAAGCCATAAGTCAGCATTATACCACGATCATAAGTTAAATCAATTCTGGAATTCCCGATTTTATTCTTATACACTAAATAATCTTCAAAAGTCAATCGAAGCTCTCTTTTGAAAAGGGGATCGGATACCTGAAACTGCCCTACATATAAATCCAATTCTGAACCAAATAAATTATTGAACATAATAAATGCGTCTTCAACCCCCGCAACATCGCCCCGTTCACTCATAAAGAAATAAAAATAGTATGCAATATTTGGAGCAATTTCACCGCCGGAAAGTAATTTTAAATTGTATGGTGCGTTAAAATCACTCTTATCTGATTTGTTGTTATTATAAGTTACCAACCCTTCCAGTCTTATTGCTATAGGGAAATCCCGTATTAAAGATAATTCGTCATCGCCGGTTTCTACATAATATCTTGGATTATCTTGATCGGATAACACAAATCCGTTTCCCGCAAACTCATCTCCGTATGCTTTTAATTTTGGAAATGGTGCATGGCATGTTGTACAGCTCATGTTGTATTTTCTGGCAAATGCCGGTATTGCCATTATTGTATCAGAAAATAATAATAGCAAAAATGTAAATAATAGTGTGTTTACAAAATATTTTTTCATCTCAATTCTCCATTAATAAAATACTGTAAATTTTGTGCTGTGTTCACCGACTTTTATCGTTTCCATTTCTTCGGAAGGAACTTCCAAAAATTCACCGACTGATGTAACTAATTTCTGATAATTAACCGTCGCTGTTACTATAACTACACCTTCGGCAATATTGTTTGGTAAATTAAAAGTGAGTGTTTCTATTTTTGTTTCGCGCGGACCAATTCTGTAATCCGGTCCAAATGATTTGGTATTCCATTGCTGTATTGTCATTCTTCCTTGTGGATCAAAATATGGTTTTCTAAAAATTCTATCGCCATTAGGAACTGCGTCTCTCTGAACTCCGGCAAATGTAGGGTTATCTAATGCAATCCCCATATCCTGATAAGCCAATACATCTGCGGAAATTGTGTACTCTTCTCCTTCAAACCCTTTTTTATCAACCGGAATATGAAAAACATTTCCCTTCGAATCTTTTGCTTCTACATGCAGCCAAACTATTCTATCTTCAACTGAACCTGTTGGAAATTTATGCCCTGTTTTCTGATTAAATAATGCCGCCGTAAGCTTTATTACACCGCCCGGCTCTGCTTCCCTTATATCTGGATTAATTCTGACTTCAATTGTTCCTTTTACTTTTCCGGCATCATGTGCACCGTGAAATAAATGAAGTTTTGTATCCGGATATGTTCCCCCCATAGTAGCGCTTTTAAACTCTGCTTGCGTCATGTGACAGTCCTGGCATTGAACACCTTCGGCATAATAAGGACCCTCTTTCCATTCAAGATGTGTCGATTTTACCCAAGCACCGTATGGACTTTTTTCATTATGACATATTCCACAAAAATCCCCTGTTGCTAATAATTCATTTTTTACAATTTGATGAGCGGGGGATTCAATCCCGCTTTTTCTTGTACTGTTTTTTGTCTTTCCCGGAGCCATAATGTAATTGAAATTATAAGGTGTGTCCCCTTCAAATCCAGTAATTGAATGACAGACATCGCAAGAAACAGATTCGTTTGCTCTTGAATTTTCACTTGGATGCGGAGGCGGTACATCACCGGCTATGTATGAAATTGGTGCGTGACAGCCGTTACATCCGGCTTTTACTTCAGCTACGTTTTCATCTTTTTCCGCATGCGGAACTGCTAACTTAAAATATTCTATCTCATCCCAATGATGTGTATACGCCTGAGACATCATCGATTGCGACCATTGTTGGTAAAACTCAGTATGGCATGAAGCACCGCAATATATTGGTTTTTCAAAATCTTCATACTTAAAATCTCCCATTTTTGTCGCTGTTTGTGATATAAGATTTATAGATAATAAAAAAAATATAAGGTGAGTAAGAGCTTTTTTAAACATTAGTTACTCCTATTTATTAGATTGTTTTAAAAATATAAATCTTAATAAAGACAATCAAGTCCGATGTTCGAATAAATGATCGGATTTAGTCTATTAATAAAAATTAATAATAGATGAGTCCACCCCAAAAGCAGATGAACAATTAAATCAGTTATTAATTTCCAATAATATTCTGGCCTTTAGCCCCATTTTCCCAAATCTAGTGTAACTAAAGTTCATTCAGTTAGTAGTTATTTGCTCCATTCAAATAAAGTGAGTTACAATAAGGTGCCATTCAGGTTTGGTAACCGCTTTTTGGTTGACAAGACCATAATCTCAATCTCAGCCTTTGTATTGAATCTCACTATTCTGAACCTGTTTCAGGATCTGCCTTTGCTTTTAATACTGTATTGCTGAACCAGTTTCAGTATCTTAAAACAAATTGTCATGCTGAATTTATCTGCCGAAGGCATGCTAGTTTCAGCATCTAATCCTTTCGTCAACCATCACTTCGATAGTTCATTCCACAAAAAACAACAAAGCATTTTCACTTTTGCTTTTTGACTGAACAATATCCCAAAATCTATATTTCCTTCCATTTATCAATTGAATCTTAGTGATACAATAGATATTTTTGTATGATTAAGCAAAAAGGGTGCTATGCTTTTAGAAACTCCGGATATTCGTACAAATGATATTCTGATTTATTCAGAAAATATTTTCGACTTTTATAAAAATTTCAAAATTGTCTTCAAAAGAGAACCTAGTCAAAAACCTCACAGCATTTCTTATTTTGATGTCTGCGAAATTATCAGTGATCCTAATCCTAAAAATCTGATTATATACAGACTCTTGACAAATGTTACTGAACTGGATGCTTATTCAACTAAGTACGGACATTTTCTAAAAATTAACGGCAATCAAGAACTAATTTATTTTGATCCCGTTTTTGCTATTCATGATCTTAAACACCTTCGTTTCGATTTTAATCCCGATACATTCAGATTTAAAATCCAGCAGCTTGGTTGTACAATTTATCCCGGTTTACCAAAGCAAGTTGGATTTGAAGAAATTTACGCCTTCGATTTAGGTCCGGCAGAAGCTGAAAACCAGAATGACAAAGTTTATGCAGATGCTATTTTTGCTTTCTCTCCAGGTTATGATGATGACGATGAAAATGTAAATGATTATTCACATCAGAAAATCAACAGCAAACCTAATTTTAAGATTGCCGAAGAAGTAAAAGAAAAGGAAAACAGAATTCAGAAAGTTGAATTATCCGACGAAAGAAAATCTGCTGATTCAAAAGATGAAAGAATCAGCTATTTAAAAAATATTTTGGGAATTGAAACCGGTACAAATATAAAATATAATGAAGATCAAAATAAATACGAATCCGTTACAACCGAAAAACAGAAAATAGCCGAGTATTTGAACAGTCAAAAAACTTATGATGGTGTAAATAAACCGAGCAGTTTATTGGAATTGTTTAAAGATCCTTCAAAATTAGACGGACTAAGAGAGAGACAAGATTCTTCTCACGTTCTAAGGTTTACAAAATAAAATTACAATTCTAACTTGTATTAGAAATTAACTCAAACTACAAAATGACCTTGCAATAGTTAAATCTTGAATTTAGATTTAGTTTTTTAATTAATGAAAACTCCTACTTGATAAGCTTCCGTGTGCTAAAATATTTATTGCTTTTTTTTATTTCTGCTCAAATTATATTTTCTCAGCAGCACGATTCTTATAACTATATTTCTGATACAATAAAAGTAAATCTCGAAAATAAATATCAAATTAGTTCGCCATCTATAATCCCTTTTTCTGAATATATTATTCTAAATCAGAATTATTTGCGTAAATCAGATTATACTTTTAATTATGAAAAAGGAGAATTCTATTTATCGGATTCATTGAATTATTCTTTATTCGACTCACTAATTATCACATATCAATCCTTAAATTTATCACTTCAAAAAGAATATAAAAGAAGAAGCTTAGTAAAAGTTTACGATGAAATAACAAACACGACTATAAGAAGCGTTAGAGAAGAATCTGTAAACCTTTCAAGTGAATCAATTTTTGGAAGCGATATAAGATCATCTGGTACTATTGTTAGAGGATTTACTGTTGGGACAAACAGAGATTTGTCTGTCAACAGCGGACTTCGCTTACAGCTTTCCGGAAAACTTTCTGATGATATTGAAATAGTTGCAGCGCTTACTGACGAAAATACTCCTATTCAACCCGAAGGAAATACTGAACGACTTGAAGAACTTGACAAAGTTTTTATTGAAGTCCGGCATCCAAACGCAATCGGTACTTTTGGGGATTATGATTACTCAGAAAAAATTGGAGAGTTTGGTAAAATTGATAGAAAACTCCAAGGCTTAAAAGGGGAGTTTTTTTATGAAGAAAATTCAGTAAAATCTGCAATTGCCAGTTCCAGAGGGAAATATAACTCGAATCAATTTAACGGAGTCGATGGTGTTCAAGGTCCTTATAGATTAAGCGGAATTAATAACGAAAGAGAAATAATTATTATTGCCGGAAGTGAAAAAGTTTTTATTGATGGTCAAGAAATGCGGCGCGGTGAAAACAACGATTTCACAATAGAATATGCAAATGCTCAAATCACTTTTACGGCAAATAGATTAATAACTTCTGCCAGCAGAATTACCGTCGATTTTGAATATACGGATAGACAATATCAAAGAAACTTTTTTGCCGGAAGCGGAAAGACTTCGATATTTAATAATAAATTTCAAGTAGCAATTAATTATGCACAAGAGGGGGATGATGAAAATAATCCCATTGATTTTATTTTAAGTGAAGAAGACAAATTAATTATTGAAAACTCCGGTGATGATAGGAATAAAGCCGTAAGAGACGGAGCTGTATTGGCGCTTCCGGATAGTAACGGAATTGTAAAAGGTATTTATACAAAAGTTGATACAACAATAAGCGGAAATTCTTTTTCATATTATGTTTATAATCCCGGTGATCCGGCGTCTCTTTATAATGTTACTTTTAGTTTTGTAGGAGATGGGCTTGGTGATTACAGAAAAGAGAGTATAGGACGATATTCCTATGTTGGTAAAGGGAATGGCGGATATTTACCGATTAGATTTATTCCTATTCCTGAACTTAGACAAGTTGGAAATGTTCTTATTTCAGCAGAACCTTTTGAAGATGTATTCTTCAATTTAGAATTAGCCGGAAGTCTATATGATCGAAATCGCCTTTCTGATATTGAAGATAATGATAATGGTGGTTATGCGCGTAATTTGGAATTTAAACTCAATCCCCAAAAAGTTAAGATTGGTAATGTAAATTTTGGCAAAGTTGGTCTTTCATATAAAGACAGGTATAAGCAGGATCGCTATGAATCTATTGATAGAATTGACAATGTTGAGTTTAACCGAGATTATAATTTTACTGATAATTCACGTGTAAATGAAGAGCTTAGAGAAATAGGAATAAACTTAATTCCAATTGAAGAGTTGAATATAAAATCAAAATACGGTTACTTGAAACGCGGAGACTTGTTTCAATCAAATAGATATTTAACAAATCTATCTTTAGCAAAACAAGATACATATAATTTTTTATATGATTTTGATTATGTCGATTCCAAGAATAGAAATATTCAAACAAATTGGTTTAGACAAAAAGGTGATTTTTCTTACCTGATAAGTTTTATTAAGCCGGGCTTTCAATTCGAATCGGAAAATAAAAAAGATAAAATAAATGATAAAGATTCTCTCCTTACTTCTAGTCTTAGTTTTGCAGAGTATGCACCATATATTCAATTTATTGATTTTGGCGGTTTAAACTTTACAGCCAAATACTCACTTCGGGAAGAATCTTATCCGCTTAACGGAAAACTAATCAAAGAATCTCTCGCCAAAACTCAAAATTATCAGGTTGATTATTCCGGCGTCAAAGAAGTAAATACCTCTCTAAGTGTTACTTTACGAAAGAAAGAATTTACTGAAGAATTCCAATCACAAAGTAAACTTGATAATGAGACGGTGCTAATTCGTTCTCAATCCCGTTTTAATTTTTGGGATAGATTTATTCAAAGTGATTTATTTTATGAAACAACAACACAGCGATCAGCCAGACTGGAAAGGGTTTTTATTCAAGTTGAGCAGGGAACAGGAAATTATATCTATTTAGGTGATCTAAATAATAATGGAATTGCTGACGAAGATGAATTTGAACAAACTATATATGAAGGGGATTATATTCAAACTACAATTCCCACAGATGAATTATTTCCTGTAATTGATCTAAAAACCAGCACAAGATGGAAATTAGATTTTAATAAAGTATTTGAAAAAAGTAATTCATTATTTGGGAAGTTAATATCTCCAATATTCACGGAAACTTTTTGGCGAGTTGAAGAAAACAGCAGAATCACAGATACAAAACAAATTTATTTATTGAACTTTTCAAAATTCCTAAATGATTCAACAACTGTAAGAGGTTCAAATCTATTTCAGCAGGATATTTATTTATTTAGGAATTCATCTGAATTATCATTTCGATTTAGATATACTCAAAGAAGAAATCTTAATCAATATAGCGGCGGCACTGAACGCGGATATTTTGGTGAAAGATCGGTAAGAATAAATTTCAAAATGGTAGAAGAAATTAATAATCAAACAGAAATAATTAGTCAAGTTGATAACGTTGCAACTAAAACACAAAGTAATAGAGCAAGAAGTGTAAGCAGCAACGAAGTGAAAACTGATTTTTCATACAGACCAATCAGAAATTTAGAAGTTGGTTTTATTTTAGGAGCAGGGCAGAGCGAAGATACTTTCCCGGAAACTCCAACTATAATTGATATTAACTCTCAAGGACTTCGCTTAACGTATTCATTCGCCGGTAAAGGCAGACTCAGAGTAGAGATTGAGCGAAAAGAACTAAACGCAAATACAACTGAAAATTATATTCCATTTGAAGTTACTAAAGGAAATACAATTGGTAAAAATTATTTCTGGAGATTAAATTTTGATTACAGAATTGCTAATAATCTTCAAACAACTTTTAGTTATGATGGAAGACTTCAAGGACTGGGAAAAGTTATCAATACAATGCGTGCAGAAGCTAGAGCATATTTTTAATATATTTATATGCTAAATTTTATTTAATTGATAAGAAACCAAATCACAAGAAAAATAATTATGCAAGTAACCTCTTTCTTAATAGAAGCACATATTTTTAGAAGAATAAATAATGAAATTGAGTATTTGGTTTTAAAGCGCGCCGGACATGAAAAGTACAACGGAATATGGCAGATGGTAACAGGTTCTATTGACGGAAATGAATCCGCCCATCAAACAGCAAAACGAGAAATTAAGGAAGAAACAAATTTAGATATTCAAAAATTTTGGGTTGTTCCTCATGTTAATTCTTTTTATTCGCCGGAGAAAGATGTCATTTGTATGGTTCCGGTTTTTGTAGCAGAAGTTCCTAAAGAAGCAATTGTAAAAATATCTTTTGAACATGATGAATACAGATGGGTCAATAAAGAAGAAGCAATTAAACTATTTGCTTGGCCCGGACAAAGAGAAGCAGTAAAAATAATTCATGAATATTTTTCTGAAGAAACTAGTTTATTAGAATTTATAGAAATCAAATAATAGGAGATCATTTTGAGTTTATTAATTGTTGGTTCGTTAGCATACGATAGCATAGAAACACCATATGAAAAAGTAGAAGACGCTCTTGGTGGTTCTTCTTCATATATTTCTTTAGCCTCTAGTTATTTTACAAAGCCAATTGAAATTGTTGGTGTTGTTGGGGATGATTTTAAATCTGAACATCTTCAGTTGTTTAGAGATAAAAATATTGGCTTGGAAGGAGTGCAAATTATTAATGGCGGAAAAACATTTAGATGGGGAGGTAAATATCACCATGATTTTAACCAGAGAGATACAATTTATACTGACCTAAATGTATTCGCAGATTTCAAACCGATCATTCCTGAAAAATGTAAAGATAGTGAATATGTTATGCTTGGTAATATTGATCCGTCTCTCCAGCTTTCAGTTCTTGATCAAGTTAGAGAGACTAAATTTGTAGTTTGTGATACAATGAATCTTTGGATTGATATTAAAAAAAATGAATTGTTAGAAGTTATGAAACGTATTGATGTGATTATAGTAAATGATTCCGAAGCCAAATTATTAACAAGTGAACCTAATATTATTAAATCGGCAAAATTGATAAAAGAACTGGGACCCCAAATTGTTATTATTAAAAAAGGGGAACACGGAGCTTTATTATTCTTTGAAGATAAGATATTCTCCGTTCCGGCATTACCAATGGAAGTTGTCTTTGATCCAACAGGTGCAGGTGATACTTTTGCCGGCGGATTTATTGGTTACTTACATCGTACAAAAGTACATTCATTTGAGAACTTAAAACGCGCTGTTGTTTATGGAAGTTCTTTAGCTTCTTTCTGCGTTGAACAGTTTAGCACAAGAGGAATTGAGAATTTAAGTAGTGAGAAAATACAAGAAAGATTTAATCAATTTGTTGAATTAGCAAGGTTTGAAGCTGATGGCGAATTTTAAGTGCATTGAACTGGTTGATGAAAAATTAAAATTAATTGATCAGACAAAACTTCCTCTTGAAGAAGTTTATATTATTTCAGATGACTATGAAAGAATATCCTTAGCTATTGAAAAATTGGAAGTTAGAGGAGCCCCGGCAATTGGTGTTTCTGCGGCTTATGCTTTAGCTTTATCTTTTAAAAATATTAATCACAAAAATGATATTCATTTTGAAAAAGTCTTTACTAGACTTGCGGAAACTAGACCAACCGCAGTAAATCTTTTTTGGGCTTTAGATGAAATGAAAAAAAGTTACGAATCATTGAATGAAAATATTTATGAAGAGTTATTAAAAAAAGCTGTTGAAATTCATAATGATGATGTTGATAAATGTAATAAAATGGCTGAAAATGGTTTAGAAATATTTCAAAAAAAAACAAAAGTTCTTACTCATTGTAACACCGGACAGCTTGCTACAGGCGGGGGCGGAACTGCCTTTTATGTAATCCAGAATGGTTTTAAACATGGATTTGTTGAACATGTTTTTGCTGATGAAACTCGTCCACTTTTGCAAGGTTCCAGATTAACTGCTTTTGAATTAGAGAAAGCCGGAATTCCATTTTCAATTAATTCCGATTCAACCGCAGCAGTGCTAATGCAAAAAGGTGAAGTCGATTTAGTTATTACCGGAGCCGACAGAATTGCTTCAAATGGTGATTCAGCAAATAAAATTGGGACATACAATCTCGCAGTTCTATGCAAACATCATAATATTCCTTTTTATATTGCTGCACCAACCTCAACAATTGATAAAAGTTGTAAAGATGGTAATGATATAAAAATTGAATTCCGAAGTTCCAATGAACTTAATAAAATCAATGGAATTCAAATAACAAAATCAGAATACAAAACTTACACACCTGCTTTTGATGTTACTCCAAATGAATTAATAACAGGAATAATTACAGAAGTAAAACTGCATAAACCACCATATAATTTTAATGTCTGAAATAATAAAAACTAATGCAATTATTCTAAAGAGAATTGATTTTAGCGATTCAAGCCGAATCGCTTCTCTTTATACTGAAAGGTTAGGTAAACTTTCATGCATTATTAAAGGTGCTAGATCTCCAAAATCAAAATCCGGAAAAATTGCAGATGTTCTAAATCTCATCTCAGTTGTAATTTATAATAAGGAAGGGCGTGAAGTTCAGATAATTTCTGAAATAGATTTAATTAATCATTTCCTAAAAATTAAAGAGGATTTAGAAGCATCCAGTTATGCATTTTCAATTGCTGAACTTATTGATCAATTAATTCCCGAGCATGAACCTAATCACAAAATATTTATTGCTACTGAAAAAATCCTCAGTTTAATTAATAATTCAGTAGAACAAGCTCAACTTTACTTTACAAAATATTTTATCTTTTTGATTAAGGAAATTGGATATGAACTTAATTTTGAAAAATGCAGTTCTTGTAACAAAGAACTTCAAGAACAAATAAAAGTTGGTTTCAATTATGAATTAGGTACTTTTTGCAGCGATTGCCTTAATGATCACTTAATCAATTTTGAATTCGATAAGGAACTTTTCAATTTTATTCTTTGTCTAAGCAAGCGAGTCGAAATTACGGAATACAAAAAAAGTGATCTTGATAAAATTATCATGTTTTTGGAACGTTACCTTAATTACCACGTGGAACAGTTTAAGGGATTAAAATCAATAAAGTTATTTAAGAATTAAAATTAATTATAGTAGAGGAATAAATTATGAAAAGCAGAAATATTCTCAGGGCTTCGGCACTTGTAATTGTTGGAGTAATATTTGGCGCAGTTTTAGTTTCAAATTTTGGCTGGGTTAGACCTTCATTGGCGGATGTGCAAATTGGAACAGAAAAACCGCCAATCGAACAAGTTGATCCAAATGCACAAGCTTTTAATGATGTGTTTGTTGACGTTGCAGAAAAAGTAACTCCTTCCATAGTTCAAATTACTACAGTTAGTGAAGTTAAAGAAAGAGTTCCGGATGAATTCCATTTTTTCTTTCCGTTCAGAGATGACATCCCCAAAAATCAGCAAGGAGGGGGAAGTGGTGTTATAATTTCTAAGGATGGTTATATTCTTACAAATAACCACGTTGTAGAAAATGCAGTTCAAGTAACTGTTGGACTTTTAGACAGACGTGAATTTGAAGCTAAAGTTATAGGAACTGATCCGCTTACAGATTTAGCGGTTATTAAAATTGATGCAGAAGATCTTCCGGCTGCATATTTAGGAAATTCTGACGACTTAAAAGTCGGGCAATGGGTTATGGCTATTGGCAATCCGCTTGCTTTAGCTTCTACGGTTACTGCTGGAATTGTTAGTGCAAAGGGGAGAAATCTTGGAATTATTTCTGACAGTTATCGTGTTGAAAATTTTATTCAAACTGATGCAGCAATTAATCCGGGCAATAGCGGCGGGGCTTTGGTTGATTTATCAGGTGCGGTTATTGGAATTAATTCTGCAATTGCTACTAACGGAATGACAAAAAGCTACATTGGATATGGTTTTGCTATCCCTTCTAATCTTGCAAAATCAGTTTCAGAAGATTTAATTGCAAACGGCAAAGTTACTCGCGGTTATATCGGAGTAAGTATTTCTCCTGTTGATGACGCAATTGCAAAAGCAGTTGGGCTCGATAAACCGAAAGGTGTTTTAATTCAATCAATTGTTGAAGACGGTTCTGCAGCTGCCGAAGATATTAAACCTATGGATATCATTATAAAAGTTGATGAGAAAGAAGTTAATCAACCTAATGAATTGCAGTCTTATGTAGCTTCTAAACGCGCCGGTGAGGAAGTTAAACTCACACTCTTTAGAGATGGCGATATGATTACAAGAACTGTTACTTTAAAATCTAAAGATGAAGATGCTTCCATGGTTTCAAATAAGGAAGTTAAAGAACCAGAAGAAAAGAAAGATGCCGAAATTAAAGAAGTTGATTTTGATAATCTAGGTTTCTCAGCTAGAAATATGTCCGAGGAAGAATTAGAACAATATAAAATTGATGAAGGAGTTTTGATTACTAAAGTTGAACCATATAGTAAAGCATTTAATCAAAGACTCAGATCAACGCTTGTAATTGTTAAAGCTGATAAAAAAGATATCTCTAAAGTTTCTGAATTAGAAGAGATTATAAATGATAAAAAAGGGAATGCAGTTCTTATAAAACTTGTTGATAAAAATGGTACTTCTCAATTTATCGGATTAGAAATTCCCGAATAAATATTTAACAAATAAAATTATAAAAGCCCGTCATTAGCAATAATGACGGGCTTTTTGTTTTAAACCAATTTCATTTTTTATTTTAATATGAATAAAATTTAAAAAAGTATTAGTTTGCAAATAAATTATTTTGGAGACTTAATGAAACGCATTTTACTAATATTAATTATCCTTTCTAGTATTACATTTGCAAATCAACAAAATATCAAATCTTTTCTTCACTTAGGATCGATTCAAATTCCTGTCAGCAATTCAAATAATGATTTTGCTGATTTACTAGAATTCAATCATTTAGATAAGAACAACTGGAATCCTAATTCAGAAGATTTTGTTGAAATCAATAAATCAAAAAAGCTTTATTGGAAAGTTGTTAATCAAGAAAACCTAGAAATTAATAACGATAGTAAATTTCTAAAAATTGACTACTTCGGATTTTATATTAAAGCTGATCAGTTTAATGAAGTTACCATTAAAGCTAAGTCAAATAGCTATTTAGCTATTATCGTAAATAATGAAATTAAAGTTTCAAAAAAGAAATTTAGTGATGGATTAGATTCTGTAAAAACAAAATTGAATATTGAACCGGGTAAGAAATTTGTTTTACTAAAGGTTTTAACTCCGCCTGAACAGAATGCTAATCTTAGTGTTATAACAGAATCTAAATATAATTTGGATTTATCAGTAAATAACAAAAGGGTTACAATTGTTGAAGATTTGTTAAATAATCCAAAAATCTCTGGCGTTGATATTTCTCATGATGGGAAGTATGCAATTGTGAAAATATCTAAAAGAACCACAGATAAAAAAAGCAGTGATAATTTTATCGAAGTTTATGATCTTAAAACAAGAAAGTTAATATCAGATTTTTCCGGAGGAATGAAAATTAATTCTGCCGAATGGCATCCTCAAAAAAATATTATTTCTTATAATGTAAACAATTCATCGGCTTCCTCTATATGGCTATACGATTTTGACTTGAGAACAAATAAATTATTCAAAGAAAATATTGAAGATTTGGGAAGCGTTACTTGGTCGCCGAATGGTGATTATTTAATTTATTCTATCACTGAAAAATATAAAGAAGATGAAAGCGGTTTAAAAAAATATACTTCTATTAATGACAGATGGCCATATAATAAAAACAAAACAAAATATTATAAAGTCGATTACCTTTCGGCTTTCACTTCACAAATATTAAATGATGAAGATTCTCCATCTATCAATTCTATCAGTAATGATGGGACTTTTTTAGTCTATTCAAAAGGGAAAGTCGATTTAAAGGAAAGACCATATTCTAAAACTACTTTTTATAAATTAAATATGGCAGACTTAACTAAAGACTCTTTATTTACAATTGCATTTAGTGGCTCTACAAATATTTCTCCGGATAATAAGAATGTTTTAGTTACTGCAAGTCCAAGAGCCTTTGATGGTATTGGCTTAAACGTTGATGATGGCTTAATCCCCAATGATTATGATACTCAAGCGTACATCTATAATTTAGAAACAAAAAAAGTTGAAGCAATAACAAAAGAATTTAATCCGCAAATTGGTAGTAATATTTGGGCTGATGCAAATACATTATATTTCAAAGTGACAGATGAATCATATAAAAGACTTTTTAAATATGATTTGGCAAGTAAATTATTTACTAAAATTCCAATCTCTCAAGAGAATATTGATAATATCGATTTTTCTAATGATTCTAAAATTGCGGTTTATGAAGGTTCTTCGTCAACTGAACTTTCAAAAGTTTATACTCTTGATCTTGCGACAAACAAAACTGAACTTTTATTGGATGTAGATCCAAATTATGAAAACATTAAAATGGGAGAAGTAAAGGATTGGGATTTTACTTCATCGCAAGGAAGAAATATTAAAGGAAGAATATATTTTCCTCCAAATTTTGATGAATCGAAAACATATCCGGTTATTGTAAATTATTACGGTGGAACTTCTCCCACAACTAGAGAATTTGAAGGTCGATATCCAAAAAATATTTGGGCTGCAAATGGATATATCGTTTATGTGCTGCAGCCAAGCGGCGCAACGGGATTTGGTCAGACTTTCTCAGCTTATCATGTAAATGATTGGGGAACAACTACTGCAGATGAAATTATCGAAGGAACTAAAAAGTTTTTAGCAGAACATAAATATGCAGACAGTAAAAGAGTCGGTTGTATTGGTGCGTCTTATGGTGGTTTTATGACTATGACTCTTCTTACAAAAACCGATATGTTTGCCGCAGCCATAAGTCATGCGGGTATCAGCACTCTTACAAGTTATTGGGGAGAAGGTTATTGGGGTTATTCATACAGCGGAGTTGCAACAGCAGAAAGCTTTCCATGGAATAGAAAAGATATTTACATTGATAAAAGTCCAATTTATAGTGCAGATAAAATTAAAACTCCTTTACTTTTATTGCATGGTAAATCTGATACAAATGTTCCGGTTGGAGAAAGTTTAACAATGTTTACCGCATTAAAATTGTTAGGCAGAGATGTTGAGTTTGTTCAAGTTGAAGGGCAGGATCACTGGATTATGGATTACGATAAAAGAATGAAATGGTCAAAAACCATTATTGCTTATTATGATCGCTACTTAAAAGATCAACCTGATTGGTGGAATAACTTATATCCGGAGAAAATAACAGACTAATGGGAAAATTTACAGATTCGGTTCATCTTGGATTTGAAGGGGATAAACAGTTTAACTCTGTTAATCCTCCTATTTATCAAACATCAACATTTTATAAAAATGATTTTGATGAAGTTAATAAACATGATTACAGCAGAGTTTCGAATCCGACCAGGGAAGTATTAGAAACCGCAATTGCCAAGCTGGAAAAAGGGAAATACGGTTTGGCTTTTTCAAGCGGGGTTACTGCAGTTCAGTCAATAATGGGATTATTAAAAAGCGGAGATTGCATTCTTGCTTCAAATGATCTTTATGGCGGAACTTTGCGGTTGTTTAATACTTTCTTCAAAAATTATGGAATTGAAATTATCTATCATAATTTTAATAAACTAGAATCATTGTCGAAATCAGATTTAGAAAAAGTGAAAATAATTTATTTCGAAACTCCAACAAATCCTTTATTAAAAGTTTATGATCTTAATAAGATTGTTTCATTTGCAAATCAAAATAATTTAGTTAGTGTAATTGATAATACTTTTGCAACTCCATTCAATCAAAATCCGCTTGAGTTTGAAATTGATCTTGTAATTCATAGTTCTTCAAAATTCTTATCCGGGCATAGCGATATTATTGGGGGATTGACGGTAACTAATAATCAAGAGTTAAATGATAAATTAAAATTTGTTCAAAAAGTTGTTGGTGGAATTCCTTCTCCATTTGACTGCTGGCTTATTTTCCGTTCAATGAAAACTTTTGCAGTCAGAATGGAACGACATAATAAAAATGCCCAAGAATTAGCAGTAAGACTTAAATCTAATACTGCAATAGCTAAGTTATATTATCCATCATTAAATGATGAAAAAGAAATTGCCGCAAAACAGATGTCAGGTTTTGGTGCTGTTGTAACTATTGAACTGAATGAAAATATTAATTACAATACATTCATTAAAAAATTGCAACTAATTAAATTAGCTGAAAGTCTTGGCGGCGTGGAATCTTTAATTAACCATTCCTATTCAATGTCTCACGGATCAATTTCGCATGAACAAAAAATTAACAGCGGAATTAGTGAAAGGGTTTTTAGAATATCTGCTGGATTAGAAGATGTTGAAGATATTTATAATGATATAACAAACGCATTGAAATAAATGGAGCAAATAGAATCCCATTAACCCACATTTTCAAATGTGGGTTAAGAAGTAAAAAACAAAACATAGTTTAACCGTTTTAACGGTTTCTTGTAGCGCATGTCATTCCGTTTCTCGCTTTGTGGGATACCGGAATCTCTTGAAATTCTGCAGACTGAAATCCTTGAGATTCCGGCATTCACTTCGTTCAGCCGGAATGACAGCATCCAATTAAAACATGTCATTCCAGTTCCCGCTTTGCGGGATAACGGAATGACAAATCATGATGAAAAAATTTCGAAGGTTTTATTTAATTATACAAATAATATTTTTTTGAAAATTCTTTGAATTTTTCTGAATCAGAATAAAATGCTTCTTTTATGTCTTCAAATTTCCATCTTTTAATAAATTCTTTTCTGATTTTATCAGAACCCATAACCTTATCAAACATATTAATTCTATTAGGTGATGCTAATTCAAAAACATCTTTATCCGGATATAATTCTTTAACAGCCTGCAAAAAGAAAAACTGAATCTCAGTCAATTTTACTTTATCGAAATCAGTTATATAAATTTGAACTCCGTGTAAGTTTTCACCTTTGCCCATCGCATAAAAAGGTTTGTAAGTAATTGGTCTAAAATTCACACCAGGTAAATTATAACTATTCATTTTATCAGTTAAATCACCGCTATTAATCCAGCTTATAGCAAATGTTTGAAAGGGAATAGTATAACCAACACCAATTGAAACAGATCCAAGTTCACCAACAATTCCACTTACTGAATAGTAAAAGGGGGAATCTTTATGAGGAATGTGAGGAGAAGTTAAAACCCATTCTAACCCGGTATCTTCAAAGGTCATATCACGTTTCCAGCCTTCCATTTTTACGACTGTTAAATCACATTTAACACCTTTTTCAAGCATCTTTTCATTATTTATTAATTCTGCAACTTCACCGCAAGTTAATCCATAGACATAAGGAATTTTAAACTGACTAACAAAAGAGTAAAATCCATCTTCAACAAGCGGACCTTCAACTCTATTGCCGCTTATTGGATTTGGTCTGTCTAAAACAACAAATTCTAAATTATTTTCGGAAGCTGTTTCCATCGCCAGTCCCATTGTGCTAATATATGTGTAAGATCTGCTTCCAATATCTTGAATATCATAAACAAGAATATCAACATTTTCTATCATTTCCTTTGATGGTTTTCTTGTTTTACCATATAGTGAATAAACCGGAACTTTGGTTTTTTCATCTATATAAAAATCAACATATTCGCCGGCTGCATGATCACCGCGAACTCCATGTTCCGGACCGTATAATGCAGTTAGATTTACATTTTCTGATTCATAAAAAATGTCAACTGTTGATTTAAGATTTTTATCAACGCCGGTTGGATTTGTAATTAGTCCTACTCTTTTTCCCTTTAGAATATCGAAATTATTTCCCCTCAGTACTTCAATTCCGGTTTTTACTTGTGCGTTCAAAACAAATGCAGTTAGGATTATAATTAATAAAGAAATTTTAGTTTTCATGTTTTTATCACCAGATTATTATAGGATATTTTATGTATAGGAGGATAAATCAAAAAATTTGTTAAGCGAAATTATTTCTTTTCTTCCCAATCAATTAACTTATTATCTCTAAAGAAAAATTCAATTTCTCCATATTTCAATTGAGTAAAGGTGCCGTAGGAAAAAGAATCTTCATGTTTAGAATCCGGTTCGCCCCAGCTTTCATGCAGCATTTCAATTGTCATTCCTTTCCAAATTTTATTTGCCGCAATCATCATTGCCTCTTTTTTCCCATACTTTTTTGTGAGCTTTGAAATTTTTTCATCGTAATAGATATTACTGCAATCCGCAATACTTTTATCCAATTCTTCTATTCTTTCTTTCCCCAATTTTATTTCATCATGTAATTTTTTTATTTCTTCCTGAAGAGATGCTTTTTGAGTTTCGAGTTTTATTAATTCATTTTGAAGTTCAGTTTTAGAAAGAGTTTTTTCTTGTGCGGAAATAGTTAACGATAGTATAAAAATTATTAGAACGAAATATTTCAAATCTTGTCTCCGTTTATTTATGAGTGTAAAAATAAGAAAACATGGAGATAAAAACCCAATGGATAAACCATTGGTTAATAATATCACGTATTTCTTTAACCAACACTTCTAAGTTCTGGTGTCTAAGCTTGGTTAGTAGTAATATCACTTATTTTTTAACCAACACTTTTAAGTGTTGGTCTATAACCTAAAAGCCGAACTATACTGAACGGTTTTAACCGTTTATTAATTTCGTTTTTTGAAGAAACTCTTCGTACTCATCAGAAAAACTCTTTGCAGCATGATGTTCTTCTTGGTTAACAATATATTTTACAACTGTGTTAACTACTGATTCAGAAACAGAAAAAGCAGCATAACCTTTTGCCCAAGAAAACTTATAGTTTACTTGTTTATTAATCCAATAAGAAGAACTCCCTTTATACAGATGAAGCACATCCGCAATGGATTTATCTGTAGGGCAATCTATAAGCGCATGCACATGATCAGAGTTAACGAAATTTACTTTCATATAGATATTCTTTTCTAATGAATATTTATAGTAGTAATCCGATAATTTTTTACGAAGTTCTCTGTCTGCAAGAGACTTTTCTCGATTGTGAGTCACCCAGACTAGATGTAACCAGATTTTTGAATATGATCTTACGGACATATTTTTTCTTTTTTTCTGTCTCTGTTTCTGTTTCTGTTTCTGTAAGACCAATGGATGAATTGGTTAATGGTCAATGGTTAATGGCTTATTGTGCTTCATTTATCGGTTTTTTGCGTCTTTTCTTTACTTGCTCGTTATTATCGTCAATTATTTTTGAAACGGTATCTGTTAATACGCCATAAGTACTTTCATCCATAATGCTCATTATTTTAAGATATGCCACCAGTTTATCATTTACTGATGCAAGAACCTGTTTCTTTATTCCTGTTGCTGATTCTTTGTTCTTATCACCGGCAGATGCTTTATCATATTCAACACGTGCGGTTTCAAAGTCTGTTTGTGCAGTTATTAAACTATTGATTAATTCTCTCAATCCCGGTAAAGCGTCAATTGAAGCTTGAATTTCGGCTCCGGTAAATTCCGAAAGCATAGATTTTACAAATCCGCTTTCTACTGAATAGCTCTGGTTTATTATATCTATTCCATAACGCGCAAATATTGCATCAACCGCTTCGGCGGCATCTTTAAAAGCGGGAAGTGGACTGTGCAAAAACCCGTTTATTGTATAATAAATATTTTGTACCAATCCATCTCGTATTTCATCTTTCACTTCTAAGTCGCTTATTGCTTTTTCTTGATTAATTGCTTTTTCCAGTGAAATGTTTAATGGTTCAATTTCGTTATAAATTGAAGTTAATTTGGTCTCGGTGCTCCAATCGCCATTTTTGAATTCTAAAATCATTCTATTTGCGGCTGAATAGACTTCCGATGTTCTGCTGTTTGCTATTAATTTGTTTAGCTTTTCCATTAAAACTCCTTTTTTTATTGTGATTTATTATGTCAGTACTCTTTACAAAAAATATTTTATACTGATTATTAATTGTAGAAATGCCTAAAAAAACTATAAAAGGGATAATATTTTATAGAATCCATTAACAAATGTTTAAACCGAGAAAAACTGATTAGGGGAGCAATTAATAAACTATAATTACGAGAAAAATCGGCTAGGGAAGTAATTAATAAACTATAATTGCGAGAAAAATTGTTTGGAGAGGCAATTAATAAACTATAATTGCATGAAAAATTGATTAGGCTACCAATTAATAAACTATAACGCCCTCCATTGTTAAAGGACATCATTAATAATCTATAATTGTTTGAAAATTGAGCAGCTCGTTTAATCTGTTTATTCTCTCGTTTTTTATATTGATTGTTTTTAGAATTTGCGTCATTGCGGTAAAGCCAATGATCCTACTTAACATATGCACAATACAAAGAACAAATACCGAACGACAATGAAAAACTTAAAAATTGAACTTTACTTAAAAAGTTTTGGTATTTGTTTTTGAGCGTTTGGTTAAAAATCTATCCTATTTTATTAGATTTACTACGATTATGCTTTTCACATAATAATTGTAAATTCCTGTAAGTATTAGCTCCACCTTTAGAAATAGGAATTATGTGATCGATTTCTAACTTTTCTTTTGACCCGCATATTACACATTTACCTTCATCTCTACGCCAAACTTTATCAATAATATGCTGTGGAATTTTATCACGAGTTGTTTTCCCTTTTTCAATTGGGGCATATAAACTAAAAATATTACTATTCCGCAGATCATACATTTTGTATGTTGATTTCCATTTCTTAAACATTTCCATATCATATTCATCTCTTAATAAAGCGTCGGGTTTATTTTCGATAACAATAGTTTTCCAGTCGGCTTTAGTTAAATATGATATTGAGTATTCAAATTTCAGATCATCGTTTAATCCCCATTTATAATCTTTATCAAAAGAACTTGGATTAACAGTTGGATCACTAAATATTTCGGGTAAAGGGGCACCAATAAATTTCAATGCTGCTTCTTTAAATAATTTTATATTTTCGGAATGATAGCTTCTATAAAGATTTATATCCTCAAACTCATCTTCTTCTTTTAGGTTATTAATAAAATTATTCGGATAATAATCTTTGACGATATTTGCTACTTCTTGCCAGATATTTTCGAGTAACTCAGTTGGAACATAATCTCTAAAAGAATTGAAAACATAATAACCAGAAAGCCAAAACATAATTTGTTTTTGTATCGTTTGAAGAGAGGTATCTTTCATCCAACTATACAAAAATACAGGTATAGAAAAAGCGAATGGAATCTGATGACTAAGTTCCTGTTTGCTAAAATCTCCATTTTGAACTATGTAATGGAAGTGTTCTAAAATCTCCCATTTATTTGGTGAATTAAAATAAAAACTTAATTCACAATTTCTAGTTTTGATAGCTTTAACAAATTCAAATCTACTCAGAAATTCATCACGAGTTAGTTTAGAATTCTTATGTAAAAACGGATCAATTATGAATACTTTTTCACTCATATTATATTAGCCCTATAACTATTAAATAACAAGATTGGAAAAACCTTAAGAAAATCATGTTATTCGCAATTTCAAGGCTGTCACGGTCGTACCGTGACAGAAACAATTCTCGTCATGGTGCGACCATGACGGCCAATTAAAATAATACTTATTGGTATTTGCTCGTTTTATATCTTATTGGATCTTATCAGATTTTTTTAAATTATGTCTCGCACATAATATTTTTACGTTTTCAGTGGTAATACTCGTTCCACCTTTAGAATATGGCAAATCATGATCAAAATGTAACTCATCTATAGCACCGCATATAACACATTTTCCGCCATCTCTCTTCCATACTTCTTTTTTAACAATACTTGGAATTAATCGTGAGCGAGGTTTCAATTTATTTTCCCTAATTTCTTTTGCTTCAAAATCCACTTCAGTTTCTTCTAAAATGAATCTAAATACTTTTCTGTTGTTATCACTTAGAATGTATTTGTAATCAACTAAATTGAAAAATCCTTTTTCTGACCAAATTCCAGGAAGTATTTTTTCATATGCACGAACAATTTCTGCATTTCTTAATCCATTTTTATGTTCTTCGATTGCTTTTAAGAACTTCCCATTCTCAGTCAGATTTCCATTACGTGTGTATATAGGTTGATCAATATCCTTGGGATTATTTCCATTTGATCTTGGTAAATCATGTCCTTCGTATTCAATAGTAAGTCCATCTGAATATATTTTATCTTTATAAGGAGCATTACTTCTCTGAGACATAAGTATTACTGAGTAGTTTGGATTCAATCGAAAATTCATACCTTTCTGCAAAGTTTGAACATTTTCTTGATTGCACATATCACGATATGATAATATTTCATCTTTCATTTTACAGCCAAATAGCTATTTTTATTAATCTAGAACAAACGTTGCTTAAAAGTTGATTGAATTGCAATTTACAAAAACTAGCAACCGATGAATTATTGTTTTTTCTAATAAAACATTTTGATATAATATTTTGACATACATTTAATTCAATTTTTGTTGGTATTTTAATATTTACATTTTGGAAGAAAATTATAACAACCAAATTAATTTAATATTGAGGTTTGAACTTAAATAATTGGTCGGAAAGTAGCAAATAAAAACTTTTACTATTTCATAAGCAAGTAAAAATATTTTACAGTTATCAACATGCATTATTGAAAAACTATCAAAATATTTTGAAATTGTATTATACATCTAAGCGAGAAATAAACCCGCTATTGAACTTGCTTCCGTAGTCTGTCAATAATTTTTATTAAATAAATTTTCAAGGCTGTCAAGGTCAAACCGTGACAGAAACAATTCCCGTCATGGTGCGACCATGACGGCCAATGATTACGTTTGTAAAACGCCAACATTAAATTTGGGTATTTCCGGATTGTTATTTGTCCATTCGATAGATTTAGAAATATAATCTCTCGTTTTAGTTGGGTCAATAATTTCATCTATCCATAATCTTGCAGCCGCATAATATGGACTGCTTGAAGATTCATAAGAGTTTTTAATTTCATCCAAAAGTTTTTTCTTATCGGTTTCGGAGAACTCTTTTCCTTCCTTTTGAAGCTGTTTAACTTTAATATCAAGAAGAACGGAACTTGCTTGTGCGCCTCCCATAACCGCAATTTTAGCATTTGGAAATGCATAAATAAATCTTGGATCATAAGCTTTTCCGCACATTGCATAATTCCCGGCTCCGTAACTGTTTCCCGTAATTATTGTAATTTTTGGAACAACAGAGTTTGCAACCGCATTTACCATTTTTGCGCCATCCTTAATAATGCCCCCTTGTTCAGCTTTACTGCCAACCATAAATCCTGTTACATCTTGAAGAAACACCAAAGGAATTTTTTTCTGATTACAGTTCATTATAAATCTGGTTGCTTTATCAGCGCTGTCAGAATAAATAACTCCGCCAATTTGCATTTCACCTTTTTCAGATTTAACAACAGCTCTTTGATTTGCTACAATCCCCACAGCCCACCCGTCAATTCTGGCATAGGCCGTAATTATTGTTTTTCCAAATCCGGCTTTGTATTCATCAATTTCAGAATTATCAACAATACGCGCAAGAAGTTCATAAGTATCATATTGTTTTAATGTATCATCTGGAATTAAAAAATTAATTTCTTTTGAATCATACTTTGGAGAAAAAGAATCGATTCTATCAAATCCGGCTTTTTGTCTGGCACCAAATTTTGAAACAAGATTGCGAATCATTTCTAAAGCTTCATCATCATTTTTCATTACATAATCAGTAACACCGGAAATATTTGATTGAACTTTTGCACCGCCAAGGGATTCATTATCAATCTCTTCGCCAATAGCAGCTTTAACCAAATGAGAACCGGCAAGAAAAACTGAACCTTCACCTTCTACAATTAGAGCTTCGTCACTCATGATAGGTAAATATGCACCCCCCGCAACGCACGGACCCATAATTGCTGATATTTGCGGAATTCCCATTGAAGACATTTTTGCATTGTTGCGAAAAATTCTTCCAAAGTGTTCTTTATCGGGGAATATTTCATCCTGCATTGGAAGAAAAACTCCGGCACTGTCAACTAAATAAATTATAGGAAGATTGTTTTCCATTGCAATTTCTTGAGCGCGCAAATTCTTTTTCCCGGTAATGGGGAACCACGCACCAGCCTTAACAGTTGCGTCGTTTGCAACAATTACGCAATCTCTATTATGAATTTTACCGATTCCAAAAATAGTTCCGGAGGAAGGAGCGCCGCCATATTCTTTATACATATTGAAAGCGGCAAAAGTATTCAACTCATAGAAAGAAGAATTTTCATCAATCAACTTTTTAATTCTTTCTCTAGCAGTAAGTTTCCCTTTATCGTGTTGCTTTACAATTGCTTTTTCACCGCCGCCTAAATAAACTTTTGATTTCTCCGCTTCAAGTTTTCTTAATCGTGTTTTATTAATATCTTCATAGAAAAGTGAAGTTTGATTCTCTACGATAGTCTTACCAATGTTACCCATTTGTAATCCCTAATTATTTGGAGAAATATCTTTTTTGAAATTATCTAATAAAGATTCAGCTAAAGTATATGGTGAAATATTTCTTTGAATTACATTTACAATTTCTTGATCTAAAATATTTTCTCGTGTGTTATTCCAAATTTCAATTCGAAGTTTGGATTCTAAAATACCTTTGATTCTTATCTTATAATTTTGTGCTCTTCTTTTATCAAATAAATTCTGTTCGAATAAATATGATTTATGATTTTCAATATTTTGAAAAACTTCATCAACCCCTTTATTTTCTTGGGCAATACATTTTACAATTGGAACAAGCCAGCTTTTTTCATCATGAGCTCTAAATCCAAGAATAGTTTTGATTGCTTGAAGTGCAGAATCAGCTCCCGGTCTATCGCTTTTATTCAAAACAAAAAAATCTGCAATCTCCATTAAACCCGCTTTCATAGCTTGAATTGAATCGCCTGATTCGGGAACCAAAACAACCAGGGTAGTATCGGCAGTTTTAGCAATATCTAATTCAGATTGCCCAACACCTACGGTTTCAAAAATAATAATATCATACCCTGCAGAATCAAGCACATCAGCGGCATCTATTGTTTTTTTACTTAATCCGCCAAGACTTCCGCGTGTTGCCATGCTTCTGATAAAAACTCCGTCATCCAAACCGATTTCATTCATGCGGACTCTATCGCCAAGCAGTGCGCCGCCTGTAAATGGGGAAGTGGGATCAACGGCAATAATAGCAACGGTTTTGCCAAGTTTGCGATAAATTTTGGTAAGATGATTTGTTAAAGTTGATTTCCCGGCTCCTGGAGGTCCCGTTATTCCAATTCTATATGCGTTTCCGGTTTTTGAATGAATAGATTTTAATATTTCTATTGATTTTTCATTATCAATTTCTATTTGTGAAATAGTCCTTGAAACAACTCGTTTGTTTGAAGTATTTAGATTATTTAGGAAATCGGTATTTATCATGGTTTGGTATATAAATTATTTTCATAAATAAAGTTTAGCACGTTCTCCGGCAGTAAGTATTTTACTGATTTCCCAAGGTTAATTCTATTACGAATATCAGTTGATGAAATTTCTATTATTGGTGAATCTACAAATTCTGCCAATTCAAAATATTTATTTATTCTTTCATTCAAATCAGATTTTCGTTTAAGAACAACCACTGTAGCAAGTTCAAAAATTCTGTCAGGCTCTTTCCAATCAGGAAAAACTAGTAGATTATCGTAACCAATAATCAGTTCAATATCATCATAAGTTTTAGAGAGATATTCTAAAGTTTTTACGGTATAAGAAATCTCTTTATTCATAAGTTCATAATCTGATATTTCAAATTTAGGCTCATTCTCCAATGCCAGCTTAAGCATTTCCAATCTTTGATTTTCATTTGACGAAAACTTATGCACTTTATGAGGAGAAATATAGCAAGGAATAAATATGAGTTTATCAAGTTTACGTTCTTCAAGAATGTAGTTTGCAGTAATTAAATGACCGTGATGCACAGGATCAAAGGTTCCCCCATAGATGCCAATTTTCATAAATTAAATTACCAATTCGTTTATCTGATTTCTTATTTGGGAAATTTCAATACTAAGTGATTCGCGTGTGAAACTATCGGCCGATTTAAATTGATTTTTTCTAAATGCCAATCTAGTTGATAAAACAACAAGATTTTTTCTTTTAGATTCATCAATCCAGCCTTTTCTAAATCTTTTATCAGAAGAAATAAAATTTAAGTATTTCTCTAAATTATCTTCATCAGTTAGTTCGTTTTTTATCATTAACAATTCAGAATTAACAAAGGATTTGTAAACTCTCCAAAAAATAATGATGCAAACTAAAATAAAAATTAAGCCATAAATGAAAGTGAAATCAAAACTTACTAAAAAATTCCAAGCTCCATGAATTAACATTGGAAAAATTAAAAATCCGGCAATAAAAATATTTTTGAAATAACTTTTCTGAAATTTATAAATCCCAAAAACTCCGCCAATTGTGCCTGTGCAGATTGCATGAACCAAAGCAGAGGATGAGGTTCGCAAAACAACTGTATAAAGCCAAATTGTTGAATCACCGGCCGCGTTGGAAAAATATAAAAAGTTTTCCGTCATGCCAAAACCCAAGCCTATAGCGGCGCCGTAAAGTAATCCATCGGTAATATTATCGAATTTAGAATTTTTATAAGTATAAAAAAGGAATGAAGCTTTTGCAATTTCTTCAACAAAAGGAGCGACTAAAACCGCGCCGAAAAGATCAAGCAAATTAACAGGAAGTATAACAGAAAATATTCCGATTAATAAACTGCTTCCGATAATTGATAAAATAATTGCACCGATTGCACCCCAAAGGAAATGAATTAACAAAAAAGATAATGGTTCACGCTCGTATTTATCTTGCCTCCACAAAATCAACAAGTATATAGTCATTGGGATTATAGCAGCGTATAAAGAATTTAATTCTGACATAGAGCTTTTTTTTGTGAATGATTCAATAAGTTAATTTAATTGTTTTTGAAGTGAAAAACATTGTGGAATTTTATCGATATAAGAAAAATTAAAAGTTTGATAAATGATATCAACTATTGAATAATGATATGAGCTTTAAATTCCTTAAAACTATTATTCATTTCAAAGAAAACCCTCATAATAATCACCTCTTTTTATATATTTACACTTTCGTTTATTAAGGAAAAATTAATGATTAGATTTCTTACAGCGGGTGAATCTCATGGAAAAGGTTTAACGGTTATCGTTGAGGGTTTTCCGTCAAATATAAAAATTGAAAATGAATATATAAATTATCATTTAAGCAGACGCCAAATGGGCTACGGGCGCGGCGGAAGAATGAAAATTGAAACCGATTCTGCAGAAATAAACGGCGGAATTAGATTTCAAAAAACTTTGGGTTCTCCGATTTCTATGTTTATTCAAAATAGAGATTGGGTAAATTGGGAAGATAAAATGACTGAACATCAGCCCAAAGAAAAAACTGAAAAAATTACAATTCCTCGTCCAGGTCATGCTGATTTAGTTGGTGTTTCAAAATATAATTTTAATGATATACGCAATTCTATTGAAAGATCTAGCGCAAGAGAAACTGCGGCGCGAGTTGCGGCTTGTTCAATCGCTAGAAGTTTTTTAGATAACTTCGGAATTAAAGTCGGTAGTTTCGTAGAGAATATTGGCGGGATTTATCCAAAAAATAATTTTGCCGATGAGTTATTTCAAAATAAAGTAAGTAAAAATTTAGATGCGTGGGAAGTTGCAGCTAAAGCTGACGAAAGTTCAGTAAGAGTTTTAGATTCTGAGCAAGAAGAAAAAATCATAAACAAAATTAAGAAAGCAAAAAAGAAAGGTGATACTCTTGGCGGAACAATGATTGCATTTGCAACCGGAGTTCCATTAGGTTTGGGAAGCTTTATTCATTATGATACTAAACTTGATGCAGCAATTGCACATTCTATGATGTCGATAAATGCGGTAAAAGGTGTTGAGATTGGAACCGGATTCCATTCCGCAAATATTTTTGGTTCTGAATCTCATGATGAAATTATTTTTGAAAATGATAATTTTAATAGAAAAACAAATAGAGCAGGGGGAATTGAAGGCGGAATATCAACTGGTTTGCCGATAATAGTTCGTGTTGCAATGAAACCAATTGCTACTTTAATGTCACCTATTGAGACAATAGATTTAGCCTCATTTGAATCAATTCAAGCAAGAAGGGAAAGAAGTGATTTTGTTGCGGTTCCGGCGTGTGCAGTTATTGCTGAATCAATGCTGGCTTGGACTTTAGCGGAATTCTTCTTAAAGAAATTTGGCGGAGATTCTATTGAAGAAACAAAAGATAATTACAATTCGTACATGAAAAAATTAAATAACAGAATAAAAAAGAATTTTAAAAAGTAATTATGCTTAAAATCAAGAAATTTATTTTCAGTTCGTTTATGGAAAATACATACTTAGCTTTTGATGAAGAATCAAAAGAAACAATTTGTATTGATCCGGGTTGCATAAGTCCTTTTGAAGAGAATGAATTGCGAAATTTTGTTGAAGATAATTCATTAATTATGAAATATCTTATTAATACTCATTGTCATTTAGATCATATTTTTGGCAATGCATTTATAACTGATATGTTTAAAGTAGAATTTTATGCACCGGAAAAGGATATGTTTCTGCTTGAAGAAATGCCCAATATTGCCAGCAAATATGGCTGTACTGCAAAATCATCTCCAAAACCGGATAAGTATTTGACTGCAGAAACTGAACTTTATCTTGGCAAAACAAAAATAAATTTTCTATTTACTCCGGGACATACACCGGGAGAATATTGTGTTGTTTTTCCAGAACAAAAAGTTTTATTTAGCGGAGATGTTTTATTTTTTGAAAGTATTGGAAGAACCGATTTACCCGGTGGAAATCATCAAACTTTGCTTGATTCAATCAATAAAAAATTGTTTACTTTAGAAGATGATTTTCAAGTTTTTCCGGGACATGGAGAATCAACAACAATTGGTCACGAAAAACTAAATAATCCATTTTTAACATAGTGGGGATTAAAATCGAAAAGAAAAATAAATATCAATCATTTCTTATATATTTCTCAATTTTAGCTGCTTATATCGTTTTAGGTGAATTTACATCTCTTATTAATTTTTTACCAAAACCCACAATTTTGCTGGATTCCTTTTCGTCACTTTGGACTGACTATAATCTTTTGGCTGAAATTAGTATATCAACCACGGCTGTTTATCTTGGTTTATTTATAGGAATTATTTTTATAGAAATTGCGTCTAGTTTTATTATTTCTCTTTTCAATGAAAAGAGAAATGTAATGCAGTTATTTAATTTTATAAAATATTTCCCCGCATTTTTCTTCGCTATTTTATTTTCGTTTTGGTTCTCGGATTCTATTATTGCAGAAATAATTTTTGCAATAATAGCTGTTATTGCAATTTTGTTAAGTTCAATTCAATCAGCGCTAAATTCAACAAATAAAAATTATGTTGATACTTCACTAAGCTATAATATTTCAAAAGGTAAATTAGCGCATATTATTTGGAAAGATGCGCAACCTAAAGTTTATTCAAATCTAAAAAGAGTTCATTATTATTTATGGGCTTTAATTATGATTTTTGAATTTATTGGTACATTTAACGGAGTTGGTTCAGTTTATTATTTTGCTCATAATTATAATGATTATGCAGCATTTTTTAGTCTTGCAATTTTAATTGCAATCTTAATCTGGATTGGTGATTCATTAATTATTCTTCTCAAGAATAAATTAATAAATTGGGAGTAGAGTTTGAGTAATTCAAAATTAGTACTAAAAAATTTAGGAAAAACTTATACCGATAAACTTGGTAATAAGTTGGAAGTCTTAAAAAATGTTGATGCCGAAATAAATAAGAATATTATTACATCTTTTCTTGCCCCTCAAGGATCTGGAAAATCGTCTTTATTAAAAATAATTGCAGGTTTAGAAACTCATTCATCCGGCGATTTTATTAATAATCAAAGTAAAATAGTTTACATTCCATCGGAACCTTCGTCTTTTCCTTGGTTGAATGTAAAACAAAATATTACTGATATTAATAAAAATATTAGTGAAGAGAAATTAAGCTCTATTCTTAAATCTGTTGGATTATTAGGCTACGAAGAACATTTTGCGGATAATAGAAGTATTGGATTCAGATTTAGAGTTAGTCTTGCAAAAGCGTTGGCTTATGAGACTGATTTTATAATTCTGGATGAAGTTTTTAATTTGATGAGTTCTGAATCAAAAAAGGAATGTTATAATCTTGTGAAAGAATTATCAAAAAAAGGAAACACCTTTATTCTAGGAACCAGCAACATTACTGAATCATTATTTTTATCTTCAGAAATTTATTTGCTTGGCTCAAAACCAGGTGAGATTATTAAGAAAATAGACAATAAAAATGCAGTAAATTCTGATCTGTCAATTTTAACAGATGAATTATTTATTAAAAAAAGAAATGAAATAGAAAATATTTTCAAAATTGAATATTCACAAATTTTCGCAAAACTTACAATTTAAATAAAATCAAATATGAAAGAAAAAATTAATCAATTAAAAAAGATTCGTGAAGAAGCCCGTTTAGGCGGTGGTGAAGAAAAAATAAAAGCACAGCATTCTAAAGGCAAATTAACTGCCAGAGAAAGAATTGATCTTTTAGTTGATGAAGGAAGTTTTAGCGAAATTGATATGTTTGTTAAACATAGAGCTACTGATTTTGATTTAGATAAACAAAAAATATTGGGTGATGGTGTTGTAACTGGATTTGCAAGAATTAATGGCAGACCAATTGCTTTGTACAGTCAAGATTTTACTGTTTTTGGCGGTTCGCTTTCTGAAACTCATGCAGAAAAAATTTGCAAAATTATGGATCATGCGCTAAAAATGGGAATTCCAATAATTGGATTAAATGATTCCGGCGGTGCAAGAATACAAGAAGGCGTTGTTTCCCTTGGCGGTTATGCTGATATCTTTCTTAAAAATACAATGGCAAGCGGAGTTGTTCCTCAAATTTCCGCAATTTTAGGCCCTTGTGCCGGAGGAGCAGTTTATTCACCTGCAATTACAGATTTTATTTTTATGGTTAAAAATACAAGTCATATGTTTGTAACTGGTCCAAATGTTGTAAAAACTGTTACTCACGAAGAAGTTACATTTGAAGATTTAGGCGGAGCTGATACACATTCTGCAAAAAGTGGAGTTGCACATTTTTCATTTGAAAATGAGGTTGAAGTATTCCAGAATATTAGAAAAATGGTATCCTATTTACCATTAAACTGGAAAGATAGATCGCCCGAAAAAGAGTTTAATTTTGATAAAGATTTTAGTGAACCCAAACTTGATGACATAATTCCCGATAACCCAAATAAACCTTATGATATGTGTGAAGTAATTCATCTATTGTTAGATGATTCTGAATTTTTAGAAGTTCACCAGAATTATGCACAAAATTTAATTGTTGGTTTTGGCAGAATTGGCGGTTTAACTATTGGAATTATTGCAAATCAGCCTAAAGTTTTAGCGGGAGTTCTGGATATTAACGCTTCTGTAAAAGGTGCAAGATTTATTCGTTTTTGTGATGCTTTCAATATTCCATTATTGACATTAGAAGATGTACCCGGATTTATGCCAGGAACAGAGCAAGAATGGAACGGAATTATTCGTCATGGTGCAAAATTATTATTTGCTTATTGCGAAGCCACAGTTCCAAAAGTTACCGTTATTACACGAAAAGCGTATGGCGGAGCTTATGATGTTATGAATTCCAAACATATTAGAGGTGATTTTAATTTTGCTTGGCCATCAGCAGAAATTGCCGTAATGGGACCAAAAGGAGCAGTAGAAATAATATTTAAAAAAGAAATTGACAAATCTGAAAATAAAGAAGCAAAACTTGCAAGTTTAATCTCAGAATATTCGGAAAAATTTGCAAACCCTTATATTGCTGCAGAAAGAGGATATTTGGACGATGTAATTTTACCTTCCGAAACTAGAATGCGCTTAATAAATGCCTTTCAACTATTGAAAAATAAAGTCGATAATAACCCAAAGAGAAAACACTGCAATATCCCTTTATAATCCCTTTATTTTTCTCTTAACTTGTTATAATCTAAGAATTTATGTAAATCAGATAAGAATTATCTTGATAATATTTGTGTAAGAACATATATTGCAATATAATCTTTAAAAGAGGAGCTCATGTGAGAAATTTTATAAAAATTGTTTTCTTTCTATTAATATCACTTCTAATCACTTCTTGTGGACTTTTTGAAAGCGCATCAGTATCAAAAAGTGAAAGTGAAGCCAATGTAGTAGTTGATCCAAATATTTTAATAAATGAAATGTTAGAAGATGCAAGGCAAAATTATGTTGATGCTTTGTCTAATCAAAATTTGGGATTTAAAAAAGAAGCAATTGAAAAATATGAAACTTCTCTTTCCATAATAAACAGAGTCAGTTATTATCCTGATATTGATGAAAATAGCGCATATTTAGAATTACAAACTTCAATTGTAGAGGATTATCAAGGATTTATAGAAAGTTTAGACGAACTTCCGGCAGATGTTTCTGTTTCTGCGTTGGATGAATGGATTATTAATAATATTTCTGAAATTCAAATTTCTGAAGAAAATGATGAAGAAAATTCAGAAATAAAAAATGTAATTGTTATTGGCGAATTTCCTTTAGAAATCAATAATTATGTAGAACAATTTATTGAATATTTTAACGGAAAAGGCAGAAGACACATTGAAGCTTGGCTTTCCAGATCCGGGAAATATTTTCCTATGATGGCAAGAATATTTGCAGAAGAACAAGTTCCGCAGCAATTGATATTTTTAAGTATGGTAGAAAGTGGATTAAATCCAACAGCAAGAAGTTGGGCTAGAGCAGTTGGTTTGTGGCAGTTTGTTAAAGCAACCGGAAAAATGTACGATTTAGATGTAAGCTTTTATTTTGATGAAAGAAGAGATCCCGAAAAAGCTACTAGAGCTGCGGCAAGACATTTAAGAGATTTATATAATAGTTTAGGTGATTGGTATTTAGCTCTTTCGGCTTATAATGCCGGAGAAGGACGTGTTAAAAGAGCTTTAAGAAGATCAGACGGAAATGATTTTTGGTCAGCTAGAAAACATTTACCAAGAGAAACAAGAAATTATGTACCTCAATATATTGCAGTAACTTTAATTGCAAGTCAACCTGAAAAATATGGTTTTACAAATCTAACTTTTGAAAAACCTTATGAATATGAATTCTATAATATAGATGGGGCAATTGATTTAAAAGTCTTGGCAATGTGCGCAGGTATTGATGTTGAGGTTTTAAAAGATATGAATCCTGAATTAACTCAACACTGCACACCATCAGATTATTACGGCCCTTATCCCTTAAAAATTCCTAAAAAATCAGCTGAAATATTTGCTCAAAATTTAGCTCAAATACCTGAAGAAGCTAAATTGCAATATGTAGTTCACACAGTTAGAAGTGGTGAATCTTTATCAGTTATTGGAAACCGCTACGGAGTTAATCTAAATGAATTGGCAAAAGTAAATAATATTTCTACAAAATCTAGAATTTATCCGGGAGTTGATCTTAAAATTCCAATTTCAGATTTTAATCAAACTGAATATACTTTCAATATTGATGCTGTTACAGCATTTGAAGAAGATGAATATGATGCTTCAGTTGCTCCATATCAATTAGTAATAAATGATAATCCGAATGAGGAAAAATTTAGAGATATTTATGAAGAAAAATTAAATCAACCGAAAGAAATTATAATTCCGGAAGGAAGAGAATTGGTAGGTTACACTGTTAAAAAATATGATAACCTTGTTGATATTGCAGATATTTTTGACGTAAGAGTTTCTGATTTAAGAAACTGGAATGATCTTCCATATACTTCTGTAATACATGTTGGACAAAAGATGAATATTTATGTTCCAATGGAAAAGAAAGAATATTATGCTTCTTTAAATGAGTTGGATAGAAGTGAAAAAACTCAAAAGTTATTTAGCGAATCTGGCGGTGAATGGATTGAACATAGAATTAGAAGAGGCGAATCAATTTCTGTAATTGCTATGAAATATGGTGTAAGCAGTAGTCAAGTTAAAAAATGGAATGATCTTAATTCAAACAAAATTTTAGTCGGTAAAAAATTAAAAATTTATACTGGCAAATCTGAAGAATTATTAGCAGAAAATAAAACGCCAAAAAATCAAGAAACTTCATACAAAATTAAAAGAGGTGATTCTATAAGTGAAATTGCCGAAAAATATGGAGTAAGAACTAGCGATATAAAAAGATGGAATAATTTATCAAGTAATAAAATTGTTGCCGGTAAAACTCTAAAAATTTTTGGTAAAGAAAATAATACTTCAATTGGTGATAACAGCACAAGAACTAATTCTAATGTTGTCAGTTATAAAATTAAATCCGGTGATACGATTAGTGAAATTGCATTAAAATACGGCGTAAGTCTAGTTGATTTGAAAAAATGGAATGACCTAAATTCAAATAAAATAGTAGTTGGTAAAACTCTAAAGATATTTTCTGATGAAACAAATATTGAAAATACTTCAAATGAAACTGAAGTAACATCAGCAGAGAATTTAAAAAATAATGATGAAGCTGTTCATTATATCGTTAAGAAAGGTGATACAATTGGTCATATTGCAGAGAACTTTTTTATCACTTCATCTGATATTAGAGATTGGAACGGAATTTCAGGAAGTAAAATTGTTGTTGGTCAAGAACTTATAATTTATCCGGGCAAAAAAACGAAATCATCTAAAGAAGTATTAGTAGCCAGTTCAAATGAAAATATTCATTTAGTTGAATCGGGCGAATCACTTTGGACTATAGCAAGAAAGTATCAAATTACTGTTAGCAAATTAAAAAGCTGGAATAATCTTTCATCAAATAAGATAAAAATTGGGGATGAATTAAGAATTTTGAATTGAGTTCTTTATTTATTACGTTTGAATATAAATTTTGAAGAGTCGTTAGGGGTGCCCGTTTTATTGGCTGAGAAAATACCCTTGAACCTGATCCGGATAATTCCGGCGTAGGAAAATGAGCAAGAGTTTTTGTTATTTGCTTGAGCCGTTTTCTTAAAACGGCTCTTTCATTTTAAATAAAATGAAAGGAGATAACAATGAAATATCTTTTAATCGCAATTCTTTTTTTTACTACTATTTCGTCTCAACCAATTCTGATTAATGGTTTAATTAAATCTGCCGATGATGAGCAGCCGCTTTTTCTAGCTAATATTATTATTGAAAATACTTCATTTGGAGCTACAACAGATAAAGATGGCTTTTTTAAACTTTCTGCTGAAGTAAGTAAGAAATCAAATCTAATAATTTCTTATCTGGGGTTTGAAATAAAATCTGTAACAATTGAAGATTTTTTAAAGAGTGAAAAAGTAATTTATTTAGATAAAAAAGTATTAACAAGTCAGACGGTTCTTGTAAAAAGTTCAATCGGGAAAAAAGGTTCAACACCGCTTTCCTTTTCTCAAATTAGAAAAGAAGAAATAAAAGAAAATTATATTCATCAAGATATTCCCGAATTTTTAAGTTATTTGCCTTCTACAACATTTTATTCCGAAAGTGGAAATGGAGTTGGATATAATTATTTAAGTATTCGTGGATTTGATCAAAGAAGAATTGCAATTTCAATAAATGGAATTCCACAAAATGATCCAGAAGATCATAATATATATTGGATTGATTTGCCTGATCTTCTTGAAAATACTGAGCTTATACAAGTTCAACGCGGTGCTGGAAATGGTGTAATCGGATATCCTGCTGTTGGAGGATCAATTAATATTATTACTTCAACTTATTCGAACGAAACTAAGTATGAGTTATATTCTACGCTTGGAAGTTATAATTATCGTAAATACGGAGTCTCGGTTTCAAGCGGATTAATTGATAATAAATATTCTTTTTCTGCTAGACTTTCGCGCACTCTTAGTTCCGGTTATAGAGATAATAGCTGGGTTGAACTAAATTCATTTTACCTTTCAGCGGTTCGTTTTGATAAAAATCTAACAACACAATTAAATATTTATGGCGGTCCGTTACAAGATGGATTAGTTTATAATGGTCTTCCTAAATGGACAATTAAAAACAAAGAATTAAGAAAAGAAAATTATTCATACTGGGAAGACTCAAACGAAAAATACACTTACACAGTAAGAAGAAAACCAACTGAAATTGAAAATTTTTCTCAGCCACATTTTGAACTTCTTAATGAAATAAAACTTTCAAAAAATACAACTCTAAATTCTGCTTTGTTTATGGTTTTTGGAGAAGGATTTTTTGATTATGATGGTTCTTGGTCAGTTTTTTACAATGATTATTTTCGATTAAATGCAAATGGATATGACAATAATTATGTTCCTCAAAATGCACTAATTAGAGCTATGGTAGATAATGTTCAATGGGGCTGGATTCCAAAGTTTAGTTTTAAACATAATAGCGGTGAATTAATTATTGGCGCTGAAATTAGAAATCATAGATCGAAGCATTGGGGAAGTATTCATTTTGCAGAAAATCTTCCTCCAAATTTAGATAAAACTTACAGATACTATTATTACGAAGGTGGGAAAGATATTCTCAATTTCTTTGTTCATGAAAATTATCAATTGAATGAAAGAATAAATATTTTAGGTGAATTGCAATTAGCGTATCATAAATATCAAATTAAAAATGAAGCTTATTTAAATAACGAATTCGAGATTGATGGTATTTTCTTAAACCCAAGACTTGGAATTAACTATAAATTTAATGAAGATTTCAGTTCTTATTTTTCATTTGCAAGAGTTACAAGAGAACCGAGATTGAAAAATTATTATGATGCAGCAGAATCAAGTGCCGGTGAAGTTCCTCAGTTTGAGCTAATTTCAAATGGGAATTATGATTTTGATAAACCTTTAGTGAAGCCTGAAACCATGAATAATATTGAACTTGGATTTGTTTATTCAAAAGGAAATCTAAATCTGTCTTTAAATGGTTTTTATATGTTGTTTAATAATGAGATTGTTAGTCAAGGTCAAGTTGATAGATTTGGTCAGCCAATTACCGGAAATATGGATGAAACAATTCATGCCGGTATTGAACTTTCGTCAAATCTAAAACTAAATAAATATTTTGATGTAACAATTAATGGAGCTTACAGTAAAAATTATATAAGTAAAGGAACTGAATTTGTAACTGTTTCCAATGGTGATATTAAGGAAGTTAATCTAAAAGGCAATAGAATCAGTGGTTTCCCGGATATTACATTTAATGGAATTGTTTCGTTCAAATATGAAAAATTTCTAACCAGATTTTTTGCTAAATATGTTGGAGAGTTTTATTCAGATAATTACGATGAGAATTTACCTTCCTATCTAATTAATTATCCCGGAATTTCCGTTTATTCTGATAATAAAGTTGATAATTATTTTGTAGCTAATTTATTGGTAAGTTATGATTTTACTCTTGGATCTGCATTCAAAAATGTTAGAGTTTTTGCTCAAGGAAATAATGTTTTTAATAATCTTTATGCATCTTATGCAATTGGAAAGGAATTTTTTCCTGCTGCTGAAAGAAATTTTATGGTTGGATTAAGATTAGGATTATAAATGAAAAAATGTTTAATAATTGCTAAGGGGCAAATTCCTAAGAAAAAAGATATTTCTTATTTACTTAAACGAAATTTTGAAACAATTATTTGCGCCGATGGAGGTGCAAATTCTGCCTATAAGCTTAAAATAATTCCCAATATAATTATTGGTGATTTGGATTCTATTAAACCTGAAGTTAAAGAGTTTTATGATGGAAAATCAATAATCAAAAAAATTAATAGACAAAATGATACCGATGTTGAAAAAGCTTTAAAATATGCAATTAGTAAAAAATTTACAGATGCAATTTTGTTAGGAGCTACAGGAGATAGACTGGATCATTCTTTTTGCAATTTAGGTATTGCACTTAAATTTGACGATCAATTAAAAGTAAATATTCTTCACCAAAAAAGTTATTTAAGTGTTGAAACAGGGATATTGAATTTAACGACTTTGCAGAATGAAAATATTTCATTATATGGTTTTGACAAAAAAACAAAAATAACTTCGAAAGGATTGAAGTACGAACTGAATAATGCGGAACTTCCTTTTGGAGTGAGAGAAAGTACGAGCAACGCAGCAAAAAGCGAAGTAGTAAATCTTTCAATTAAAGGAGGGAAGATTTTCATTATAAGAGATTTTGAGGCGTTAAAGAAAAATGATTTCTTTATCTAAACTCGATATTTCAATTATTATTTTATTCTTTTCAGCCGTATTATTTATCGGTTTTCTCCCAAGATTACTTAATAAAAATAGTGTTGAAGATTACGTTCTTTCCGGTAGAAAAGTTGGAATGCTTTTATTTATTCTAACGAATGTTTCAACTTGGTACGGCGGTATTTTAGGTGTAGGTGAATTTACATATTCATACGGAATTGTAAGCTGGGTAACTCAGGGTTTACCGTATTACATTTTTGCAATTGTTTTCGCTCTGTTTTTGGCGCCAAAAATTAGATCAACTTCACTACTTACAATTCCCGATAAAATTGAATCTGTTTATGGAAAAAAAACTGCTGCAATAAGCTCAATTTTTATCTTTATTTTAGTTACTCCTGCTCCGTATTTATTGATGATGGGAAATATTTTTTCTCTTTTATTTGATGTTGAGTTATGGGTAGCGTTATTCATTTCAATTTTACTCTCTATTTTATACTTATTTAAAGGGGGTTATAAATCTGATCTTTTTACAGATGCATTTCAATTTGTAATTATGTTTGCCGGATTTATTGTTCTCTTTGCAATTGCTTATATAAATTTTGGCGGATTTGAATTTCTTCAGCAAAATTTGCCGGAAACTCATCTATCACCGTCCGGCGGATTTTCGAGATTATATCTTTTGGTTTGGTTTTTTATTGCTTTGTGGACATTTACAGATCCCGGTTTTCACCAAAGATGTTACGCCGCAAAAAATGTAAAAGTTGCAAAATGGGGAATTATAATTTCAATTTTTTTCTGGGCTTTGTTTGATTTCCTTACAACTACAGGCGGGCTTTATGCAAAAGCAATTCTACCAAATCTAGAAAATCCGGTTCAAGCTTATCCAATTTTAGCCGATAAAATTCTTGGAAATGGATTAAAAGGATTATTTTTTGCAGCACTATTTGCAACTGTTTTATCAACTCTAAACAGTTTTATGTTTTTGAGTGGAATTACTTTTGGACAGGATATATTTCCAAAAATATCTAATTCAAAAAAATTATCAACAAATAATCTTATTAAAATCGGAATGCTTTTTGCGTCAATTATTTCTTTTGTTTTATCACTTTATTTTCAATCTGTAATTCAGCTTTGGTATTTAATTGGCTCTCTTTTAATACCCGGATTAATTTTTAATATTCTTGGAAGTTACTTCTTAAAATTAAGAGTCCACAATATAACAGCAAGTTTAGAATTAATAATGGGATTTATTACATCGTTGATCTGGTATTTGCTAAGAGAAATGAATCTGTTAAATAGTACTTTTATAATAATCGAACCAATGTTAATAGGCTTGGGAGTTGTTATATTTATCCATCTATTTGATTTATTATTTATTTCTAAAAACAATAAACCAAATAGAGAATAAAATATTTTGAAGATTATGCTATGATCAAGCAATAATGATTTTTACAAATTTTCTTTTACCAACTTTCAAAATTTGATCATTTACAACTTTCACATTTGCCGAAGGATCGGAAATCTTTTCACCATTCAAAGTAACACCACCTTGTTTAACTAATCTTTTTGCTTCACCTTTTGATGGTGCGCAATCAGTGTTTACAATTAAATCGAGAATTGAAATATCTTCAATATTTGGTGAAAATTTATATTCAGGTATTTCATCAGGAACACCTTTATTTATAAATATATTGTCAAATTCTTCTTGAGCTTGAATTGCAGCTTGTTTTGAATGATACATTTCAACAAGTTTTAGTGCTAAAGCGCGTTTTAGATTTCTTGGATTTAATTCTGTATTTTCTAAATCAGATTTTATAGTTGACAAATCATCTTTTGAAGTATTAGTTGCAAGTTCATAATAATTATAAATCAGAGAATCCGGAATTGATAAAGTTTTGCCAAAGATATCTTTTGGACTATCATCAATTCCAATATAATTATCATAAGATTTACTCATCTTTTCTGTTCCGTCCGTACCTACTAATAACGGCATAGTAATTATAACTTGAGGTTCTTTTCCATTTTCTCTTTGTATATCTCTTCCCACTAATAAATTAAACTTTTGGTCAGTTCCGCCTAATTCAACATCACTTTCAATTGCAACAGAATCCATTGCCTGAGCTAAAGGATACAAAATTTCGTGCATACTTATTGGAACGCCGGTTTTAAATCTTTTTGTGAAATCATCTCTTTCTAACATTCTAGCAACAGTATATTTTGATGCTAATTTTATAACATCTTCAAAAGTCATTTTCCCAAGCCATTCAGAATTAAATACAATTTTCGTTTTATCTTTATCTAAAATTTTTGATGCTTGATCAATATATGATTTTGCATTTTCCTTAGCTTCTTCAGATGTGAGCGGGGGACGAGTTGAATTTCTACCTGATGGATCGCCAATCATTGCAGTAAAATCGCCAATAATTAAAATTGCTGTGTGTCCTAAAGATTGAAATTGGGCTAGCTTTCTTAAAACTACAGAATGCCCAAGATGTAAATCAGGTCTGGTAGGATCGCATCCTAATTTTATATTTAAGGGTTTTCCTGATTCACTTGATTTCTTTATTTTACTAATTAATTCTTCTTCTGGAATTATTTCAACAGTTCCTCGTTTAATTAAATCCATTTGTTCATTTAATGACGGAAAAAGATTTTTTGAACTCAATTCTAAACTCCTTTTTATAACTTTATTTTTCTGGCGTAATCTCTTGCTGCATCTTTTTTAGCAATTGTTTCACGTTTATCATATTCTTTTTTCCCTTTTGCAACACCAAGTTCAACTTTGGCCTTTCCATTTTTGAAATAAAGTCTTAATGCAATAAGTGTATATGATTTTTGTTCAACAAAATTTTTAAGTTTTCTAATTTCTCTTGAATTAAGTAATAATTTTCTTGTTCTTAAAGGCTCATGGTTATTTATATTTCCATGATCGTAAACATTAATGTTTGCATTTAATAACCAGACTTCATTATTAATAATTTTTGCATAGCTGTCTGTTAAGTTAGCCTTATTTTGCCTAAGTGCTTTAACCTCAGTACCGACAAGCATAATCCCGGCTTCAAAGGTCTGAACTATATGATAATCAAATCGAGCTTTTCTATTTACGGTAATATTTTTCTCTTTCGGTGCTTCCATTTCATCTCAGCCTATCAAAATAATCTTACAAATATAACGGATGCTGAACTAAATATTAAAATAAAATAGGCTGATTTAATTTTTAATATTAACTTCTATTCAATATTTTTATGCGATTTTATTAAATTAATTATTGGTGGAAAATGTTAGATATTCAAAAGAAGCTTTCCAATGTTTTTTATTCAACTCTTTCGTTGCCAGCAACTGCAATGGGTTTCGCTTTATCAATCCAAATTGCGGCTTTAAGTTGGCTCATGAGAACTCAGTATAATTTAGATCTTCATGAAATAGGTTTTGTTTGGGCTGCCGGACCTTTAGCCGGAATTATTGGCCAACCAATTGTTGGTTTAATAAGTGATAATGTTTGGTTCTGGAAAGGACGAAGACGACCTTTCATTTTAATTGGCGGTTCTCTAGCGGCTCTTATGCTGCTTGCTCTTCCAAATATTGGTGCTATAAGTGACTTTTTTGGATTTTCAAATATTATTGTTGTTGCTGTTTTTGTAGCTCTTACACTTGATTTGGCTATTAATATTAGTTTTAATCCAACAAGATCAATTATTGCGGACGTTACTCCGGAAGGAATTCCAAGAACTAAAGGATATACCTGGATGCAGACAATTTCCGGCACATTTGGAGTTTTGGCTTATGCTCTAGGAGCAATATTTGGAAATTATTTTTTAATATATTTTGGCGTTTTTCTAGTTGCTGCTTTCTCAATTGTTCCTATGTTTTTTATCGAAGAACCAAGAGAATTAAAAAGTTCTGCCGAGGGTGACGAAATTAAACCGGAAGATGCAGAGACAAATTGGAAAGATTTCTTAATGCTTTTATTTGCACATTCTTTTTCCTGGATTGGCGTTCAAACCATGTTTGTTTATATGATTGGATTTGTAGAGCAAAAATTAAATCCCGTTTCTGATGATGAAACAGGACAAATTCTTGCAATCTCATTTTTAATTTTAAATGCAGTCGGAGCTTTATTCCCGGCATTTGTTCTGGAACCAGTTACTGAAAGACTGGGGCGAGTTAAAACTCATTTACTTGCTTTAGTAGTTATGTCAATTGGTTATTTTGGAATTGCATTTTTTGCAAATTCAGTTTTACTTTTATACGTTTTTATGGGAGTTGCAGGTGTAGGATGGGCAGCTATAGTAAGTCTTCCTTTTGCAATTATGTCAGAAAAAGTGAATAAGTTTAGAATGGGATTTTTTATGGGAATATTTAATCTTTCTGTTGTTCTCCCTCAACTTTTTGTGAGTTTAGCATTAGGTATTTTCATACAAGATGCAGTTGATAAAAATATAATTTTTGTAATAAGCGGAGTTTCATTAGCTATTTCTGCGGTACTTTGGCTTTTAGTAAAGGATAGTAAAAAATCAAAGAAAGAAGAATTTCAAATGAGTGGTGGTCATTAAAATGAAAAAATATTTATTAATAATTTTATTTTGTACTCCATTTTTATTTTCTCAAGAAAATAATTATGTAGAATTCTCTTCCGATAAGGGGAGATTAACAATTACAGATGATCAAAAAGCAGAGTTTGGAAGATATGACGGATTTGAATTAAATCTAAATGCAGGTGAAAATCTTTATTTTATGGCATTCTCGGAAGAGTTCCCGCCAATAGTTGCTGTTGCTGATTCTTCAGGAAAAGTTCTTGCAGAGGATTTTGGCAATGATGACGGGCTTGTTTCCATCAATACTATTATCAAAAAAAGTGGAACTTACTTTTTATATATTCTTAATAGAACAAATTCTTTGGGAAATTATTTATTTCAATATGCAATCACCTCAAGTAATATGTTGAAATATAATGGAAAAGATTTTTGCAGTTTGTCGGATTTTCTTCTAAAACATTCAAAAGCATATTTTGTGTTTTTGCAAAATCCAAAAAGTCAGCTTCTAAATTCACAACAATTTCTTGACGCTTATTTGGATGAAGAAAATGTTTCTGTGAATTTGCGGTTGAATGAATCTGACAATTTTAAGGAAATTGAAACAAAACTAAAAACAGTTTTAGCTGATCTTAAAAAATGCGGATTATCTAACTGGAAAGAATTAAAGAAAAAGAATATGGATAATTCAGAATTTGATGAATCAAAAATCATTCTTACTGAAAATGTTAAAACAAATCCAAGAACTGTTGAATTAACCTTGTTTGATTATAGTAAATTGAATGACAATACTACAAAAAAATATATTTTAGAATTATCATTTAGTAAGGCTTTTTAATGTAGTTGATTATTATATGGATCGGTTTGTTATAAATAATATTTGCAAACCGATCTAATAATTTCCAGATTGAAAAAGGAAGATATTTAAGAAATACGTATGTCCGCAAAAAAATTAGAAGCTTATTCCCAAAAACAATAAAATCACTTTTCAGTAAATCTTTATCAGCGCAAAGAGAAGATAAAATGTATTCGTCAAATGAATGAAGATGTGCATTTATTGGAGTTTTTTTATTGCAGTGAATGCAAAGCACATATCTTATAACTTCCTTGTAAGGAGTAGAAATAATAAGCTTTCCTCCCGGTTTAAGAACTCGAAATAATTCATTTACAAAATATCTAGGATTAGTAACGTGTTCAATAATTTCTGAAGCTATTATTAAATCAAAAGTATTTGGGACAAAAGGAAGTTTATAAGAATCTGCAACAGTCCCATAATGATAATTAGAAGGATATTTTTCTAAAGCTTTTTTGGGATTAGTTTTTGAAATATCGAGAGAAATAACTTTTTTATTTCTCTTTAGAAAATATTCGGCAACCCAAGCACTTCCACACCCTGCATCAAGAATATTTTCAAAATAAAAATCAGTTTGAGAAATAATATATTCTCGAAGTCGTCTTTCATCATGTTTAGTTGCGCCAAATCTTTCTTCGAAATAATCAAATTCTTCAGCGTCAGTTTGATAATGTTCTTTGTAATTAAATTCCAAAATTATAATTTCCTAATTATCGTCATCAACTCTTAACACCAAAAGAGCCGCAATTATCATTGATATTCCGCCAAGAATTAAGGCATAAATTGCGTTTCCGTCAAATAAAGATTTTACAAAAAATCCAAGAATAGCTGCAGCAGTTATTTGTGGAATCACAATAAAGAAATTAAAAATTCCCATATAAACTCCCATCTTATTTGATGGCAAAGCTCCGGCAAGTATTGCATATGGCATAGCCAATATCGAAGCCCACGCAAGACCAATTCCAAGCTCAGAAACTAAAAGTAAATTTGGATCAGTGATAAAATAGAATGAAATTAATCCAATCCCTCCGGCTGTGAGTCCAATCATATGAACAATTTTTCTGCTTGTTTTAGTAGCTAACCACATAATTCCAAAAGCTGCAATCGCGGCAAATCCATTGTAAACAGCCATTAAAACCCCAACCCAGTCGGCACCTTGATTATAAGCGGCTGAAGCAGTATCTGTAGCATTGTAAATGTGCCTTGTAACTGCCGGTGTTGTGTAAATCCACATCGCAAATAAAGCAAACCAAGAAAAGAATTGAACATAGGCTAATTGCTTCATGGTTTTTGGCATTTTATATAAATCATTTATAATTGATACAAGGCCATTTTCTTGTTTATTTGATCTGCTAAAAACACCGGATAAAATTTGTAACAAACCAAAAGCTGCTCCACTTCCGAAGAAAACCATTAATCCGTAGTCCATATATATGAAGAACTCAAAAACAATAAATAATATTGAACTAATTATCAGCCAAATAAATCCATGCTTAAACATGGTATTGTGTGGTATTGGATTTTTATCATACTCTTGAGTTTTAATTGCAGATTCTTTTTCAGCTTCTTCAAATTCTTTAAGCTGTTCCGGAGAATATTCTTTAGAAGAAATAACAGTCCATAAAACAGCGAGAAAAAAGACTGCTCCGCCAATATAAAAAGACAATTTTACTGAAAGCGGAATTTCACCTTCAGGAGCTGTATTTGCAACGTTAAACCAATTTGTCATAATATATGGAAGCGCAGAAGCAATAACGGCACCTGCTCCAATAAAAAAGCTTTGCATTGTAAAACCGTTTGTGCGTTGCTCTGACGGAAGCATATCACCAACGTAAGCTCTAAATGGTTCCATTGATACATTTATTGAAGCATCCATTATCCAGAGCATTCCGGCTGCAATCCAGAGAACAGGAGAATTGGGCATAATGAATAAAGCTAATGAAGCTAAAATTGCACCGACTAAAAAAAATGGACGACGTCTTCCAAGTCTATTCCAAGTTTTGTCACTCATTTGTCCAATTATTGGCTGAACTATTAAACCTGTTATTGGGGCAGCAATCCAAAGAATTGGAATTTCATCAATGTTAGCTCCGAGAGTTTCAAAAATTCTACTTACATTTGCATTTTGAAGTGCGAAACCAAATTGAATTCCAAAAAAGCCAAAACTCATATTCCAGATTTGCCAGAAGGAAAGACGAGGTTTTTTCATTTCATTTTCCTTAATCGATATTTTAAAGAATGATTAAGATAACAAATTATTATTTTCAAATTTGATAAAATATTTTTTAAAACATGTATAAACTTTCAGAAATATCGCAAAATGTTATTGACGGAAATGCGAAAGCTTTTCTTTATACTTCTTCATATAAAAATGAAAATGCAGTTTCTTATCTTTTTGGAATTCCTTATAAGATAATTTCTATTAATTTTTCTGATGATTTGAATAAAAAATTTATTGAACTTGATGAAGTAATAAATCAAAATAAAATTCTTCTCTGCAAATTAAATTATGAAGCCGGTTATTTGTTTGAAGAAAGGCTGCAAAAATATTTAGTAAATCAAAATATTTTAATGAATTTTTTTTGTTTCGATGAAAATGAAATCAAAGTTATTCCATCAAAAGAAATTGAATTAAATCCTTTTGAACAAAACTTTGGAATAAAAAATTATTCATTAAATGAGACTAAAAATGAGTATGTAAAAAAGATTGGTAAAATAAAAAACTTCATTAGAGAAGGAGATACTTACCAAGTAAACTATACTCTAAAAGCTAAATTTAATTTTAGTGGAGAAATAAATGATTTATTTCAAAATCTGATTTTTAATCAGTCAACACAATACTCTGCTCTTATAAATGATGATGAAAATTTTATAATCTCAATTTCACCAGAATTGTTTTTTTCTACAAATGCAAATAATATTGAATCAAAACCAATGAAAGGGACAATAAAACGTGGAATAAATCTGAAAGAAGATTTTAGTAAAAAAGAAATCTTGCTAAATAGTAAAAAAGATAGGGCAGAAAATATTATGATTGTTGATTTATTGCGGAATGATATTGGTAAAATTTCTTTAACAGATTCTATCGAAGTAAAATCAATTTTTGATATTGAGAAATACGAAACTATATATCAATTGACATCAAAAATTGAAGGGAAATTAAAGACTAATAAATATTCCGAAATTATAAAAAATCTTTTCCCATGCGGCTCCATTACCGGCGCACCAAAAATAAGAACAATGCGAATTATTAAAGAACTTGAAAAAGAGGAACGAGGAATTTACACAGGAGCAATTGGATTTGTAAATAATAATAAATCAGTTTTTAATGTCGCAATAAGAACAATAGTTCTTGAGAAAAAATCCTTGTGCGGAGAATTAGGTTTGGGAAGTGGTATTGTTTGGGACAGCATCGGTGAAGAAGAATATGAAGAAGTAAAATTAAAAGGGAATTTTCTTCTTAAACCAGATAATTATTTTGAAATTTTTGAAACAATGCTTTTTGAAAACAATGAAGTGTTTTTATTGGAAGAACATTTAGAAAGATTGAAAAATAGTGCTGATTTTTTAATGTTCAAATTCAATAGAAAAAAAATATTAAGTGAACTGGTTAAGGAAATTGAAAATCATAAGCATGACAAAAAATTTAAAATAAGATTATCATTAAGAAAAGATGGGAAAATAAAAATTGATGTATTCGAAGAAAGCATTGTTAAATCAAAGCGAATTCTAATATCAGAAAACAAGATTAACAGTAAAAATAAATTTCAATATTTCAAAACAACTAATCGTGAACTTTATAACACTGAATTTGCATTTACAAAAGAAAATAATTTTGTAGATGTAATTTATTTTAATGAAAAAGATGAACTTGCTGAAGGTGCAATTTCTAATATCATGATTTTGTTAGATAGCAAATGGCAAACTCCGTTAATAGAAAGCGGAATATTAGCCGGAACTTACAGAGCAAAATTTATTGAAGAAAATTCAGTAATTGAAAATAAATTATTTTTAAAGGATTTGCTAAATGCAGAAAAAATTATTTTGACAAATTCAGTGAAAAAAGAAATTGAAATTTTTGAGATTTATAAAGGCTCTAAACAAGTTTGGTCAAAAAAGTAAATGAAATAATTTCTCCTAAAACTGGTATATTTTACAATTAAAAATCGTGATAATTTGTTAAATCAAAACGAAAATACATCAGAAAGAAAAAAAGATCATATTGATTTGTGTCTTAATGAGTCTGTAGTTTTTAATAACAAAACAAATGGTTTTGAGAAATATGATTTTGATCATTTTGCTTTAACAGAAATTGATTATAATAAGATAGATCTGACCACAAAATTCTTCGGTAAAAAAATTAAATATCCATTTTTAATTTCATGCATGACAGGCGGAACAGGAGAAGCAAAAAATATTAATTCGAATCTCGCCATTGTTGCTAATGAGTTAGGAATTCCAATTGGAGTTGGAAGTCAACGGCAAGCTCTTGAAGATTCTACATTTCATGAATCCTATAAAATAATTAAACAGAACGCCAATAAAGTTCCAGTGCTTGGAAATATTGGTGCTGCTCAAGTTGCTTGTTTAATAAGTAATGATACAATAAAATATTTAGTTGATTTAATTGAAGCAGAAGCTATGGTGATTCATTTAAATCCCGTTCAAGAATTATTTCAAAAAAATGGAGAAACTAATTTTACTGGACTGTTAAAAAAAATTAAAAAGCTTACAAGAGAAATAAATATTCCATTTATAGCAAAGGAAGTAGGAGCCGGGATTAATAGAAAAGCAGCGCGATTACTTATTGAAAATGGGATTAGAGGAATTGACATTGCTGGAGCCGGCGGCACAAGCTGGAGCGCTGTTGAGATGAAAAGAAATAATTCTGAAATAGAAACTGAATTTTGGAACTGGGGACTACCAACTTCTTATTGCATAAAAGAGACCGCAAAATTAAAGAAGAAAAATTTCTTCACATTAATTGCTTCCGGTGGAATTACAAATGGTTTTGAATTAGCTAAATCAATTATACTTGGTGCAGATATTGCTGCTTCGGCAAGACCGATTTTAAAATCAATTGTAAATAATGGTGTTGATGCAACTATAAGCGAAATTGATAAAATGTTTGAAAACGTAAAAAAGGTTATGTATCTAACCGGCGCTTCTAATATAAAAGAATTAAAAAAAACTAGACTAATCAAGAAAGAGGAACTTTATTGAATTCACATGAAATATTTTACAAAAAAGAACTTGTAAAGATTGAAAAGAAAATTCAAAATTTAATAAACGGACGTGAACCAAAATCGCTTTATGATCCGTGCAAATACATTATGAGTAGTGGTGGAAAGAGGATAAGACCATTTCTAGTAGTGATGGGAGCTCTGGCAGTTGGCGGAAAAGCTAAAGATGTTTATAATGCATCTGTTTCAGTTGAAGTGCTGCATAATTTTACTTTGGTTCATGATGATATTATGGATAACGCAGAAATGAGGCGGGGATTAAAAACTCTTCACATTAAATATGATGTGAGTACCGCAATTTTAGCTGGAGATAATCTTATTGCCCTTGCATATTTAAATTTATTAAAAGACTGCAAAGGAAATTCAGAAAAAGTACTAAATTCTTTTACTCAAGGAATTATTGAAATTTGTGAAGGGCAGAGTTATGATAAAGATTTTGAAAATAGAAAATCAGTTTCTATTGATGAATATCTATTGATGATTCAGAAAAAAACTGCCGCGCTTGCTGAGATGTGCTGTTCTATTGGTGGACAGCTTGCTGGCGGCAGTACTAAACAAATTAAACAGCTTGAGAGTTTTGGAAGAAACTTAGGAATGGCATTTCAGCTTCAAGATGATTTGCTTGATATAACTGCTGATCAAACTGAATTTGGTAAAAGTATTGGCGGCGATTTGGTTGAAGGAAAGAAAACTTATTTATTTTTAAAAGCGCTTGAAAAATCTAGTGGAAAGATTAAAAAAGAATTTCAATTAATAATTAAAAATAAAGGATGTGATAAAAAAGACATTCCTAAATTCAAAAAATATTATGAAGAATTAGGAATTCTTGATGACACAAGTAAAGAAGTAATTAAATTTACAAACAAAGCAATAAAAGCTGTAAATTTTATAGAAGATGAAAAAACTAAAAATCTCTTCGTTTGGCTTGCAAATACTCTTATAAACAGAATAAAATAATGATAGAAAAAAAAATTAAGATTATAAATAATGCTGGATTACATACTCGTCCTGCTGCCACAATTGTTAAACTTGCTGCAAAATATAAATGTGAATTTTACATAAATAAAGATGGAATGAATGTAAACGGAAAAAGTATAATTGGTGTAATGACTTTAGCTGCCGAGAAAGGATCGGAAGTACTTCTTACTTTTGAAGGTGAAGATGAAGATGAAGCGGCAGAAGAAATATCAAATTATTTTAATAGAGGATTTGACGAACTTTGATCGAAAACAAAAATAATATTTTACAAGGATTAGCAGCTGCTCCCGGAATTTCAATTGCCCCAGTTCATCTTTTTACAAAAGAAGAAATTAAGGTTGTTGCTGAAGATATTACTGATGCTGATGAAGCTTTAAAATCACTTCATCAAGCTCTGGAAAAATCTAGAAAAGAATTACGTAAAGTTTTTGATTTGGCAGTTGACAAACTTGGTACTAATCGTGCTGCAATTTTTGAAGCCCAACTAATGATTTTAGAAGATCCTATTTTAATTGAACAGATTGAAAATAGAATTCGAAAAGAATTAAAATCACCTGAGTATATTGTTGATGATGAAATATCAAAGTATCAGCAGCTGATGCGAAATAGCAGCGAGAGTTATTTAAAAGAAAGATCGCATGATATTGAAGATATCAAACAGCGTATTGTTAGAAATATCAAAAAAAGAAAATGGATTTCAAGAATTAAAGATGATGTAAATGTTGTTGCTCCTTTATTAACACCGGCTGATTCAGTTTTGTTCTCTAGAGTTAATGTAAAAGGATATGTTACTGATCATGGTGGTTTAACTTCTCATGCTGCTATAGTAGCAAGATCATTAAATATTCCTGCTGTAGTTGGATTGCATGATGCAACTACAAAAATTAAAGAAGGTGATTTGTTAATTGTTGATGGATTTCATGGCAGGATCATTATTAATCCGGATGAATCACAAATAAGTTATTATAAAGAAAGAATTCAAAAACTAACTGTCCTCGATTCCGAACTTGCCTCATTAAAGGAAATGCCTGCGCAGACAATTGATGGAAAAAAAATAAAACTTCTTGCTAATCTTGATCTTCAAGATGAAATAGATTTAGTAATGCAAAATGGTGCTGAAGGAATTGGGTTAGTTAGAACTGAACAAATATTTCAAGAACATGATATATTTCCAGAAGAGGAAGAACAATTCAAAATCTATCAGGGTCTTTCAGAAAAATTATTTCCAAATGAAGTTACAATTAGAACTCTTGATATTGGAGGCGATAAAGTTCTTCCGGTTGATGCTCAAGAACCAAATCCATTTTTAGGATGGCGTGGAATTAGATTTTTATTAGACAATAAGAAACTGTTTAAAAATCAGATTCGTGCAATTTTGCGTGCAAGCAATCATCGTAATATAAAGTTGATGATTCCTATGATTAGCAGTATTAAAGAAATTAGAGATTCTAAAAATATTATTGAAGAATGTAAAACTGAATTACGAAACGAAAATATTCAGTTTGATGAAGATCTAAAAATAGGAATTATGATTGAAGTTCCTTCTGCCGCTGTAATGGCAAGGGATTACGCCGAAGAAGTTTCATTTTTTAGCATTGGTACAAATGATTTAATTCAGTATTTACTTGCTGTTGATAGAGGCAATGATATAATATCTAACTTATATCAAGAGTTTCATCCCGCTGTAGTCAGAACTTTAAACCATATTATTACTGAAGGGAAAAAAGGCGGTGTTGAAATTACAATGTGCGGAGAAATGGCAGCAGATCTTATTGCGGTACCCTTGCTTATTGGGCTTGGATTAGATGCAATAAGTGTTTCTCCTTCTGCTATCCCATTCCTTAAAAGAGTTATAAGAAATTTAGATTATTCGGAAGCATACAAACTTGCTGATGATTGTTTGAAATTAAAAACAGAATATGAAATAAAAAATAAATTAAATCATTTCTTCGAAAGTAAACTTTTGGATGTTACTAAAAATATTTTCAATTAGATAATTATTTTTACCTTGAAAAGCATGCTTAATAAAACAAAGTTTGCTTAAAATAAAATAGACACAAGGTATTTATTGAGAATTAGTAAAATCTTATATTGTCTTCTCACAATTTTATTATTGTCTACCAATATTTATTCTCAATTTTATTTTTTTGGAAGAAATAAAGTCCAGTACGAAAAATTTGATTGGCGAATATTAAAAACCGAACATTTCGATATATATTATAATCATGATTTTGAAGAAATGGCTGAAATAGGTGCCCAGCATGCCGAAGAAGCTTATTCAAGTTTAAAAATCAAATTTGATCACGTTGTAACAAGAAGAATACCTTTAATATTTTATAACACTCACATTCATTTTCAGCAGACAAATATAACTCCCGGCTTTATTCCTGAAGGTGTCGGAGGTTTTTTTGAGTTTCTAAAAGGAAGAGTAGTAATTCCTTATTTAGGTTCTCTTGAACAATTTCGTCATGTTATTTGGCATGAGCTTGTTCATGTATTTATGACAAATAAAATTTACAATGTTTTAAGAGACCATAGAGAACCAATTGATAAAATGCCTCCTCTATGGTTTATTGAAGGGCTTGCTGAACTTTGGTCTACTGAATGGGACACTCAAGCAGAAATGGTTATGCGCGATGTTGTATTGAATAATATGTTTGTCGGTATTCAAGATATCTACAAAATATATGGATCGTTCTTAATGTATAAAGAAGGTCAGAATTTCCTTGAATTTGTTGAAGATGAATATGGCGAAGATAAAATTCTTTTAATAATGGAAAATTATTGGAGGTTTATATATTTCGAAGATTTATTAGAATTTGTTCTTGGTGAATCATTAGAAACCATTGATAGGAAGTGGGAATTCAAACTAAAGCAAAAATATTATCCATTACTTGAAGATAATTATTCCTTTCATATCAGCGGAAATAAAATTACAAATGAAGGATACAATTTCATCCCAAAGCACTTTAGGAATAATGGAAAAGATGAAATTTATTTTTTAGCAAACAGAACCGGATATTCATCTTTGTATAAATTAATACTTGATGAAAACAGTGAAAAGATTGAAACTACAGAACAATTAATTCAAGGAGAAAAAGAAGAAATATTTGAATCATTTCATTTATTTAAACCGACACTTGATGTTTCTGAATCTGGTTTATTGCTTTTCGCCAGTAAGGGTGGTGCTAAAGACGTAATTCATATTTATTCTCTTGAAGCAAATGAAATAATAGAAACTTTAGAATTTGCTGAAGTTATTTCTATTGAAGGGGCCGATTTTTCAAAAGATGGAAATAAAATTGTTTTTTCTGCAATTGACATAAAAGGTTTTACAGACATTTTCCTATATGATATTGTTGAACAAAAATTAAATAGAATTACTAATGATTATTATAGTGACCGAGATCCAATTTTCAATAAAGAAGCTGATAAAATTTATTTTGTTTCCGATAGAACGGAAGGAATTTATAAACAAAAGTTTAATTTGTTTGAATACAACTTTCAAACCAAGCTAATTAATTATTCAACATATCTTGATTGCAATATTTCCAAACCACAGTTTAATAAGGATTTTTCAGAACTATTTATGAATACTGATTATAACGGTACTTTCAATATTTGGAAACTAAATAAAGATGAAAAACAAAATCCGATTTCAATTTCTCAAATTACAAACTTTGTAACAAGTGCTTTGGATTATGATTTCATTGATAATGAGAAAATTGTAGTTAGTGGCTTTGAAAAATTTTCTTTCCAATTTTATTTGATAGATTTGACTGAAAAAGATTCTCTGCGGCAAAAGACTGTAAAATTCAATATTGCTGCTGCTTATGATAAATGGAATGCAAAAAAAATAACTCTTGATTCAGAAAAGAAAAAAGTAGAATACGAAAAAGAATATTCTCTTGATTATGCCGTTAGTCAAGTAGTTGCTGATCCTGTTTATGGTTCTCGTGGAGGCGCATTATTTACATTAAGCGATTTGCTTGGTGATGATAGATATGTTTTTTTAATATACAACACTGCAGAAATTAGAGAAGATATTCTTTCTAATTTTAATGTTGCACTTACTAGAGTAAATACAGAAAACCGCACTAATTATGGATATGGAATTTTTCATTTTAGCGGAAGACGCTATGATATTCGAGAGTCTGATGAATTCTTTTATGAACGATCTTATGGCGGAATATTTAGTCTGCATTATCCATTTTCCAAATTCCAACGTTTAGAAACTTCAGTTAGTGTTGCTAATTCTGATAAAGAATTAGTTGACGGTCTTTTAACTCGAAAATCATTATTAGTTACTAATACAATTTCTTTTGTTCATGATAATTCATTGTGGGGACCAACGGGACCGCTTGACGGCTCACGTTTAAGATTTCTTATTGGATATACAAGCGATATTAAATATAGCAATGTAAATTATTATTCCTTCATAGCAGATTATAGGCATTATTTGAGATTGGATTTTAGAACAAGTCTAGCTTTTAGAGGATCTATATTTTATAATGACGGAAAAGAAGCAAGAAGATATTTTGCTGGCGGGAGCTGGGATTTAAGAGGCTGGCCAAGATTTTCAATACGAGGAGAGAAACTTTGGCTTTCTTCTTTAGAATTGCGATATCCGCTTATTGATGAATTTGCAATTAAATTTCCTTTTTTTGGAGTTGGATTATCAAATATTCGAGGTGCTGTTTTCTTTGATGCCGGAAATGCTTGGGATACAAAATATGAAGAAACTTTAGGAAGCTTTGGTGCCGGTATCAGAATTAACTTTTTGGGATTTATAACATTTAGATATGATATTGGAAAAAAAATAGAACAAAATTTTACAAAACTGCAGCCAAAATTATTTTATCAATTCTTTTTTGGATGGGATTTTTAATTGAAAAAAATAGTAATCATATTAACACTAAGTGTAATTTTAATTGGTTGCGGAAAATCACTGATATTCAGAAATTCATTAATTAATCAACCTTCTTATGAACAATTTGGAAATGTACCGAAAAGAAATTTTTTCTATCCATTTGCTATCAGCGATTCGCTTACAGAAATATGGCGGGCTGATGGATATGGAAGTAATTCAAATACTTCCGTAACGGTTTATTCCGAAATAGTTTTTTCTCCTGAACTTGCCGGAAATATTGTAGGCTTTAATTCCCAAGATGGGAGAGAACTTGGTGCAAAAAAAGAAAGAGGCGAAATTGCTCACGCGGTTGTAATTGATAGAATGCGTTTAATATTTGGCATTACTGAAATTAAAGAAACTTTTGGCACTCTCTATTTTTATGATTTTATCAAAGGAATAAATATAAAAGAAATTGAAATTGAAGGTGGAGTTGGTAACGAACTAATAAAATTGGAAGACGGAATTATAATTGTAAGCGATCATGGCGAAGTTATAAAATTTGATTTCCTTGGAAATGAAATCTGGCGAACTAAAACAAATGCATTAACAATTACTGATCCTGCATCCAATGGGACATATACCGTGTTTGGAAATTCTAATGGTGAAATTATTGCAATAAATAATTCGAATGGAAAAATAAAATATCAATTTAAGAAAAGCATTCCATTTGAAAGTGGTGTCATTATCCTTGAAGATAAATTCTTTTTAGCCAATAATAACGGGGAAATATTTTGTTTTGATATTGAAAGTGGATTGCAAATATGGGCATTTAATTCACAAGTCAAAATTGTGATGACTCCAATTTTAGATGATGAAAAAATATATTTTGGAAATCTTAATGGTAATTATTTTGCTTTAGACAAATCCAATGGAAACATGGTTTGGAAATTTCAGACATCAGGAGTATTTAATGCTTCGGGAATAGTTTTTGATAATTTGCTTATACAGCCTGATCTGAATAGATCACTTTTACTGATTGATAAATCCAATGGTGAAATTGTAAAAAAAATAAATTATGATCAGAAGGTTAAAATGTCGCCTGTATTTTATAACGGAATTATTTACGTAGGAATTGACAGAGGCGAAATTATTGCTTATAAACCGGAAATTAAAAAATGATTAACATAATATTTACAATAATTATTTTTTGTTTTATTCCGCTAATAGCTCAAATTAATACCGGAATAATTTCGATAAAAATGAATAATGAAAATTCTGTTACAGTCATTAATGATTCCATTTTTTATTCTAATTCGTTTTCAGAAATTTTTTTATTCGGCAAGTATAAAATTGTTGTAAAAGAAAATTCAAATGAATGGGGAAGTGAAAGTAATATTTTTGAAATAACTTTAAATGAAGAAAATCCTAATTTCTATAGGGAAATAACATTTTCAAAAAAGAAATTTATTGATTCAAATCCTAGTAATGCAAAAGTGATTCTTAATGATTCAGTAATAGGTTATACACCTTTGAGCTTATCTCTAAATTCACAAAATATAATAATTGAAAAAGATAATTATAAATCTGTATTTATAAATCCGGTAAAAAAAAACAATATAATTGAATTAGAAAAATTCCAGTTAGAAAATAATACTAGTTTTTTGGAGACATATTTATTTGAGACTTTAATTGGAACCGCAGTTGCCCTAGGAGCTACTGCGGCTTATTACAAAATAGAGGCGGATAAAAAATATGATGATTACTTAAAAACTAGAGACAAATCATTAATCGATAAAACAGAAAAACTTGATTTAATAAGCGGTATTTCATTTTCTCTACTTCAGATTAATTTTGGAGCTTTAATATATTTATTTCTAACAAGCGATTAATGTGCATCTAGCCAATTTTCGCCTACTCCCATCTCAACTGTAAGTGGAACCTTTAAAGGCATTGCGTTTTCCATGAGTTCTTTTACCAAAATTTTTAGTTCGTCAATTTCATCTTTTCTAGCATCAAATAAAAGTTCATCATGAACTTGCAAAACCATTTTACTTGAAAATTTATTTTTCTTCAATTCTCTATAAATATTTATCATTGCTAATTTTATCATATCCGCGGCGGTACCTTGGATTGGCATATTAATAGCAATTCTTTCAGCAGAAGATCTCATCATTTGATTATTAGAATTTATGTTTGGTAAAAATCTTCTTCTACCTAAAAGAGTTTCAGCAAATCCTTTTTCGCGTCCATTTGCAATTGCTTCATCAATAAAACTTTTTACATTTTTAAATGTTCCAAAATATGTATCAATTACATTTTTAGCTTCAGCTTGAGTAATTCCTAATCTTGTCTTCAAACCAAAAGGACCAATTCCGTATAAAATTCCAAAATTAACTTCCTTTGCTTTTCTTCTTTGATCAGGAGTTACATCTTCAGGCTTTACCTTAAAAACCAATGCAGCAGTGCTTCTGTGGATATCTTCATTATTTTTAAAAGCTGAAATCATATTCTCATCATTACAGATTGAAGCCATAATTCGTAATTCAATCTGGCTATAATCAGCACTTAATATTACATGATTTTTATCTCGCGGAACGAAAGCTTTTCTAATCTCTTTCCCCATATTAGTTCTTATGGGAATATTTTGAAGATTAGGATCGTTACTAGAAAGTCGTCCGGTTGAAGCTACAGTTTGGTTGAATGTTGTATGAATTCTTCCGGTTTTAGGATTTAATAAATTAGGGAGTGCGTCTGCATAAGTTGATTTTAGTTTTTGAATCTGCCTATAGTTTAATAAGTGGTCAATTATTTCATGTTGATGTTGAAGTAATTCTAAAGAACGCGCATCTGTTGAAAAACCGGTTTTAGTTTTTTTTGTAGGCTTTAGTTGGAGTTTATCAAATAAAATATATTGAAGTTGTTTTGTTGAATTTATATTAAACTCTTCACCGGCTTGGGAAAAAATATCTTTTGTAAGTTTTGTTATATATCCTTCAAGCTCCTTACTAAACTCTCTCATGCTGTTTGTATCAAGATTAATACCTTCTCGTTCCATATCTTCAAGTACTTCAACAAGTGGGAATTCAACATCAAAGGCTAATTTTTCTAGCGAACAATTTTTTAATTCTTCATTAAGTTTTGAATAAAGTTTATAAGTAATATCTGCATCTTCACAAGCATAATTTGAAAGTTTTTCAAGATCCGCTTCAAAAACTTTTTCCGGAGTTTTATATGAACCAATAATTTCTAGAATAGAAATTGGTTTGTAGTTTAAGTATTTCTCGGAAAGATCATCCATTCCATGTTTCTGATCCGGATCAATAACGTAGCTTGCAAGCATTGTATCAAAATAAAAATTGTTTACTTCAATTCCATAATTTCTCAAAACTGCAATATCATATTTACCGTTTTGGCAGACTTTTTTAATTTTATTATTTGCAAAAATTGGTTTGAATATTTCAACAAAATCTGACATTGGAAGTCTGTTACTTAAATCAATGCTGAATAAATCATTGTCAGTTTTCAAAGGGTTTACAGCTACAAAATATGCTTCGCCAATTGTTGTGCAGAAAGAAGCACCAGCCATGTTTAATGCTTGAGTATTGAGGGAATCAGTTTCAGTGTCATAAACAAACAAATCTGTTTTCGAAAGTTTATCTGCTAATTCTATCGCATCTTTTTTTGAAGTTATCAATTTGTAACTGACTTTTTTTGTATCAAAATTAGAAGCATCTTCTTGTTCAAAAACCGATTGAATATTTACGTTATTTCCAAAATATTTAGAAACAACAAAATCAAGTTTTTTTGCCATCGCTCTAAAATCAAGCTCAGTAAATAATTCAACAAGTTTTTCAATATTCGGTTTTTCAAAAACTGTATCTTCAAGGTTATATTCGAAAGGAACATCAGTCATAATTGTAGCTAGCTCCTTAGAAAGAAAAGCATTTTCTTTACCTTCCTCCAATTTGTTTCTAAGTCCTTTCTTTTCAATATTATCTAGGTTTTCATAAATATTTTCTAAACTTCCAAATTCTTGAATAAGAGGAACGGCAGATTTTGGACCGATGCCGGCAACTCCTGGAATATCATCACTGCTGTCGCCAATTAAAGCTAGGTAATCAATCATTTGCTTTGGTTCAAATCCATATTCTTCCTTAACTTTGTCTTCATCAAGAATTACAATTTCATCGGTTGATTTTCCGGGTTTAATAACTTTTACATTTTTTGTTATTAGCTGGATGTAATCTTTGTCCGGTGTAATTGCGTATGACGAATAACCTTCGCTCTCAGCCCGCTTCACAGCCGTGCCAATCAAATCATCAGCTTCATAACCGGGAAGAATATAAATAGGCATATTGAATGCCTCAATAACTTCTTTAATTCTGTCAATTTGTGGAATCATATCTTCCGGCATAACTTGACGGTTGGATTTATATTTATCATATCTTTCATGCCGAAATGTTTTTTCTTTTGTATCAAAAGCGACAGCTATAAAATTAGGATTTGTGTCTTCAATAATTTTGAAAAGTTGATTTAAAAATCCAAAAACTGCAGATGTCGGTTCACCTTTAGAGCTTTTAAGAGGTCTGTTTATAAATGCATAATATCCTTTATAGGCTAATGCCATTGCGTCAATTATAACAAAAGTTTTTTTTGTCTTCATATTTCACCAAAATTGTAAGAAAAGATTAGAGTAAAGATATTAAATTGTTATTTTTGAATATAATAAAAGCAGATCAAATTAATCATTTTTAAGGTGAATAAATGTTCATGAAAATTATATTTCTCTTTTTTGTATTTACTTTTGTTACTCTTTCTGCGCAAACAGATTCAATGTTTATTGCAAGCTGGAATGTTGAAAACTTATTTGATACTGTTGATGATCCTATCACGAACGATTCAGAATTTTTACCGGATGGTTCTAAGGAATGGACTTTAGAGCGTTATGAAAGAAAGCTAGAAAATTTATCAAAAGTTATTGGTGAAATGAACAATAATAGTGGTCCGGATATTTTAGGACTTGTAGAAGTTGAAAATAAAAACGTAGTTATTGATTTAGCAAAGAAATCAAATATCAAAAATTACGAAGTTGTCCATTTCGATTCACCGGATTTTAGAGGAATTGATAACGCTCTTCTTTTTGATAAAAATAAATTTGAGTTATTGCATTCAAATAATTTCGAAGTGAAATTAGATTCGAATCGAACTACAAGAGATATTTTATTTGTGCAATTAAAATATAAAGCTGATAATGAAATAATAAATTTCTTTGTAAATCATTGGCCTTCAAGAAGAGGCGGTTTAGAAAAGAGTGAAGCAAACAGAATAGAAGCAGCCTCGGTGCTTAAAAATGTATTAGATTCATTGTTACTTTCAAGCGGAGCTCAAACTAACCTAGTAATAATGGGGGATTTTAATGATGAGACTGATAACAGATCAATTTTAGAAATATTAAAAAGCTCCAATTTTAATTGTGATGATAATCATGAAAATAAGTTTTTGCTTAATACAAGTGCATCAAAAGATATAAGTGGAGAGGGAACATACTTATATCAAAAGAATTGGAATATGTTAGACCAAATAATAATTTCAAAAAGTTTTGATGATGGGACCGGCTGGGAATATATTTGCAATTCTTTTGATATATTTAAAAAAGATTATATGATTACTAAAGATGGATATTTTAAGGGAGCAATAATCCCATCTTTTGGTGGAAGAAAATATCTTGATGGATATGCTGATCATTATCCGGTATCGATAATTTTAAAAAAATAAAAATATAACATGAAAAAGAATTTAATTATAATTGGATCAGAAGGTAATTTGGGGCAAGGTATAAAAAATATTTTGCTCGAAAAAGATTACAGTAAAATTTATTTAGTTGATAGAAAAAATTATGAGAGAAAGTATTCATCTCATGTTCAAAAAATACAAGTGGATGATCTCAGCAATGAAAAAAATATTATAAAATTATTTGAAAAAATGTCATTTAAAGAAAATGAATTATACTTTATGATATCTACTGTTGGTGGATTTTCCGGAGGGAATTCAGTTGATGAAATAGAAATTTCTGTTTTTGATCGCATGATAAATATTAATTTGAAAGCATCTTTTTTATTATCAAAATATTTTATTCAAAAAGTAAAGCATACAAAAGGAGGTGCAATTTGTTTTACAAGTGCTCTTGTGTCCTTTAATATTGAGCCAAGTAAGTCTGTCTATGGATTATCAAAATCGGCTTTAAATTATCTTATAGAAACATTAGCCTTAGAAAATAAAGAGAATAGAATAAGCATTTTTGGTGTAGCTCCCAATATATTGGATACAAAAGAAAATAGAGAATGGATAAATAAAAAAACTGATTTAGTTTCTCCCAAAAATATTGGTATCTTTGTAAACTCGTTATTTGAAAATTATAAAATTATATCGGGTAATATTATTAAGCTTTTTATAACACTTGACTAATGATTAATATAAAAAAGTCACAAAAATATTATATTGACTTTTTTAGCCTAAATCCTTAATCTTATCAATCTATTTTTAAGTGTTTTGAACAAGAAAAATCAATAAAATAATAACTTTGGAGGTTGTCTCTTATGCAAATTAACGGAATATTGGGTTTTGGTTCCAACATTATAGCTCAAGCAAATGATGGCGGAACAATCACTTACTTGCAACAAAAGTTTGTTGAAGGTGGTGACTTTATGTGGGCAATTTTAGCATGTTTGGTTTTAGGCTTAGGCTTTTCGTTTGAAAGATTATGGACTTTAGGTCGTGCTTCAATGAATACTAAAAAATTCATTTTAACTGTTAAAGACGCACTTAAAAAAGGTGGTGTAAATGACGCAATGAAAGTTTGCGAAAATACACGTGGTTCTATTGCTTCGGTTTTTCATGCTGGTTTATTAAGAGCAGACGAAGGTGTTGAAGCTGCTGAAAAAGCTATTATGGCTTACGGTGCTATTGAAATGAGCTTCTTAGAAAGAGGTTTAATTTGGATATCAACATTTATCACAATTGCTCCTATGCTTGGTTTCACTGGAACAGTTCAAGGTATGATTCAAGCTTTTGATTCTATTGCTGAAGCTGCTCAAATTTCTCCCGCTGTTGTTGCTTCTGGTATTTCAGTTGCTTTGTTAACAACATTATTTGGTCTTGTTGTTGCGATGATTCTTCAAGTATTTTACAACTACTTTATATCAAGAATTGATAAATTAGTTGGTGACATGGAAGAAAGTTCAATTGAATTAATTGACGCTTTATACGAAATGAAAAAATAAGAGAATAAAGAATAGCTATGGTAAAAATTAAAAAACGAAAACTAAAAGAAGCTGAAATACCAACAGGTTCAATGGCTGATATAGCTTTTCTTATGCTATTGTTTTTCTTAGTGTCAACAGTAATTGATGTTGATACTGGTATTGGTTTAACTTTACCTGAATACATTCCTCCTCAAGAACAAGAATATGTTCCTCTATCAAAAGATAGACTTGCAGCTATTCTAATAAATGAAAATGGTGATGTATTATTAAATGGTGATGTTATTGCAATTCCTCAGATAAAAGACATTCTAAAGGAAAGAATAGAAGAAAAAATAAATTTGCCATCAAATAAGAAATTGGTAGTTTCAGTAAAAACAGATAGAAAAACTAATTATAATATTTATGTTCAGTCTCTTGATCAAATTAAAGGTGCATATTTCGAAGTAAGAGAAGCATACTCTCAAACGAAATATGGGAAAAAGACTTTAGATTTGAATGATGAAGAAACTAAAGATGTGAGAGAAAAGATTCCAATCACAATCTCTATCGCTGAACCAGAAAACGTGAAAAAGTAAAAAAGGAAATCTTTTATCATGAAATTTGAAAAAAGAAGGGCAAAGTCTCAGGAAGGTATTCCAACTGCTTCCTTGCCGGATATAGTTTTTATGCTGCTTTTATTTTTTATGGTTTCTACAACTTTAAGGGAAGTAGATGTTTTAGTTCAATTTACTTTACCTCAAGCTTCAGCCATTGAAAAGATTGAGAATAAAAGATTAGTATCTTATATCTGGGTTGGGAGAGATGGAAGAATTCAGTTGAATGATTCTATTATCGAAATGGAAGATATACAAGATTTGATGTATAGAAAAAGAGTTGAATTACCTAATGTTATTGTTTCTATCCGTTCTGATAAAAACTCTGATATGGGTATAATTACTGACATTCAGCAAGAATTAAGAAAAGCAGATGCTAGAAGAATTAACTACTCTACTTTACTCAAACCTTAAGTAAGAAAATTATATTTCCGAAAGGTTAGGCAGATTATTATTTTATAATCTGCCTTTTTTTTTAATAGGAGACAATATGAATCTGAGAGACAAAATTAACGAAGATTTAAAATCAGCTTTAAAGGAAAAAAATAAATTAAAATTAGAAACCATTCGTTCAATTAGAGCGCTTATTCTTGATCTTGAAAAATCGGGCAAGGATATTAAAATTACACCCGAAGATGAAATTAAAATCCTTTCAGGAGCAGCGAAGAAAAGAAAAGAATCTATTGAACAATTTGAAGCTGCTGGCAGAACCGAACTTGCTGAAAAGGAAAAAGCAGAATTAGAAATAATAAATACTTATTTACCAAAACAATTAAGTAAAGATGAAATTCTTACTGAAGTTAAAAATCTTGCTGAAGAAATTGGTGCAGTAACTAAACAAGATTTTCCAAAGTTGATGCCTAAAGCAGTGCAATTATTAAAAGGTAAGGCTGATGGAAAAGTTGTTAAAGAAATTGTAGAACAAGTCTTGAGTGGTAATTGAATTTTATTGATTATATAATATTTCTATTACTATTTATCGGTTTTATTTTAGGTTTTAAAGATGGACTTGTAAGAAAAGTAATTGGTTTATTAGGTCTAATTATAGCAACAACACTTTCATTTCAATTTTCGGCAGACGTTGCCGTTTACTTGGCTCCTTTTTTTAATGAAGAAACATATTTAGCAGAAATAATTTCCGGAATTCTTATTTTCTTTTTAACAATTTCTGTAATTGCTATTATTAAGAGAGTAGTTCATCCTCTTGATAAAGTGAATAAATTTGTAAATCAAATGTTAGGTGGATTAGCCGGTTTAATTCAACTTGCATTTTTTGTAAGTGGATTTCTATTATTCTTAAATATATTTGAATACCCAAAAAATATTGATCGAAATGAATCAATTGCTTATTACCCATTATATAATTTAGTCCCAAAAACTATTGATTTGGTTATTGGTTCTAATTCAAGGGCGCAAGAATTTATTGAAAATATTATTGAGAGTAGAGATCCATATCAATTTCCCGAACCCAAAGATTCATCAAATATTTTAGAACAATGAAACAACAAGTATTAGACAGTTTAGAATTTCCTAAAGTATTAGCTTTTATTTCCAATTATGCTTCTACAGATTTAGCAAAAGAAATTATTCAAGGTAAAGCTCCTTCAACTGATATAAATTTTATTCGCGAAGAAGGTAATTTTGTTTCGGATGCTAAAAATATTTTAATCACTAGTGATTATCCGCCAATTAATTATTTACCTGATTTAAATAAAACACTTGCCAAAACTTCAATTGAAGGTTCCTTTTTACTTACCGATGAAATTCTTAGTATCCTTAAGCTTTTGGTTACTTCAAGAAAATTACATTCGTTTTTTAATAGTCTTAAAGAACCATCGTTATTGGCTGAAACTTATTTAGAGCGTTTGATAGTTGACAAAATATTAGAGCATCATATTTCCTCAATTATGGATGACGATGGAAATATTAGAAGCAGTGCTAGTAAAAAATTAAGAGAAATAAGAAACGAAATTAGAGATAAACAAGAAATATTAGATCGAATTATAAAAAAATTATTAAAAAGTTTTGCTGAATCTTATCTAGTCCAAGAGGAATATGTTACAAGAAAAGATGGAAGAATTGTTGTCCCTGTAAAAGCAGAACATAAAAGGCATATTAACGGATTTATTCATGGCGAATCTTCTACCGGACAAACAGTTTATATAGAACCACATGAAACATTAGACTTGAATAACGAACTGCTATCTTTAACGTTTGCCGAAAAAAGAGAAATTGAAAATATTTTAAAACAGTTAACTAAAAGAATCTCTGAAAGTAAGGAAATATTAAAATATACGTTACGAGCAATTTCTGAAATTGATGCTTATTTTGCTGCAGCAAAATATTCAATAGAAATAATTGGTGATTTTCCGGAAATAACAGACGATGAAAATCTTGAAATTATTGATGGAAGGCATCCGATATTATTAAAGAAATTAGGTAGAGATAAAACAGTCCCATTAAATATTTCAATAGGTAAAACAAATAAAGTAGTTGTTATTACTGGTCCAAACGCTGGTGGGAAAACTGTTGTTCTTAAAACAACAGGACTATTAACCGCTCTAGCACTAAGTGGTTTTCATGTTCCACTGCATTGCGATTCAAAAATAAATCTCTTCGAAAATATTTTATTAGATATTGGCGACAAGCAATCTTTAGAAGATGATCTTAGTACATTTAGTAGTCATCTTCAAAATATTAAAGAAATTTTAGAAATATCTAATTCAAAGACTCTTGTCTTAATTGATGAAATTGGCACCGGAACTGATCCTTCTGAAGGTGCTGCTTTAGCACAATCAATTTTACTATCACTTTATAAAAAATATGCTTCTGTTTTGGTTACAACTCATCATGGCAATCTAAAAATTTATGCAAATGAATTAGAGGGATTTGAAAATGCTTCTATGGAATTTGATTCAGAAGATTTAGTTCCAACTTACAGATTTCGACAAGGATTTCCAGGAGCAAGTTATGCGTTTGAAGTTGCTGAAAGAATTGGAATTCCTTCAAACGTAATTTCAGAATCAAGAAGTTTTCTAGATGGAACTAAAACTAAGGTTGAAGATTTAATTTTAGATCTGGAAAAGAAAACAAATAGATTGAGTGAAAAATTAAAACATGCGGAAATTGAGAATACTAGACTAAGTGGTTTAACCAATCTTTATAAAGATAAAATTGATTCGCTTGAAAAACGAAAACAAGAAATAATAAAAAAAGCTAAAGAAGATGCAGATTTTTATTTGCGAGATGTAAATAAAAAAGTTGAACAAGCAATTCAAAAAATAAAAGAATCACAAGCTAGCAAAGAAGTAATTAGGGAAGAAAAAAAATCTATTGAAAAAATAAAAAGTAAAAATGAAGCATTAATTGATAAGTCTTTCAATAAATATGAAAACAAAGAAGAATTTAATGTTGGTGATTTTGTTAAAGTAAAAGATACTACTGCCGAAGGAACCATTACAGAGATTAGCAAAGATAAAAAACGCGCTTTTGTAAATTCCGGTAATATAAAACTGCAAGTTAAAATAAGAGATTTAATTCATACAAAAAAAACAGAAAATATTGAACAGAAAAGAGATCACAATTATGATTCGATAGTCCCCAGTTATCGACTGGATATAAGAGGATTTAGAGCTGAAGAGGCTGAGTTTGAAATTATTAAATTTCTTGATCAAGCTTATACCGGGGGTGTTGATACAGTTGAAATACTTCACGGCAAAGGAACCGGTGCACTAAAAAAAACTGTACATGAAATTTTAAATCATTATGATAAAGTAAAAAATTATTATTTTGCTAAAATTGAATTGGGAGGAGAAGGAATAACAATTGTTGAATTCAAAAATTAATGTGAAAATATGTTCAAGAAAATTCTGATTGTTAATCGTGGTGAAATTGCTGTAAGAATTATTAAAGCATGCAGAGAGTTAAAAATTATTTCCGCAGTTTTATACACGGATGCAGATAAAAATTCCCTACATGTTAGAGCTGCCGATCAGGCTTATTACATCGGTAAATCCCAAGCAAATGAATCTTACCTAAATATTCCTAAAATTATTAATACTGCAAAAGAAATAAATGCAGATGCAATTCATCCCGGTTATGGATTCCTTTCTGAAAATTCTATATTCATTAAAGAAGTCGAAAATGCTGGAATAACGTTTATTGGTCCATCATCAAAATCAGTTGAAATGATGGGGGAGAAGACTTCTGCAAGAAGACTAATGAAAGAAAACAATGTTCCAATTGTTCCCGGAACAGTAAATTCCATTGAAACTATTGAGGAAGCTTTAATAATCGCAGATGAAATTGGCTTTCCCATAATGATAAAAGCAGCTTCTGGTGGCGGTGGAAAAGGGATGAGGCAAGTTTATAATAAGTCTGAAATGAAATCTTCCTTTGACAGAGCAAAAAATGAAGCTTTAAAATCATTCGGTAACTTTGATGTTTACATTGAAAAATTAATTGAAGAACCTAAGCACATTGAAGTGCAAATACTTGGCGATAAGTTTGGTAATTATATTCATTTATTTGAACGAGAATGCTCAATTCAAAGGCGTCATCAAAAAATAATTGAAGAAGCTCCTTCAGCTTTTGTTGATGAAAGTACAAGATCAAAAATAACTGAAGCTGCAATAAATGCGGCTAAGGCTTGTGGTTATTATAATGCTGGTACAATAGAATTCTTGATGGATAAGAATAAAGAGTTTTACTTTTTGGAGATGAACACAAGACTCCAAGTTGAGCATCCGGTTACAGAAATGATTACGGGTGTTGATTTAGTAAAAGAGCAGATTAAAATTGCATTTGGCGAAAAACTATCTTTAGAACAAAAGGATATTATTCTAAATGGACACGCTATGGAATGCAGAATATATGCAGAAGATACAGATAATAATTTTGCTCCTTCAACAGGTACAATAAAACATCATAGATTACCTTCAGGACCCGGAATTAGAGTTGATAGAGGAATTGATTTGAAGTCCGAAGTTTCAGTTTATTATGATCCTCTATTATCCAAAGTTATTGCTCATGGAAAAGACAGAGATGAATCTATTTCTAGACTAATGAGAGCTTTAGGAGAATATCAAATTGTTGGAGTAATTACAAATATTCCTTTATGCAGATGGATATTGGAAAGAAAAAATTTTGCTAGTGGAAATTTTGACATAAATTTTATTGAAAACGAATTAATTCCCTTACTTCCTTTAGAGTGGAAAAATGATATAAATGAAAATTATGAAAATGTAACTGCTATTTTAGGAGCGTTATTAAAATCAAAAGATCTTGAACTAAAACCAAGTAGTTTTAATCACTCTTCATCAAATAAATGGGGAGTTATTTAAATGAATGATTTTGTTGTATCAATTAACGGGAAGAAAAAAAATATTACAATTCTAAAGAACGATAAGGTGATTATAGATGGAAGTACTTTTCAAGTAGAATATTCAAAAGTAAATAATTACTTATATCTTGTTAAAATTGATAATCGCGTTTATGAAATCACAACAGATAAGCTAAATGATTTAAAATACCGTTTCGGGTTAGACGGAAATTATACAGAAGTTGAAGTGCGAACTTCATTGCAAGAAATAGTAAATGATTATTTAATCAATAAAGCAAAAAGTGTTCATCACGATGCGGTTAAAGCGCCAATGCCAGGATTAATAATTAAATTTACTACAAAAATAGGTGAAGAAGTAAAACAAGGCGAATCTCTTTGCATTCTTGAAGCAATGAAAATGGAAAACGAAATACGTTCTCCAATTGATGGAACAGTAAAAGAGATTTTTCTTGAAGAAGGAAACTCTGTCGAAAAAGGACAAATCATTCTTACTATCGAATAATCTTATTTGGAAATGTAAGTTTTATATAACTATATTCGACAGTTATTTAGAAACTATTTAGTGGAGGAGGTTACGTGTTAAAAAAACTAACACAATCTATTATTGTACTCGTTTTGGCTGCTAATGTTTCATTTGCTGGTGGGTTCCAGATAAATGAACATGGTGCTAAAGCAATGGCTATGGCAGGTGCTTTTACTGGTCTAGCTAATGATCCATCTGCAATCTTTTTTAATGGTGCAGGTCTTACCCAATTAGAAGGAACTCAATTGTTAGCAGGTGTTACTTTGATATCACCGGCGGCAAGCTTTAGAGGTCCTAGTCCTGCAATAACAGAATATTCTGTTCAAGATAAAATATTTCATCCTATCAATTTTTATCTTACTCATCAATTTGACGAAAATTGGTTTGTTGGATTGGGAATTAATAATCCTTATGGTTTAGGAACAAAATGGGATGATGATTGGGTTGGAAGATACTTAGCATTAGATACTGAAATCAGAACTTTTTATTTTTCTCCTACTGTGGCATATAAAGTAAATGAAAACTTGTCACTTAGTGTTGGTTTTGTATTTGCTTATGGTGATGTTAAAATTATTAGATATGCAAATTTATTCCCATTTGATGGAGAGATTCAAGTTAATCTTGAAGGAGATGGAACTTCAGTTGGATTTAATGCCGGTGTATTATTCAAACCATCTGATTTACTTCAATTAGGTCTTTCTTTCAGAAGCAATAATACATTTAATTTTGAAGGTGAAGCTACTTCTACTGGACCTGCTGCATTATCAGCTTCTTATCCAAAAGGAGATATTGCTGCAGAATTAACTACACCTATGAATGTTACATTAGGTGCTGCACTTTTCCCAATGAAAGAACTAACTATAACTGCAGATTTCCAATATGTTGGATGGTCAAGCTATGATAAGCTTGCAGTAGATTTTAAAGATCCTGCAACATCTGATTTATCTGCTGTAAGAGATTATGAAAATACTTTTATTGCAAGACTTGGCGGAGAATATAAATTGTCTTCTTCTTTTGCTTTAAGAGGCGGATTATTTTATGACAATAATCCAGTTAAGGATCAATACGTTGAACCAACTTTGCCTGATTCTGATAGATTAGGATTTAATATTGGTCTTGGTTATAAACTTACAGATGATTTAGCAATTGATTTGGCTTATTTATTCTTAAGATTTAGCGAAAGAGAAATTACTGATTCAAAGGAAAATTATTCCGGTATTAGTGGCGCTAATGCTCCATTTAACGGAGTTTATAATTCATCTGCACATCTTTTCGGAATCAATTTTTCATATAGTTTATAATTGAGGGAGGAAGAAATTACAATGAAAAAATATTTTAATATATCATTAATATTCGCTCTGTTTTTCACAATTGCTTTTATTGGTTGTGAAGATAGATCAGATTTAACAGCACCAAGTGCACCAAGTACAGGCAGTGCTGATTTTAGTAGATTTGTTTCAATTGGTAATAGCTTAACAGCAGGATACCAAAGCAGTGCTTTATATCAGAGCGCTCAAGAGTATTCGTTTGGTGCTTTAATGTCCAGACAAGTTGGTACTTCTTATGCTATTCCTTATATCTCTGAACCTGGAATTCCGGGAAGATTATATTTAAGCTCATTATTTGATGCTAATGGCAATGTTTCTCCAAATATAGTTGCAAAAGATGGGCTTGGTAGTCCGATTAATTTAAGTTACGCAGCTCCATACAATAATTTAGGAATTCCCGGAGCTATTGCTTTTGATATTGTAGATGAAACTGATTTTGCAACTAAATCTACTGCAAGAGCAAATCCTTATTTCCAAATTGTCTTAAGAGATGCTGCTTTGGGTGCCAGTGTATTAAAACAGGCAATTAATCTTCAGCCTACATTTGTAAATCTTTGGATCGGAAATAATGATGTTTTAGGTTATGCGACTAGCGGTGGAACTACCGGTACAGATGCAACCGGAAAACTTCCTAGTGATGCAAATGTTTTTAATGCTCTTTACACTCAAATTGTTGGTGGATTATTACAAGCAAATCCAAATATGAAGATTGCTACCGCAAATATTCCAAATGTAAAAGCAGTACCGTTTTTTACAACAGTTGGTTTATCTGTAGCTCAAGCTTTAGCAGCTGCCCAAACTGCAAATCCGGCAGTTCAAGGTTTAGTATATTTTATGGGTGATAACCAAACACCTAATTTAGCAACTCCGGCTGATTTAGCTTCTTTTAAAGTTCTTTTAACTTTAGTTTCTTCTCCGGCTGCTAGTAAAATTGGTACTCCATTTAACTGGTATGAATCAGTTGGTGCTGCAGTTCCTCCAAATGTTGATGTAGCTTATCCTTTTGGTGTAACTCCCCAAAATCCTTGGCCAAATGCGTATGTCTTAGATCAAGTTGAAATTGGAGTTGTTGAAACAGCAACCGCCGCTTTTAATCAGACTATTTCAAGTGTAGTTGCAGCAAATTCCAGCAATATGGTTCTTGTTGATACTTATGCTGCATTTAATCTTATTGCTAGCAAAAGTGGTCCTTCCGGTGAAGGTTTTGTTACTCAAGGCGTAAATGTTAAAGCAGATTTTATTACTGGTGGATTATTCAGCTTAGATGGTGTTCATCCTACAAATCTTGGTCATGGCGTTGTTGCAAATCTATTTATAAATGCAATTAATGCTAAGTGGGGATCAAGTATTCCTGAAGTTACAATATCATCACTTGCCGGTGGAATTTCTCTTGGAAAATCAGTTCAAGCTGAAGCAATAAAAAATATTCAGTTTCCAAAAGACTTTTTAAATAATTTGTATTTCTAATTATTGGTTGTTCCTATTAAAATTATTTCTTTATTTTTATTAAACTAAATTAGCTTAATTTTATTAAGAAATTTAATAGGAACAACCTTTAAAAAACGAGGGTGTATTAAAAATGAAAACAAAATTATTTTTAAGTTTAGTGGTTATTTTAGGACTAATTTTGTCCGCTTGTTCTACTTCAGAAGAAACAACAAAACAAAATGAAGAACCAGAAGTGTATGTCTTTGATGATATTTCGGATGTTGATACAGCATCATCAAATAACTTTCCTGAAATAGTCCCTCCAAATCCTCAAATTATTGCTCCTTCATTTAATTACATAGTTCAGGTTGCTGCATTTACTTCAGAAGATAGAGCTACAACTTTCATTGCTCAAAATAAAAATAAAATTGAATATCCTATGAGTTATTTTTATAGTGATGCTGTTCAGCTTTGGGTTGTTCAACTTCCTTCATTTGAAAATAGAGAAGATGCAGAAACTGTCCGCAATAATTTGTGGCAGACAAAAGAATTTAAAGACGCATTTATAGTTACCAAAGAGTAATTATTTTTGTCTCCCCTAATTCATAATATTTTAATAACAATTGCTGGAATAATTTACGTCTTTTCAGTAGTTGGTATTATGGATTGGTTTGTAAAAACTAAGAATTTCCCTCAAGATATATCAAGAAAAATTGTTCACATTTCTGCCGGTTCATGGCTTATTTTTTGGCTTTTTTACGATCCAACACACTGGTCTAAATATCTTAACATTGCACCGGCTTTTATTTGGACAGTATTGTTAATTATCAAAGGGTTTACGGCTAAACCAGATGATGAAGCGGTAAAAACTATGACCAGAACAGGGGATAGACGAGAGCTTTTAAAAGGTCCTCTATATTTTACTCTTATCATGAATTTGATGGGAACTGTGTTTATGTATCAAGAAGTTGCTTTAACTGCTATCGGCTTATTAGGCTGGGGTGATGGACTAGCTCCGGTTTTTGGAAAAAGATTTGGCAAACATAAATTTAAAATCTTATCGGAAAAATCAATAGAAGGAAGCATTTCTTTTTTCATTTTTGGAATATTTGGAGCTTCCATTTTTCAGTTTATAATTTTGGGTGAAGTGAATTTTGTTAATATTTTTTATTGCTCTATTATAGCTACAATTGTGGAAGCTGCAAGTCCAAAGGATTTGGATAATTTTTTAATTCCTCTATCTGTTTTGTTGTTTTACTTTATCATGTAATTAGTCTTCTTGAATTAACCATTCTTCAGCAATATTTTCATCAACTCCTTCAATAAATCTAGACGGTTTAGAAAGCGTTACACCTTGATATCTGTCAAAAATATTCATTGGATATGTGATGTATAAATTTTGTTTCGCTCTAGTAGCAGCCACATACATCAATCTGCGTTCTTCTTCTAAAGAATCTACTTTTTGATAAGATTGACTTGAAGGGAAAAATCCTTCCAAAGCATGAATTATAAAAACAGAATGCCATTCGAGTCCTTTAGCGGAATGAATTGTAGAAAGTGTAACAAACTCTTTTTCTTTCTCAGTTCCTTCAACATCAATTACAGAATCTTGAGGCGGATCTAAAGCCATATCAGTTAAAAAGCTTTCGGTTGATTTATAATTTTCTGCAATATTCATAAAAATTTCTAAATCTTTTTTCCTCTTATGAAAATCATCATACTTTGCTTGAAATAGAGGCTCATAATATTCAAAAATTACTTCAGCTTTTTCCGCAGGAAGTTTATTTGATTTGAATATTCTATGCAGAAGTTCGAAAAGTGAAAAAATCCTATCATTAAATTTAGAACTAACTATTGCCTCCGGATTTACATTAATTCTAATTTCCTGATTGGCAATTGCGTCAATTATTTGCTGCGCTTTTTTGGGACCAATTCCTTCATGCAGTAATAAAACTCTATACCAGCTTACAAAATCCCTTGGATTTTCAGCAATTCTCAAAAAAGCTAAAATATCTTTTATATGTGCCGCTTCAATAAATTTCATCCCGCCAAACTTAATAAATGGAATATTTGCTTTATTTAATTCAATTTCTAAATCAAAAGAAAAATAAGATGATCTGAATAAAACAGCTATTTCACTAAGAGGAACTCCTTCTTCAATTAATTCTAACACGCGGTCAACTATAAATCTGGATTGCATATTATCATTTGTTGCTGAAACAATAGCCGGAATATCTCCACCGGTTTTTCTAGTAAACAAATTTTTTGGATATTTTTCAACAGCACTTTTAATAATATAATTTGCCAAATCTAAAATGCTTTGTGTACTTCTATAATTTTCTTCCAGTTTTATAAGTTGGACATTATCAAATAATTTAGGAAAATGAATTATGTTTTTGAAATTAGCACCTCGGAAAGAATATATTGACTGAGAATCGTCTCCTACAACCATAACATTTTTATTGTATTGAGCTAAGCCTTGAATAATTTCGGATTGAATATAATTTGTATCCTGATATTCATCAACCATAATAAATTTTATATCCGAAAGAAGACTTTTTGCAAAATCTTTTTTCTCAAAAAGTAATATTTTTAAATAGACTAATAAATCGTCATAATCCAATAAATTATTTTTTTTCTTATAATCATCAAATTGTAAAGCCACTTTTTCAATATCATGAATATGCTGCGCAAAATTTGGATACTCTTCTTGAATAATATCTCGAATCGTTTTGTTTGTATTTACTGAAAGACTTACAACTTTATTAATTGTAGATTTATTAGGAAATCGTTTTTTCTTATCGGCTAGATTTAGCTTCGCTCTAATTAAATTTATTACATCTTCACTATCGCTTTGATCAAGGATAGTAAAAGAAGGATTGATGCCAATAGCTTTAGCATATTTGCGCAAAGTTATATTTGCAAATGAATGAAAAGTACCACCATTAATTTTTGAGCAACGAGAATCAAGCAAGAGTGCGGCTCTGCTCATCATTTCTTTAGCAGCTTTTCTAGTGAAAGTTAAAAGCAAAATTGATTTGGGATCATAACCAATTTCTACCAGTCTTGCAACTCTATAAACAAGAGTTCTAGTTTTTCCGGTTCCAGCTCCAGCAATAATTAAAAAACATCCATTAACCGCACTGGCAGCTTCATATTGAGCAAGATTTAAAGCTTGTTGATAATTTATCTTAAATTTTGATTCATCAATAGAAATTAAAGACTCACGGCTTTCTTCAAGCTGCGTGAGTCTTTTAATTGTATATTTTTTTGCCATTTTATCGGAGTGAAATAGGTTTTTGAAGAATTTCAGAGATCACTATATAATCTCTTACAGATTCAGGTTGCTTTAATTTTTTCTTCAAATCGATTTTTGAATATCGTTTTGATTCATTATTAACTTTAAATAATGCTTCTGTCATTTTATATATTTCATCAGAAGCTTTTGAGGCATCATTTACATTTTCAGTTCCCGAATAATTTCTGTATTTACTTCTCTCAATTTCTCTAGCAACAGGAGAATAATCAACTTGAATCTTTTCTTTAGGCAATTCATTTCCAAATTCTCCTTCAGGATCCCAACTAGAATCATTACTATTAAGAATAGTAGTTCCGTCATCCTTGCGAGAAGTTTGATCTTCCGCTTGAGACGGAAGACCAAACATTTCTCTCAATAATTCTTCTGGACTTTTCTCTTCTTGCTTCTTTTGCTGCTGAGAAACCGTAGTTCGTTCAGTCCTTTGTGGCATATTTTTACTTTGCTCTTTTCTTTTTTGTTTTTTCTTTTTATCAAGAAAAGAGCTTATAATACTAAAGGCAATAAATAAAATGAAAAGTAATAATTCAATATTATTGTCCATTGTCATCCTTATTAGGTTTTTCCTCACCAGGATCAGCAATAGTATTTCTCATATTTGTATCGGACTCAATATTTTTTAATCTGTAATAATCCATTATACCTAAATTTCCGCTATTAAACGCACCTGCAATTGCTCTAGGAATTTCAGCTTCAGCTTCAACAACTCTGGCGCGCATTTTTTGAACTTCGGCTTTCATTTCTTGTTCTAACGCAACAGCAGCAGCTCTTCTTTCTTCAGCTTTAGCACGTGCAACTTTTAAATCAGCTTCAGCTTGATCAGTTTGTAAAATCGCTCCGATGTTTGTACCTACGTCAACATCTGCAATATCAATTGACAAAATTTCAAAAGCTGTTCCAGCGTCAAGTCCTTTAGCTAAAACTACTTTAGAGATACTATCCGGATTTTCCAATACTCCTTTATGAGTAGAACTAGAACCGATTGTTGATACAATTCCTTCACCAACTCTTGCTAAAATTGTGGCTTCACCAGCACCACCGACCAATCTTTCAATATTTGCTCTTACTGTAATTAAAGCAGTTGCTTTTAATTGAATTCCATCTTTTGCAACAGCAGCTACTAAAGGAGTTTCAATTACTTTTGGTAAAACTGACATTTTTACTGCTTCCAAAACGTCTCTTCCGGCTAAATCAATAGCTGTAGCGCGTTCAAAAGATAAATCAAGATTTGCTTTATTTGCGGAGATTAGGGCATTAATTACTTTAATAATATTACCACCAGCAAGATAATGCGCCTCTAAAAGTCCAAGGGGAATATCCAAGCCTGCTTTAGTTGCTGTAATTTGACTTCTAATAATAACAACCGGTGGAACTTTTCTAAGTCTCATTCCAACTAAATCTTTAAATATCTTTACTTTAACACCGGAAAAGTAAGCCGTAATAAACAAGCCAACCGGAATAAAATAAGTGAAAAGAATCAAGAAAAATACAACACCTACAATAATTAAAACCGAAAAACCGGTCAATGCATCCATTTGTAACTCCTTTTTATCAGTATTTTTAAATTAATCTTTTTGTTTTACTATTCCAATCTATTGCAAACCAAATAGAAATAAATTAGTTCCAAATAAGCAATATGTTCTAATAAATCTAATCACCTTGATAAACCTTGCTTCAATCTTTATATTTGATTCAAAACTTTTTTAATGATAATGCTGTTAAGTAAATAAAAGCAAGGAAATTTATTATGGATGGAAATTTTTCTGAAAGAGTTCAGGAAGTTATAAGATTAAGTAGAGAAGAAGCTCTTAGGTTAGGACATGATTACATTGGCACAGAACACCTTCTTTTAGGAATTATTAGAGAAGGGCAAGGTGTTGCAGTTAAAATTTTAAGAAATCTAGATGTTGATTTGGTAAAAATAAAAAAAGCTATTGAAGATACTGTTAGAACTGCAGGAGGAACTTTAACAATAGGAAATATTCCTCTTACTAAACAAGCAGAAAAGGTTCTTAAAATTACTCAGATTGAATCAAAAATTTATAAATCGAATGTTATTGGTACCGAACATATTCTTTTATCATTACTAAGAGATGAAGATAATATAGCAACTCAAATTCTTCATCAATTTAATGTTACGTACGATAGCGCGCGAGCTGAATTAAATAATCTTTTGACAAATAAAGATCCGCAAAAAGTAGAAGGTATTCCTCAACAACCTCAAAAGAAAGTTGAAAGAACTAAAACTCCGGTTCTTGATAATTTCGGAAGAGATTTAACAAAATTAGCTTCTGAAGATAAACTTGATCCTGTAATTGGAAGAGAAAAAGAAATTGAACGAGTTGCGCAAGTTCTTTCTAGAAGAAAGAAAAACAACCCTGTACTTATTGGAGAACCTGGTGTAGGTAAAACTGCTATTGCGGAAGGTTTGGCTTTAAGAATTATACAAAGAAAAGTTCCTAGAATTTTACAGGATCAAAGAGTTGTTACATTAGATTTAGCTGGATTAGTAGCCGGTACAAAATACCGAGGTCAGTTTGAAGAAAGAATGAAAGCATTAATGAATGAACTTGAAAAAGCAGAAGATGTAATTCTTTTTATTGACGAACTTCATACAATTGTTGGTGCCGGTGGTGCTTCAGGTTCGCTTGATGCTTCAAATATGTTTAAGCCTGCTCTTGCTAGAGGTGATATACAATGTATTGGTGCAACAACATTAGATGAATATAGAAAATATATTGAAACTGATGGTGCTCTTGATAGAAGATTTCAAAAAGTTATGGTTGAACCACCAAGTATGGATCAAACTATTGAAATTCTTGAAAAAATTAAATTCAAGTACGAAGAACATCACCACGTTAAATATGATAAAAAGGCAATTGAAACCGCTGTTAAAATGAGTAACAGATATATTACAGATAGACATTTACCGGATAAAGCTATTGATGTTATTGATGAAGCTGGATCAAGAGTTCATATGGGAAATTTTGTTGTTTCAGATGAAGTCCTTAAACTCGAAGAGCAAATAGAAGAAATAAAACAACAAAAAATAAAAGTTGTTAAGCAACAAGACTATGAAGAAGCTGCCAGACTTCGTGATCAAGAAAGAAGATTTCAATCTGATCTTGAAGTTGCCAAACGCGAATGGGAAGCTAAAATTAATCTTCAAGTTTATGATGTAACTGAAGATGATATTGCAACAGTTGTAAGTATGATGACAGGAATCCCCGTAACTAGAGTAGTACAAGCTGAATCAGAAAAATTAATGAAAATGGAAGATGCTCTTACAGGCAAAATTGTTGGTCAAGATGAAGCAGTTACAAAACTTACAAAAGCCATTAGAAGAACAAGAGCCGGATTGAAGAATCCAAGAAAACCAATTGGAAGCTTTATATTTTTAGGTCCAACTGGTGTCGGAAAAACTGAATTAGCAAAGGTATTAGCTAAATATTTGTTCGATTCAGAAGATGCTTTAATAAGAATTGATATGAGCGAATATATGGAAAAATTTGCCGTATCAAGATTAGTTGGAGCGCCTCCCGGATACGTTGGTTATGAAGAAGGCGGGCAGCTAACCGAGAGAGTCAGAAGAAAACCTTATTCAGTAGTTTTATTTGATGAAATTGAAAAAGCTCATCCGGATGTTTTTAATATTTTATTACAGATGCTTGATGACGGTCAGCTAACTGATAGTCTTGGTAGAAAAATTGATTTCAAAAATACCATTATTATTATGACATCAAATGTTGGAACGAAAGATATTAAATCTACCGGCGGTATTGGATTTAGCGGTGATGAAGAAGTTGATCGTTATATGAATCTTAAAAATACAGTTGAAGATGCTTTAAAAAAATTGTTTAATCCGGAATTTTTAAACAGAGTAGATGAAACAATTGTATTCAGAAATCTTGAAAAAGAAGATATTAAGCACATCATCAAAATTGAATTAAAAGAGCTCATGGCAAATCTAAAAGAAAGTCATATGAAGCTAGAATTAGATATTGAAGCAGAAGATTTTCTTGCTGATAAAGGGTTTGATCCAAAGTATGGGGCAAGACCTCTGAAAAGAGCTATTCAAAAATTCTTAGAAGATCCTTTAGCTGAAGAATTATTAATTGGCAATGTAAAGGAAGGGCAGGATGTTTTAGTGAAATATAATGCTCAAAAAGAAGAATTGTATTTTCTTCCTAAAGAAGATGAAAAGGAAGTGAAAAAAGAAAAATCAAAAAAGAAAAATGATTCTTCGGAAGAAGTAGCAAATGAAGAGGATAACAAGGAACAATAAGAGTGAAATATGAAAAAGTTAGAAATTGATGACATTAAAAAAAGACTAGATTCTGTTAAAAATTGGAAATATGAAAATAAAGAGTTATCAAAATTATTTGAATTAAAAAATTTTGCTGAGGCTTTAGCGTTTACTCTGAAAGTTGGTATTGAAGCTGAAAAAATGGATCATCATCCGGATTTATTTATTCATAGTTGGAATAAAGTAAAAGTTTCAATATCAACACATAGTGAAGGTGGAGTTACAGAAAATGATTTTAAACTTGCTAAAAATATTGATGGAATAATTAATTAATTATGCAAAATTCTCAAATTTTAGATGTATTCAAAAAAACAAATGCCCTTTTAGAAGGGCATTTTCTCTTAACTTCTGGCAAACACAGTAACCAATATTTTCAATGCGCACAAGTTTTACAATATCCTGAACATCTTCAAAATGTATGCAAAATTATTGCTGATCATTTTATTGATGAGGAGATTGACACAATAATATCACCGGCAATTGGCGGCATTGTTGTTGGCCAGGAAGTTGCCCGTCAGTTGAACAAAAGATTTATTTTTGCAGAGCGTCAAGATGGTAAAATGATTTTAAGAAGAGGATTTACAATCGCTCCAAATGAAAAAATTCTTGTTTGTGAAGATGTAGTAACAACCGGCGGATCAGTTTTTGAAGTTATTGATATCGTAAAAGAAAATAATGCCGTTCTTAAAGGTGTTGGAATTATAGTTGACAGAAGCAATGGAAATGTCAATTTTGGTGTAAATAAAAAAAGCACGCTTAGTCTAAAAGTAACTACTTATGAAAAAGATGATTGTCCTTTATGCAAAGAAGGGAATCTCGAATTAGTTAAACCCGGTTCAAGGAAAATTGTTAAGTGAAAAATATTTTAGTCCTTTTTCTGTTAGTCACATCAGTTTTTTCACAGATTAAATTTGATGATTACTTTAATAACGGCTCATTGAGAATTGATTATTATAGAACCGGTAATAACGAAAATGACATTTATTCTTTTAAGGAATTGATTAAAGAAGAATATTACTCAGGTTCAAAAGTAAACATAATTGATACACTTAATTATGGTTACAATAAAGTACAAGTTTTTGATTTAGCTAATGGGAATCTTTTATTTACAAAGAATTATTCATCACTATTTTTAGAATGGCAAAGTATTACTGAAGCAAAAAAAACCACAAAAACTTTTGAAGAATCAATTTCAATTCCTTTCCCAAAAAATAAAGTTAGGGTAGAGTTTTATACTAGAAATAATCAAAATGAATTCATAAAAAAGTTTGAAATTATTGTCGATCCCAAGGACTATTTTATTAGAACTTTGAATGAATATAATTATGAATTAGATTCTGTTTATTATTCAGAAAATATTAACAAAGCTTACGATTTTGTATTTCTTCCAGAAGGTTACACAATAAATGATTCAGCATTATTCAAAGAAGATTGTCAGAAATATGCTGAATATTTATTCAAATATGAGCCATATTCAAAACTGAAAAACAATATTAACATATGGAGTGTTAACGCATTTTCAGAAGAAAACGGCGCTGATATTCCAGGCGATTCAATTTGGAAAAATACAATTCTTAACTCTACATTTTACACTTTTGATAGTGAAAGATATTTAATGACTTATGATTTTCATCAAGTTAAAAATATTGCTGCAAATGCGCCTTATGATCAAATTGTAATTTTAATAAATACGAATAAATATGGCGGCGGAGCAATTTATAATTTCTATTCTACTTTCATAACAAGAAATCATTCAGATGAAAAAGTTTTTATTCATGAATTAGGACATGGAATTGCAGCTCTTGCTGATGAGTATGTTGATGAATCAACGTATGATAATTATTATGATGTAAATTTTGAACCGTGGGAAGAAAATATTACAACACTTGTAGATTTTGATTCAAAATGGAAAAGCGAAGTTTTGCTTTCAACACCAATACCAACGCCGGCAACAAAAGAATATAAAGATATTATTGGAGCTTTTGAAGGAGCTGGTTACCTTCCTAAAAACATTTATAGACCTTATCAAAACTGCCTAATGAGAACATTGGCAAATCAAAAGTATTGTAAAATATGTGAAAAAACGGTAATGAAAGTTTTAACCAATTTTATTGATTAATTTTCAAATCTCATATTAATCGATTCATTCCTTTCTCTAAATTCTGTAAATTTCAAAATTAATTTTTAAAGAAAAGGTTTATGGAACAGAAAAAAATATATCGCACTATAGAAACAGTTGCTTCGAAGTATTTCGAAACTGAAAAAAATCTATTTCAAGAAGTAATTAAGCAGCTTGTGGAAAATGACCAAATAAACATCACGGGCGCAAGGATATGGAAATACGATCAAGAAATAAAAGCTTATAAATTGATCTTGCAAAATGGGAATGTTCAAAAAATTGAAGAAGGATTCCCACTTCATATTTCGGACTATCCAATATTTGAACTTATAAGTAAAGAGCGCACAATACTGGCAGACGAAACTAATTTAATTTTAAGAAGCAAAGGAATATTTAAATATTCTGCATCCGGAGTAGGTAGAAGAATTAAGTCAAATGGAAAATCTTTTTATAAATATTTGCTAGCTGTAAACAGCAACAATGTTGATGACGAACTTAGATACACATTAAATATTGTTGCGACTGTGTTGACCTCTAAGCTGATAGAAAGATCTATAAATGATCAAAGAAAAAATTTGATTGAAAATCTTGACAAAGCAAAACAACTTCAAAAAAGTATTTTACCGGAACATGAATATGCGTTTCATAATTATGATTTGTTTGGCGTAACTATTCCGGCAGAAATTATTGGTGGTGATTTTTTTGATTATTTGAAAATTGGTGAAGACGAAGATCGCCTAGGCGTTGTGGTTGGAGATGCCGCTTCAAAAGGAATAGCGGCGGCTGCCGAAGCTATGTATATTTCCGGTGCTATAAGAATGGCAGCAAATTTTCAAATTAAAATTTCACCTTTGATGAGAATGACAAATGAATTAATAAATAAGATTTTTGCTGATGATAAATTTACATCTTTATTTTATTGTGAAATCTCAAATGATAAAAAAGGACTTTCACTATATGCTAATGCCGGACATAATCCGCCTTATTTTATTTCAGCGGAAACTAAGAAAATAACTCAACTTGATCCGACAGGTCCATTGTTAGGACCAGCACCTAATTCAAAATATGAAACTGATAGTATCAATTTTCATCCAGGTGATATTGTTGTAATTTATACTGATGGAATTGTTGAAGCTGCAAATTCTAAATTTGAATTCTACGAAGAAGAGCGACTTAAAAAAGTGATTTTAGAAAATATGCACAAAACTCCTAAAGAAATTGCCCTTACAATTTTAGATAATGTAAATCATTTCTCAACTTCTGATTCAAAATATCAAGATGATAAAACATTAGTGATAATTAAAAGGAAAAATGGTAAATGAATTTAGCTGAACAAATTCACCATGCAGGAGTTGTAGGTGCCGGCGGAGCTGGTTTCCCAACAAGTATTAAAGCTAAATCCGAAGTAGAAATTGTATTAGCAAATGGAGCTGAATGCGAACCATTGCTCCATAAAGACTATGAAATTATGCTTAATTATCCGGAAGAAATTGTGCATGGAATGGAATTAATGATGCAAAACACCAAAGCACAAAAAGGGATATTTGGAATTAAGGATAAAAATATTTTAGCAATTGATGCGATAGAAAAACATATTAATGAATCTAATATTGAGATGTGTGTTCTTGGTGATTTCTATCCCAGCGGAGATGAGTATGAATTAGTTTATGCCGGAACAAAAAGGTTAATTCCACCTCATGGAATTCCTTTAGATGTTGGATGTTTAGTAAATAATGTAGAAACATTTTACAATATTTATAATGCTAGTATTGGTAAACCAGTTACTCATAAATTTGTTTGTGTTGCCGGAATTGTAAAGCAGCCGAAAAGTTTTTTCGTTCCAATAGGAACTTCATTTAAAGAACTAATTGAATTTTCTGGCGGAACTACTACTGATGATTTTGGAGTATTTGTAAGCGGTATAATGATGGGTAAACTAACTTTTGATTTATCAGAGGTTGTTACTAAAACCACCGCCGGAATTATAATTCTTCCTAAAGAGCATTATTTAATTTCGAGAATGAATAGAGAAATTAAAGATATGAACAGAATTGGAAAATCGGCATGCGATCAATGCAGCTATTGTACAGAGTTTTGTCCTAGATATTTATTGGGTTATGATGTTCAACCACATAAAGTTATGCGTTCATTAGGATTTACAACAACAGGAGAGGCTGTTTGGAATCAATTCGCTGATTTGTGCTGTGCTTGCGGGCTTTGCTCTCTTTATGCTTGTCCAGAGGATTTATATCCAAGAGAAGCATGTGTTCAAGGAAAAAATGAAATGAAAAAACTTGGACAAAAATACGAACAGCCAAAACCGGTAAAAGTTCATCCCATAAAAGAGGGAAGAAGAGTTCCTTTAAAACAATTAATGAAACGGATGGATTTATTACAGTACGATAAAAAAACTCCATTTACAAAAGAAAAAATAGTTCCTAAAAGTGTAAAAATTTATTTAAAGCAACATGTTGGAGTCCCGGCAAAATCACTTGTTAACATTGGTGATATGGTAAATGAAGGGGAGTTAATTGCTGAAATGGAAACTGGAAAAATGGGAGCAAATATTCATGCTTCTATAAGTGGAAAAATTACTCATGTTGCAGAAGATTATATTAGAATTATAAATTAGAAAATTGAGGTTGTATAAATGAATTCACTTGGCCTAATTGAAATGACAAGTATTGCGGCTGGTATGCAAGCGGCAGATATAATGCTTAAAACATCACAAGTGGAATTAATTCTTTCAAGAACAATATGTTCGGGAAAATATATGGTACTTATTGGAGGAGATGTTGCAGAAGTTCAAACTGCAGTAGATGCTGCTGTAAGTCAAATTGATTTTGCAGTGATTGATACTTTTGTAATTCCAAATGTACATGAAGATATAATTCCGGCGCTTTCTGGGCATTCCGGAGTTACTACTTTAGAAGCCTTGGGGATATTAGAATCTTTTTCTGTTGCCTCCTTAATTGAAGGCGCAGATGCTGCTGTTAAATCTTCAAATGTGAAAATAATAGAAATTCGATTGGCAATGGCTTTGGGCGGGAAAGCTTTTTGTACAATAACAGGTGAAGTTGCCGCCGTTACAAGCGCTGTAGATTCCGGTGCAAAGGTTATTAGCGACAAAGGTTTGTTAGTTAATAAAGTTGTGATTGCACAACCTAGACAAGAACTTCTTAGCGAGATGATTTAGAAATTACTTCTTAAATAAATCCAGTCTTAAAAGAATTCTTTAAATATTCTAATTAATTAAAAAGTTGATTATGATAAAAAACGATAAAATAAAAATTGTTTCTCCAGCCTCTGTATCAAATGTAGGACCGGGATTTGATATTCTTGGTTTTCCTTTAGATGTAATTAGCGATACAATTGAGCTTTCCATTTCTGAAAATAGCGGTTTACGTATTAAAGAAATTCTTCCAACAAATTTAGGTATATCCTTAGATCCTAATAAAAATACGGCCGGGAAAGCTTTATTGAAATTAATGGAAAAGATTAATTTTAATTTTGGTGTAGAACTTAAAATAACAAAGGACCTTGGAATTGGAACCGGACTTGGTTCAAGCGCCGCAAGTGCAGTTGGCGCAGTATTCGCGTTGAATGAATTATTAAAAAATCCTTTATCAAAAAAAGAACTTATTAATTTTGCATTGCAAGGAGAAGAAATAGCAAGTGGCGCAATTCATGGTGATAACGTTATACCTTGCATGATTGGCGGGTTTGTGCTTGTTAGGTCGGCTGAAAATTTAGATTATACGAAAATAGATTTCCCAAATGATTTAGTTTGCTTAGTTATAAAACCGGATGTAGTAATCGAAACAAAAATAGCACGCGAAGTTATTCCTACTGATTTCTCAAGAAAAATTGTAATTGAACAAAGTGTAAATATTGCTTCGCTTGCAGTTGGATTAATGAAAGGGGATTATGACTTAATTAAAAAATCCATTAAAGATAAAGTTGCTGAACCATATAGAAAGAAACTAATTCCTTATTTTTCAGAAGTTAAAGATTTAGTTGAACAAAGTGATTCTTATGGATTTTCAATATCGGGATCAGGTCCAACTTTATTTGCATTTTATAAAGACCAAAATGAAGCGCATAAAGTGGGATTAGAATCTGTAAAGTTTTATAACGAAAAAAATATTAAAACAGATTACTTTGTTTCAAAAATTAATAATGATGGTCCAAGGATTATAGAATAATGAAATATTTTAGTACTTCTGATCAAAATGAAATTGTTTCTTTTAAAGAAGCGGTTTTGAGTGGAACTGCAAAAAATGGTGGACTATATTTACCTGAAGAAATTCCGTTTCTTAATTATGATTTTTCCAATCAAAGTTATCACGAACTTGCTTTTAATGTTCTAAAACATTTTGTCCAAGATGATATTAATAATTCAACTCTTATAAAGATCATAGAAGCAACTTTTAATTTTCCCGTAAAAATATCTTCTTTTGGTAATGAACATTTTTTAGAATTATTTCATGGACCAACTTTAGCTTTTAAGGATTTTGGAGCTAGATTTTTAGCAAATCTTATAGAAGTATTCAATCAGAACTCAAATCAAAAATTAAATATTCTCGTTGCAACTTCTGGTGATACCGGAAGCGCCGTAGCAAATGCTTTTTATGAGAAAGATGGCGTAAATGTTATTGTATTGTATCCATCAAAAAGTGTTTCGGAAATTCAAGAAAAACAAATATCTACTTTTGATAAAAATATTATATCGCTTGAAGTAAATGGCTCTTTTGATGATTGTCAATCATTATTAAAAGCTGCATTGAAAGATGAAAAACTTAAAAATGAATTTAAGTTAACTACTGCAAACTCAATAAATATTGCTCGTCTTTTACCACAATCAATTTATTATTTTGAAGCTCTGCGTCAATTAAATCTTAATGGAAAAACTTTAGTTACCGTTCCTTCAGGTAATTTGGGAAATTTAACTGCCGGAGTTATGGCTAAATTAATGGGACAAAAAATTGATATGTTTATTTCGGCGGTTAATCAAAATAAATTCTTTAAAATATTCCTTGAAGAAGGGAAAGAAGAAAAATTAGAAACCATTAAAACCTATTCAAACGCTATGGATGTTGGTCTTCCAAATAATTTAAATCGATTAAAAAATATTATTGGAATGGATTTGAAGCAAATAAACAAAATAATTAAATCATTTTCAGTAGATGATGAAACAACCATAAAAACAATAAAAGAAATTTATGAAAACCGCAACTACATAGCTGATCCTCATACGGCTGTAGGTTATAAAGCATCACAGTATGAAAAAATAAATTATGATAATTCAATAATATTATCTACTGCACATCCGGCAAAGTTTAAGGATATAATTGAAACAACACTAGAAATGAAAATTAAATTGCCAGCTCAAATATCAGAATTAATGAATAAAGAAAAGAGAAGCATTCAAATCTCTAATGATTACAATGCTTTTACAAATATTTTAAGAGAAAATTCAACTTTATTGAAATAATTATACCCAGTGTAAAATTATAATTATCAGTTTTGTGCTGAAATAAAAAAAATTAAACTTCACATTCTTCAAAATCTTTGTAGGTCAAAAGAACTAAATCTTCATCAGTTGGATTAAGAAGCTGTGCAATTCTTGTTTCTTGATTGCTGATAGCTTTATATAAAACATTCTTTGCAGTTCGCGCATTACCAAAATTTTTATCTCTTTGAGAATAAAGTTCATCAAATATTTCTAGAAGCATTTGTAATGCGCCTTCATCAAGTTTGTAACCGCTTTGTTTTGCTATTTGAAAAGCAATTTCCAACAGTTGGCGTGGATTATAATCTTCAAAATTAAAAATGTTTGTAAATCTAGAAAGTAAACCCGGATTTGAATTTATAAAGTGATTCATTTCAACAGGATAACCTGCAGTGATAACAACAAAATCATTTTTGTAATCTTCCATTCTTTTAAGTAAAGTATCAATTGCCTCTTGCCCAAAATCGTTTGAACCACGAGAAAGTGTATAAGCTTCATCTATAAATAAAGTGCCGCCTAAAGCTGATTGAATTATTTGATCAGTTTTAGCCGCAGTTTGTCCTTGATAACCAGCAACTAATGAAGAGCGGTCAACTTCAACAAGATGACCTTTTTCTAGTAATCCCATTTCTTTTAATATTTGGCTGTAAAGCCTTGCAACAGTAGTTTTGCCGGTTCCGGGATTACCCATAAAAACTGAATGCAAACTTTTATTAATGATTTTTAAACCGCGCTCTTTACGCAATATTGACACTTTAAGACTGCTTACTAATTTGTTAACACCGTCTTTTACATTTTGCAATCCGGTTAAATTATTAAGTTCATCAATAAGATTATTCATCTTATCATAATCGATAGCTACTTGGTACTTTTCTTTTTTATTGCTTTTTTGAATTGATTGAAAATCTCTAAAAATAATTGCTTGTGAAGAATTTGCATCTTCTGCAATTCTTAATAATCTATTTTTTTCAGCTTCCTCAATTAGGTTTCTTACAATTCTTGCATTTCCAAAATGTTTATCTCTAGTTCTATAAATTTCATTAAAATGCTTCAATAAATTATCTTCTGAATTCTTATTCAAAATAAGTTCTTTTGATTTAATGCTATTTTTTGCAATAACCAAAAGTTCATCTGGATTATAATCTTCAAATAAAATTGTTTTAGTAAATCTAGATTTTAATCCCGGATTGGATTCAACAAAATTTTTCATTTCTTCAGAATAGCCGGCAGCAATACAAATGAATTTCCCTTTATCATCTTCCATTCGTTTCAATAAAGTTTCTACGGCTTCAGTGCCAAAATCGCTTGAGTTTACTTTTTTAATTAGAGTATAAGCTTCGTCAATAAAAAGAGTCCCACCAAAAGCCTTATCAATTAATGCGTTTGTTTGTGTTGCTGTTTGTCCAACATAATTAGCTACCAAACCCTGTCTGTCCGTTTCAATTAAATGACCTTTTTCCAAAATACCTAAAGAAGAAAATATCTTGCTAAAAATTCTAGCAACTGTAGTTTTTCCTGTTCCCGGGTTTCCGGTAAAAATTATATGAGAAACAAATTTATCGCTGATTTTTACATCAGAATTTTTGTAATGTTTTATCAGTTTAACCATTTCAGAAATATCTTTTTTTACTTCAGTTAAACCAGTTAGATTGTTTAATTCATACAAACCTTCTTCAAGCAGTTCTTCATTGATTGGAAGATTAACTTGTTTTTTTGTCTGCTCTTCAAAAACAGATTCAATATCACTAAGAGATATGTTAATTAAATTATCTTTTGTTTTTTCTTCTTCAGCCAAAGAAGAAAATCGTTTACCTAAATTAATTTTTGATTGTTCAAAAATTCTTTTTACTAGTCTGGCATTACCAAATGAGCTATCTCTTTTTCTATACAAATCAGTTAATTTTTTAACTAGAAGAATTTTAGCATCATCATTTATTTTGTATTCTTCTTTCTCAAGTTGAAGATCGAAAATTTTAATTAATTCTTCCGGCGCGTAATCATCAAAAGGGAATTCATTTGTAAATCTAGATTGCAAACCGGGATTAGAACTTATAAATGATTTCATCTCCTCCGGATAACCGGCAGCAACAACTATAAATTCTCCTTTTTTATCTTCCATTCTTTTTAGAATTACATCAATTGCTTCTTGCCCAAAATCATTAGTTGCCCCTTTTTTTATAAGGGTGTAAGCTTCATCTATAAATAAAACACCACCTAAAGATTCTGTTAAGGCTTTCTCAGTTTTTTGTGCAGTTTCTCCAACGTATTGACCAACTAAAGACGAACGGTCAACTTCAACTACGTGACCTTTTTCTAAAATTCCCATTGCTCTAAAAATATCACCAAGTAACCTGGCTATCGTGGTTTTGCCGGTTCCGGGATTTCCTAAAAACACAGAGTGAAGTGAAATACTATCTTCTGATTTTAAGCCTTGCTTTTTGCGTTCTTCAATAAATTTTAAGTAATCAATAAATTGATAAATTGATTTTTTTAGTGGCTCTAATCCGATAAAAGAATTTAACTCATTTAAAATCTCTTCAAGAGTTTTAGTTTTATCCGGTTCTTTAATTGTTAAGCTTGATTCAGTTTTTGCTGATTTAGTTTCTTCTTTATTTCCCGGAGTTTTTTCTTCTGTTTTTTTCGTCGCTTTTTCTTCATCAAAAACATCTTCATCATTTATGTAAAAATATTTTTCTAGAACGCGAAAATTATCTACATAAAGATCAATTTTTGCTTGTCCCTTTTTCGTCCAAGGATTGTTTTCGGCATCACCGCAAGTTTGAGCAAATATTACAGTATCCCAATCAGAAGGAGATTTAATCTGAAATTTTTCTTTTGAAATTTGAAAATCATTCAAATACCAAATTATTTCGCAATTAAGAATTTTATTTTCTATTTCGAAATAAGGATTATTAAAAATAACTTCTAAACCAACTTCCTTTATTTTAGAAATACTTATTTGTTTGTAATATCGGCGAACTCCAAAATTTCTATCTTCAAAAACATCAAAAAGTTTTGCAGAAAATATTTCCATTAAATTGTTTGGGTAGATAATTAGATTGGTCTTTTTTGTTTTTCCGATTTTATTTTCTAGTAGATCTTTTGATAAAGTTTTTCTGGATTTAAATTCAGGCTGATTTTCTTCTTTGTAATCTTCATTCAGGCATTTATGAATAAAGGCTTTTAATTCTTCGTACTTCTTATTTTTGGAAAAAATCACTTCAATATTTTTTAATCTTTTTTTAGCAGGCTTATACTGAAACATCTTTATCATTGCTTCAATTTCCAAAAGTTCTATTTCAGGAAACTCTCTTTTTAACTCTGCATCATCCTGTAGTTTTTTTGAAATATAAAGTGCAAACCATGCTTCATTTTCTTTTAATGATTCTTTTACCTGATCAATTAATTTTTGAGCAGTTTTGGGAGATATTTTTTCATTAATTTCTGAAATTTTATGAGCTATTTCAAAAAATATTTTACCTTTAGTTTCTTTGCCAAACAAAGTATTTCCTAGCTCAAGGGAAAGCAAAGCTTCGTTAAACTTACCAACACTTGCGTATGCTTTTGCTTTAGCTATATATCCTTGAGAAATTAATTTTTTATTCTCCTCCATTGCATAATCAAGATCAGAAATTGCACCTTCAAAAATTCCCATTCTTACCAATAAAAAACCTCTTATTAAGCGCGCATTAGAATTTGAAGGATCAACTTCCACTGCTAGATTTGCGTATTCCATCGCTTTATCCGGATTCCCGTTTTCAAGCAAAGCCCAAGCGTAACAAATTAAAGAATCACTTCTAAAAGGATTTTCGTCATAAGATTTTTTTGCAGATTGTAACGCTAATCTAAATCGTCCATTCCAAAGATGATCAAATGCTTCGGTAAGATTATTTGTTTCATTTTCCATAAATATTTATCAGCTATTGTACAACATTTTGAAAAAGTAAAAGTCTAATATTTTGTAAAAGTTATAATCGATCTAAATTTAATTTTTTTTTAGCAGACTTGTAACATTATTGAGAAATAATCGTCTAAACTTACAAACAAATGAGGCATATAATGAAAGCAAAATTATTATTTTTTGTTATACTGATATTTGGCGCTACAGCTTGTCATACTTCCGGTATAAGTGGAAATGGAGATATTAATACAGAAGAGAGATCTATTGAAAATTTTACGGCAATTGAAGCCGGCGGAGTTTTTAGAGTATATGTAGAAGTTGGTAATAGTCCATCTTTAAAAATTGAGGCCGAAGAAAATTTAATGGAATATATTATTACCAGAGTTAAAGGCTCAACTCTAGTTTTAGATCAAAAGAGAAATCTCAATCCTAAGGAACAAATTACTATTTATGTAAGTACACCTACATTAAATAGAATTGAGTCTTCCGGAGCCAGTAAAATTTACGCAGAAAAAATTGATACGGATTCTTTTAGATTAGAAGCTAGCGGTGCAGGAAAAATAAAATTAGTAGGTAAAACAAATAGTTTTAAAGTTGATATTTCAGGCGCAGCAGACTTAGACGGATTTGATTTTAGATGTGAAGATATTGATATTGCTTTAAGCGGAGCAAGCAAAGCTGAAATTTATTGTGATGGAATATTAAAAGCTGATATTTCAGGTGTTGGTAAAGTAATATATGATGGAAATCCAAAAAATGTTTATTCAGAAATTAGCGGTTTAGGTAAAGTTACTTCTAGGTAAAAACATAGTACTCCATAAAGCGGAATCGAAGGCAGCGGTTCCGCTTTTTTATTTTAAACTTACCGTTATCTTTTTGTAATTTTCAAAACAAAAAGGATTTACTTTTGAAACCCACTACAATTGGAATTCTTGGCGGCGGGCAGCTGGCAAGAATGTCTGCATATCAAGCATATAAACTAGGATTTAACATTTCTATTTTAGAAAAAACTAAAAATTCGCCGGCTGGAATGATAACAAAAAATGAATTTGTTGGCTGGGTTGATGACGAAGATATTCTCAAAAAATTTGCTGATTCATCTGATATTATTACTCTGGAAAATGAATTTATCGATCATGATAAACTAGAATTTATTGAAAAATTGGGAAAGAAAGTTATCCCTTCATCCAAAACAATTTCTTTAATTCAAGACAAATATATTCAGAAACAAACACTTGCCGAAAATAAAATACCTACCGCAAAATTTATAGAAGTTCATGAAAGAATGAGTTATAAAGAAATTTCAAAAATAATTGGTAAAAAATTCATTCTTAAAGCTAAAAAACTGGGTTATGATGGATATGGAAATGTAACAGTAAAAAATGAACTGGAATTTAAAGAAGCATTAATAAAACTTTCCGAAAGACATAATTCATTACTTGCAGAAGAATTTGTAAAATTTACCAAAGAACTTGCGGTAATGGTTGTAAGAACCGAAAATGAAATAAAAACTTATCCCGTTGTTGAAACAATTCAAAAAAATCATATTTGCCATATTGTTATTGCTGAAGCCGAAGTCTCCAAAAAAGTATTAAAAAAGGCTAAAGAAATAGCGATAAATTCTGTTCAAGCTGTTGATGGTTTTGGTTTATTTGGTGTTGAATTTTTCTTAACAAAAGATGGAATATTATTAGTAAATGAAATGGCGCCGCGCCCGCATAATTCCGGTCATTATACAATTGAGGCTTGCGTAACTTCTCAATTTGAAAATCATATTAGAGGAGTTCTAAATTTACCGCTTGGATCAACAAAAATGGTCAAACCTTCTGCGGTAATGATTAATCTCCTTGGTAAAAAAGATGGAATTGAAGCTGTTGAAAATTATGAAGATTCACTCAAAAATCCGGATGTTCATTTACATATTTATGGAAAGGAAAAATCTAGAATTGGAAGAAAAATGGGACACATTACAATTATAGGGAAAAATAAAAAAGAATTATTAAGAACTGCCTCAAAAGTTGAAAAGAAAATTTTAATTTAAGGAGAAGTAATGCAAGAGAATCCACTAATTGGAATAATTATGGGAAGTGATTCCGATCTTCCTTCTATGCAAGGCGCAATTGATATTTGTAAAGAATTTAAGATTCCATTTGAAGTAAAAATTGTTTCCGCTCATAGAACTCCGGATTATATGGCTGAGTATGCAAAAACAGCAAATTCAAGAGGAATTAAAATTATTATAGCCGGGGCAGGCGGAGCTGCTCATTTACCCGGAATGACAGCTTCTCACACTACACTTCCGGTTATTGGTGTTCCAGTTCAAAGTAAAACTCTAAATGGACTCGATTCACTTCTTTCTATTGTTCAAATGCCCGGTGGAATACCGGTTGCAACAGTTGCAATAGGTCAATCAAAAAATGCTGGATTATTAGCTGTAAGAATTTTATCATTAATTGATGAGAATCTAGAAACTAAATTAGAAGAGTATATTGAATCTATGAAAAATGAATCGATGAATAAAAATAATAATATAAATGTCGATTAAAAAGGAGAGGCGAATAATGGAAACTAAAGAGAAAAAAGCAGAAAAGAAAAAGGATATTGATGGAAAATATTCGATGGATACTCATTTAATTTATGGCAAAGATATTTCTGATAAATGGGATTATTCGCATCATGTAACAGCGCCAATATCTTCTTCTTCAACATTCCGTTTAGATTCTGTTGAACGAGGAGCGCAAGGTTTTATGCAGTTTGCGCACACACCCGAAATTGGTGATGAACCGTCGCCAATTTTTATTTACGATAGATTAGGCGAACCAAATAAAGATATGCTGGAAGAAAATTTATCTCATATTGAAAAAGGGGAAACTGCTGTAAGTTTTGCCTCCGGAATGGGAGCGATTTCTGCAGTTTTAGGAATTTTAACAAAAGCAGGAGATGAAATTATTACCCACACTACTCTTTACGGATGTACAATTTCTTTATTTAATAATTGGTATCCGCGATATAATATTAAAGTCAATCCAATTGATTTAACAAATCTGAATAATTTGGTTGAAACAATTACAGAAAAAACTAGAGTAGTTTATTTTGAAAGTCCGGCAAATCCAAATCTAGATATTATTGATTTGATCGAATTGAGCAAAATTATTTCTGAAGTAAATAAGGAAAGATCCAAAGAAGAAAAAATATCTATTGTAATTGATAATACTTTTGCTACACCATTCTGCCAAAGACCAATTGAACAAGGAGCTGATTTTGTTGTTCATTCATTAACAAAAGGTATTGGCGGCTTTGGAACTGATATGGGTGGGGTTGTAATTGGTAAGAAAAAATTTAGAGATATGCTTCTTCTTTACAGAAAAGATTTTGGAGCTGTGTTAAATACAAAAAGTGCTTGGGCAATTATGACATATGGACTTCCAACATTAGGAATTAGACAGCGTCAGCAAATTAAAACCGCAACTAGAATTGCAGAATTTCTAAATTCGCATCCTAAAATTGAATTTGTTAATTATCCCGGATTATCAAATTTTAAGTATCATGAAACTGCTAAAAAACAAATGATAGATTTTAATGGAAATTTTGCTCCCGGAAGTTTGATTTATTTTGCTCTCAAAGGGAATTCACCTTCTGATCAAAAAGAAATAGGCATTAAATTTATGGATTATGTAGCAAATACTGCTTATACCATGACTTTGGCGGTAAGTTTAGGACATACAAGAACATTAATTGAACATCCGGCATCTATGACTCATTCGGTTGTTCCACCGGAAAAACTATTAGAACGTGGTTTGCATCCGGGTGGTGTTAGATTAGCAATTGGTTTGGAAAATGCAGATGATATTTTATTAGATTTAGACGAAGCATTAAAAATAATTTAATTTTAGGGCGGATTGTAATCTTTTTATTACAATCCGCTCAAACTAATTTTATAAATATGAATTCTTACTTAAGAAATAATTTAAAACATATGACGAAATTAATAATTATGTCGATTTTGTTTTTGATTTCACTTGAAGCACAAGAACAGAAAATTTATGGATTGATTGATAATGGAACTGAAAAATTTATTATCACTGAAAATGGAATTATCAAATCAGAAAATGATGCCTATTTAGAATATTACAGAAAGATTTATGGTGATTCAACTATTATTAATCCAAATACAATTTTGAATTCAAAATCTATGAAAATTATTCCATTAATAAATCCAAATGATTGGAGTAACTTAAATTTTGAAATTGCACCACAAGTTTATTTTTACGATTTCCTAGAACATGATTCAACCGGATCAATAATTATTAGTCCGGATATAAGTCAATACCTTCAAAATTATTCACCTCCTTCAAGAACAAATTCAAATAGAAATTTAAAGTAACTGCCTAAATGATAAAAATAATAAAAAGTGATTTATTAAGTCAATTTTCAGAAATCAAGTTTGGATTTTCTACAAAAATAGGTTTGGAAAGAAAACCACCTTTTCATTTCAATATGTCAAAATCCGTAAATGACCTAGAAGAAATTGTAGATGAAAACAGAGAATCATTTTTTAATAAAATTGGATTGAATAATGACCGAATTGTTTTTCAAAAACAAATTCATAGTGATTTTATAAAAATTGCAGAAAAGCCCGGAATTATTGGCGAAAATGATTCATTAATTACAAATCAGAAAAATTTAGGATTAGCAATTTCTTCAGCGGATTGCGCACCAATTTTTATTTACGATTTCCAAAATAAAGTAATTACCGGAATTCATTCAGGCTGGCGGGGAACTCAAAAACAAATAGTTTCAAAAACTCTTTTAGAATTGAAAGAAAAGTTTAATTCGGAACCGGAAAATATGGTGGCATTTATAGGTCCTTCGATTTCTCAAAAGAATTATGAAGTTGGCGCTGAATTTAATGAATATTTTGATAGAAAATATTTATTCTCTAAAAACGGCAAATATTTGTTAGATGTAAAAACTGCAAATTATGATATGCTTGCTAATTTTGGAATTCCAAAAGATCAAATTGAAGTTTCTCAGCTTTGTTCATTTGATGAAGATTATCTCCATTCTTATAGAAGAGAAGGGGAAAAATCCGGCAGAGCTTTTGGAGTAATTGCAATATTCAATTCATAATAATAATTTAATTTCATTTCAGAATAATTTTGCAATCAAAATTTTATAACTTCCTTAAATTTCAAAACTAACAATCTTTTAAAAACATACGCTAAATTTCATTATCTTTATTGCTTCAAAAAAATCAAACAAAAACAGAAAAATATGAGTAAAAAAAGAATATTAAGCGGAATGCGTCCAACCGGAAAACTTCATCTTGGTCATTATGTAGGCGCTCTAGAAAACTGGATTCAATTGCAGAATGAATACGAAAGTTTTCATTTAATTGCTGACTATCATGTTTTAACAACAAAATTAGATACATCTGAAATTTACAATGACAGCATAGATATGTTGATTGATTGGTTGGCGGCCGGATTGGATCCTGCAAAAAGTCCAATGTTTCGTCAATCACAAATTAAAGAACATACTGAGCTATATTTGATTTTCACAATGTTGGTAACGGCTGCAAGATTAGAGAGAAATCCTACTGTAAAAGATCAAGTGCGTGATTTGAATATTCAAAATATTACTTTTGGTCATTTGGGCTATCCTGTTTTACAAACTTCCGATATATTACTTTATAAAGGAGATGCTGTTCCTGTTGGTGAAGATCAAGTTCCTCATGTTGAAATATCAAGAGAAATAGCAAGAAGATTTAATCAACAATGGGGAGAAGTATTTCCTGAACCTGAACCAAAATTAACTAAATTTGCTCGACTTCCGGGACTTGATGGAAATGCAAAAATGAGTAAATCTTTAAATAATGCAATTCTCTTAAGTGATGATGAAGAAACTATTAAAGGTAAATTGAGAAAAGCAGTTACTGATCCTCAAAAATTGCGTAAAAATGATCCTGGCAGACCTGAAGTCTGTTTGGTGTTTACTTATCACAATAAATTTAATCCGGAAAGTGTTGAAGAAATTGCTGAAGGCTGCCGTTCCGGTGCGCTTGGCTGTGTTGATTGTAAAATGAATTGTACTGTGGGAATCAATAAATTTTTATCTCCAATTAGAGATAAAAGAATAGAACTTGAAAAAGATTTAGATTTCGTAAAAAATGTATTAAGTGATGGTGAATCAAAGGCAAAAGCAATTGCTCATCAAACTATGAGCGAAGTAAGAGATAAAATGCAATTAGGTTGATATGTATAAAGTAAAATTAGATTCTTTTGAAGGTCCGCTCGATTTATTACTTTTCTTTATCAAACGAGATGAATTGGATATTTATGATATTCCAATTGCGTATATAACTAAAGAGTTTATGTCATATTTGCATTTATTAGAAAAACTAGATTTAGAAGTTGCCGGTGATTTTATTTTAATGGCAGCAACTTTAATGCAAATAAAAGTAAAAATGCTTCTCCCAAAAGAAATAAATGAAAAAGGAGAAGAAATTGATCCGCGTCAAGATTTAGTTGATGCTTTGCTTGAGTATAAACGTTACAAAGAAATGTCTGATGAACTTTCTTTCATGGAATCCGGACAAAGAAAAATATCTTATAGAGGCAATTATTCTGCCGATGAAAAAGAAGCACCTCAAGATATGGATGCTTTATTAAAAAATATTTCCATTTATGATTTGATAAAAGCTTTTCAAAAAGCAATGATGGAAAAGCCGAAAGAACCAATTCATGAAATTAAAAGGTTCAATGTAACTATAGAAGAACAAATTCAATATATTATGGCAAAATTAGAACATAAAGAATTTATTAATTTTATTGAACTTGCAGAATTTATGACTGAAAAATTACGAATTATTGTAACATTTATTGCATTGTTAGAACTTGTAAAAATGGAAAAAATTGGATTAAGGGAATCTGAAACTTTTAATCAATTTGAAATTTATCGTATAGAAGAAATTAATGGATAGAATATATATATCAGTAATAGAAGCATTAATATTTGCTTCAGATGAACCAATTCCCGCTTCGGAAATTGCAAAAGCAATTAAGGAATTAGATGGTGAAGATATTAAAATTACACCGTCTGATATTGATTCTTCAATAGATGAACTCAATAAAAGCTATGAAGAAAATGAAAGTTCATTTAAAATTCTAAAAATTTCAAATGGTTATCTTTTTGGAACAAGACAAGAATATGCAAAATATGTAGGTTATTTGTCATCAGAAAAAAGTAAACGCCGCTTGAGTCAAGCGGCTTTAGAAACTCTTTCAATTATTGCATACAAACAGCCGATTACAAAACCTGAAATCGAAATGATAAGAGGTGTAAATTCTGATTATATTTTAAATACTCTATTAGAAAAAAAGCTAATTACCATAAAAGGAAGATCGGAAACAATTGGCAGACCTTTATTATACGGCACAACAGATGAATTTCTGATGTATTTCGGATTGAATAATATTACAGATTTACCCAAACCGCGTGAGATTGAAGAGATTATGAAAGATCAAGATTTTATCGATCAGAAAAATAAAATAATGATGAATCAAATTGAAGAAATAGCGGAAAATGAAACAGATATGAGTGAGATAGATAATGAGACTGAATAAATTTATTTCTGAAGCGGGAATTGCTTCCAGAAGAAAAGCCGAAGAATTAATTGAGCAGGGAAGAGTTGCAATAAACGGAAAGGTAATTACAAAACTTGCTACTATTGTAGATCCGGCAAATGATGTAGTTTCTGTTGATGGTGAAAAATTAAAACAGCAGCAGAAATTGTACTTTTTGATGAATAAACCAAAAGGTGTAATTACTACTACCAAAGATGAAAAAGGTAGAAAATCGGTTACTGATTTAATCAGAATTAAAGAAAAAATTTTTCCGGTTGGCAGATTAGATTTTAATACTACAGGTGTTTTACTTTTAACAAATGACGGCGATTTTACAAATAAAGTTCTTCATCCTAAAAATAAAATTGAAAGAGTTTATAAAGCAAAATTAGATGCTGATTTATCAGATGAACATTCATTAATCCTTCAAAAAGGAATTGTTTTAGATGATAGAAAAAGCAGATTTACAAAAGTTGAGTTTGATAAAATATCTTCAAGAAAAGTTGTAATTGTTACAACTGTCGAAGGAAGAAATCATTTTGTTAAAAGGATGTTTTTAACTCTTGGTTACACAGTAAAAGATTTAGAAAGAATTAGTTTTGGAGCTTTTACTTGCAATGGAATTCCAAGAGGGAATTATTTGCAACTTTCTCTAAAAGATATAAAAAGATTTCTCGGTGAAAAATAATAGTTATTTCTTAATTCTTATCTTTCTGGTTAATTCCGTTTCTTTATTTCCACAAAGTGATTCTAAAAAATTAGAATTGCAAAAGGGAGTAGATAAACTCGCTCTTTTAAAAAGTGAAATAGATGATATTTTAGATGATCCAAATTTTTCAAATGCGGTTTTAGGTGTTTATATAAAATCTGTAAAAAACGGCGAAGTACTTTATAAAAGTAATCAAGATAAATTATTTGTTCCGGCATCCGCAGTAAAATTATTTACAACAGCTTCAGCACTTTTATATTTGGGTCCAAATTACAAATACGAAACTACTATTTATGCCTCCGGAGAATTTAAGGAAAATGAAATTACTGGAAATCTAATTATTAAAGGAAGCGGTGATCCAACAATCTCTAATAGATTTACAGATGGACATTCTGAAATAATTCTAAATAATTGGGCTGATTCTCTAAGTAATTTAGGAATACAAAAAATTAACGGCAATTTAATTGGGGATGCTTCAGATTTTGAAGAAAGCCAATTGGGCAAAGGTTGGATTTGGGAACACGAAAGCTTTTGGTATTCAGCCAAACCAAGTGCTCTTAGTTTTAATAATAATTCCATCGCGATTAATATTTTTAGAAATACTCAAAATGAAGTTTCATACAAAACCGATCCGGAAACAAATTATGTAACAATTATTAATCGTGTTGAAAAAAGTAAATATGAGCCGACCAATATTGTCGTTTATAGAAAATCCGGAACAAATATTATTAACCTCAGTGGAAATATTTCTGAAGAAGATGACACAGTAAAAGTTTATGCATCAGTTGATTCACCGCCGTTATATTTTCTATCGGTATTTAACGACGCATTACTTAAGGATAATATTGAGGTTGATGGATTTATTGCGGATTCAGAAACAGTAGAAAATCAATTATATTATCCTGATTATATCCCTTTGTTTACGCATAGTTCGCCCACATTAAAAGAAATTATTTGGGAAACAAACAAGAACAGCAATAACTTTTATGCTGAACAATTACTGAGGACAATTGGATTAGAAATTTACAATTTTGGAAATGCTGAAAATGGAATAAGAGGAATAAATCAGTTATTTAATAAAATGGGAATTAACGAAAACGGAGTAAAAATTGTTGATGGTTCCGGTTTATCACGATATAATTTAGTGACTCCAAAACAGATTGTAAATTTGTTAATTTATATGTTTAAATCTGATCAGTTCGAAAATTTTTATAACAGTCTGCCAATTGCCGGTTACGACGGAACTTTGATAGACAGAATGAAAAAAACAAATGTTCAAAAGAAAGTTAGAGCAAAACCTGGTTATATGGAAAATGTTAAATCGCTTAGCGGATATGTTCAGACTAACGATGACGAACTTTTAGCATTTTCAATTATTGTAAATAATTTTTTAGTACCGTCAAATTTAGTAAACTATATACAAGATAATATTTGTTTAAGATTAGCAAACTTTTCAAGAAAATAATTTAGGAGAAGTATTTTGGAAAATAATATTCAAGAAGATATTAATGTGCTTATCAAGAGAAGATTAGATGAACTTGATGAGCTTAAAAAAATTGAAATTCCTGCTTACGCATATAGCTATGATGTAAATAATTATTCAATAAATATAAAAAATAATTTTGAAGAGTTAGATCAGAAAGATGTTAAAATTGCCGGAAGAATAATGGCAATAAGAAGGATGGGAAAAGCTTCTTTCGCTTCCATTATGGATAGAGACGGAAAAATTCAAGTTTATTTACGAAAAGATGATATTGGCGAAACTGCTTATCAAGCTTTTAAGCTTATGGATATTGGTGATATTATTGGTGTTGAAGGATATGTTTTCAAAACTAAAACCGGAGAAACTTCGGTTCATGCAAAATCAATGGAATTACTTGCTAAATCAATAAGACCAATTCCTATTGCAAAAGAAACTGTTGACGAAGCCGGAAATAAAATTGTTCATGATCAATTTGCTGATAAAGAATTGAGATATAGACAAAGATATGTAGATTTAATTGTGAATCCCGAAGTAAAAGCTACATTTATCAAAAGATCAAAAATAGTTACTCAATTAAGAAGATTTTTAGATGATGCAGGAATAATAGAAGTCGAAACTCCAATACTTCAGCCATTATACGGCGGGGCAGCAGCAAGACCATTTGTAACTCATCACAATGCTCTTGATATTCAGTTATATCTTAGAATTGCTGATGAACTTTATCTAAAAAGATTAATAGTTGGTGGATTTGACGGCGTTTATGAAATATCAAAAGATTTCAGAAATGAAGGAATTGATAGAACTCATAATCCAGAGTTTACAATGATGGAATTATATGTAGCTTATAAAGATTATGAATGGATGATGAATTTTGTTGAAGAAATGATAAATGATGTCTGTGTAAAAGTTTTTGGTACAACTGAATTTGAAATTGAAGGGAAGCAAGTAAGTTTTAAATCACCGTGGAATAGAATTTCAATGGTAGATGAATTACAAAATAAAACCGGTGTTGATGTTCTAAAGGCAACAAAGGAAGAACTTCACTCACTTGTTAAAAAACATGGCGGCGCACCTGAAAAAGGAGCAAGTAAAGGGAAATTAATTGATGAACTTTTTGAAGTTACAGTTCAAGATGAATTGATTCAACCAACTTTTGTAATGGATTATCCTGTTGAACTTTCTCCGCTTGCAAAAAAACATAGAACTCGCGAAGGTTTAGTAGAAAGATTTGAAGGATTTGTTTTAGGAAGAGAAATTTGTAATGCATTTAGTGAATTAAATGATCCGATAGATCAGAAAGATAGATTTACTTCTCAATCTCAAATGAGAGAAGAAGGGGATGATGAAGCTCATCAAATTGATGAAGACTATGTTCGCGCTTTAGAATTTGGAATGCCTCCAACTGCCGGACTTGGTGTTGGTATTGATAGATTAGTTATGTTATTAACAAATCAAGCATCAATTAGAGATGTAATATTATTTCCACAAATGCGTCCGGGTAAATAATATATTTTAGTTTCTTGTTGAGTAGTAATTATTTTAATAAATATTTTTTGTAATGGCGTTTAATAAAATGTCATTATAAAATTCATTTTATTAAATCAATATTAAGAATAAATTTATTTTTTTGATCAAAAAAATCTTTTCTCTTTTGATTAGATTTAACAAATAAAAGTATTGCAGTTAAATTTGAGAATCATTAATCATGTTAAAAAAAATAATAATATTTCTAGTCCTCATAACAAATATTTTTGCTGATGATTCTTTACTGACAAAAGATTCTCAAATTTATAAACTCAAACAAAACTTATTTGTAAATGATGTTTTTATTCCGGCAAATAGCGATCCTCTTAAAACAGAATTAAATTATCCTTTGTTGATCGGAATGAGCGCAGTTACACTTGGCGTTGGTGTTGGAGTTCATTTGTATCAAGCAAATGCTTGGTGGCGAGAAAAAACTCAATCTTTCCGTGTTGTTAATGATTGGAATTATGCTTTATGGATTGATAAAACCGGACATTTTTTCGGAACAAATCTTCTTGCTCATGGATTTTCCGGTGGATTAGAAGCTGCAAATATGGATTCTGAACTTTCCGCAATTATCTCTTCATCGCTTGCATTAACTTTCCAAATGTATGTGGAAATTGAAGATGGTTATGGAGCAAATTGGGGATTTAGTCCCGGTGACGCAATTGCAGATGTTCTGGGAGCTACTTATTATTTAGGGCAGTATTATTATCCATTTTTAAAAAACATTCAACCACGAGTAAGCTATTGGCCTACAGATAAACTCCAAAGTGGTGAAGACAAAGCAATTATTATTGATGATTACGAAGGACAAAAATATTGGCTTGGATTTCGAATTAAGGAATTTCTTCCTAAAAATATAAAAGATTACTGGCCTTCATTTTTAATGGTTTCATTAGGAATGGGAGTTAAAAATCTTGATGGCAAAGGGGGCGGTACAAGAGAATTTTATATTGCTCTAGATTTAGATGCAGAACAAATTCCGCTATACGGAGGCGTTTGGCAATGGATTAAAAACACTCTTAATTATATGCATTTCCCAATGCCCGGAATTAGAATTACACCAAATACAGCTTTTTTTGCAATAGTCTATTGAGGTTTTTGTTGAATATTTCCATAATAATTCCAACTCTTAATGAAATAAAGCTCCTTCCGAAATTAATTGACCAATTAGATGATAAAAAAATAAAAGAATTTTTTAATTATGAAATTATTATTTCCGATGGCGGAAGCAATGATGGTACTCTTGAATTTGCAATTGATAAAGTAGATAAAGTTATTTCGCATACAGATGAAAAAACAAAACAGAATATTGGCGAAGGAAGGAATCTTGGTGTAAAATATTCAGATGCTGATATTTTGGTTTTTATGAATGGTGATATTGAAATTTCAGATGCTAAAAAATTATTTAGTATTATTTCCCGTTTTTTTAGAAAATCTGATTTTGCAGCTATGACGTGTAAAGTTGAAATTCATCCAGATATTTCAACTTTATCAGACAAAATATTTCTAGGATTTTATAATTATTATTTCCATTTCCTTAATATAATTGGTGTTGGAATGGGGAGAGGTGAAATTCATATTATAAAAAGAAATATTTTTAAACAAGTTAATGGATATAATGAAAAACTTGCAGCCGGCGAAGATTTTGATTTGTTCAAACGAATAAGAAAAATTGGCAAAATATATTTTTGTAATGAAGTTACAATTTATGAATCACCAAGAAGATACAGAGAGCACGGACATTTTAGTGTTTTCTTTAAATGGCTTTTAAACAGTATTTATGTTGTTATTTTCAAACGCTCTCTGTCAAAAGAATGGGAACAAGTTAGATAAATGAAAAAAATCATTTTTGTAGTTTCAATTGTGTTTTTAACAATATCAATAAATGCTCAAGTCGGCTATGTCGAATATAATAATCCGGTTTATAGATTCTTAAAAAAGATGAATAGCTTAAATGTTATTACAAATTATGATGAATTTCATCTTCCAAAAACCAGAAAAGTTGTAGCTGAATTATTGACTGATATTTCGCAAAAAAAATCAGATTTAAATAACATCGATAAAGACTTATTAAAAGAATTTATAAAAGAATTCGAATTTGATATAATTTCATTGCAAAAAAATGAAAATGAAATTTCTAATCAATCAATTGAGTTTTTGCCGGATTTTAATTTAGAATATTTAGCGGATGAAAAAGAGAAATATTTATACAGATATACAGATTCTAACAATGTCAATTTCTTTGTTAATTTTATCGGTTCGTTTGAAAGTATTTATAACAGTGATAGAATAAATTCAACATCGCAAAGTACAAGTTTGGTTACTTATGGCGGACAAATTAGAGGTTTCTTCAAAGATTGGTTCGGTTTTTCTGTTAGGACAACAAACGGAACTTTTTTTGGCGATAAAAATTTAGCTCTTTCTAAATCAAATCTGAAATTTAACTACAAATTTAATCTTCCCGAATCTAGTGCCGGAAGTAATTATTTTGATGAAACTGAAGCATATGCTTTAGCAGATTTTGATTTTCTTCAGCTAAAAATTGGAAGAGATAGAAATATTATTGGCTATAATTCTGTTAATTCAATAATGTCAGATTTTTCTCCTCAATCGGATTATATTGGATTATCTCTAAAATATAAATCATTTTCATTTGATTTTCTGCATGGTAAAATGTTTGGGAAATATTCAGAAAGCCGGGATTCTATAGAAGGAAGAATTAATAAAGTAGATGATAAATTTTTTGCTTATCACAGAATTGGAATAAATCTTTCTAAGCATTTTAATTTTGGTTTGGGTGAGGTTGTTGTTTATTCAAATCGGAATTTAGATTTCTCTTATTTGAATCCATTTAATTTTTATAAAAGCGCTGAACATGCAAATCAGGATAGAGATAATTCAATGCTCTTTTTTGATTTCAAAAATAATTCAATGAACGGATTAACTTTTTACGGAACTGTTTTATTTGATGATGTAGATTTTGGAAAAATTGGAACTGCTTGGTTCGGAAATCAAGCAATAATTGATTTAGGAATTTATTCAAATAATTTCTATAAAATTCTTCCATTAACTCTTGAAGCACAATATTTACGTATCGATCCTTACGTTTATACTCATAGAATATTCAACAATAATTTTACAAGTTTAAATGCGTCACTTGGTCCGGATTTGCAGCCAAATAGTGAAATGATTCATTTTTCAGCAGAATATATGCCGCATTATAAATTATTTCTTAAATCCGGATTTAAGTTCGTGAGACACGGAGCAAACGAACTTAATCCAGATGGAACTGTTAAAGTAAATCATGGTGGAGATGTACTTGTCGGTTATAGAACTTTTGATAACGAAAACGCAAGTTTACTAGATGGAATTATAGAGACAACTAGATATTTTTACTTAATGGCTGATTACGAATTTGTTAATAATTATTTATTAAGAATGCGTTTCGATTATAAAAATGAATCGAATCAGTTCAAAAATGTGAAAGATTTATTAACAAGTTTCTCAATAATATTTAAGATATAAATTGTGAAAAAAACTATTCAGCTAATATTGTTATTTCCTATTTTTTTACTAAGTCTAATAATAAATCTGAATGCACAAAACAAAAATGATTTTTGGGAAGTTGGTGAAGAATTAACCTACGAAGTTAGTTATTCTCTGATAAAATTAGGAACAATTAGATTTGTAACTTTAGAAAAAATCAACGAAAATAATAATAATTATTACCGCACAATAGTTTATATCGATTCTTACAATTCAATTCCATTTGTTGGTTTACATTATACTTTAGAATCAAAAATTCAGACAGATGATTTTTATTCAGTTTTTTTCAAAAGTTTAGATAAAAGAGAAGAAAAATCATTTTTTATAGAATATAAATTTGATGAAGGTACAAAAGATGCAAAAATATTAAAAGGAAGATTTCCGCCATATAAAGTTGATGCAGATTCGGTTTGTGATATAAATCATGAATATCAAGATGGTTTATCTTTATTTTACTTCGCAAGACTTTTTATTGGATCTTATACATCAATAACAGCAAAAGCATTTATTGAAGAAAAATTAGAAAATGTTGAAATTCATTATTCATCAAAAGTGTATGAAATAGAAATTACTAATTTTGATAAAAAAATAAAAACCAACAAATTATGGGGAAAAACAAACTTAATTGGAATTTTTGGAATGACCGGAGCTTTTGAAGGTTATTTTTCAGCAGATAAGAAAGCAATACCAATAAGGGCAAGTTTGAATGTGATTTTAGGCAAAATTAACGTAGAATTAATAAAATGGAAAACGAAAGATTGGAGTCTTACGCAAAAATGATGAATAACGAAAACAAACTATTCCCATATAAAGGAATGTTTCCAAAATTGGCAGATGATGTTTTTTTAGCTCCCGGCTCAAAAATTATTGGCGATGTTGAAATTGGTGAAGGATCCAGTGTTTGGTTCAATTCTGTAATTCGTGGAGATGTACATTTCGTAAAAATTGGGAAAATGACAAATGTTCAAGATTTAAGTATGCTTCATGTAACAAATGGAAAATTTCCGCTAACAATTGGAAACAAAGTTACAATTGGTCACAGCGTTACATTGCATGGATGCACAATTAAAGATTTATCGCTGATAGGGATGGGTGCAGTAATTTTAGACGGAGCAATTGTTGAGGAAAAAACAATTGTAGCAGCCGGAGCAGTTGTTAAACCGCATTTTGTTGTTCCAAGCGGAAAACTTGTTGCTGGAATTCCCGCAAAGGTTATTAGAGATCTTACGGAAGCAGAAATAATTGATTTAGAAGAATCTGCATTTAGATATAAAAAATATACTGAAGAAACAATTAAATCTTTAAAAGAGTTTGAAAATGAAGCTTAAATTCTGGGGAACTAGAGGATCTGTTCCTGTACCGGGAGAAACCACGTTAAATTATGGTGGAAATACTCCTTGCATAGAATTAAGAACTTCAGAAAACAAACTTTTTATTATTGATGCTGGAACCGGGATTAGAGAACTTGGCAATGAATTATGCGAAGAAAATTTTAATGATGAAATAAATATTTTTATTTCTCATACTCATTGGGATCATATTCAAGGATTATTATTTTTTAAACCATTTTTTTCTAAAGATTTTGATATAAATATTTATTCCGTGAATGCAAATGGAATGAATGAAGATCATATTTTTGATACTTTAATGTCGCCGGCTTATTTTCCGGCTTCTAAAGAAGTCATTAAGACAAAGACTTTACTAAAAACATTAGAAAATGAAAAAATTTATGACTTCAATAACTTTTTAATTGAAACCGCAAAAGTCCATCACTCAAAAGGAACTTTAGCTTTTAAGTTTACTGAAAATGACAAAAAAGTTGTTTATATGACTGATAATGAAATATTTTATCATCATGATCAAAACAAAGAACCTTCTTTAGATGAAATAATTGAAGAGAATAGAGATTTAATTGAATTTTGCAAAAATGCTGATTTTCTTATTCATGATTCGATGTACAAATTAGAAGATTTTGATAAAAAAATTGGCTGGGGACATTCAAATAATATTTCTTTAGCTGCATTTGCTGTAGCCTCAAATGTGAAAAATTTAGTTCTATTTCATTATGAGCCGGATTATACAGATAAAATGATTGATGCTCTTGTTGAAGACACAAAAAAATATTTATTAAAAAATGAATCAAAAATTAATTTAATTGCATCCTATGAAAAAATGGAATTAGATATTTAGGATTAATTTTTGAAAAATCTTTCGGTAACTACCACAACAAAAAATTTCTCAATTCAGAAAAGAGAAATTCACAATCTTGTTTCATACTTAAAAAATCATCTTAAACTACAAGTAAAAATTCTTGAAATCAATCTTATAAATCAAGATGAAATTCTGCAATTGAATATTGAACATTTAGGTCATAATTATACCACAGATATAATTACATTTAATTATTCCGAAATAATGGATGTGATTGATGCTGAAATTTTTATATCTTTGCACGATTGTTTGGAAAACTCTAAAAGATTTAAGTGTTCTTTCGATAATGAATTAAAGAGATTAATAATTCATGGAATACTACATTTAATTGGATTTGATGATAAATCAAAAAAAGATAAGTTGATAATGAAAAAAAAAGAAAATGAATTACTTGCATTATTAAATGATAATTATAACTTGAGGTTAAGTGAATATGCCGGCTAAAGTTCTGGAAGCAATAATAAAAATTTTGGATGGACTTAAAAAAAATTATACCTTAGATGAAGTAACCGATTCTCTAAAAAAAGAAAAAGTATTTGATGAACAGACAGTTGGAGTAGCTTTTAGTTTAATTTACGAAAAAGTATTGAGCACTAAAATAGCTGCTGCCAAAGCTAAAACTGACAAAGAATTTAGAATGCTTTCCGAAGAAGAAAAAGCTTTTATTGGGATTGACAATTTTAATTATCTTCTTTATCTGTTCAATATTGGTCTAATTGATAATGATCAGATAGAAATCATTTTAGAACAACTTCTTATGTTTCCAAGGGACACTGTAAATAAAAACGATATTAATTGGATCATTCTTATTTCAATTGTCGATTTCAACAATGAAATTCTTCCCGGCAGCAGAATACTTCTTTATTCTTCTGATACTATTAACTAACAAAGGAAAATTATGGCTAAGAATCTTGTGCTTGTGGAATCTCCATCAAAAGCAAAGACTATAAATAAATATTTGGGTAGAAATTATACTGTAGAAGCTACTGTTGGTCACATAAAAAATCTTCCTAAAACAACATTAGGAATTGATATTGAAAATGGATTCACACCTAAACTCGTAAATATTAGAGGTAAAGGGGATGTAATTAAAAAAATTAGAAACCTTGCCAAAAAATCAGAAAACATATATATAGCTACAGATCCTGACCGTGAAGGCGAAGCTATTGCTCAAGATATTGCAGATGAAGTTATGAAAAATAGCGATGGAAAAATATTCCGCGTTTTATTTAATGAAATTACAAAAGCAGCTGTAAAAAAAGCAATGGATTCTCCTCTAGAAATAAATCAAAACAGAGTAGTTTCGCAAAGAGCAAGAAGAGTAATGGATAGAATAATTGGTTATAAAATTAGTCCATTACTTTGGCGTGCAATTCTAGAAGCTTCCGGAGGTTCACTTTCTGCAGGTAGAGTTCAATCTGTTGCATTAAGATTAATATGCGAACGAGAAGAAGAAATTGAAAAATTTATTGCAACCGAATATTGGAGCATTGTTGGAGATTTTCTTAAAGAAAATAAAGACAAACTAAATGCAAAGCTTTTTGATATAAGCGGAAAAACATTAAGAGTTCCCCCAAAACCAATTATGGAAGATGATGATTGGAAAGAATTTAATCAAAAATATTTTGCGGTAAGTTCTCAAGAAGAAGCTGAAAAGATATATAACGATATAAAAAGTAAAAAGAATTTCGAAATAAGCGATATTGTAAAGAAGGAACAAAAAAGAAATCCTTCACCTCCGTTCATTACGAGCACCATGCAGGCAGAAGCATCACGCAAGCTAGGTTTTAGACCTAGAAAAACTATGCAAGTGGCACAAAGCCTCTACGAAGGCGTAGAGCTTGGCAATAAAGAATATGCCGGTTTAATTACTTATATGAGAACGGATTCAACTAGATTAAGTGAAGATTTTCAAAATGAAACCAGCGCTTATTTAAAAGAAAAATATGGTGAAAAATATACTCCGTCTTCACCAAAAAAATATGATAAAAAATCGAAAAAAAATGTTCAAGATGCTCATGAGGCAATCAGACCAACTTCTCTTCAATATGATCCGGAATCGATTAAAGAATATTTAAATCCGGAACAATATAAATTGTATGATCTTATTTGGAAAAGATTTATTGCCTCTCAATTGGAATCAGCAATTTTAGAGACGACTTCAGTTTCAATTAGTGCCGATGAATACACATTCCGCGCGAACGGAACAGTAATAAAATTTGATGGATTCTTAAAAGTTTATGAAGAAGGAAAAGACGAAGATTCGAACAATAACGGTGAAAATGAAACTTCAATACTTCCTAATGGTTTAGAAAAAGGACAAAAACTTTCATTAGAAGAGTTATTTAAAAACCAACATTTTACAAAACCGCCTCCAAGATTTTCTGAAAGTACATTAATTAAAGAATTAGAAAGTAATGGAATTGGAAGACCTAGTACGTATGCCTCAATTATGAGTACTATTCAAGATAGGGAATATATATACCAGGAAAGTCGCAAATTAATTCCCACAGTTTTAGGTAAAAGGGTTAATTCTGTATTGATTCAAAATTTTCCACAAATATTAAATGTAAACTTTACAGCAAAAATGGAAGAGGAATTAGATCAAGTAGAAAGTGGAGATGCTGAATATTTACAAGTTTTGAATGATTTTTATATTCCGTTCGATTCTGCCTTAAAAGCCGTTGAAGATAATATTGAATATGTAAAATGCGATAAATGCGGCGGAAATATGGATATTAAAATTGGCCGCTTTGGTAAGTTTTTAGCTTGCACAAATTATCCCGAATGTAAGAATATTAAGTCATTAAAAGAGAATTCTCAAGAAAATCAAGAACCGGAATATACCGGGGAAAAATGTACTAAATGTGATGGTAAATGCATTTACAGAAGAGGAAAATTTGGGAAATTTATTGGTTGTGAAAATTATCCCGATTGTGATTATACTGCTCAAATAACATTAGGCATTTCTTGTCCAAAATGTAAAGAAGGTGAAGTCGTATCAAGAAGATCTAAAAAAGGACGAAACTTTTATGGATGTTCCAGATACCCTGATTGTGATTTTATAAGCTGGACAAAACCAAATCCTGATGGAACTACAGAAGAAAAAGATTCTTCAGATGATGAAGTTTAATGAAAGATGATCAACTAAAATATATTGATCAATTTTTAAGTGAATTAGAAAGCATAAAACGTTATTCAGAAAATACGTTAACAGCTTATGGTAAAGATATTAGTCAATTTGTAGAATTCTGTAAAAGTAAAGAGATATTAGAATTTAGATTAATTACAGAAAAAAAAATAAGGCATTATTTAGTTTTTCTTAACGATCTTGAATTATCAAAAACAAGTATTGCAAGAAAACTTTCAAGTTTAAGATCTTTTTATGAATATATGTTTAGAAATGAAATTGTGAACAGCAATCCTGTAAAGGAAATTTCTAATCCAAAAGTAAAAAGAAATCTACCGGAAACTTTGCCGCTTGACTCTTTTGAAAAAATTTATCATAATATAGGTGCAAACGAAAAAGAGAATAAATATTTGTATAAAGCAATTTTTGATCTTCTTTATGGATGCGCCCTTCGTGTTTCTGAGCTTTGTTCAATCGAACTAGAAAATATTGATCTAATAAATGGTTCATTGAGAATAATGGGTAAAGGGTCAAAACAAAGAATTATTCCGGTTGGTGTAAAGACATCTGAAACAATTTATGAATATTTAAAAATAAGACCACAAACAAATTCAAAATATCTATTACTTAATTCAAATGGGAACAAGTTATATAGCAAATTTGTGTACCGAATTGTAAATAAGTATATTAAGGAAGTTTCCGATATTAAAAAGAAAAGCCCTCATATATTAAGGCATTCGGCTGCAACGCATATGCTGGACAATGAAGCAGATCTATTAGCAGTTAAAGAAATACTAGGTCACGAAAATCTTTCAACTACTCAAATATATACGCATGTAAGTATCGAAAGATTAAAAAAAACATATAAAAATGCCCACCCAAAATCATAGGAGTTAACATGAATATTCAAATTACGTCCAGAAAATTTAAAGCAAAAGACTCCCTCAAGGACTTTATAAATACTGAAGTCCAATCTTTAGAACGATTTAATGATTCAATTATTGATGCAAATGTTGTATTAAGTTATTTGCACAATAAAGAAAGTATAAAGAATGCAGAAATAGTATTACAAGTTCCGGGCAAAATATTAAGTGCAGAAACATCTTCGGAAGATTTCAAAAAATCGATAAATGATTCAGTATCAAAAATTGAAAGACAGTTGAAAAAACTCAAAACTAAGAAAATATCTAGCAAAAGATGATGAAAATCGATAGTAAAAACACTACTAGAAAAGATCATATTACTATCGATTTTTTTTATGAACATACAAAAAATAGGTTTAATCTCAAGTTATTTACATATAATCAAGATTGTAACAAAGTTATTGTTGATCAGAATTTACACAGACCCGGTTTAGCATTAGCCGGGTTTGTTGATTTATTTTCTTTCAACAGAATTCAAGTTATTGGTAATACTGAAATGGGTTATTTAAAAATTCTTTCTAAAGAACACAGAATAAAATCTCTAGAAAGACTTTTTAAATTCGATATTCCATGTATTATTATTACCAATAATAATGAACCTTTTCCTGAAATGATAGAACTTGCCGACAAGTACAAAATACCGATTTTCGGATCAAACTATTCAACAACTAAAATCATTTATTTAATAACTGATTTTTTAGATGATCAATTTTCCCCTAGATTATCTTTACATGGTTCTTTTGTAGATGTTTATGGAGTTGGCATTTTATTTGTTGGTAAATCTGGAATAGGTAAAAGTGAAGTTGCTTTGGATCTCGTTGAAAGAGGACATCGTCTTGTTGCAGATGACATTGTAATTTTTACAAAGAAAGGTGAAGGAATTTTAATGGGTTCCGGAACTAAGTTAGTTGAACATTTTATGGAAGTTAGGGGAATAGGAATTATTGATATACGAAGCATGTTTGGTGTACGAGCAATTCGTTATCAAAAAAGATTGGAGCTGGTAGTTGAACTTGAAGTTTGGGATGATAAATCAGAATATACAAGAACCGGGCTTGATGATAAAACAATTTCACTTATGGAAATAGATATTCCATATGTTAAACTGCCAATTTTACCCGGTAAAAATATAACGGTAATTTCAGAAGTTATTGCATTAAATTATTTATTAAAACATTATGGTTATGATGCTGCAAAAAAGCTACAAGATAAACTTTTAAACAGTATGCGGACTAATTCAAAAAACGATAGGCAAGTTGACTATTTTGAACATGATTTCGAATAAGTTTTAGCTTGACTAGGGTTATTAATTTTTTTACATTTGCGTCAATTTGATATGAAACAATTTTATTATTTTTCTAAAAACAAACTAAAATTCGTTGAGATAACAAACTTTTATAAAAAGTTTTTATTCTTAACGTTATTTTTCTCATTTACAGCCTCATTCATTTTGTTTGGCGGGTATTTGGTGATTAAGGAAGTTATTAATCCTGATGCTAAATTATCTTCACTAATAATAAAAAACAGACAATTAAATAGTGAAATAGAAAAACTAGCAGACCGTTACAAAGAATTTGAAAATAAGCTTGATCAACTATCTCTTCAAAATAATGATTTAAGATTAAGTGTTAATCTTGATCCACTTACAGATGAAGATAGAGAAATTGGTATTGGCGGTAGTATTTTTGATAATGTTCTATTTAAATCTGAGTCAGATATTGAAGAAGCGCTTTTAAGTCTAAATAGTTTTGTAAATACACTAGAAACAAAGTTAACACTTGAAAAAAGCAGCTACAATGAAATTTCTGAAAAGATGAAATTAAATGAGAAATTATTTTCTTCAATACCCGCAATAATTCCATCCGATGGTGTTAGAGGAGATCGGTTTGGAATGAGAAAACATCCAATACTTGGCATAAAAAGAATGCATAATGGTTTGGATTTAGTATCAAACGTTGGTACAAATGTTTATGCTCCGGGTGCTGGTAAAGTAAGCTTTGCAGGTAGAAGAGGCGGTTACGGTATAACCTTGGAAATTGATCATGGTTTTGGCTATACAACTTTATATAGTCATTTATCCAAAATGGTAGTAAAGCAAGGACAAATAGTAGAAAGAGGGGAACTAATCGCATATTCGGGAAATTCCGGTAAACTTACTACAGGTCCACATCTTCATTATGAAGTAAAACATAATGGTGTGGCATTAAATCCTGAGAATTTTATTTATGATGATGTTCAACTTTTCGATATTGTAAATAAGGAGTAAACAGTTAGGAGATTAAAATATGATTTGGACGGTTGAATTAGCCTCCTATTTAGATGATGCTCCATGGCCAGCAACAAAAGAAGAGTTAATTGATTATGCTGAACGCATTGGAGCCCCTTTAGAAGTTGTTGAGAATCTTCTCGAACTTGAGGATTCGGAAGAAATCTTTGAATCAATTGAAGATTTATGGCCGGATTATCCGAGTGATGAAGACTTCTTCTATAGCGATGAAGATGAATATTAATCTAAATACGGTTATTTAAATATGTTTGAGTTTGGTAAAGGGGTTTTTGGGCAGGAAGATGCTCTTAAATCCCTTTACAATTTATATACATCTAATAGAATTCCTCATGCGTTTTTATTTTCAGGGAATGAAGGTGTAGGGAAATATTTTGCTGCAATTAATTTTGTGCAGTTATTGAACAATGATTCGCAAAACACTTCTGCAATTTCTAAAATTCAAAAACTTCAAGAGCCTTACGTTAAATTAATTTATCCTCTGCCGAGAGGTAAAAATGAAACTGGTGAAGAAGGTCCCCTAGATAAATTTGATGATGTAATGCTTGCAGAAGTCCATTCGGAAATAAGTAAAAAAGCAGTTAATCCTTATCATCAAATTCATTTACAAAAAGCAAATTCCATTAAAATTAGCAGTATAAGAGAAATAAGAAAATATCTTTCTCTGAATTATTCTGATGTTAAATTCAGAGTAATTATTATTCTCGATGCCCATATGATGAATGATGAAGCTCAAAATTCATTATTAAAAAGTTTAGAAGAACCTCCGGAAGGAACAATATTTATAATAATTTCCCATAAAAAAGATTTTCTACTTCCAACTATTATTTCAAGATGTTCTGAAATTCGTTTTGCTCCATTATCGAATGATAATGTAAGTACTATATTAGTAGAGTATTTTAATTTTGATAAAAATAACGCGAAAATATTCTCTAATTATTCTGATGGATCAGTAATAAAAGCTCTTAAGTTATCAAAATACGATGTTACCAGTCTTGAAGATGATTTAATAAATATAATATCTTTTTCTTCATTTAATAAATATGAATCTGCAAGATTTATTCTTGAGAAATTTAAAATTATTTACAGTGATGAAGCTTTCGATATAGTTCTGGATTTAATTAACAAATTTTTGATAGATTCGTTGAAGCTGAGGTTGGATAAAAATTCTAAAATATATTTTGAAAATAAGCGAGAACGATTAATAAGATTCAATAGTTTTATGGATGATGCACCAATAGAAATAGTAATTAAACAAATAGAAGTTCTCAGGTCAAATTTACGTTATAATATTAACTTGAATCTATTTCTCTTGAATATTATATTGGAGCTTAGTGTATTAAATAAAAGGTAGTATAATGTATAATATAGATTTATCTTTTCTTAAAGGGAAGAATTTGGAAGAGGGTATTCAGCAAGATAATTGTAATGATAAATTTCACAATCAAGTTATTAACTGTATTAAAAATGGATGTCAGCATCCGGAGAGCTGCTTTGATTTAAAAGAGATTTCTAAGAATTTTATTTCAGAAAATGGAAAGCAACATTATTTTGTAGAATGCAAAGGGTTGTTAGGCGATCATTTCATTGAGTTGTCAAATCGAGAAATTACTCTTCAAAAAGGTGATTTTATAATAATTAATTTAAACGACAGTATAGAAATAGCAAAAATTATAGAGAATGGGGAAATAGCTAATTATTTGTTTTATTCTCATGATAAAGTTGAATTACATATTTCACAGTTTATTAGAAAAATAAATGCCGAAGATGAAGTTCAATTAAAAAAGAATCTTTTTGAAGAAGTAAAAGCTAGAGATGTATTTAAAGAAAAAATAAAAAAACATAATCTTGAAATGAAGTTAGTGGATGTTCATTGGCAATTTGATAGAAAGAAAATATATTTTTATTATACCGCAGATGGACGAGTAGATTTTAGAGAACTTGCAAAAGATCTTGCCGGACTATATAGAACAAGGATTGAACTAAGACAAATTGGTGTTAGAGATGAAGCAAAAAAAGTTGGTGGTTTAGGCACTTGCGGAAGAGAATATTGCTGCTCATCTTTTATAAATAATTTTAAGAGAATAACATCTCAAACAGCTAACGAACAAAATCCGTCAGTTAGCATGTCTAAATTAAGCGGACCTTGTGGAAAGTTAAAATGCTGTTTATCATTTGAAACAGAAAATAATTAGAATATGAGGTAAAAGTTATTCTAAAATTCCTTAATTTTCATTTCAATTAATACAAATTTATTAAGAGGTTGAAATGAGAAAAGTTGTTATTGTCTCAGCTAAGAGAACTGCTATTGGATCTTTTCAAGGTAGCTTATCTGCTGTTCGAGCAACACAATTAGGTAAAACTGCAATTGAAGCTCTCCTTAACGAAACTCAAATTAACAAAGAAATTGTAGATGAAGTAATAATGGGAAATGTTCTTTCAGCCGGATCAGGACAAGCACCTGCGCGTCAAGCGGCAATTTATGCGGGACTTCCTGATAAAACTGAAGCATTGACAATTAATAAAATGTGTGGAAGTGGACTTAAAGCTGTTATGTTAGCTCATCAGTCAATTGCTCTTGGAGATGCTAATATAATAATTGCCGGAGGTATGGAAAGTATGTCTAATGCTCCTTATCTTCTTCAAAAAGCTAGAAATGGATATCGTTTAGGAAATGATAAAATTTATGATTCAGTAATTCTTGATGGTTTATGGGATGTATATAATGATGTTCATATGGGAAATTGTGCAGAAAGCTGCGCAAAAGATTTCAATCTTTCGAGAGAAGAATTAGATAATTTTGCAATTCAATCTTATAACAGAGCCATAAAAGCTTCTAATGAAGGAGTATTCGATTCTGAAATTGTTGATGTAATTATTAAAGATAGAAAATCAGAAAAAATTGTTAATAAAGATGATGAACCGGCAAATGTTAGGTTTGATAAAATTCCGACTTTAAGACCTGCATTTGATAAAAATGGTGTTGTTACAGCAGCAAATGCATCCAAATTAAACGATGGTGCTGCAGCATTGTTGGTCATGTCTGAAGAAAAAGCTATTGAATTAGGTTTAACTCCTTTGGTAGAAATAATTGCTCAATCATCTGCTGCAAAAGCTCCAATTGAATTTACAACCGCTCCGGCTGATGCAATTTCAAAAGTTCTTAAAAAAGCAAATCTCACTATTAATGATATTGATCTCTTCGAAATCAATGAAGCGTTTGCTGTAGTATCGCTAGCCGTTAATAAATTATTAGGCTTAACAAGTGACAACGTAAATGTGAATGGCGGAGCAATAGCTCTTGGTCATCCAATTGGAGCTAGTGGAGCTAGAATTTTAGTAACTTTAATTCATGAAATGAAAAGAAGAAATGTTGAACTTGGATTAGCTTCACTTTGTATTGGAGGTGGCGAAGCTTCTGCACTTATTGTAAAAAATTACAAATAAGGAATAATTTTTATGAATATTAAAAAAGTTGCTGTAATTGGCGGCGGTACAATGGGTAATGGAATAGCTCATGTTTTTGCATTGAATGGATTTAGTGTTGATTTAGTAGATATTTCGGATGATATTCTTGAAAAATCATTTTCTACTATAAAGGCAAATCTGGAAAGACAAGTTAAAAAAGAAGTAATAACAGTTGAGCAAAAAGATTCTGCATTAAATAATCTCAGTAAGATATTAGGTATAGAGCAGATTGATCCAAATACTGATTTGGTTATTGAAGCAATTATTGAAAAAAAGGAAATTAAGCAATCTGTGTTTAGTAAATTGGAAAGAATTGTGAAACAAGAATCTATTTTTGCTTCAAATACATCATCAATTTCTATTACAGAACTTTCCTCTGTTTGCAGAAACGACAGGTTTATTGGAATGCATTTCATGAATCCGGTTCCGGTTATGAAACTAGTAGAAATAATAAGAGGGTATTCTACAAGTCAAGAAACTTATGACATAATTAAAGAGCTTTCAATTAGCTTAGGAAAAACTCCGGTTGAAGTTCATGATTATCCGGGATTTATATCAAATAGAATATTAATGCCAATGATTAATGAAGCAATATTTTCATTATACGAAGGTGTTGCCTCAGCAGAAGATATAGATACAGTTATGAAACTTGGAATGAATCATCCTATGGGTCCGTTAACTTTAGCTGATTTTATTGGTCTTGATGTTTGTCTTGCTATTATGGAAGTTTTATATAATGGTTTTAACGATCCTAAATATAGACCATGTCCACTGTTGAAGAAAATGGTTGCAGCAAAAAAATTAGGCAGAAAAACAGGTGAAGGATTCTTTAAGTATTCATAATGATAAATAAATTCAATAGATTAAAGATAAAATTCCAAAAAGTATTATCAAAAGTATCTGCTCCGGAATATACAATGTTTTCCATTTATTCAATCTTAACCGGTGCAATTGCTGGATTAGCTGCCGTTTTATTTCATAACTCAATTGAATTTTTTAATGAAGTATTTTTCAAACAAACTGCAGAAGGATTATATTTTTTAGGGGGAGCAGCAGTTATTGTTATGCCCGCTTTAGGAATGCTTTTGCAGAGTTTTATGATTTATCTATTTCCAAAGACTGCCTCTAAAAGAGGAGTATCTGAAGTCATAAAAGCAGTTGCTCTTCGCGGTGGTTATATTCCTCTCAGAACTACTATTTTCCATTTTCTTGCTCCAGTTATTAGTATTGGCTCTGGTGGCACAGTTGGACCTGAAGGTCCGGCAGCGCAGCTTGGAGGGGGAGTAGCTTCAAAATTTGGAAATTTATTGTCTCTTTCAGACCAAAGACGAAGAATGTTTACTGCTGCTGGTTCGGGAGCAGCTATTGCCGCTATTTTTAATACTCCTCTAGGTGGAATATTTTTCGCCTTGGAAGTTATTCTATTAAATGATTTTAATTCTCCGGCTTTTTCTGCATTAATTTTAGCAACCGTCACGGCAAGTGCAATTTCAAGAATTTTATTGGGAAATATTTCTGTATTTAATTTTGATATAATTGCTACTATAGATTATTCCCATCTTTATATGTATGCAATTTTAGGAATTGGGGCTGGACTAATCTCAATTGTCTTTATAAGATTCTCAAGTGCTCTTGATAAATTCATTAAAAGAAAGGTTTTACCGAGATTACCTCAATGGCTTTTGATGACTTTTGTTGGTCTTTTAGTTGGTGTAGTTGGATATTTTTATAAAGAAATATTTGGAATCGGTTACGGAGCAATAAATGAAATACTTGCAAATAAATTAAACTGGCAATTCGTTTTACTGTTATTTGCTTTTAAATTTGTCCTGGTTCCATTAACATTAAACTCCGGCGGATTTGGTGGATTGTTTGCGCCGTCACTTTTTATGGGAGCATGTTATGGATTTTTAGCCGCAGTCTTGATGGAGACTGTATTCTTTTTCCCTGTTAATTATACTTTATTTATTTTAATTGGAATGGGAGCACTTTTAGGTGGAATTAATAGTATTCCTATATCAGCAATTCTTATCATTTTTGAAATGACCAAAGAATACGCTTTTATTCTTCCTTTAATGTTAGCTGTTGTAATTAGTACAACTTTGGTTCAAATTTTCTTAAAAGGTTCAATTCACTTGAAACATTTGGAGCAAGAAGGCTTTAGTATAATCCAAGGAAGAGAAACTAGTATTTTAAGATCAATTTTTGTTGATGAAGTAATGAACAAAAAATTTTATTTACTTAAAGAAAACACAAATCTTTCTAAATTAGTAACTCAAATTATGGAAGCACCAACAAGTACTTTTTATATTGTAAATGAATCTGATAGATTAACTGGAATAATTAGCAGCGCGGAAATACGACCAATTATTTCGGAGTATGAGCACGTTAGAGACGTTTTAGTAGCTAGTGATATTGCTAATAAAAATTTTAGAACTGTTAAAATTGATGATGATCTGGATTATGTTCTAAAACTATTTGGCAAAGAAAACATTGACGAATTTCCAGTAGTTGACGCTGTTGATAACAAGAAAATTATTGGAAGCATTTCTAGAAATGATATAATTGAAAAATACAATAAAGAAAGCTTAAAATTTAATCTGGCTGATGGTTTTGCAAGTGAGCTTAAAACAATCGACAAATACAAAAGCTCTAGAGTAGCTGAAGGATATTCAATTATTGAAAGAAAAATTAGAGATGAATTTATTGGTAAAACTCTAAGTCAACTAAGAATTAGAAATAACTATGGTGTTGAAGTTTTAATGATAAAGAAAAAACAATCATTTTTATCAGATGATCTTGGTACAAATTCAGAATTAGTCGTACCTGATCCAGATTATATAATTCAGAGAGATGATACATTAGTATTATTTGGTAGCGATGAAAAGCTTGAAAAAACTGCAAAGTGGTGATATGTTAACCCAATAAATGTCCTATAATGTATATTATGTAAACTAGCGTGTTTCAAAAAAAATTATAAGTATCCCCCAAATTTCATATACAAATAAATTATTATTATTACCATTATTAAATAAAATATTGGTGATGTAGTTTTTCGTTTACTTTTTATGCTATATCTAAAACGAAGTCTTTTCTTGCGATTTTCTTCACTATCTTTTTCTGGATTGTAAAATCTTGGAGTGTAATCAAAATCTTTATGTCTGGGTCTTTTTAGAAATAACATTTTTATAAGCTAATTGTGTTTAATTTGTGTTCCAAAATATTTATTTCCAATTGATTAATTGATGTACCCAAAATCTCTCCATCGGAATGTACATAATATGGTGTATCAAGTTCAATACAGATTTTTTTGCCCATAAAGAATTTAGCTTCCTTTACTTTATGCATTTTATTAAACAAAGCTTTCGGTAATTCTTTTAACAATTTTAATTTCTTTACGTCACTGATTGTTGTAATATTTAATAATCCATCATTAATAAAAGCTGACGGAGTTAGATAAAAACCACCACCTGATGTTTTCCCATTTCCAATTGTAGCTAATATTAAATTATCTATTGTCACTACATCATCAATTATTATTTTAAAGTTAATCGCTTTCAAATCTTTTAAAGCAGCAAAAACAGCCAAAATGTATGATAAAATCCCACTTATTTTTTTGTTATGCTGATTTTTAAAGGCCACATAAGCATCAAAACCAATTCCAATAGCATTAATAGATAATTTTTCTTTCCAAACATCATTTTGCTTAAATTTAATACTAATTATATCAGATTGAATTACTTTACTTTTTTGATTAACAATAACTTCCAATGATGTTCTAATTTGTTTGCTTAAATTTAAATTAGCAGCATAATCATTTCCAGAACCAATTGGGAGTACTGCGAAGATTTTATCAGATGGAAATATAAATCCATTTATAACTTCATTAACAGTTCCATCTCCCCCAGCACAAATTATAACATCAAAATCATTAATATTTTCTTTAACAATTTTAGTGGCATGAAGATGAAAATCCGTACATATCAGTTTATAAGTCAGCCTTTTTTCTATAAAGAAAGACTCTATTTCTTTTATAGACTTTTTACCTTTACCAGAACCGGAAACGGGATTAAGAACTATTAAATATTTTTTCAAGTATTATCTGCTAAATCGTTTGAAATAAAGCATTTACGAAAGTCTCTGGATCAAAATTCTGAAGATCTTCAATTCCCTCTCCTACGCCAATGTATTTTACTGGTATTTTTTTATCTGCAATGATTTGGAAAATAACTCCACCTTTTGCTGTTCCATCAAGCTTAGTAATTATTAATCCAGAAAGATCTGTATATTTTGAAAATTCGTTTGCCTGAAGAATTGCATTTTGACCTGTATTTCCATCTAAAACTAAATATGTTTCATTGGGAGCATATTCAACCACTTTAGAAAGAACTTTCTTAATCTTTTTTAATTCTTCCATTAGATTTGTTTTGGTGTGCAAACGACCGGCAGTATCTATAATTACAATATCGATATTATTACTTTTTGCATGTTGAATTGTATCAAAGGCTACTGACGATGGATCTGCTCCGTGTGATTTTTGAAAAATCTCAACACCAGCTCGTTTTGCCCAAATATCTAGCTGTTCATTTGCGGCTGCTCTAAAAGTATCCGCTGATCCAATAACTACACTTAGACCAGATTTCTTGAAATTATGAGACAATTTACCAACGGTAGTAGTTTTTCCTGCTCCGTTTACGCCAACTATTAAAATAACATATGGCTTAAATGATTTTATTTTTTCGATTTCTAGATCATTTATCTCAAATTCACTGAGAGCTTTTATAAGTTCTTGTTTTATTGAGTCAATTATTGAATCGACTGATCTATCAGGATTTGATTTAATGTTTTTTCTTGTCTTCTCAATAATTTTTTCGGTTAAATCAAATCCAATATCACTGGTGATTAAGATATCTTCAATTTCTTCTAAAGTTTCGTCATCAATTATTGCTTTACCGGTAACCGTTTCAGTAATTCTATTAAAAAGCCTTTCTCTTGTTTTATTTAAACCGGATTTTAACTTATCAATATTAATATTCTTAAATAGTTTCATTTTTTTTCCATCTTATATATTCAATAGACCGCACAGAATATCCTACAAATGATATAAAACTCATAATAATACTTGCAAAATAGAATATTTTATAAGTAATTAATGAAATATTTTTGAAATCAGTAATCACAATTACTATAAAAATTCCAATAACAAAGACAGTAAGTTTACCCAATTTGTTTGATGGGAGCACTTTACCAATGATCTTAGAAACAAAAATTCCACCAATAAAAATTAAAACATCTCTTAAGATTACTGTCCAGAAGAATAAATCGGTTAATTCACCAATTAAGTATAATTTAATAACAATTGCGGTCACTAAAACTTTATCAGCTAGTGGATCGATTATTTTGCCCATTTCAGTAATTTGATTTAATTTTCTGGCAAAATATCCATCTAAAACATCAGTAACATAAGCTATAAATATAAGAGCTAATAAATAAAATCGTTGATTTGGATCATGAAGATCTGTTAAAAATAAAAGCGGAATAAATAAGAACATTCTTAATAAACTAAGGGAATTTGAAACATTAAAAGCATCTTTAAGTGATATATTTTGCATTAAATAAAATTAGCCAATTATTTGTTTTTTAATAGAATATTTGATTTAATTAAAGTTACGAATCATATTCTTCTTTATTGAAACTAGTATTAACCTTTATTGGGTATATTCCGGAAAAGCAAGCTGTACAAAAATCATTTTTATCATGATCTACCATTGCTTCGAGCATTTCATCAATTGTTAAATATTCCAGACTATCAACTCCCAAGTAAGCTCCGATTGATTTGATATCACCAGAAAATTTATTTGCCACTAATTCTTCTTTTGATGGGAAATCCATTCCATAAAAGCATGGGTGATGTATTGACGGAGAAGAAATTCTTAAATGTATTGATTTGGGATTTGCTTCACGAATTAAATTTACCAACTGTTTTGAAGTTGTTCCTCTAACAATTGAATCGTCAATAAGCACAACAGTTCTATTTTCAAGAACTCCTTTTACAGTATTAAATTTAATTCTAACTCCAATTTCCCTCTTCTTTTGTCCCGGTAAAATAAAAGTTCTTCCAATATAATGAGATCTAATTAAACCAATTTCTAATTTACTTGGAATTCCTAACTTTTCAAGTTGATTCTGATAACCAATTGCTGCTGTATTTGAACTATCCGGAACACTAATAACTATAACTTTTTCGCCATCTTTATCAACAACAGGATGATTTTCCGCAAGGACTTTTCCTAGTTTTCTTCTCATTTTGTCAACATTAGTACCATAAATTCTGCTGTCAGGTCTTGAAAAATAAATGTATTCAAAAACACAATGCTTTTTAATATTGTTTTCAGAAGGAATTCTATATGACTCAATTTTTCCTGTTTCAATTGTATTTTTGTTAATAACAACTAACTCACCAGGTTCTACATCTCTCATGTATTCAGCGCCATTAATATCAAGGGCGCAAGTTTCTGAAGTCGTAATATATGCTCCGTTTATTTTACCAATACAAAGAGGTCTGAAACCTTGTGGATCACGAGCAGCTATAACTTTATCGTCTGTTAAAATTACAATGCTGTATGCTCCCTCGACTTTTGAAAGTGCTTCAATAATTTGTTCTACTTGATCTTCTAATCTACTTTTTGCAATTAAATGTAAAATAACTTCAGTATCACTACTTGTTTGAAAAATAGAGCCTTCACAAACTAATTCTTCACGAATTTTACTGGCATTTGTTAAATTTCCATTATGAGCAATTGACAAATTACCTTTTCTGTATTTAACCATAAACGGCTGCACATTTTTTACAGCAGTAGATGATCCGGTTGTTGAATATCTATTATGTCCAATTGCCGCATTTCCCACTAAAGTCTTTTCAAACAAATCAGGACCTTGAAATACTTCTGAGACAAGACCAAATCCTTTATGCATATTAAAATGGATTTTCCCTTTTTGTTCATGTGCAGTAATAATTCCTGCTGCTTCTTGACCACGATGTTGAAGCGAATGAAGTCCATAATAAGTATTTAATGCGGCATCTGAAGAACCAAAAATTCCAAAAACTCCACAATTACAGGTTGGTTTGTCTAATAAATTATTCAAAAGAAAATCCTATTTAAAAATTACTTAACGCCAAATATAGCAGAATGTTTTATAAAAATCTTATGTAAGAGGTCTGATAATAAAAAAGGAGTGACAAACTCCTTTTTGAGTCGGAACGGCGGGATTTGAACCCGCGACCACTTGACCCCCAGTCAAGTACGCTACCGGACTGCGCCACGTTCCGTTGATTATAAAACTTATAAAATATTGTACAAATCTAATAAAATTTTGCGAATTTCAGAAAGGTCTTCTTTCAAATCAAGCTTAGGTTGAGGTTTTTGCAATGGAATAATCTTTTTTTGAGGAATTGGAGCATGCTTTGGTTTTTCGGAATTATTAGTTTTCTCTTCTTTAATGATTTCATTTGGCACATTTATTTCAATATTCTCATTATTTAAAGAATCTTCAATAATCTGTTTTGCTCCTTCAATTGTATATTTTTTATCACGAAGTAATTCTTTAATTCTAAGAATAAGTTGAATATCTTTGTTGGTATAGATTCGATTTCCGGCTCTATTCTTTGAAGGTTTTAACTGCTCAAACTCAGATTCCCAATAACGAAGTATATATTGCTCTAAACCAGTAAGTTTACTTACTTCACTTATTGAATAATATAACTTTTTTAAACCAAAATCTTTCATTTTTGCAAACCATTTTTGCAAAATATAGTATTAATTTAGGACTAATGCAATAAGAATAAGCTTTAGGGAATATTTATAAGATTATGTAATTAAGCATGTTAGGTTATATTTATAATAAATCAACTTTTATTCAATATTCTTTCTATTAAAAATACGGCTGCTAAATAACCATCCTCTTTAAATCCGGATAAATAGCCATTGCAAGATGGAGCAGTTATTAATGTTTGGCGGAATGTATCTCTTTCAGATAAATTAGAAAGATGTACCTCAATTTTTGGAATTTTACAAATTTCTAAGGCATCTCTAATTGCTACTGAAGTATGTGCATAACCACCGGGATTTATAATTAACCCATCAAAGTACTTCGAAGCATTTTGAATTTGATTAATTATTTCTCCTTCAATATTGCTTTGGTAAAATTCAAATTTATAATTAGTAAAATGCTTTTCAAGTTTAATCTCAATATCTTGAAGAGTGAAAGTTCCATAATGTGATTTATCACGCTGTCCCAATAAATTTAGATTAGGACCATTAATAACTAATATTTTCATTTGTTTTCGTCCATTTCTTCAATTACTTCTCTCAATCTTGGCGGCATATAAATTTCATCAACACCAATTTCAGTTAATGCAGCAGAGAGAATAATTACTTTTCGTTGAGTGTTTGCAAGTTTATTAATTACAATAACTTTGCTCTCTTTAACTAAACAATATCCTCCCTTAAAATCACCTCTTTCAAATCTAACTTTGGCTCCCATTTCTTGAGCAAGCGATTTTAAATCTTGAAGTATAGTTTCTAATTCTTTTTCTTTAATTTTCATTCGTAATATTTTTTGATGATTTTTATAAAATTAGTTATTTCAACAAGTTATTAAACTTATTTATTATTTTACTAAAAGTAAAATATAAGGCAAATTTATGAAATTAGCTTCAATTGATATTGGATCAAATACAGTTTTACTTTTATTGGCAGAAACAAACAGCAATAATGAAATTATTTCTGATTTCAATTATTATAAAATGCCGAGAATAAGTAAGGGACTAAACGAATTCAATAAGTCAATTTCCAAGGATAAAATTATTGATTTGATAAATGTTTTGTCAAATTATAAAAAACTTATAAATGACTTTGGAGCCGAAAAGGTTTTGATCTGTGCAACAAATGCTTTTAGAATTGCCGATAATTCAAGTTTTATTTCAAATATTATAAAAGAAAAATTTGATTGGTATGTAAATATTATTTCCGGAGATGAAGAGGCAAAATTATCTTTTCTCGGAGTATCTTCGTCTTATTTCTCAGATTCTACAAAATTAGTAATAGATATTGGCGGCGGAAGCACAGAATTAATTTTGGGAAATTCTACTGAAATATTCTATAAAAAAAGTTTTCCGATTGGAGTTGTAAGTCTTACCGAAAAGTTTTTCAAGAATGAAAACTATGATATTTCTGAAATTGATTCAGCAAAAAATCATTTAAGAACAGTATTTAATTATAATTCAGAAATTCCAAAAAATGTAAATTCTATTGCTGTTGCTGGAACTCCAACTTCCCTTGTCTGCATGATAAAGGGTCAAAAGGAATATTCAAACAATTTTGTGGAAGGAAACAAAATCAATTTCCGTGAACTGAATAAAATTATTTTGGAATTACAAAATCTGAATGGAGATAAAATTTTACAAAACTATGGGAGTGTAGTGAATGGCAGAAATGATGTGATTTTTGCAGGATCGTTAATTCTAAATCATTTAATGGAATCTATTGAACTTGATGAAATTACGGTTTCATCAAAAGGATTGCGTTATGGAATTTTAAGTGATTTCTTGAATCAGAAAAAATTATGAATTACATATAATGGCAAAATGTAAGTCATTATAATTGTAATTAAGGTGACTAAGATTGATTCAAAATTACTTTTTGTAGATGTTTTAAAACTGATAAAAATTAAAACAAAACTCCAAAGAAGCAGAACTCCTTCAATTCCTAAAATTATTAAAGACTGAGTTGCCTTAAATGCTATTGGCGAAGGATTAAAAGTCAACCAATATTCACCGAATAATGCAAATTGAACCGGAAGAAGAAGAATTAATGAAAAGATTTGCGGAATATTTGCAAATATTACTAAATAATAATTATCAAGAAATCTTGTTTTGTTATTAAATGCGAGCAATATAATTTTTACTAAAAATGCATTCAAAAAGGATAAAGAAATAATTGCTGCGAAAGAAAATAAAGCTGATGAAATTAAAGATTGTTCAAACAAAAAATTACTGGCAAAATTCAGATCAGCTAAAATAGCAAAGCCAAAAAGCAATGTCATAAATATTAGGAAATTTTTGTGTTCTGCAAAAATAACATTTTCAAAAGCTTTACTTGGCGATTCAATTACTTTTCCGGCAGTTTCCCAAAGTTCAATATTAACAACTCTTCTTCGTAAAAATGATTGACAATTTTTACATTTCAGTTGAAAATATGGATTTTCAGTTCCGCAGTTTTTGCAATTTGTTAAGTTAGCCATTTAGAAATATATCTTAAAGTTAATTTGTTTTGTTGAAATTTCTTTATTCATAACAACCTCAAAATCAAAAAGATGTGCGTCAATATATGCGTCAATTAGATTTAAGAAATATGTAAGTCCAAGATAAACTGCAAATAAATCTCTTTGATCAACATAAAAATCTCTAACATCTTTGTCTGTTTGCAAGTTGCTTAATAAATATCTATCACGATAAACAGTATAATTTTTATTGTTCTCAATCCATCCATAAACAAACCAGCCAATAGCGCCCCAAACAATAGGAGCTTTCCAGTATGATTCGTTGTAAATTTGACCTAAGCCCGGAATAATTGCACTTCTTAAAACAGCTCCCATAGGGGATTTTTGCATAACAAAAACAGAATCATCAGAAATATCTAACGAATCGCTAATTTGGACGCTTTTAATTGAGTCTTGTTCCGTTTGTGCTAAAACAGGAAGTAAAAACAATAAAAGATAAAATATTATTTTAGTTGTAGTTGTTTTCAATTAAGTCAAATAACTCAAAAAGTCGTTCAAGTTCTTCATTAGAATAAAATTCAATTGAAATTTCGCCGCTTCCGTTCGATTTTTGTTTACAAGATACTTTAGTGCCAAAAATCATTCTTAATTTATTTTCAACATCTGCTAAAGAAGCTGATTGTTTTGGATTTGAAGCTACCATATTCCTAGTTTTGATTTCTTTTTCTTTCCCAGCAATAAAATCTTTTACCAGCGCTTCAACTTTTCTAACGGAGAGATTATTTTTAATAATGAGTTTAAGTAGTTCTTTTTGATATTTTTCAGAAGAAACATTTATGATTGCTCTTGCATGCCCTGCACTAATTTCCTCTTTTACAAGGCTTTGCTGCACTTCTTGAGGAAGTTTTAGTAATCGCAGAGAATTAGTAATAGTTGATCTGTCTTTTCCAACTTTTTCTGCAATATCTTCTTGGGATAAATTACATTCTTCCAATAATTTTTTATATGCGTTTGCTACTTCAATTGCGTTAAGCTTTTCTCTCTGAATATTTTCAATGAGAGCTAAAGCTACCATTGCTTCTTTTGTTTTTACATCAATTATGTAAGCGGGAATTTCTTTAAAGCCAATATCTTTACAAGCTCTTAATCTTCTTTCTCCGGAAATAAGCTCATAAGTAGTTTCATCCTTTCTTCTTGCAGTGATTGGTTGAATTAATCCATTTTGCAAAATGGATTTTTTTAATTCATCTAAAGCACCAGCTTCAAATTCAGTTCTTGGCTGATAAGGATTTGGCAAAATATCATTAACAGGAATTCGAACTAAAATATCATAAGTCTTTCCATCATCCTTCGATAAATTATTATGAGAAACCGTATTATTTGGTTTATCATAATCTTGTTTTAATTGAGGATTTATTAACGCATCTAATCCCCGCCCTAATCCCTGTTTAATTTTGCTCATTGCCCGTTACTTCATTTTGTGGCTTATTATTTTCTATTAATTCTGCTGCAAGAGCAATATAATCTTGTGCTCCTGCTGATATTGCATCATATAAAATTACTGGTTTTGCATGACTTGGTGCTTCAGATATTCTAACATTTCTTCTAATTAGAGTTTTAAAAACTCTATTTCCAAAATATTTTTTTACTTCTTCAACAACTTGATTTGAAAGTCTTAAACGAGAATCAAACATAGTAAGTAAAACGCCTTCAATAAAAAGATCATAATTATAATGTTTCTTTACAATATTAATTGTGTTTAAAAGCTGTCCTAATCCTTCTAAAGCAAAATATTCGCATTGAACCGGAATAATTACGGCATCTGAACAAGTAAGTGAGTTTAAAGTTAAAAGCCCAAGCGAAGGAGGACAGTCAATAAAAATATAATCATATTTATCTTTAATTGGTTCAAGAGCGGCGCGAAGTAAATATTCTCTTTTATCCATATTTACCATCTCAACTTCTGCACCAACTAAATTAATATTTGAAGGAAGTACATCGAGAAAAGGCATATAAGTATTTACAATATTATCTGATGCATCTTCAATTCCAATTAAAACTTGATAAACATTGCTTTCACTCTTATCAATACCTAAACCTGAAGTAGAGTTTGCCTGAGGATCGATATCAATCAATAAGGTTTTATATTCTGCTGCGGCTACAGAAGCAGAAAGATTTATGGCAGTTGACGTTTTGCCAACTCCCCCTTTTTGATTTGCTATGGAAATAATTTTTGCCATTAAAAGAATAATCCAATTTTTAGTCTGTGAATATAGCGATAAATATAGACATCTATATTTCTATTTCTTCTCCAAATTCCATTACAATACATTCCTTATTTCTTTGAGCTAACTTTTCTTTGAACTCTTCGGGATCAGCTTCAATCAGAGGGAAAGTATTATAATGAATAGGAATTGCAATATTAGGATTTGCTAATTCTACTGCTTTTACTGCATCATCAATTCCCATTGTAAAATTATCACCAATGGGTAAAAGCATATAATCAATTGGATTCATTTCACCAATTAATTTCATATCGTAAAAAAGTCCGGTATCTCCGGTATGATAAATAATTTTTCCATCTATAAATAGAAGAACTCCGGCAGGTTCGCCGGCATAATACTCATCGTTAGTCATTGAGCCATGATGAGCAATTGTAAATTTAATTCTACCAAAATCAAAATCGAATCCGCCACCAATATGCATATTATGCGCTTTGAAACCATGTTTTGCCGCATAATTTGCTAATTCATTAACCGCTATAAATAATGAACCGCATCTTTTTGCAATTTTAAATGCATCGCCAATATGATCTCCATGTCCATGAGTTAAAACAATATAATCAGCATCAATTTCATCTGATTTTACCGGACTTACAGGATTGTCATCTAAAAATGGATCAATTAATATTTTTGTTCCATCATTAGTAGTAATTAAAAATGCTGAGTGAGATAAATATCTTAGTTTCATAAACTACCTCCCCTTTTTTTTAAGTTCTACTCAATATCAAACGTATAAAATTAAATGTTGTTTTGAAAGGGCTTATCTTACTTTTCTCATTCCCGTAAATTGTGGGAATATCAACAAACCCAAATGATAAATTTATTTTTGCAGCTTTCAGAATCATTTCGCTTTCTGCTTCAAAGCCTTTTTTTACAGGAAGATATTTTGATAAATGTTTAACTCTAAATGCTCTATAACCGGATTGACTATCAAGAATTTTCTTACCTGATTTAATAGAAATCAAAAAAGAAGTTATTTTATTACTTAAAATTCTTTGAGGCGGCATAGATTTCAGATTCTTTAATCTGTTGCCAATAATAAAATCATTTTGTGAAAGAGCTTCAATAAATTTAGGAATAAATTCCGGATCATGCTGAAGATCGCCATCTAACGTAATTACAAAATCAAAATTATCATCTATAACTTTTTGAAGTCCGGTTTTTAGCGCTTCCCCTTTTCCTTCGTTTTTACTATGACTTATTATTTCTAAATTTTCTAAATACTTTATTGTTTTTATTGAATTGTCAGTTGAACCATCATCAACAACAAATACTTTATCAACAAATTGAAGAGTTTTAGTTACAACTTCAGAAAGGAAATTTTCTTCATTAAATATCGGAATTACTGCACAAGTTTTATTTTTGCTTTCTGAGTTGTTCAAATAAGCCTTTCCAGCCTTTATCTTTATTGATTGTTAAAGTTTTTTCTAATCGTGATCGTAATTTATCTTTCGATAAACCTCTATAAAGTTTTCCATTTTCGGCAATAGAAATTCCGCCGGTTTCTTCTGAAACGATAATACTTATTACATCTGCTTGTTCAGAAATTCCTAAGCCCGCTCTATGTCTCATTCCAAGTTGAATTCCTTCAAAACTGCTTTCGGCATAAAGAGGAAGCGTACATCTTGCCGCTTCAATAATATCGTTTTTAATAATTACAGCACCATCATGCAAAGGTGATCTTGGGAAGAATATTGATCTAAGTAAATTCTTTGTAACTTTTGCATTTATAATTTCCCCGGCTTCAACAACAGCTTTTATTCCGGCTGATTTAATAACTACAATTAAAGCGCCGTGCTGATTTTGAGCAAGTTCAAAAGCTGCATCGGTTAGAATATCAGCAATACTTTTTTCTTCATTTTTGATAAATAATTTTAGAATTGGGTTTCTGCCAAGAAGAATTAATAATCTTCTAATTTCCGGTTGAAATAAAATTATAAACGCAATTACCCAAATATCAGAAATTAATTTTAATAACCACCCTAAAGCCTTAAAATCTGCGGCTTGAGCGATGAAAGACAAAAGTAAAACTATTATTAGTCCAATAAATATTTGAGCAGCAATAGTTCCGCGAATAGCTGAATAAAGTTTATAGATTATTACTGTAACAACAATAATGTCTATAACATCTACAAAGGAAACCGGCAAAAAACCTATTTTGAATATATCAAACATTACCGAGCAAACTCAAATTATTGAAATAACTAATTAATTGTGAAGCTTCTTTTGTCTTTTTTACGTTGTGAGTCCGCACAAAAGTGGCTCCGTTAAGCATTGCAATTGATTCTGATAAAGATGTAGCATTTTCTCTTTCTTCAAGTTCTAAATTTAATGATTTTCCAAGAAAAGACTTACGAGATAATCCTACTAAAATAGGAAATCCTAAACTCTTAAATTCTTCTAATCGTTTAATAATTTCATAATTGTCTATAATTCTTTTTCCAAAACCAATTCCCGGATCTAATATTATTTTTTTGATTCCATGCTTTAGTGCTTTATCAATTTGTCTGCTGAAAAAATCAAATATTTCAGAAATTACTTCTTCATAAAAAGGGTTGGACTGCATAGTTTTTGGAATCCCTTTTAGGTGCATTAACACAGACCAAACATCATAATCGCGAGCAATTTGAAACATATCTTCATCAAAAGTAAATCCGCTAATATCATTGATTATCTCAGCACCGTTTATTATTGCTCTTTCGGCAACAATAGATTTAGTTGTATCAATTGAAATCAGTTGATCTTTTTTAAGCTCTTTAATTTTTTTGATAATAGGAATAACTCTATTTATTTCATCTTGAGCATCTATTGCAACGGAACCGGGTCTAGTAGATTCACCGCCAATATCAATAATATCAGCGCCGGAATTTATCATATCGAAAGAGTGAGAAACTGCAGAATCTAAATTCTCATATTTACCGCCGTCAGAAAATGAATCCGGTGTAACATTAAGAATACCGAAAATATAATGCTTGCTTAGATCAAAATTCTTTGAACCAATCTGAATAATATTCTTTTCATAAGATAAATAATTATTTATAACAGATTTTATTTTGATACCGATATCTTCGGGTCCGTTTGATTTTATGTGATTAATAAGTTCAATCAATTTTGTAATTGTTGAAATAATCAGAAAATCCAGCGTATTTTCTTTTTGAACTGTATAGCAGATTTCTTTATTATTAAGGATAATTTGTTTAATAACTTCAGAATGTTCCGAAGTTATATCTCTAATTTCAAGACCGCATAAATCGATTTGGTAGAAGTCTCTGTATATTTTATACTTTTGTGAATATTTTTTGAATACATCAGAATATTTTAATGTAATCAGTTGAACAATCACTTTGAATCTCTTTTATATCTAACTTTTCCGTTCAGAATAGTTAATTCTACTTTCCAATTTTTATCTAAAACTACTAAGTCCGCAGTTTTTCCCGAAGCAATAATTCCCCTATCAATATTAATTACTTTTGCTCCATTTAATGAGGACATTCTAACAGCATCGGTAATTGAAGCTGAAGTAGTAGATAAAATATTTTTTATTGCGTTATCAAGCGTAAGTGTGCTTCCGGCAAGTGTTCCATCAACAAGAGTAGCTTTATTATTATTCAGTATTACCTTTTGATCTGAAAAATGAAATTCGCCGTCATGCATACCCCCGGCTCTAATTGAATCAGTGATTAAAATAATTCCTTTAGAAGTTTTTGTTTTTAGAAGAAGTTCAATAACCGCAGGATGAACATGAAGTTTATCGGCAATTAATTCAATTTTTAATTCATCACGTAAAAGTGAAGCAGTAATTAAACTTGGTTCACGATGATGCATTTGTTTCATCGCATTAAAAATATGTGTAACGTGAGCAGCACCGTTGCTGATTGCTTTATCAATTGTTTCATAATTAGCGGTTGAGTGACCGATAGAACAAACAACGCCTCTAAAAGATGCTTCACGGATTACATCAAGCGCACCGCGAAGTTCCGGAGCAATTGTCATTATTTTAATTAATCCTTCTGAAGCTTCCCACATTTTATTAAAAGACTCAATTGAAGGTTTCCATAAATACTCCTTATTCATTGCTCCTTTTAATAAAGGATTCAAATAAGGACCTTCCATGTGGATTGCTTTTATATTAGAATCTGGATTTGCTTTGATGTATCTAGCTAATCTTGCAAGATCATCTAGCAGAGCATTTTCCGGTTTAGCATGAAGGCTTCCCAGCATTGAAGTTGAACCATGCTTTATAAAATAGTCGCTGATTTTCTGAATCGATTCATCACTTTCATCAGAGAAACCAAATCCCCCGCCGCCATGAACTAACAAATCAACAAAACCGGGAATTACATATTTATCTTCTACATTAAATATTTCATAATCATTAGGAATTTGCATTTCATGGGAAAAGCCAATTTCAAATATTTTATCTTCCTTAGTAGTTAAGCCTCCATTTTCAATGATTCGAAAAGGTGTAACTATATTTCCGCCAATAAGAGCAATACTCATTATATCTTAATCTCCCGATACAATATTTTTTAATTCTGTTGAAGCGGCTGTAATATTATCTGAATTAAAAATTGCAGAACCGGCAACAAAAATATCAACACCACTATCAGAAATCTCTTTTATATTTTTAGAACTAACACCGCCGTCAATTTCAATAAGAAAATTATAATTATTTTGATGTCGCAGATCATTTAATTTGCGGACTTTATTAAGAGTTTGAGGAATGAAAGACTGCCCGCCAAAACCGGGATTTACAGACATAATTAAAACCAGATCGATAAAAGGTAAAATATCGATAAGAGTTTCAACCGGAGTTGCGGGGTTTAATGAAACTCCGGCTTTGCATCCATGTTCCTTAATCAATGAAATTGTTCTATGAAGATGAGGAACAGTTTCTTGGTGAACAGTTAAATAATTTGCTCCGGCTTTAGCAAAATCCTCAATATAATTATCAGGATTTTCAATCATAAGATGAACATCTAAAGGAAGAGTTGTGCATTTTTTTGCTGCAGAAACAATGATGGAGCCAAAAGTTAAATTTGGTACAAAATGTCCATCCATAATATCGCAATGGATAAAATCTGCGCCGCCCATTTCTACAGCTCTTATCTGCTGAGAAAGGTTTGAAAAATCAGCAGATAAAATTGATGGAGCAATATATTTCATAAATCACCTTGAAATGCTTTGAGTTACCACAACATCTACACTATCACCAACACTCAAGAGCTTACTCTCACTTGGTATTTGATCGATTATAGTATTTGGTAATAAAGATTGTGATGGCTGATAAATTATTTTTCCGATTCGAAGAGAATTATTTCTTAATATTCTTTCACCGTCTTTTAAAGATTTTCCTAAAACACTTGGTACTTTAATCATGCCCAGCATAGGACCAATACTTACTTTAAGAATTAAAGGTGTGCTTTTAGGAACTAATTCAGTCGGGGCAAATTCTTGTTCAACAATTATTTCTGCGGGATATTCGGAGCGTACTTGCAAAACAGTATCTATAACTAAACCCAAACGTTCAATTGTAACTTTTGCGTCACGCAGACTTCTTCCAACAAAATCGGGCATTTGGATTAAAGGTTCACCACCGCTAACATAAATATAAACTCTCCTGCCAACCTTTACAGTTGAACCGGGATCCGGATTTTGTCTTATAATGAGGTCTTTAGCAATTTTATCATCGTAAATTGGACCTTCCAGAACAGCTTCAAGATTCATTTGTGTGAAAAGTTCTAATGCAGCTTCTTTGTGTTTTCCTTTTACATCAGGAACTATTATCTCTTCACGTTCAACAACTGAAGGCATAATAACTAGATCTACTATATAGAATAGACCTATTGCAACAATTATTAGTGCTGCGCCAATTTGTACAAATTTTATCAGTAATTTTTTCATTAAGGCAAATATATTGATTAACAAAATTATAACAAATTATAAAACTAGAAAAAGATTGAAAAGTCAAATAACATGCTGAATTAATTAATAAAAAACATCCAAATATTTCAATAAAATTGTATGACTTTTTTATGAAAATAGAAAGCAATTAATTTGTTATTTAAAAAAGAAAACCCGGCTTCGTTTAGAATTTATCATTCTTAGAAACCGGGTTTTATTAAAGCAATTAATTGAGACTATTCAAAAATACTTTTAAGCGCCGTATTTTTTAGCTACTTTCTTTAACCAAGGCATCATAACAAAAATACTTACAACAGCAATCATTGTAAGTCCAGTATTGGTAAGGAAAAAATAGGCTTTGTTATCAAATGAAGTCCACAAACCGGATAGCACACCAGAAAGTTTGTTTCCTATTGCGGTTGATAAAAACCATCCGCCCATCATAACTGCAGAAATTCTTGAAGGACTAAGTTTAGAAACAAGCGAAAGTCCCATTGGACTTAAGAATAATTCACCAATTGTAATTACACCATAAGTAGCAAATAACCAACCAACAGTAGCTTTTGAAGCGCCGTTACCGGTTACAATAACAGCAAGAACCATTACCAGCATAGAGAGAGCAGTAATTAAAAGTCCGTAACCAATTTTAAGCGGTGTTGATGGTTCTTTTTGTCTTCTTCTTAGATAATTGAAAAACGCAACAACAAGCGGAGTTAAAATAATTATGAAAAATGGATTAATTGAAGCCTGCAATTCAGTAGGCCATAATTTTATCTTTCCATAATTCGCTTTATCTTCTTCACTTATATTTGCCCATTCACTTTGTGAAATATCATCAGGTTTTTCAGAAAGACCTTTTTCAATATCGCCATTAAAATTTCTGAAGTAATAACTTGGTCCAAATTCTTTGCCTAAATCTTCACCGTGCGGACCTGTTAAAGAAACTTCTCTAGGAACAGTAGAAACTTCTTCAATCATATCAACAGTAGAAAGAACTTCCGTCATAGCCGGAGTTGCTTGTCTATCTGTATAATCTTTTGCCCAGTAAGTTAAAGCAGAACCATTTTGATGGAAAATTGCCCAGAAAACAATAACAACTAAAAAGACGGAAAGTAAAGCGGCAATAGGTTCTTTTTCATTTTCATCTGCACTTTTCCAAGTGTTAAAATAAAAATATACAACAGGGATTGTAAAAAGGATAAATGCATCAGTAGAATCTGATCCTAAAATATTATTAGGAATTAACCAGCCGATAACTGCAAAAAAGACTGCAGGTAAAAACAATTTATAAATAACTTGAGCAACAGAAACATCATTAGCTCTGGCAGGTGAAATTTTATCTGCGTTTTTCAATTCATCATTTGCAAAGTTTCCGGCAATAAACCAGGCAATACCTATTAACATACCTACGCCGGCAGCTGCAAATGCCCATCCCCATCCGTATTGAATTCTTAAATAAGCGGCAACAAAGTTACAAACAAAAGCGCCTATGTTAATACCCATATAAAAAATATTAAATCCGGAATCTTTTAAGTGACTAAATTCCTTTTTCTCGTATAATCTGCCCAATAAAACTGAAATATTTGGTTTGAATAAACCGTTACCTAAAATGATAAGTAATAAGGCAGTCCAGAAAAGAGGCCATGAATTTGGAATAGCCAATAGAATATATCCGGCAGCCATTAAAAAGCCACCGCTAATAATAGCTTTTCTATAACCTAAAATTCTATCGGCAAGAAAACCACCAAAGAAAGGGGTCAAATAAACTAAGGCTAAATAAGTCCCATAAATATCAGCAGCTCCACTTTCAGATAAACCAAGACCTGGAAATTTCTCACCATCTCCGGCAATCATATAAAGAGTAAAAATTCCAAGCATTAAGTAAAAACCGAATCGCTCCCATAACTCCGTAAAGAAGAGTACAAACAATCCTTTGGGATGTTCTTTGAACATAAGTCCTCCATAATTAAGCAATGTTAATAGTATTATATTTTTTGAGATTGAGTTCAAAAAATTATACCAAATATATTGATGAAGGTTTTCAATTACAAAGTATTATGCAAAATACTTTTACTAAGATTACTTCTTTTTATGCCTGAAATAATTTTATAATTTCCCACAAATCAGTATTGTCTCCATAGACGACACTATTATTATTTTATTGTATTCGTTATATTTAATAAATTAAAATAAAAGAGAAATTTAAATGTTAGTTATAGTAAAAAATAGTTTTGACGCTCTTAGTAAAGAAGCGGCAAAATTGATTGCAGAAAAAATCAGAAAGAAACCTGATCTTGTATTAGGCTTAGCAACCGGAAGCTCTCCATTAGGATTATACAAAGAACTAATTAGAATGCACAAAGAAGAAGGTTTAGATTTCTCAAAAGTTACTACATTTAATCTGGATGAATATGTTGGTCTCCCCCCTAATCATGATCAGAGTTATCATTACTTCATGAAGAAAAATCTTTTCGATCATATTAATATAGACGAAAGATTTATTCACGTTCCTCACGGAATGGCAAAGGATATTGATAAGTTCTGCAGTTGGTATGAAAAAAGAATAAAGGAATCCGGCGGAATTGATCTTCAAATATTAGGCATTGGAGCTAACGGTCATATTGCATTTAATGAACCCGGTTCATCTTTAGGATCTAGAACTAGGATTAAAACTTTAACCGAAAAAACCAGAAATGACAATGCAAGATTTTTTGAAACCATGGACGAAGTTCCAAAATATGCGATTACAATGGGTGTTGGAACTATAATGGATGCAAAAGAATTAGTACTTATTGCAAGCGGCGAAGGAAAAGCTAATGCAATAAAAGCATCTGTAGAAGGTCCGTTAACTGCCATGTGTCCCGCATCTATAATTCAAATGCATCAAAAGGCATACGTTTTTGTTGATAAAGAAGCATCAAAATATATTGAAGGAAATTACGTTGACAATTGGGAATCCGTAATTTTTGATTAAGGAGAAATGATGGCAGATCAAGTTTGTATTTTTGAAGGAATAAATTATAGAAATCTTTTACCTCTTGTTCACTTTAGACCGGTTTATAATCTTAGAACCGGAATACTCTCTTTAAGGGAAAAGATTGAAAGAAGTTTCCCCAATATTCCAATCACACTTCATTCAAGAGATTATTTGAAAGATGTTGTTCAACAAAATAATCCAAAATTAGTAGTTAATAAATTTGAAGGAAAAAGCATTCTTTTTATAAATGGAAGAGTAATTGCAAATTCAGACTTTGCTGAATTAATTCCACTTGATGGACCGGATAAACTTTATGTTAACGGCGAAGATATTGTTGCCGCTAGAATTAGCGGAAGTAAATTAAATGAAATAAAACGTGTGCTTCACGGTCTTCTTTCCTATGAAAGTTTTGAAGGATTAATAAAAGAAGAAGTTGATGTTCAGTTAATAAAATATCCTTGGGATTTGGTTCACAATAACGGAACGCAGATTAGAAGCGATTATGAGCTGATTGATAAATCAAACAATATGCAGAATATAAAACTTTATGATGGAGTTTATCTATTAAATAAAGATGAAATATTTATAGGTGAAGGAACTTCAATAAAACCCGGTGTTACTATTGATGCAGAAAACGGTCCGGTTTATATCGGCAAAAATGTTACCATATTTTCAAACGCATATATTGAAGGACCTTGCTACATTGGTGATAATTCGATTATAAAAGTAAATGCCGCTATATACGAAAATTGCAGTATTGGAAAAGTCTGCAAGGTAGGGGGCGAAATTGAAGAAAGTATAATTCATGGTTATTCCAATAAACAGCACGATGGTTTTCTTGGTCATTCCTATTTAGGAACTTGGATTAACCTTGGCGCATCTACAACAAACAGCGATTTGAAAAACAATTACGGAAGTGTAAAAGTTATTCTAAATAATGAACAGATTGATTCAGGTTTGCAGTTTGTGGGATTAACAATCGGCGATCATTCAAAAACAGCAATTCATACTGTTTTTAATACCGGCACTGTAGTTGGAGTATCTTGTAATATTTTTGGCGAAGGATTCCCGCCTAAATATATTCCCTCTTTCAGTTGGGGCGGAAAGGAAATGTTAACAACTTATAATATTGATAAAGCCGATGAAGTTGCCGAAAGAGTAATGTTAAGAAGAAATATTAAATTCACTAAAGTTGATAGAGAACTTTTTTCTACTGTTTACGATCTTACATCTGATGAAAGACGTAAGCGCGGAATGCCTTTTTAATCATGTTTAATAATTATTTTTACTTAAAAAGAGCTGTAATTGAATTAAACCAATCGCTGAAAAACTGCAAACTTTTAGATGTTTTTTCTCAAGAAAAAGATAAAGCTGTTTTTGTTTTTGAAGAAAACGGAAACGAGAAATATCTTCTTTTTAATACTACCTCTAACCAGCCGTTTATTCTGCTGAGAGGCAGATATTCGAAAGCAAAAAAGAATACCTTTACTTTCTTTGATGAACTTAAATACAAATCATTTTATAATATTTCAATTGCCGAGACTGATAGAATTATTAAGATGGAATTTCAGAACTATTCCGTTTACTTCACTTTACGCGGTGCTAAAACTAATTTATTCCTGTTTGATGACAACAATTTTGTAGAATCTTTTAAGAAAGTAAATGATGAAAATTTAGAAGTTATTCAAAAAGATTTATTGAGTTCCAATTATATCAATTTGTTTTCAACAGTTTCAACTAGCATTGAAAATTTTAGCAAGAATGAACTAAAAAGTCAATTCCCCTTTCTAAACAATATTTTGTTAAATGAAATAAAGATTCGATTTGAAGAATCGAAATCATTAAATCAATCATTAAATGAAATATTTTATGAAGTGATTTCCGGAGATATTTCAGTTGGTTATTTGGAATCTAAACTTAGATTTTTACCTGATAATTATTTTATTTCGCAAGAATTATCCGAGACTAAATTATTTGAAAATTACTTTGAAGCGCTGAATTACTTTCTTACATCAAATTATAAAAAAGAAAAAGTTGATGATGTATTTAAAGTAATTAATAATGAACTTGAAAAAAAGTTATCATTCTTATCGAACAAAATTAATAATCTTGAACAAAGAGTAAATACAGGATCGCGGGAAAAAGAATATTACAAAATTGGGAATCTGCTTTTAAGCAATTTGCACCATATTACAAAAGAAGAAGATTCCATTAATTTATATGATTACGAAACTGATTCTGAAATAAATATTAAAATTGATAAAAAACTTTCGCCGTCAGAAAATGCAAATAAATACTTTGATAAGGCTAAAGATGAAAAAAAGAATTATCAGGTATCCTTGAAACTTTATGAAAATTCAAAGGAAGAATATTTTAGACAGCTTAAAATAAAAAAGAAGTTAGAGCAAACAGATTCATTTGATGAATTAAAAATAATTAAAGATCAACTAAAAATTAAAGACAAAGCTGCGCCAAAAATGAATAAAGAAGAAATTAATATAAAATACTATCACTATGTAGTAGAAGAGAAATATCACGTATATGTAGGTAGAGACAGCAAAAGTAATGATTTACTAACACTTAAGTTTGCTAAACAAAATGATTTGTGGTTTCACGCAAGAGGACTTCCCGGCTCTCATGTAGTTTTGCGGATTGAAAACACAAAGGAAGTTGTTCCAAAAAATATAATTAAAATTGCAGCCTCAATTGCAGCTTTTCACAGTAAAGCAAAAACAGCAGGAACAGTTCCGGTTTCTTATACTTTTAAGAAATTTGTAATTAAGAAAAAAGGAATGGAACCGGGCAAAGTTTTATTGATGAAAGAAAGTTCAATTTTAGTAAAACCCGAAATACCCTCCAACGTAATCCTTGAAAGTGACGAATAAGTTTTAGAGATCCCGGTATTGCTTCGCAAACCGGGATGACAAGTGTAATAATTAGAATTACAGAATTGTTATTATTCCCTGCCCTTAAAGGAACTCATGCTGTTATGAACTCCCATAACAAGAAGCATTTTTTGGTAGAAATAATCGGGTAAAATTCCGCGCAGTAAAATTGAAAGTCTTAATGATCTTGGACGTAAAACTCTATATTTTCCGTTAATTAATGCATCTTGAATAATTGCTTTAGCAATTACATCATGATTTTTTACAAGAGGGACTATCAAATTTCCTAAAAATCCTAGTTTAGCCCCTTCAAACATTCCGGTTTTAATATAGCTAGGATGAACAGAAGAAAATCTAACATTTTTCTTTTTATTCTGAGCTTCAAATCTCATTGATTCCGTAAATCCCCAAACAGCCCATTTTGAAGCGGTATAAACCGACAAATTTGGAACTCCTAAAGTTGATGAAGCCGAAGAAATATTTACAACATGCCCAAAATTATTATCATACATTTTAGGTAAAACTTTTTGAGTCAAAAAAACTAAGCTGCATAAATTAATTTCAATTGTTTTTTGCCAATCAATAAAATCTCTGTTAGTCAACTCCCCTTCCCTTACAAATCCGGCATTATTAATTAAAAAGTCAATACTACCCATTTCTGTGTATGCGGTTTCAATTAATTCATCAACTCTTGAGTAATTAGTTACATCGCAAACGTGCGTAAAAATCATTTGAGCATAATTGGAAAGATCATTTTTGGCTTTGTTTAATGCGTCTTCATTAAGGTCCCAAATAGTAACAGAAATCCCTTCTTTCAATAATCTTTTAACAGTTGCCAGTCCAATTCCCATTGCTCCGCCTGTAACCAGGGCAGTTTTTCCTTTAAAACTCATGCGGTTTCCAATTTATTGTTTCTAATCATTTGCTTAATTTAGTTAGATGTTTTTAACAAAGATAAATATAAAAGTTTTATTATCAATTGTAATTGTGGCTTCAGTTGTGGGGCTTATAGTTAATCATTTTTCTGTAAACGGAATTGCATTAATACGAGTGGAAGAAAAAGTTTCTTTTGTAAATATTAGCGATTTGAATCCGGATAGCAGTTCAACAGAAATTAGAGCAATTGATACAAAAACAACCAAAGATTTATTTGATAAAGAAAAAGCAATTTTTATTGATGCGCGCGATAAGTGGGAGTTTGGCGAAGGTCATATTCCCAACTCAATAAATATTGCCGAATATAAGTTTGAAGAAGATAAATCAAAATTGACCGACGTTGCAAAAGATAAATTAATTATAATTTATTGCGGCGGAGATGACTGCGATTTAAGTAAACGGGTTTATAAAAAAATGCAAGCCTTAGGTTATACAAATACTTTCGTTTACTTGGATGGTTTTACAATTTGGTCAGAAAATAATTTCCCAATTCAAAAAGTTGATGAATGACAAAAATCCTAAGAAATAAATTTATTCTTTTAGCCGCTCAGTTTTTTATCGGATTAATTTTTATTATTGCCGGGGCTCAAAAAATTATTGATCCGAATGGATTTGCGGAATCAATAATTAATTATCGTGCATTCCCTTTATTCAGTATAAATATAATTGCAATTACACTGCCGTGGATTGAAATTGTAAGCGGAATACTTCTAATATTTAATAAGTATATAAAAGAAAATGCTTTTTTAATTTCGGTTTTGCTTGTTGCTTTTATATTGCTTGTTATAAGCGCAGTTCTTAGAGGATTAGATTTTGAGTGCGGCTGTTTTGGAACTAATGACGCAACACGAGTAGGCTGGTTTAAGGTTTTAGAAAATATTGGCTTGCTTTTACTTACCGGTTACATTTACTTTTTTAGTGAAAAGAAAAATGATTGAGATTAAAAAAACAGACGTAAAAAAAATATTATTAATTAAGCTGCGCGGAATTGGTGATGTTGTTTCTTCAACGGTTTCATTTGAAAACTTAAAAGAAAATTTTCCAAATGCTCAAATTGATTTTTTAACAGAAAAACCTAGTTATGATTTTCTTAATAATATTAATTTTATTAACGAAGTTATTTTATTTAACCGCAAAAGTACTTGGGCAAGATTCAAACAGCTTTTTGAAATTAGAAAAAAGAAATATGATTTAGTTTTCGATTTCTTCAGTAATCCCGCCACGGCATTAGTCACATTTTTTAGCGGAGCAAAATACAAAGCCGGTTATCCGTATAAAGGAAGAACTTACGCATATAATATTTTTGGTCCGGAAGAAAGAGATAAATATCAAGCAAGCGAACTTCATCTAATGTTTCTGGAAAAAATAGGATTAGAAGTAAAAACAAATAATCTGCATTTTGGAATTGATAAAGAATCAGAATTATTTGCAGCAGAATATTTCAAAACTAAATTTCTAGATAAAGATTTTGTAATTGGAATAAGTCCAAGCGGCGGCTGGGAATCAAAGAAATGCGAACCTATTAAGTTTGCTGAAATTGCTGATAATTGCGTCTATAAATACAATGCCAGAATATTAATTTTGTGGGGACCCGGAGATAAAAAGGAAGCTTTGGAAATTCAAAAATTGATGAAAAACAAATCGTATTTTGCTCCCGATTCTTCAGTACTGCAAATGGCATCGATGTTAAGCAAATGCAGTATAGTAATTGCAAATGACAGCGGTCCGATGCATATTTCAACAGCAGTAGGTACTCCGGTTTTGAGCTTACACGGGCCAACAAATCCACGTCTGCAAGGTCCTTACGGAGACAAGCATGAGTGGTTAAGATTGGAAGAGCTTGACTGTATTGAGTGCAATCTTCTTGTCTGCCCAAAGGAACATGAATGTTTTATGGACTTACCAATAGAACGCGTGATGGAAAAAGTTGATAATCTGATTTTGAAAAATAATATTGCAGTGAAGATTGATTAAAGAGATTGAAATATTTATCAGAAAATTATTCCTCAATTTGTTTCTTCTGTTTTATGGTCAGAAAAAAACATTCAAACCTGAACTCAAGCAAAATTCAAAAATACTTTTTATTAGATTAAATAGAATTGGAGATGCCTTAGTAACCACGCCTTTATTTGAATTATTTAAAAATGCTCTAAATAATGAAATCCATGTTTTAGCAGATAGAAAGAACAGTTTCGTCTTTAAAAATAATCCTTCAATTGATGAAATAATTACTTTTGAAAAGGGATTTAAAGGCTCCTTAAATAGTATTAAAAAACTTAATGCCAATAATTATGATGCAGTTATTGACCTTCATGATGATGTTTCCACAACCGTAACTTTTTTGGTTGGACTAATAAAATCGAAAATTAAAATTGCTTTAGAAAAAGAGAATCAAAAAGTTTATACTTTTTTAGTCCCTAAAATAGATCCGGTTAAAAACCACGTAATTGACAGACTTTTAGAAATTCCGAAAGCTCTGAATATTTCTTACAAAACTGACGAAGTAAATGTTAAGTATTTTCCAAAAAATAATTCAATTAAAAATGTTGAGATATTTTTAGAAGAGAAAAAACTAACTAAGAAATATTTGTTAGGATTAAATATATCGGCCGGAAGTGACGCGCGTTTTTGGGGTATTGAAAAATTTCAAAAATTAATTAATTCTTTGAATAAATATAATCTTGCGATTATAATCTTAACCGCGGAAAAAGATTTAGATAAAGCAGTAGCAATATCAGGAAGTAAATACACAATTTATTATTCAAAAAGTTTTGATGAATTTTCCGCTATGATAAGTAAATTAGATTTATTATTTACACCGGATACTTCAATTGTTCATATTGCTTCATGCTTTAAAATCCCATTGTACGGTTTGTACGTTAAGTATAAAACAGATAATAAAATTTGGTATCCTTACGCATCGGATTATAAAGCGTTTGTGACAACAGATGCAAATTTTGAAAATGTTACTTTTGAACAAATAGAAAATGATTTTATAAAATATTTTGAGAGTAAATATTATGATAAACAAAATACCGGACTGTAAAAGATTTACCGGATATAAACCATGTTTCTCTGATCATAATTGTTGGGAAGATGGCTGCAAAGAATGCATTCCCGGTGGTAAAAAACTTCTGATAATTAATCTGGATGCAATGGGTGATGTTGTAATGACAACAGCACAATTGCATGGATTAAAAAGAAAATATCCTGAATCAACAATATATTGGATTACTTTAAAAATTGCTGCTCCCCTTCTTTATCATAATCATTTAGTAGATCATGTTTTTGATTATACGTTTGAAAGCCTATCAATACTGGAGCAAATAGAATTTGATGTTGTAATGAATGTAGATAAATCACAGCGTTCCGGTGCAATTGCAATGAAAATGAAAGCGAAATCTAAACTTGGATTTGGACTAAATGAGAATGGTAAAATTATTCCCCTTAATGAAGGAGCAAATTATAATTATCAATTAGGAATGGATGACAATCTAAAATTCAAAATTAATCAAAGAACCGGACAAGATTATTTAGCAGAAACTTTTGAAATTGATTATCAAAAAGATGATTATGTTTTTAATTTTTCTGAAGAAGAAAACCTTTTTATTGAAAACTACAAAAAAGAAATCGGTGTTTCTGATGAAGATGAAATAATTGGCTTCAATACAGGCTGTTCAAATACTTTCCCAAATAAAAAAATGACATTGGAGCAGCATGAAGTTCTGATTGAAAGATTCTTAAGTTATAACAGATTCAAAATATTATTGTTGGGCGGACCTGAAGATTTAGAAAGAAATAAATATCTGGAAAAATCTTTTGCCGGAAAGATTATAAATACTCCAACTAACGGTGGAGTTAGGAAAGGTGCGGCATACGAGAGTATCCCAAATCTTATTATTACCGGTGATTCCTTTGGAATGCATTTAGCAATTGCTCTTAAAAAACATGTTATAGCTTGGTTTGGTTTAAGCTGCTGGACAGAAATAGAAATGTATGATAGAGGGATTAAACTTTTCCCTGAAGGATTGCACTGCGCTCCTTGCTGGAAAAAAGTTTGTCCTTATGAACTTGAATGCATTCAGATGATTGATTTAGAAAAAATTGAAAAAGAGACTCTAAATTATTTTGATAATATTTATAAAAAATAACTTTTGTGAATCCTAAATCTTTAATACAAACTTGTGAAAAACCATTGATTTTAGATGGAGCAATTGGAAGTCTTTTACAGCAAAACGGAATTCCATTTGATGAAAATCTGTGGACAATAAAAGCTAATATTGAAAAACCGGATTTAGTAAATGAGATTCATAAAAAATATTTAAAACGCGGCGCTGATATAATTTCTACCAATACATTTAGGACCAATCCGGCAGCTTATAAAAAAAGTAAATTAAGTATCAGCAACAAAGAATTTGTAAAAGCCGCCGTGGAACTGGCTAATTCTGTTAAGCAAAAAAATATATTTGTTGCCGGTGTTAATCCTCCCGCTGAAGATTCTTACAAAATATCGAGAGATTTGACGAAAAAAGATTTAATTGAAAATCATGAAAAGCATATTGAATTTTTATGGGAAAGCGGCGTTGATTTTATTTTGAATGAAACAATGAGTCATCTTGATGAAATTATTATTTGTGCAAAGTATTGTTCAGAAAATAAAATTCCATTTATTACTTCCCTTTTCTTTTTAGATAATTTAGCAATTTTAAGCGGCGAGAAAGTTATTTCTTTAATTGATGAAATCACAAAATATGATCCAATCTTAATCTCGATTAATTGTGTATCACAAAATACATTTGATAAACTTTCTAAAGTTATTGATTTATCAAAAATGGAATTTGGATTTTATCTTAACTGCGGTTCAGGTGAATATACTGATAAAGAAATATCATGCGGTGTTTCTCCAACAGATTATGCGGAATTTGTTAAAAAATATTTACACTTAAATCCAAAAATAGTTGGAAGCTGCTGCGGTTCAAATCCAAATCATACAAAAGAATTAAGGAATCTGATTGATGAAGTATATAGAAATTAAAAGTCCCGCAAAAATAAATATTGGATTGGATATTCTCTCAAAAAGAGCTGATGGATTTCATAATTTACAAACTTTGTTTTATCCATTAAACGAACTTTACGATGTTATTAAAATTGAAAAATCAAATAAGTTTAGTTTTACTTCTTCACTCAGTTCGATAAATGACAATTCCAACTTAATTGTAAAAACAAAAACTTTGCTTGAGAAAAAATTCAGTAGAAAATTTGATGTATCAATTCATCTTGAGAAGAAAATACCTATTGGGGCGGGGCTTGGCGGTGGAAGTTCGAATTCTGCTTCAGTTATGCTTTCATTAAATGACATGTTTAATTTGGGAATGACAAAAGAAATAATGATAAAGTACGCATTAGAATTAGGAAGTGATATTCCTTTTTTTATAAAAGCAAAACCCGCAATTGGCGAAAGCCGAGGGGAAATTTTAACTGAAGTTGACTTAGAAATAAACAAGCCGATATTAATTGTAAATCCGAGAATTCATATTTCTACTAAGGAAGCATTCGCTAATATTCTGCCAACAGAAAATGAAATTGATTACAAATTAATTCCGCAAGAGAAATTAAAAGATTATAAATCGTTTAAAGAATTATTCAAAAATGATTTTGAAGATTATGTTTTCATAAATTATAATGAAGTTGCAGATATAAAAAAAACAATGTATGGTTCCGGCGCAATATTTTCCTTAATGAGCGGCAGCGGTTCTACTGTTTATGGAATATTTGAAAATTATGAAGAAGCTGAAAAAGCTAAAAATACATTTCCTTCATACTATCTCAGCATGATTCTCATAAGTGATTTCTAGATTATCTTGATTTGTGATATGTTCAAAAGGTAATTGAATTGTAACAACAGTTCCATCGCGTTTTTCTTTTTTTAATCTTGACGGACTATTAATTTTGACTGTACCATTATGTTTAGCAACAATTTCTTTTACCAATGCCAGCCCCATTCCGCAGCCTTCCAAAGTAGTTTTTTTAATATTGGAAGCTCTGTAAAACTGATTAGTGACTTTATCTAAATCTTTTTTAGGAATTCCAATTCCGTCATCTTCAAAAATGAATGTAACAAAATCATCTGTGTCAAATATTTCAATATTTATATGACCGCCAAATCCAATGTACTTAACTGAATTGCTTATAATATTAGAAAAAGCTAAATCAATTAATAGTCTGTCCCCTTTTAGTTTAGCACGTTTTTTCCTTTTATCTAAAAGACTTATTTGAATATCTCTCTCGTTAACTTTTTCCATAAATTTTTCAATTACAGAATTTATTAATTCTTCTAAAGAAAGTTCTTCAAGCGTGGTTAAATCAAGCAATTTTAATTTGGAAATACGCAAAACATTGTTAATCATGTTAATAGCTTCGTCACTGCGTGATTTAGCGCGCTTTAATTTATCAACAATCTTTTCATCAAGCGGACCTAGATAATTTCCCAATAAAATATCTAGTAAAGAAATTACTGCTGAAATTGGAGTTTTAATTTCATGCACAATTCCCATAATATATTTTTGTTTTTCAATTTCGGTATCCTTTAATCTTTCAATTGAAATCCTTAATTGCTGTTCTCTTTGATAGAGCTGCTTTGCAATATAGTTTGCCAAATAGATGCTTAATAAAATTGTTGAAGCGAAAATAATTATAAAAACAATGTCATAATTAATTGGATGATTTTCAGAAATTACTGTAATTCCATTTATTAAATGAGTGGTTACAATTCCGTAGTGCTGAAAAAATATTAAAGTTGTAAAAATCGCAAGAAAAAATATTGATACCATATAGATAATATTTGCGGGTAAAATTAAACTCCCTATTATGGTGTGGAAAACGAAAAATATGTAAAGCGGTGAGTGTATTAATCCGGTATAATAGACTAGAATCATTAATGCAGTTAAATCAAATGTGATTTGCAGAAGAGAAAGATGCAGCCTATTAAATTTGCCGGGAACAGTTCCAACAAAATTTCGGATTTTATGAAGAATTAAATTATAAGCTAGAATAGAAAAAATAATGAGAAAAAGAATAAACGCCTGCTTAATAGAAAAGGCAAAATCAAAAATAAATTCACCCAGCAGAAAAAACAATACAAGTGCGGTAACAAAGAAGTAACGTAATTTGATAAGCCATAAATTGCGCACCTTTATTGCATTCCAAAACTCATCGTAATGATATGCCCATTTGGGTACAAGCTTAATCATAAATTCAACCTTACTAATCTTGAAATAATATATGAATATCTCTTTATAAAGTAAAGTTTATTTAATTGGAAGAGAAATAATAAATGATGAACCGGGTCTGTTTTGTCTTTGAATTTTAGACGGACTTTTGACAATAACCGAGCCTAGATGAGCTTCTATAATTTGCTTTACAATACTTAAACCGGTGCCGGTTCCTTCAATAAGATTTTCTTTTGTATTGCTTGCTCTAAAGTATTCTTCAAAAATATTTGGGATTTCATTTTGAGGAATACCTATGCCGTCATCAATAAAACTGATTTTTATTTGCTGATTTTCTTTCTCTATTTCTAATAAAATATTTCCATCTTTGGGCGTGAATTTAATGCTGTTTCCAATAATATTTGAAAAAGCTAATTCCAATAAAATTGCATCACCAAAAATTATATGATCATCAGAAAAATTTATCTTTTTGAATAAAAGCATTTTTCTATCTGATTGATCTTTATACTTACTTAATAATTCACTTAAAAGTTTAGAGAGGTTGAAATCGTTTTTCTGGATTTTATTTAGAAGTTTGAAACGAGATACATGAAGGATTGAATTGATATTTGTTATCGCTTCATCTCCCCTTTCCTTTGCTCTAAAAAGTTTATCTTTAATTTTATCAGAAACATCACCTAAATAGTTTCCAAGAACTAATTCAAGATTAGAAATGATTGCAGAGATTGGACTTTTTAATTCATGCACAACCGCAATAATATATTTCTGTTTTGATTCTTCGGCAGAATGGAGATCATCAAGTGCTAACTTTAATTGTGATTCACGCTCATATAAATCATGCACAATTTTAGATGTAAGGAAAATGCTAACAAAAACTACAAATGAAAATGAGACTAAAAAACCAATTACATAATTTGGATCATTATAAACTTCATAACGATAAAGACCAATTAAATTTTGATGCGGAATAATATTGTAGAATTCTAGAATACTGAAAGATGAGAAAAAGAAGACTAATAAAGATGCTAAGAAATACATAATTGACGGCGGTAAAATTAGACTTCCGATAATCATGTGGAAAATAAAAAACATGAACAAAGGAGTTTCAATTCCTCCGGTAAAATAGACCAAAATACTTAGAGAAAATAAATCTAAAATTATTTGTAATAGTGAAAAGTGAATAGGACTAAATCTAGATTTATGTTTAGCGAACAAATCTTTATTTATATCAAAAAGAATGTTATAAAAAAGTATAAATCCGGTTACAATAATAAATGAATAAAGCTGAGTTTCTTCAATTTCAAATTTCAAAAAGAATTTAACTGCTAAAATAAAATTTATTAATGATACAAAAGCAATAAAGCGAAGTTTGATAAACCAGTTATTATACCTAATAATTGATTTCCAATATTCGTTGTATTGATAAGCAGATTTTGGAAGTATTTTCATTTTATCCGGAAATTAAAAAGGTCATACTAAGAAAAGTATGACCTTTATGGAAAATTTGATTAAGCTATGTATTTACCTCTTTCAGTATAATGAGTATGAAGAAGTTTGTGAGATTTATGTCCGCAAGGACCTTCCGGTAAAAATTCTTCATATAACTTTAGAACATGTTCATTCATATGAGATTTTCTTAAGGTTAAAGATAGATCTTCATCATAAATAGCTTGTGCTCTTTTCTTTCTAATATCTTCATTAGTTGGAATTGGTTGACCGCCGCCGCCAAGGCAACCGCCCGGACAAGCCATAAATTCAATAAAATGACATTCGCTGAATTTACCACCGGCTTTAATATCGTCCATTACTTTTTTAGCGTTTGCAGTTCCATGAGCTACAGCAACTTTTAATGTTACACCTTTTACCCAATCCCAATTTGGAACTAATGGTTTTAGAATATCCGGTACTGGTCCAACTTCAGTTATAGGAAGTTCAACATATTTAATACCTTCAAAACCTCTAACAGGTGTAACATTCATGTCTTTAAAGAAATCTTCAACATTATTGCCTGTAATTAGTTCATAAACAGTTCTAATTGCTGCTTCCATAACACCGCCGGTAGCACCAAAAATTAATCCGGCACCCGAAGCTTCACCAAACGGATTATCGAAATCACTTTTTGGCATTTCCGGTAAATGAATTCCGGCTTCTTTAATCATTTGAGCTAATTCTCTGGTAGTTAGACCGTAATCAACATCTTTAAAACCTGAATCCGTCATCTCAGGTCTGTTACATTCATATTTTTTTGCTGAACAAGGCATTAGGGCGACTGTAACTATATCATTAGGATCAACACCTGCTTTATCAGCATAATATGTTTTTAATAATGCTCCAAACATTTGCTGAGGTGATTTTGCGGTGCTTAAATTGTCATTATATTCCGGATAAAAATGTTCCAAATATTTTACCCAGCCCGGAGAGCATGAAGTAAATTGCGGAATTTTAACTGAAGTATCTTTTTCAACAAAAGCTTTATAAAGTCTTAAAATTAATTCAGTACCTTCTTCCATAATAGTTAAATCTGCCGTAAAGTTAGTATCAAAAACTTTATCAAAACCAATTCTTCTTAAAGCTGTAGTCATTTCTTTAGTATAAGATTTACCCGGTTCTTGTCCAAATTCTTCACCGATTGCGGCTCTTGGTGAAGGTGCAGTCTGAATTACAACATGTTTCTTTGGATCATCAATTGCTTCCCAAATTTCATCTCTTGGATCATTAGCGCGCAACGCTCCGGTTGGACAGCGATTTATACATTGACCGCAATTAATACAGATTACATCTGCAAGCGGTTTATCTAAAAATGTACTTATTCTAGTTTGATCGCCTCTGCCAATAGCTTCAAGGACGCCAATTTCTTGAAGATCGATACATGTTCTTACACATCTTTTGCAAAGAACACATTTATCCATATCCCTAACAACAGAATAAGAAGAATTATCAACTTCATATTTTGGTTTTTGAATATGCCCAAAAGTATAACTATCAACACCATACTCTTTAGCAAGCGATTGAAGTTCACAATTATTATTTCTGAAACAAGAATAGCATTCGCCATAATGTTCGCTGATAAGCAAATCTAAAATATGTTTTCTTGCTTGGCGAACCATTGGAGTTGAAGTTTTAATTTTGATTGGAGAAGTGACAGGAAATGCACATGAAGATTGAAGAGTTTTCATTCCTTCAACCTCCACAGCGCATAAGCGGCATACTCCGGCTACGCAAAGATCTTCGTGATGACAAAGAGTTGGAATGTGAATATTATTTTCTCTGCAAGCTTCTAAAATTGTTGTTCCTAAAGGAACTGAAACTTTCTTTTCATTTATTTCTATACTAACGGTTCCGCCAATTGTATCAGTATTTTCAGGCTTTTCAACAGTGTGTGCTTTTTGACTAACCGGAGCTCTGAAATCCTCTTTATTATGCATGGCTTCCTCCGTTTACATTATTAAATATTTCTTCGCTAAAATTATTGAGAATTGATAAAAATGAGTTTGGGCTTGATTGACCTAACCCACATTTTGAGGCAACTTTCATTGTACCGCCTAATTCTTTTAACTTTTTGATATAAGCAAAAGTGAATTCTTTTTTCTCAATCATTTCAACACCTTCAAGAAGTTTAGTATTTCCTATTCTGCAAGGTGTGCATTGACCGCATGATTCTTCAACAAAGAATTCCATAAAATTTTTCAATACTTTAAGCATATCTCTTGATTCATTAAAAATCATTATTGAGCCGCCGGTTGAAGCATCTTCATAAGCTAAAGTTCTATCAAATTGAGATTTTGGAAGACAAACTCCCGAAGCTCCGCCAACTTGAACTGCTTTTGTATTTTCTGCGCCAACAAGTTCTAAAACTTCAGAAATTTTAGTTCCCCAAGGAAGTTCATAAACTCCCGGTCTTTTACAATCGCCCGAAATTGATAATAATTTAGATCCGGTCGATTTGTCAGTTCCATGCTGTTTAAACCAAGCTCCGCCTTTTGTAACAATGTGAGCAACTGCAGCTAAAGTTTCAACATTATTTACTGCGGTTGGCATTCCAAAGAAGCCGGTGTTAACCGGATAAGGAGGTTTATTGCGAGCTTCTCCTCTATTGCCTTCCATGGATTCAATTAATGCAGTTTCTTCACCGCAAACATAAGCGCCAGAACCTAAGAAAATACTAATATCAAAATCAAATCCTTCTTTCCCTAAAATATTATTTCCAAGAAGATTGTCTTTTCTCATTTGTTCAAGATAATCTTCAAGAGATTTTTTCATGTATTCATATTCACCGCGGAGATATACAACTCCGTGTTTTGCGCCTATTGTATAACCACCGACTACCATTGCGTCAAAAACTAATTCAGGATATTCTAAAAGTAAAACTCTGTCTTTAAATGTTCCCGGTTCACCTTCGTCAGCGTTACAGATTAAATATTTTTCTTCGGCTTTTGCAGCGGCAACAAGCATCCATTTAGTTGAAGTCGGAAATCCTGCACCCCCTCTGCCTTTTAATTTTGATTCTCTTAATTCAAAAAGAATATCATCTCTTCCTATCGAAAGAGTTTTTTCAATGGCACTACCCCTTTTGTATTCAGAAAAAATTACAGTGCCTTCTCGCATTTGTTTATTTGTTGTCATTTTTTTCCCTTACTTAAAATTGCTTAATATTTGAACAGCTTTTTCAGGTGTTAATTGTGAAAATACTTTGTCATTCACAATCATTGCAGGTCCTTGATCACACATACCCAAACAATTTGCGAATTCTAGAGAAAATTTCTTGTCGTGAGTAGTTTCGCCAAATTTGCAGCCCAGCTCTCTTTCAATTGCATGAGACACGGCTGATTTACCTTGAAGATCACAAGTAATTGTTTTGCATAAGCGGACAATATTTCTGCCTTTTGGGTTTGTATTAAGGAATGCATAAAATGATACAACTGAATAAACTTCTACGGGATGAATATCTAATAATCTTGCAACTTCCTGCTGTGCAAAATCTGAAATATGACTATGTTTTCTCTGAATATCTTGAAGAATAGGAATGAGAGCTGATCTATTTCCGCCATGAATCTTTATTGATTCTTCAATTTCATCAGTAATGGCGTTCTTTTCTAATACTAGCATTACTTGCACTCCTTATTATTTGTTTAACAATATTGCTACTTTGGAAACCAGTTCATCTGGTGAAATTGGTTTTTCAACAAAATCATCAACGGGTACCATTTCACTTTGTCCATATTCAAAACCAATTGTTTTTGAAACAGACGTGTACATTAAAATTGGAGTGGAGATTTTTTCTCTTCTTAATCTTTGAGCCAAGAAGAAACCGTCATCAGGTTCATCCATCATAACATCAAGAATAATTAAATCTGGAGATTTTTCTTTGATTAATTTGTATCCATCATCAGGGTTATTTGCTGTTACTATTTCATAACCCTTTGACTGCAAAACGAGACTACTAGCTTCGATGATATCCGGATCATCATCAATAAGTGCAATTAAAGCCATTTTCTTCTCCTATTTGTTATTTATTTAATGGTAAAAAGACTTTGAAGTTTGTTCCTTCACCATATTCAGATTCTACTTCAATTTTTCCATGACAAGAATCAACAATTCTTTTTACTATTGTTAATCCCAATCCGGTACCGCTTATTCCTCTAGTCTTTTCATTTTTAGCACGATAAAATTCTTGGAATAATTTCTCCTTTTCTTCAAGGCGTAAACCAATTCCAGAGTCCTTTATTGAAATTGACATAAAGTTATCAGTTGTATCTATTTTTATTTGGATATTACCATTTTCTTTATTGTACTTAATTGCATTGCTAAGAATATTTGTAAATAATCTTATAATTTCGTTTTGATCAGCCTTGATAGTTGGCAGGTTTTCTTGATATTCTTTGATTACCTCTAAATTCTTTTTCTTTATCTCAATTTCTAAAAACTGCAAAGTTGTTTCTAAAATTTCCGCTACATTAATTTCTATAATCTCTCTTTGCTTGGTTTTTAATTCCATTCTCGATATATCCAAAAGATCATTAACTAAATCCAATAATCCTTTCAATCTTATGCTTGAACGATTAAGAAAATCATCTTGTTTTTCTTGCGATACCGGAATTGATTTATCAAGAATAATTCTCAAAAATCCTAAAACTGCTGCCATTGGAGTTTTAAGTTCATGAGCAACCATAGATACAAATTGAGATTTAATTAATTCTATTTTCTTTAATTCAGTAATATTTCTTATTACTAAAACAACTCCGGCAATTGAACCATCCGGATTTTCAATGCTACTGCAAATGCATTCTACAAAAAGTTTTCCGTTTGGCTGAATTTCAATTTGTTTAGTAATAGATTTACGAATGATATTGTCTGATTTAATAAATGAACAAACAAGTTCATTTATTATTTTAGGAAGTTTCTCAATAATTATTTCGCCAATTATTATTGACTGTATATCAAGATATTTAATTGCTGCGGAATTAAAATAAACTACTTCACCAGATTTATTTATTACAAGAACACCATCAGCAATTGTTTTAACAATAGTGTTTAATCGGCTTTTTTCATTTGCTAACTCTAAAAGTTTTTCTTCGCGTTCAAGTTTTAATTTTTCTGATTCTTCTAAAAGAACTCTCTGTTTATATCCTTGTTCAAGATTCTGCAAAAGTTCTTCGGGCGAAAATGGTTTTGGAATGTAAGTGTAGGCACCTTCTCTGGTTGCTTCTATAGCGGTATCATAGCTTGCAAAAGCAGTAGCAATAAAACAAATTGTGTTTGGATGAACTTTTTTGATTTCTCTTAAAACTTCAATTCCATCAATATCCGGCATTTTTAGATCGATTACTGCAAGATCAAAATCTTTTTCTGATCCTAACTGAATGCCCTCTGTCCCATTTTCGGCTACTTCAACGTTATAGCCTTCATCTTCAAGTAAACGCTTGGTTCCTATTCGTAAACCTTTTTCGTCATCAACTATTAGTATATTAATTTTTTGTTTTTTCAAGTTATAATAGGATTATAATATCTGATTGTATATTAATGAAAAAGTTGTTTTGTGTCAAATTATTTTTCAATTTGAGTAATCATCTAACATGGCTAATAAATCTTCAACCACAACAGGTTTATTTAAAACTCCGTCGCATTTAATCCATTCTTTCTCTTCGGTTGTTGAAGCATCAAATTTAAAACCAGTTTCGTAGGTTGCAGAAGTTAAAATTAAAACCGGAATTTTTTTACCATGTTCTGTTCTTTTAATTTTATGACAAAGTACAAAACCGGAATCGTGCTCTTCCATTATTAAATCTACAATTACCGCATCAGGTTTTTCACTATTGAAAAGTTTAAGTCCTTCTTCGGCACTTTCGGCAGTAATTACATCAAATCCTTTAGATTCGATAAGTAATTTATTTTGATCTAAAAGATCAATATCATCATCAACAATTAAAATTCTTTTGATTTTCATTTATTGCTCCTAATTCGAAATTGTATTTAAACTTGTCTGATTAACAGGCAGTTTTATTGTAAAAGTTGTTCCGTGATTAATGCTGCTTTTTGCTCTAATATCACCTTTGTGCATTTTAATAATTCCATATGAAATTGCTAATCCAAGTCCTGTTCCTCGCCCCATTTTTTTTGTAGTGAAAAAAGGAGTAAATAGTTTATTCATATTTTCATTTGGAATTCCACATCCAGTATCTATTATTTCAACTATTAAAAATTTCTCATCATTCTTTAAATTTATATTTAGATTTTTAATTTGACTAAATTCTAAAGATTCTACAGCATTGGAAATTACATTTAGAAATACTTGTTTTAATTGATCTGAATCTCCTTCAATTTCTATGTGATTCGAATGATCATTAATATTTATAATTATATCAGAGTATTCTTCTTTTAATTTTATTCCTTTAATAATCATGTCAATTATTTTAGGCACACTTGTTTTTGTTACTTTCAATTTACCGTGCCGAGCAAAGTTTAATAAATTAGATACAATATTTTTGCATCTATTTGCTTCATCAATAATTGTATGCAAATCTTGCAGATTAGTGTCGCATCCCTTTTTCTGAACATCACGCATAAGCATATTTGCGTATAGCATTATTGTTCCAAGCGGATTATTGATTTCATGTGCAACTCCAGCAGCTAACTGACCTATTGATGCCAATTTTTCAGCACTTTGTAATTGCTCTTGAGTATTTTTCAATTCGGAATAAGCTGTTTCAAGACGATCAATTAAAAAGTTTAGACACATATCTTCTTCAGCTAATCCTTTTGCAATTGCAATAGCATATTCTCTGCAAGAATGATAACCACAGCTTCCACAATTCAATTCGTCTTCCTGAGAAAATTTATTTGTTCTGGCTAAAATCTCTTTTATTTTTTCTTCCGATGGCATTGGTCTGCGTTGATTATTCGGTTTGAATTTCCGTGAAAGATTTAGATCTCTGTTGTTATAAATTTCACTCAACCAAATTTGTTTATCAATATGATTGTTTTGAGTTTCTATATAATCGATTAACACTTCTCTTTTAGAATAATAATTTAGATCAGACGCAATTGCCGGACCGTTAATGCATCCTTCACAAAATAAAATATCAACAAACTTGTTCTTAATTTTGTTTTTATGAATATCAATAATTATTTCTTCTACTTTGTCTTTCCCATCAACTACTATTATTTTTTTTTCTAAAACATCATTTTTGAAATTTGCAGTTTTTAAAAGACCGCCTGTAAGTGGAAAAGATTTTCCTAAATAAGAATATGGAGGATCAAAATTAGAAGGTTCTAATTCTGACAAATCAATGTGGAGCATTTCCAGAATTTCTTTTAATTCTATAAATGTTAGAACTGCATCAACAGAATCGTTAACTTCTTCATCTTGATATTCAGCTTTTTTTGCTATGCAAGGACCAATAAAAATAACCTTTGTATCGCTTCCTCTATTCTTTTTTAAATACCTTCCTATTGCTACCATTGGAGAGACTACTTCAGCAATATTTGGAACAAGATCAACATAATATTTTTCTATAAAATTAAAAATAGCAGGACAAGGAGAGCTTATAATTGTTTTTTCAAATTTTCTGTCTTCAAAATACTTTTCGTAATAATTACTTACTAAATCAGCACCAAAGGCTACTTCAACAACTTGTTTAAATCCAATTTTTCTTAATGCAGATATTATTTTATAGTAATCATCAGGAAAAGAAATAACAAACGAAGGGGCAAGCACGGCAACAGCATTGTCCGATGGAATTAAATCATAAAGTACTTTATCCAAATCTGATAAAGTACTCTTTGCATGTTGTGAGCATACTTTTACACAATGTCCGCAGCTTATGCATCTCTCTTCAATTACAACAGCCTGTCCGTTAATAACTCTAATTGCTTTTGCGGGACATTCTCTAATGCAAGAGTAGCATCTTTTGCACTTCTGCCCTATTGTACTTACTATTCCCGCTGTCATAAGATTTTCTCTTTATGAATTTAGTATTGCTTTTCTATCTACATAATTTGTATGTAATATTTCATGAGCTTTATGACTATTTGGATATTCTAAAAATTCATCATAAAGTTTTTGTACAGATTTATTTTCGTGTGATCTTCTGCTTTTCATCTTTTCATCAATCAAATAAAGTGCTTCAACTCTTTTTCTTAATTTTTCCGGTTTTTGATGTATTGGTTGACCACCACCATTTATACAACCACCGGGGCAAGCCATAACTTCAATAAAATGATATTTAGATTCGCCGTGTTCTATTTCATCTAAAATTTGATCAACATTTCCAATTCCATTTACAACAGCAATATTTACAATAGTTCCATTGAGATCTAATGAACTTTCTTTGATTCCGTTCATTCCTCTTATATCGGAAAGTTCTAAATTTTCTAATTCATTTCCGGTTATTTTGTAATAGGCTGTTCTTACTGCAGCTTCCATAACACCGCCGCTAGTACCAAAAATAGCAGCCGCTCCGGTAGATTCTCCCAAAGGATTGTCAAATTCACTTTCCGGAATATCATTAAAATCAATACCAGACATCTTGAACATTCTAACTAACTCTCTAGTTGTTAAAACTGCATCAACATCTTTAATATGATTTTCGGAAAGTTCAGGACGATTTGATTCAAACTTTTTAACTGTGCATGGCATAATCGAAACAACATAAACATCTTTCGGATCAAGTCCCATTTTCTTGGCATAATAGGTTTTAAGAACTGCACCTTCCATTTCATGGGGAGATTTGCAGCTTGAAACATGCTTTAACAACGAAGGTCGGTTTTGTTCTATATATTTAACCCAACCAGGACAGCAGCTTGTAAACATAGGCAGAGTTTTATCATTTGTTACTCTATCAATAAGTTCAGTTGCTTCTTCCATAATAGTTAAATCAGCAGCAAAGTTTGTATCAAAAACTTTATCAAAACCTAATCTTCTAAGTCCGGTAATTAACTGACCAGTTACATTTGTACCAAGCGGAAGATTATATTCTTCACCTAAAGTTGCTCTAACTGCCGGAGCAATTTGCACAACAGTAAATTTATTTTTTGAATTGATAGCATTTTGAACTTCTTTACCATGACTTTTTTCTCTTAGAGCTGCTGTTGGGCAGACTAGAATACACTGACCGCATAAAATACAATCACTAACGTTTAGTCCTTTATTGTAAGGTGTAGTAACGTTGCTTTTAAATCCTCTATTTGTAAAATCAATTGCGCCAACTTTTTGAATTTCGTTACAAGTTCTAACACATCTCCCGCATAAAATACATTTTGCCGGGTCTCTTTCCATTGAAGCGCTGGAAATATCAATTGCATGATCTTTCTTTTCGCCTGCAAAGCGATGTTCCCTAACACCATATTGTTCTGATAAATCTTGGAGTTCGCAATTTTTATTTCTTACGCAAACAAGACAATCTTGTGGATGATTTTCGATAAGAAGTTCAACAATAGTTTTCCTTGATCTTCTAACTCTGGTTGAGTTAGTATCTACTTTCATTCCTTTATAAACCGGATAGGCACAACTTGGTACTAATCCGCGCATTCCATCAACCTCAACAACGCAAATTCTGCAAGCACCGGTTGGATATAAATCTTTCATATGGCAGAGTGTTGGAACTTTAATTCCAACAGATTTAGCAGCTTCAAGAATTGTCATTCCTTCTTCGGCTTTAACTTTTATATTATTTATTGTTAATTCAATCATTTATTCTCCTTCCGCAAATGCGGTCATAATCAATTTAGTTGGCAGAAATTGCATCGAATCGGCATGTTTCAACACACATGCCGCATTTAATACATTTAGCCTGAATAATTGTGTGTGGCTGTTTTTTAGCACCGATAATAGCTTCACTTGGACATTTATTAACGCATAATCCACAACCACTGCAAGTTTCCGTATCGATTGTGAAGGTTAATAATTCGTTACAAACTCCTGCGCTACATTTTCTGTCAAACAAATGTTCTTCATATTCTTCTTTGAAATATCTTAGTCCGGAAAGAACAGGATTTGGAGCGCTTTGTCCCAATCCGCATAAAGAAGTATCTTTAATAACTTCTGCCAATCTATTTAGGTGAATAATTCCTTTAAATCTTTGTAATTGTTCGAGTTTATCGCCATTATAATTTTTAGGAATTCTCTCAATTATTTCTAAAAGCCTTTTTGTACCTTCTCGGCAAGGAACACATTTACCGCATGATTCATTTTGAATAAACGTTAAGAAATATTTAGCAACATCAACCATACAAGTATCTTCATCCATAACTACAAAACCGCCTGAGCCCATCATTGCGCCGACAGTTTTGAGCGATTCATAATCAACCGGAGTATCCATTACCTCTTCCGGTAAACATCCGCCGGAAGGACCTCCAATCTGAACAGCTTTAAATTTTTTACCATCAGGAATTCCACCTGCTATATCAAAAACGATTTCTCTTAAAGACATTCCCATTGGAATTTCTACAAGTCCGCTATATTTTATTTTTCCTGAAATAGCAAAAACTTTAGTTCCTTTGCTGGAATCAGTGCCAATTTCGGAAAACCAATGCGAACCTTTATTTATTATTGTTGGGATATTTGAAAGAGTTTCTACATTATTTATAATTGTTGGTTTTCCCCATAAACCGGAAACTGCCGGATATGGAGGACGTGGAGATGGCATTCCTCTTTTACCTTCTATAGAAGCAATAAGTGCGGTTTCTTCGCCGCAGACAAAAGCTCCGGCACCTTTTTTAATTTTTAGATCAAAATTAAAACCACTGCTTAGTATATTTTTCCCTAGTAAACCGTATTCTTTACACTTATTTATTGTGTTTTCTAATCTCTGGATTGCAAGAGGATATTCTGCTCTGCAATAGATATATCCAAAATTTGCTCCTATTGCAAAAGCTCCGATTATCATTCCTTCTATCAATCTGAAAGGATCACTTTCTAAGATTGAGCGATCCATAAAAGCACCGGGATCACCTTCATCGGCATTACAAATTATATATTTTTGATCATTCTTTTGTTCATGAGCGAACTTCCATTTTTTACCGGTAGGAAAACCTCCGCCACCTCTTCCTCTTAATCCGCTTTCTAAAATTTCATCAACAACAGATAAAGGGTTCATAATTCTAATTGCTTTATCTAAACCTTTAAAGCCGCCATTTGCAATATATTCATCAATTGAAGTAGGGTTAATAACACCACAATTTGCTAATACAACTTTTTTTTGCTTTCTGAAAAATGGAAGATCATTTAATCTTGGTAAGTTTTCATTTCCTTCGCCATGAGTTCCAAGCAGATTTTTAGTATAAATTTCTTTATCTACCAAAACAGTTTTAATTAGTGCGGGAACATCTTTTGGGGTTACTTCACAATAAGCAATTCTTTCACCATCAGGAATTTTAATATCAACAATTACTTCTTTTGCACAATATCCAATACAACCGGTCGGAATTATTTCAGCATAAACATCATTTTTAATTAATTCGTTTTCAATAGCTACTTTAACTTTATCCGCACCGGAAGCAAGTCCGCAAGTTCCCATTCCGATGAAAATAACCGGATGATCAAGAACTTCGTATCTTAACATCTTATTATAAAGTACAATTTCATCTTCTTGCGCGGGAGAAAGTGACGGATTTGTACAATGTGCAATAAATTCACCTTTTGGATTTTCGGGTGAATGAAATTCATTATCAATTTTTATTTCTAAAAAGCTTTTCATTTCCCCTCACGCTTTAATATTTTCTGTTGATTTTAATTCTTTTTTTGCCGCTTGCTTGTACTTCTGAAGAATTTTTGGAATGTCTTTTACAGCAATTCTTCCAAAATAATCTTCATTAACATTAATAACCGGTGCAATACTGCAAGCACCAATACAAGCAACAGTTTCAAGAGTGAATAATTTATCTCTTGTAGTACCGCCCGCTTTTACACCTAGTTCATTTTCTAAAGAAGTTAAAATATTTGCGGAATTTTTTACATGGCATGCAGTACCTCTGCAAACTCTAATAATATTTTTCCCAAGTGGAGTTAATCGGAATTGATTATAAAATGTTGCAACACCATAAACTCCGCTAACCGGCATTCCCACAAATTCAGCAACATCTCTAATTGATTTTTCAGGTAAGTAACCATAAACTTCTTGAACATCCTGCAACAAAGCAATTAAGCTCCCTTTATCTTTTGCATGATAATTTTCAAATATTTTATGATGCATCAAAAACCTCTTAGTTAAATAGATATTTATTAATTGTCCAAAGAATGTGCCATATATGTAAGATTATATATTCGAATGAAATGGAGAAATATTTCCTTATTAGAAGTATCCTATTTCCTAATAATAAGAATTAGCTAATTATACTTTCTAATTTATGATATATAACGGATAATTTGATACTAATTATTATTTACTTATTATATTTGTAATTCACATTCGAATAAATAATATGACTCCTGAAGAAAATATTAAATTAAAAAAACAGGCCGCATTAATTTCATTATTAATTGGCTTCCTTATGTTTGCCGGAAAAATAACTGCCTACTTTTTAACCGATTCAAAAGCAATATTTTCTGATGCAGCAGAATCTGTTGTACATGTCCTTGCTACGTCAATGGCTCTTTATAGTATTATTTTGAGTTCGCGTCCTCCGGATAAATCTCATTTATATGGACATGGAAATATTGAATATTTTTCTGCCGGTATTGAAGGACTTCTTATTATTATTGCGGCACTCGTAATTATTTATTCCTCAATTGAAGGATTAATTACCGGAATTGAATTAAAAGCTCTTGATTACGGAACAATTATAATTGCAATTGCCGGTATTGTAAATTTAGTCCTTGGTTTTTATTTAATTAGAAAAGGCAAGTTAACCAATTCGCTTGCACTTGTTGCCGATGGCAAACATGTTCTTACTGATTCTTATACAAGTATTGGAGTTTTTGTAGGTTTAATCCTCGTAATTTTAACCGGATTTGAAATTATAGATCCAATTTTTGCAATTATTGTAGCGCTTAATATTTTATATACAGGTTATCAATTAATTCGTGAATCCATTGGCGGATTAATGAATGAAACTGATCTTGAGATGTTAAATAAGTTAGTTTCTCAATTTGACAAAATTAAAAGGGATCAATGGATTGATTTGCATCATTTAAGATTTTGGCAGTCTGCTGAACATTTATTTGTAGATTTTCATCTTACTTTACCGTATTACTATAATATTCAAGAATCACATGATGTTGAATTAGAGATTGAGAAAGTATTAAATGAAGAATTTTATGATGTTGAGGTAAGAATTCATTTTGATTATTGCATTGAAGAACTTTGCGAATATTGCAGATTTACTGATTGTAAAGTTAGGAAATATGATTTTAATAACGAAAAAGCATATAACTGGAATTCCGAAAAACTAATTGGAGAACCAATTCAAAAATTAATTGGGATTGATTTGGATTAATTTTTCGCAATATAAATTCATGAAAATATTTGACAAATTATTTTTATGCTTTCTCAAATCTTAATATTACAAAAAATCTTAATTAATTATTTTCTGACTTGATCAGATAGATTTATTTCTGCTTAACTTCAAATAAACTTCTATTCGTTCAATTTTACCCTCTCTTCTAAATACTGATTGGCTTAATTCCTTGTTAATTTCTAAACCATTTATAGCAATATTATTTTTATCATTTGTAAAAATTATAATCTTATTTGAATCAGATAATTTATACAAAAACGGAATTTGACAATAAGTAAAAGCAATTGAGTTTTTTTGACAATCAATGTTTTGTGGAATACCAATAAGATCATAATACAAAAACTTTTCATCTTCAGAAATAAATTCGTCAATATTTATTAGAGACGGTTTTATAATTATCTTTGATGAATAAACAGTCAGCCCAAACTCGCCAAAACGAGTAATTATATCCTCTTTAACTTGACCAGTCATTCCTGGCTGCTGAACTCCTACAAACGATGGAGTGTGCGAATATGGATCGGTTGTAAAAGCGCCATATAATTCAGGAGTTTTTTCAACGCCGATTCCATCTTTTATATCAAAATATATTTCTTTAAGTTTTTCTAAATTTTCAATTTCCCCTTCTGTTTCAGCTCTTCTATAAGTTTCATAAACTGCAAGCAACAGTTTTGAAACCATATGCCAATAAATCGATCCTAAACCTTCATACTTATAAAATGTATTTGCTCTACCGGTAAATGTTTTGTGATCAAAAGTTTCTTCATAAATGTCTAGAATAAGTTTTCTTTCATTTTGTAGATATTTATTAAAATCATTATTTGATTCTAAGTTGTAGAGTTTATAAGATAGAATTTCGGAATTAATTATATCACTTTTGAAATGATAATTACCTTGAAAATCTTTATAAATAATTTCTCTATTCTCACTTTTCAAAAGTATTTTCAGTAAATCTGATTTTTCGATTAAGTCTGGATTTACTCTGTTTTTTTCAATAAAAAGTGGAAGATTTTTATTTGGATAAAGTATATAACTATTTTGATCTTTTCTATAAAGATCACTTCTTTTTAATGATTTTAACAATTCAATTGATTCAGTAATTGACAAAAAGTTTGAACTTAATATTGCAACTTGACCTTCTAACATTTCTTGCAAATTAGAAACTTTCATTTCATTTTCACTTATTTGAAGTATGTTATAAGATTGATAAAGTCCATCCTCTCTTTTATTTTCTTTAATTGTTGAGTCTATAAGGTCAGAACAGATTTCTATGAAATCAAATATTGTCTTTTTACTAAGACTTTGTTGATTTCCGGAAAATCCATCATTATAAATTTTAAATCTGTAATCAGAAGCAGTTTTGCCTAACTGATCTGAAATTTCCTTTCTTAATGAATCAGAAATTTTCTCATCAGAAGTTTTATTAATATTTTGTAAAGCAGAATAAATTCCATCAAATAGATCTTTAACTTCACTTGAGATTTCAAATACTTCATTTTTGTTTATTGCTAAATATTCCTTTAAGAAATTCAAATAACGACGGATGTAATATAAAGTTACCATTGAAATTCCGTAACCAACTAAAGCATTATTTGCATCATTCCATTCCGGTCTTTGAGTATTCATCCAAATTCCACCGCCGGGAATAAAATTAGACAATTTAATAAGCATGGTAATAAGAAGTTTATCAACTAGATTTACCTGCACTAAAGTATGATCGGATTTCTTCAAATATTTTGTATCTGAACCAAAATGTTTTTCATCTGATTTCAATCGATTATTCAAATCATAATCAAATACAATAGTATCTCTCGGATTATTAACTATTTCATTATAAGATTTAATTCTATAAGGAACATTTGCGAAAGAAAATATTTTTTGATTAGAGAATTCATCAAGTTTTTGCGGATTAAATTCCTTTAAAAGTTCAAGCAGTTTTAACAAATATATTATTTGATGATCACCCCAATAACCAATATTTGCCCAAGGATTATTATGTTCAAGTTCTTCCCAATCAAAACCATCTCTAAAAATTCTGTAAGGATTATAACCATCTGCTGTAGAATTATTCAGAAATTTAGCAATCATCGATTCTAAATAATTAGGAAAAGATAAAGCAAGCGCTTCCCAATTTTGAAAAATATCTCTCCAATTACCCTGATAGTTTAGTACTTTTTCATTATTTCCATTTTTAATATCTATTGAAAATTTATTCCAAGGTCTGCTTGGATCACCATGCCTTCTGCTGAAAACCAAAGGCAAATATTCTAAAGCCAATTTTTCAAAATGAGGATCACCAATAAATTTCACTTTATTAATTAGTTCTGAGTGAATAATATTATCTGAAAGATTATCAAGAAAATGCTTGTGTGCATTAAAAACATAAGGATTGGAATTATTAACAAAAGAAACAAAATCTTTCTTATTTATAGAATATGAATTATCAAAAACTCCGCCACGCATAATATTAAATAATACATTTGAGAAATGTCTGAAAGTTTGTCTTTTGTTTTTCGATAACTGCAAGCCATCCGATTGTGCAATTAATTTTATAAGATTATTCTGATTTATATTTATATCATCTTCTAACTTTTTAATAAAATTATTTTGTTTTATTGTATCAGATAAATGTAACACCTCATCAACGGTTTGATTTAATTCCGAAACGATATACCATTTTTTTAATGAATTTTTATCTAACGAAAAATGTGAATTTATAAAATATGCTCCTTTCGAGCCTTTTATACTTGTTTCATTTTCAATTTTTAAATTCTTTCTAAAATTATCACATTGATTGCTGCTTAAAAGTATTTTAGTTGCTTGAATACCCAAGGTGAAAACAGTTGTTGCGATTAAAGATTCACTTGGCTGCGCTCTATCTGAAGGAAGTGAACTTAAAGAAAAAACACCGATTCCGGTTTCTTCAATCAATTCATTTTTTTTGTAGCCTGTGACTAAAGTGCTAAACTCTAATTGCATTTGACTGGTAATTCCGGAGGCCAAAATATTTTGAATCCCGTCAAGTATTTCAATTTCTTGTTTTTTATCAGAATTATTTTCTATTTCAGAAAATTTCACAAAACCGTATTTATCACTTGTAGTCCAGCCATATTTAAATATTAAATTTAGATCATGATTAATTTCTTCAAAAGTAATTTTGGTGCTTGATATATTTTTAAAAATATTTCTTGAAATATTATAACAACCGGAATATTTATCTGAAAATGGTTCCCATAGGAAAACGTTTTTATCTTCAGTCACTTTAATTATGGTTTTACTTCCGGTTATTTCACCGTTATCGTAAAGTAAATCATCATTAACATAAGGGAAAAGAGCATTTTCTGAATTTCCTCTTCCGGCGGTAATTCCACCTTTGCTTGCTATATAAAGCCAATGATTTGAAGAACTGGCTAAGCTGATTAAGAAAGGGTTCATTTTATCATAATTAGAAATCATATAAAATGAATCATCACCCAATTTTATAATATCACCGGTTACAGAATTTTCATTAAAATGCAATTGCTGTTTGCCAGCAAAGATATTTTCGTTTTTCATATTGATCAAAGGGATTTTGATGGAAAAAATAACCTTGGCGCTCTTTTGAACGCCAAGGGAAAACTCACTAATTATTACTTAATCAATAACATCTTTTTGATTGTATTAAAGCTATTTGTAGTAATTGAATAAAAATAAATTCCTGAAGGAAGATTTGAAGCATCAAATTGAACATTATATTTTCCTGCATTCATGGTTTCGTTAACTAAAGTAGTTATTTCTTGACCAAGAATGTTAAATACCATCAATTTTACATTTCCAGCCTCAGGTAAACCGAAACTAATAATTGTAGATGGATTGAATGGATTAGGATAATTTTGTTCTAATGCATACTGAGTTGGAATTTCATTTGTTTCTTCAACATCTGTAGTAATTTTGTAAAAATAAAGATTATCTAGGTAGATATCTCCATTTCCATCAAATTTGAATTGGAATACATCAGCCAAATCTACAGGTGAAAAATCTGCTAAAGGCATATCAACGCTTACCCAATTTCCTTCTGTAGGAACTGTTAATGCTTTTGGTGTTTCTACTGGTCCAGGGCTGATTAAATAAATATTTAATGCAGTTGAATTTGCTGTCCAATAGTCAAGATGAATATAATCCATTCCTGAAACATCTTGATGATTTGGATCAAAGTCGATTCCTTGATAATTCAATCCTGAATATACTAATGTATTATTTCCTTCAATCAGTACTTCAGAAACTGCTGTACCTTGTCCCCAATTCGGATTCAAATCTAAGTCACTAATTGGTGTATATGTATCACTAAATATTGAAATAACATTTTCTGCACTATGAGTTGGTACAGGTGCATGAGTTGTAGGAGCTGTAACAACTACTACTTCTTTATAGAAATAGATATTATCTAAATAGATATCTCCATTTCCGTCAAATTTGAATTGGAATACATCAGCAAGATTAACAGGTGAAAAGTCTGCTAACGGAATATCGATACTTACCCATTTGCCTTCTGTTGGAACTGTTAATACTTTTGGTGTTTCTACTGGACCTGGACTAATTAATGATATATTTAATGCTGTAGAATTTGCTGTCCAGTAATCTATGTGAAGATAATCCATTCCTGTAACATCTTGATGATTTGCGTCAAAGTCTGTTCCTTGGTAATTCAATCCGGAATATACTAATGTATTATTTCCTTCAATTAATACTTCTGAAACTACTGTACCTTGTCCCCAATTCGGATTCAAATCTAAGCCAGTTATTGGTGTATAAGCATCACTGAAAATTGAAATAACATTTGTTGAATCAACAGTTGGTGTTGGTGCAGCAGTTGTAGGAGCTGTAGCAACAACTTCAGCTTTGTAGAAATATATGTTATCTAAATAAATATCTCCATTTCCGTCAAATTTGAATTGAAATACATCTGCTAGATTAACAGGTGAAAAATCTGCTAACGGAATATCGATACTTACCCAGTTTCCATTTGTTGGAACTGTTAATGCTTTTGGCGTTTCTACAGGGCCAGGACTAATTAATGATATATTTAATGCTGTAGAATTTGCTGTCCAGTAATCTATATGAATATAATCCATTCCTGAAACATCTTGATGATTTGCATCAAAGTCTGTTCCTTGGTAATTCAATCCGGAATATACTAATGTATTATTTCCTTCAATAAGTACTTCAGAAACTACTGTACCTTGTCCCCAATTCGGATTCAAATCTAAGCCAGTTATCGGTGTATAAGCATCACTGAAAATTGAAATAACATTTGTTGAATCAAC